>OJDH01000110.1_pt1 | contig 69825 bp, 68 predicted proteins | sample 1592761 | NCBI WGS metagenome assembly OJDH01 (sample SAMN05416855, study PRJEB24817) | seawater metagenome | isolation source: Sea water | place: Canada:Atlantic | collected 2013-11
GCCTCGTTGGTGAGCGGTGTTATAGGCCCCACAACAACACCTGTCAAAGACCTTTGTTAAAAAATCTCACATTTTTGTAATATTTCTAAAACAATACACAAAACATACCTATTATTACTCAAATCAACATGTTTCAGGACCGAATCAGAACACTCAGAATTCATCAAACACTCAAAAACATGAGATTCACAGAGAATCACAACAAAACAGTCAAGAATCGCTCAAGAAAATGAAAAAAGATTCGTGAAATATTCAAAAGATTCGCAGAACATCTTCAAAACTAAGAAATAAGCTGACTACCTACTCAAGAAAGCCATTTAGTCGTACAGACGCCCCTCTGCCACGGCATGAACATGCCCCTTAAAAGCAGGGGAAGACATCAAACTCTTACAACGCTCAAATCGCCCGATGCTATAGGCCCAGAAATCTTCGGCAGGGTTCTCGTTTCCGTGCTGGATCAATCCCCAGAGAGTCCACAGCAGATCACACATCGCTTTATAGATGACCAGTCGGCCCATGATTTCTGCTGGAGGTTCTCCGCCCCAATAGGCAGAGAGCAATTCTTTGTCTTGATCTTCATTGAACTCAGCTTCGACAGAAAGGTCTCCCAGATCCCAGAGCGGATCATTCATGCCGGAATATTCCCAGTCCACAATCCACATCTTGTCGCCATCATCGAGGAAGTTTTCAGACAGAGGGTCACAATGACACGGCGTAAGGGGTAAGCCTTTCTTCGCCGCCAGAATTTTTCGAATATTTTGCGCCTCTTTAACGACCTCATGATAACCAGAGGGTAAAATTTCGCCTAGATCATCTAGAACCTTCAAATACTCATCGATCATGGCAAATAGTTCGAAGCGGAAGCGAAATTCTTTGCCCGAGTTATGTAACAAAGCCAAAGCTTGTCCGGCTCGCCCTGGGGACCCCGTTCTGGACTTAAAGGCGTCGGGGCTCATAGTTTCTGTACCCCCAAGAAACCGAAACACCATCACACCACTGGACGGATCACTATATAAGACTTCTGCAGAAACCTTTATGTCTGCAGCAACCCGTGCATTATGTGATTCTACTGAACGATCAATATAACCCTCGGTTCCCTCTCCTGGAATTCGAACAATATAGCTACCTCCTTCCCGAGACACCTTATAGACAAGGTTGGTCAAACCACCGAGACGCTCAACTGAATAACTTCCTGGCTCCCAACCTTGTAACTCAGGCACCCGAGCCAAAGCCGTTGCGATTTGTTGATAATTCATCCTCATTACCCCTTAACTTGGCCAATCACATCTTTAGGCGCTTATTCTTAGGATCATACAGCGCACCATCAACACGCGTTGCAGGATAGCGTTTTCCGAAAGCCTCGATTTCAAAGCCCTGTTGATCGGCAATCGACTTGGGAAGGTAGCCCAAGGCAATTTGTTTATCGATGGTATGTCCATGGTTGGCAGACGTTGTCAGGCCAACGACGTCTTCTCCAAGGAATATGGTCTCTGCACCGTAAAGGGAAACATCGGCCTCTACGATAAAGGTGGACAGCTTTTGTCTCGGACCTTTTTCCTTAATATCTAAGAGCGCATCGCGACCGATAAAGTCGCCTTTTGATTTCAATGCTACTTTAAAGCCCAAACCTGCGTCATAAGGGGTGTAATCAGGAGTTACTTCTGAACTCCAATAAACATAGCCTTTTTCCAGTCTCAAACTGTCAATGGCACGATATCCAACATTGGCAATGTCATAAATTTTCCCGGCCTCCCAAAGCAGCTCGTAAACATGCCCGGCAAACTCGGTTGGGATGTGCAACTCCCAGCCTAACTCTCCGACATAACCAATACGCAGAGCCCAGAGGGTCGCGGCGCCAATTTCAATCTGCTGGCAAGTTGAAAAGGGAAAGCTCTCATTAGAGAGATTATTGTTAGCCACGGCCTGCAGAACGGCCCGTGAACTCGGGCCACAAATATTGATCACCGCCTTGGCCGAGGTCACTTCAAAGGCATGAACAGATCCGTCGCTCGGCAAATGCGCCTTGATCCAATGAAAGTCATGCGTGGCAAAGCCACTTCCAGTAATGACATAGAAGTGCTGAAGGCCAAATCGGCAGATGGTTAAATCCGCTTCAATTCCGCCCTTCTCATTACAAAGCTGGGTATAGATCACCGAACCGACAGATTTATCAATATTTGAGACCGCAAGCCTTTGCAAAGCATCCAGTGCACCCGGCCCGACAATTTCCATCTTCGCAAAGGATGACTGATCTATCAGGGCTACATTTTCGCGCACCGCTTTACATTCTTGTGCAACAGGGGAGAACCAGTTTGTTTTTGTACGATCAAAATCCAACTCATCTCTAGGCTCCATATCAGCAGGTGCAAACCAGTTCGGGCGTTCCCATCCCGCCTTACTGCCATAACAAGCCCCCTTGTCCTTCAATATATTATAAAGCGGGCTACGCCTTATACCTCTGGCGGCCTCGGCTTCTTCGCCGGGTTTATGTAGTAGATAATGCCCACCATAGTGTTCCACAGCCCGATTATACATAAAGTAGTTGGTATTATGATGCTCGCTAAAGCGGCGAATATCCAAGGGCCAGAGATCAAGGCTAGGGGCTTCATCGACAATCCATTCCGCCATCATCTGCCCCGCGCCCCCGCCAGCCGCGATCCCGTAGAGGAAACCACTGGCAACAAAGTAGTTATCAAGCTCCGCTGCCTTGCCCATAACAAAGTCACCATCGGCTGAATAGGGAATGGGGCCATTGATTAGTTCACGGATACCTACGGTGTTTATAACAGGGGTGATTTCTGCAGCAAGACAGGCAAGCTGTTCAAAGCGATCAAAATTACCCCCTAATAATTCACGACCAAAGCCTTGCGGGATACCCTTATCTCCAAAAGGAAGTGTTCCCTTTTCATATCCTCCGACGACCATACCCCGGACTTCAGGTTTGTAATAAATCAGACGATCAGGATCACGCATGGTTGGCATATTCTTTGGTACATCGGATATAGGATCAGTGATCATATATTGATGCTCTAAAGCACAAGCGGGAATTTTTACATTACTGAGCGCTCCGAGTTCTCGAGACCACATCCCGCCAGCGTTTACCAATATATCAAAGGTCCAGGTTCCCTCGGACGTAACAACTTCAGTTGCTCGTCTCCCATCCCGGCGCACCTCGAGGACTTCGACACCTTGATAAATTTTGGCACCCTTATCACGGGCACCTTTCGCCAGTGCCTGACAAACCGAGCTTGGGTCAATATAACCATCACTTGGAATATAGGCTGCCCCCTCCACACCTGCTGTTGTCATGATGGGAAACAGTTCTTGCGCTTCACGGGCGCTTAGGATTTGCATCTCCAAACCAAAACTCTTGGAAGTTGTTGCCAAGCGTTTCACTTCGAGCATGCGATCTTTAGAACTTGCTAATCGTAGACTGCCGACTTTCTTCCAATCCAGCGCCTGCCCGGTTTCGACCTCTAGTCGATCGTATAACTCAACGGATTTTTGCAACATTCGCGTTGTATTTCGCGAAGACCTTAACTGACCGACCAATCCGGCTGCATGCCAAGTCGCTCCGTGAGTTAACTGGTTTTTTTCCAGAACAGCGACATCCCGCTTTCCCATACGCGTTAAATGGTAGGCTATAGAACACCCAATAATCCCGCCCCCGACAATGAGAACTTCCACGTGATGCCGCTTTGACATTTGCTTCTCCAAAAACAACTAATAACCACAAAATTCCACAATATCACATAAAGTCACTTAAAAAGGAGTCGAGTCAATATGAATAATTGATAATTTGAGGTTATTGCGTGTTTATTTCGTGGACCTAATGATGTTATGATAAGATTTTCCATACTAAAACCACGAAACGAAATTCTATGAACCCCTCAAAGCGCCAACTCGACATTCTCAAAAACGTTCGATTTAGTGGATTTTGCACAACCTCAGCTCTCGCAGAAACACTACAAGTCTCGATGGAGACCATTCGTAGAAATGTGAACAGTCTCGTCGCAGAGGGCCTTTTGGAAAAAGTCCATGGAGGTGTGTCCCTTCCCGAGAGCCTTCCCGAACCTTCATTTACCCGTCGTCTGACAGAAGGTAAGGAAAGCAAACAGAAGATCGGCGCTTTGGTGGCTGCACAAATTCGCAATGGGGAATCTCTCTTTCTCGACAATAGTTCTACTACTGCTTACGTGGCCATGGCCCTGAGCGACCACAGTAATCTTTTTATTGTTACGAACTCTGCCTCAATCGCGAACATTCTGGTGAGCAGAAACGGGAACAGAGTTTTTTTGGCGGGGGGAGAACTCAGAGAACACGACGCCGGCGCTTTTGGTCCAGAGGCCTTGGAGTTTGTCGGGCGATTTGAGCTTGATCACGCCATACTATCTGCATCGGCAGTGAACAGCGAAAAAGGCTTCATGGTAAATCACCTATGCGAAGCAGTCTTTTCTCAAACCCTTATATCTCACTCTCAGCAATCCATTATGGTTCTAGACCATAGTAAGTTCGATAAAATGGCCCCCGTAAAACAATGCAATTTTTCGCAAATAGATCAATTCGTCTCTGACAAGACCCCATCAGAGTATCTCCTCGAGGCAATTAAGCTTGCGGAATGCGATATATCGATCGCCGAAGAACAGACAGTTTTCGAATAAGGCCTTCGGATAAAGCAATCGCTTTTATCTGATCTTGCCTAAAGTTAATTCCTCTGTGATCTTAGGTCTTTAAGAGATCAGGGGAATAATCAAGAATGAATGCGGGTGGAGCTCCAGAAAATGGTCAGGTCGTCATCGGCTTGAATGCTGTTATTGTGGCTATTATAGAAGAGCAACCAAAGGTGTTGATCGTTCAACACACGCCAGAAACCCTAACCGCCCAGCATGAAACCCTGACTGATCGCGCGCTGCCGCATGATGACCGCCACGAAGCCCTTCCCTTTGGTCCATTCTATCCCTTAAAACACCGCACCTTGGAAAGCGGGCTTCGGTCTTGGGTCGAGGAACAAACCAACCACGAAATCGGATATGTGGAGCAGCTTTATACCTTTGGCAATGAAGGCCGTGATCCCAGAGAAGAAGCAGGTGGACCGAGACTTGTATCCGTTAGCTACGTAGCCTTGGTACAAGACACAGCGCCAACAGCAATAGAAACCGCAATTTGGCATGACTGGTATCGCTACTTCCCCTGGGAAGATTGGAGAGAAGATACACCTGCACTTTTAGAGAGCGATATCATTCCAGCTTTGCGTCAATGGATTGAAACATCAACCGACCCAGCCCAGCGACAAGATCGCTATGAGCGCACTTGCATTACCTTTGGTCTGGACGATACGCCCTGGAATGATGAACTGGTTCTAGAGCGGTACGAGCTACTTTATGAAGCCAACCTCGTTGCTGAAGCCCAGGACCATATTACGGATCCAGTTCAAATTGATTTTAGAGGCACCGCAATGGCGCTTGATCATAGGCGTATTCTTGCAACGGCCATCGGTCGGCTGCGCGGGAAAATCAAATATCGCCCGGTGGTGTTTGAGCTAATGCCCCCCACTTTTACCTTGTTACAACTCCAAAAAGTGGTCGAGGCTCTCTCAGGCTCACGACTCCACAAACAGAATTTCCGCCGTCTGATCGAGAAAAAAGGGTTGGTTGAGGCGACGGGAAAGATCGAAAGCCAAACTGGTGGTCGCCCTGCAAGCCAATTCCGCTTTCGCAGGGAAGTCCTCATGGAAAAACAAGCTCTTGGCGTTCGTCAAAACTAACCATCTCAATGATTATACCCGATAAAATTTACACACCAAATTCTCTTGATACTTATTTATGCTCATTTGAAGCATAAATAAGCTTGACCTTAGTAATACTCATTTGTAGCATAACTGAAACAGGGGCTTCCCGTCTTTTTTTATAGCCCCCTTATACTCAAACTGAGCACAAGAGGCTTTCATGTCTGCCAATACTGCGTATTCCGACAACTCGGTCACCGAAACAGAAGAACTCACTTATACTCCTGAGGTAGCGGAGCGCACAGCCGAAATTTTCAATCGTGTCGCACCAGCCATCAGCGCAGAAGAATGGCCAGACTTTGCCCCTTATATAGATGAGATCATACGTCTTAAAAAAGAACGTAATGCAGTCATTCTGGCGCACAACTATCAGACACGGGATATCTATCACTGCGTATCAGATATCGTGGGAGATTCTCTGGCGCTCGCACAGAAAGCCATTGATGTAGAAGCAGATGTCATCGTTATGGCTGGCGTTCACTTTATGGCGGAAACCACCAAACTTCTTAACCCTTCCAAGACGGTTTTGATCCCCGACCCTAAAGCTGGTTGTTCTCTGGCTGATTCGATCACCGGCGAAGACGTCAGAAACCTACGTAAAAAATACCTCGGTGTACCGATTGTCACCTATGTGAACACGTCGGTTGAAGTAAAAGCTGAATCAGATATCTGCTGCACATCTGGCAATGCGGTGAAGATCGTTGAATCCCTGGGCGTAGATCGTGTCTTGCTTATTCCTGATCGCTTCCTCGCTGCCAACGTTGCCGCAGAGACCAATGTTGAGATCCTGACTTGGGCTGGAGAATGCGAAGTTCATGAACGCTTTACCGCCCAACAAGTGACCCAATTGCGCAAGGCACACCCTGATGTCACGGTTCTCGCACACCCAGAATGCCCACCCGAAGTGGTCGAAGCTGCGGATTATTCTGGATCAACCGCAGGCATGATTAATTTCGTAACAGATCGAAAACCCAAAGAAGTTGCACTGATTACAGAGTGCTCCATGGGAGATAACATCGCCTCTCAAAACCCAGAGACGACCTTTATTCGATCCTGTAATCTTTGTCCTCACATGCAGCGCATTAACTTGATGAACATCTGTGATTCGCTCAAGACCATGACATATGAAATCACAATAAACCCAGAACATGAAGACAAAGCACGGTTGGCAGTACAGCGGATGCTTGACGCAAGCTAAGGAGCGATTAGGTGATGGGCATAGCGGAAGAGAACGTTCAAAAAACAGACGTATTGGTTATTGGGGCAGGCCTCGCTGGACTGATGACCGCACTTACCCTGGCCCCAAAGTCTGTCATTCTTCTCTCCAAGGGACCTCTCGGCGAAGAAGCTTCCAGTACTTGGGCGCAAGGGGGAATATCCGCAGCTCTGTCACCTGAAGACAGCCCCGCCAATCACCTCCGCGATACTCTTGCCGTGGCTGGCGGAATTGCCGATGTGGATATCGCTGCGCTGGTAACAGAACTGGGCCCAGAAAGAATTCAAGATCTCATCGATCTCGGTGTTATTTTTGACCAGGATGAAAACGGCTTGAGCCTGAGCCGAGAAGCCGCTCACAGCCACCGACGCGTTGTTCATGCCAATGGCGATTCCACTGGACGGGAAGTAATGCGCGCCCTCAGACTTCGTACGCTAGAAGCTTCCCATATTACCGTTTTAGAAAATACCGAAGCTCTTGATCTGATTACATTTGAAACGGGTGAAGAAAAAACTGATGAAGTAAAAACAGTGCGCGGCGCAACCGTTCTTCAAGGTCAGCAACATATTGTTGTTCAAGCTGGAGCCGTTGTTTTGGCCACTGGGGGCATTGGTCAGCTTTATAGCGCCACCACAAATCCCTTTGCGGCTTGTGGCGATGGCCTTGCCATGGCGGCACGGGCGGGCGCGACACTGAAAGATCTTGAGTTCGTTCAGTTCCACCCTACGGCAATTGATGTTGAAGCCACCCCTCGCCCCTTGGCGACAGAAGCCCTTCGCGGGGATGGTGCCTGGTTGGTGAATGAGCTCGGTGAGCGTTTTATGAAAGCGGAACACCCTTTGGGTGAACTTGCCCCACGTGACATTGTTGCCAGAGGTATTTGGCGACAGAGAGAAAAGGGACAGAAGTGCTATCTCGATACCAGAGCCAGCATTGGCGAAGAATTCCCAGAACACTTTCCAACGGTCTTTAACCATTGCCAAAATCACGGCATTGACCCCAGAAAAGGCTTGATCCCGGTTGTTCCCGCCGCTCACTATCACATGGGTGGTGTCGAGACAGATAACCGAGGTCGAACCGACATTAAGGGACTTTGGGCCTGTGGCGAAGTGGCTTGTACCGGATTGCACGGCGCAAATCGTCTTGCCAGTAATTCTTTGCTTGAGGCTCTCGTCTTCGCCCCACTGGTCAGTAACGATATTAAAGATCAACAGCAAAACCACTCTTTATCCAGTGATATGTCCGCTGACATACTCAGTGATGTACAAAGCTTCGAGGCAAGAACTTTCACTCACTCGGAGCTCGAAGCAGATGCTATCACTGAGTTACAAACCCTAAATTATCGCTATATTGGCCTTTGCCGAAACGCTCAAGGGCTGGAAGCGCTTCTTACCCACCTAGATAACCTCGACCAAAATTACCCAGCACTCTCAGCACGATTTAAAAATCTAATGACGGTCAGTAGGTTGATCGCTCAGTCAGCTCTCGCGCGGAATGAAAGCCGGGGTGGCCATTACCGCAATGACTATCCTGACACACTAGACAGCTACAAAGACCATAGCCGCCTCACACTTTTCGACACGCAAAAATTAGATTTTGAAATCATAGGAAGCCCATCTTTAAAAATGGCTTCCTAGATAAAATAAAGTACAGATATTATGACAACTAACCTCACCTCACTCCCACAGCCCCTTATTACCAAAGCCGTTCAATATGCTCTGCTTGAAGACTTGGGCTCAACCGGAGACCTCACCAGCGACAGCACCATTCCAGAAGAAGCCGTTCTTTGTGCCTCCGTTGTCAGTCGGCAAAACGGGACCATAGCTGGGACAGACTTTCTGGTCGCCGCGATGGCAGAATTGTCCGAGGATGTCGGCGTCGAGATTCTGGTAAAGGACGGCACCAAAATTACCCCGGGCACTATCACTGCCAAGATATCAGGACCTGCGCGTGCGATCCTTAGTGGAGAACGGGTTGGCCTCAACTTTATGGGGCGCCTGTCTGGAATTGCAACAGCAACCCGCAACATTGTTGACTTGGTCGAGGGGTTGCCTGTACGTGTTACCTGTACGCGTAAAACTACGCCAGGATTACGCGCCTTTGAGAAATACGCGGTTCGTTCTGGCGGTGGTCACAATCACCGATTTGGCCTTTACGATGGTGTAATGCTTAAAGACAATCATATCGCCGCAGTTGGTGGCAAAATCGGCAAGGCAATTGATCAGGCCCGCGCAAATATCGGACACATGGTCAAGATCGAAGTCGAGGTCGATACTTTGGAGCAATTACGTGAAGCCTTGCCCCACAAACCGGATATCATACTTCTGGATAACATGAGCCTCGAAGAGCTTAGGGAAGCTGTCGATATGATTGGTGGCACAGCCATTGCGGAAGCTTCTGGTGGAATCACTTACGAAACCGCCCGCGCGATTGCCGAAACTGGCGTCGATGTCATCTCACTTGGCTGGCTTACACACAGTGCGCCTTGCCTCGATCTTGGACTGGACATCATTTGAATTAGGTTCGTAAAATTACATACCTAACCAATAACGGATACCATATCCAATAGCTGCTAAAGATAAAACACCGCCAAGCCAAAGAGCCATAAACCATCCGAGCTTATGCAGTAGACGAGGCTTCACATCAGTCATCTATGATACCCCTCCGATGGGTCGACCTTGCCTCTAAAAACCCAATAGGCATAGGCGGTATAAGCCAAGATAAGGGGGATTAATACGGCTGAGCCAACCAAAAGGCTGCCAATCACGCTTTAGCTTCAATCCCCTGAAAAGACACCAAGCGACTAAACAAACCATAATAGGTACAGGCGCCGTATAAAAGACCCGAGGAACTGAAAACCAACGGTCCATAAAAGCTGGATTAAGAAAAGGTGTCCAAAGGCTTACGACACCGATTAAGAACAACAAACTCCATAAAGCAGGCTTCGCAACTGAATAAGCTTTCTCTTGAACCGGGCCTAAAGTTTTTAGAATCAGCCACGTCGATCCGAGTAATACATAACCAACAACCACCGCCATACCTGTCAGTAAAGAGAACGGCGTCAACCAATTCCACCATCCCCCGGCATAAGCACGATCAACAATAGATATCCCCTGAACCAAAGCTCCCAAAGCAATGCCTTGGCAGAGAGCCGCAGCTAGAGATCCCTCAAAGAAAGCAAAATCCCACTTACCCTGAGAGTCAATACTGCGCCATCTGTATTCAAAGGCAACACCTCGAAAAACAAGGCCAAGTAACATAATGGTCAAGGGAGCATAAAGTGCTGGAAGTACGACTGCGTATGCTAGAGGAAAAACAGCAAATAGACCTCCCCCACCAAGGACAAGCCAAGTCTCATTCCCATCCCAAACAGGGGCAATGGTGTTCATGGCATAGTCACGTTCGCCCCCTTTATCCAACACAGGAAACAAAATACCAATGCCCAAATCAAAACCATCTAAAAGCACATAGGCCAAAACGGCAAAAGCTATAATAAGAGACCAGATTAATGGAAGATCAAATACCATTTTCCTTACTCCTCATTATCTGTGTTTTGTATTGAAGTCGGTGCCAACACCGCCACAGGTGTCATCCCTGCCGCACGTATTGGCATTTCAGTTATGGTTTCTGATACTTCACTATCAGGCGCGCGTTTCATCAACCGTAAAATGTAAACCAGACCGACGCCGAAAACCGTAAAATAGACCACAATGAAAGCCAGAAGAGAAATCGCAACAGCTGGCGCATCTATGGGAGAAGCTGAATCTACCGTTCGAAGCAATCCATATACCGTATAAGGTTGTCTGCCGACTTCGGTCGTAATCCAGCCTGCTAAAAGGGCAATAAAACCAGTAGGCCCCATTATAATCGCAATTCGAAACATCCAAGGAGTATCGTATAATTTTCCTTGTACCCTCCGAAGCAAACTCCAAGCCCCTAAAGCAACCATCAAGAAACCAAGTCCAACCATAATACGGAAAGACCAAAAAATAATCGGCACGTTAGGGCGATCTTCTTTTGCCCATTCCTTTAACCCTTTGATTTGACCGTCAAGATCGTGCGTTAAAATAAGACTGCCGAGTTTGGGAATTTCCAACGCATAGTGAACCTTTTCATCCTCCATACTCGGAATGCCAAACAAGATCAAAGGGGCGCCTTTACGAGTCTCAAAATGCCCTTCCATCGCAGCGATCTTGGCGGGTTGATGCTCTAGTGTATTCAGACCATGGAAATCTCCTGCAACTATCTGGATCGGGGCAACAATAACAGCCATCCACATAGCCATGGAGAACATAATCCGCGCGGGCTGATTATCACTATCACGATAGAGATGCCATGCAGATACCCCGCCAACGACAAACGCCGTGGTGAGGTAAGCCGCTAGTACCATGTGGACTAATCGATAAGGAAAAGACGGATTGAACACTGCCGCAAACCAATCCACAGGAATAAACTGCCCGACGTCATTTATCCCGTATCCGGCAGGCGTTTGCATCCAGGAGTTAACAGACAATATCCAGAATGCAGAAAACAACGTTCCCACAGCCACCATTAACGTTGCAAAGAAGTGTAACCTTTTCCCGACCTTGTTCATGCCAAACAACATGACGCCAAGAAAACCGGCTTCAAGAAAGAAAGCCGACAGAACTTCATAGCCCATCAGTGGTCCGAGTATGGGTCCTGTCTTATCAGAAAACACACTCCAGTTGGTGCCGAATTGATAGCTCATCACAATACCAGACACGACACCCATGCCGAAAACAACCGCAAAGATCTTTATCCAATACCGAAAAATTTGAAGGTAAATTTCACGTCCTGTCCACAACCATAGCCCTTCCAGAACGGCGAGATAGCTTGCCAAACCAATAGAGAATGCGGGAAAAATAATGTGGAAGGAAATCGTAAATGCGAACTGCACACGGGCAAGAAATACTGCATCAAAGAACTCGACCATATCCAACTACACCGCTTCAAACGATGTCCTTAGCTGTTGTTTTGATAAGTATTGTCATGCCAAATCAGGTCTAGAGCAACTAGTCAGCTCGATGCAAATTGTCTCGCAAAGATTGTAGGGATATTAATTTTAAAATATAAAATTGAAAATGCCCGGGTTTATCCGGGCACTTTCAATTCGGAATCATTCTGTAGAGGAATAGTGAGCTAGCTGGCTGAAATAGCCGAATAGTCATTCCAGCTTGATACAGGTACAATCTCTTCACGTGGAGAAACGTTTGCTCTGGTTACAGGCCGATATCCATCAGCTGCTTTTTTGCGAAGAGCACGATCTATCTTGGCAGTTTCCTCGGCTGACTTCCCGCCGTGGACCAGGATTTTTTGACCATCTTGGTGCACAGGGAATCCTGCTTTGATGGTTTCACTGCTTTCTACATAACAAACACCGTCAACAAGGTCAGAGATTGTATCATCTGTGAAATCATGATCTTCAGAGTACTCTAGCAATAGTGGTACTGAAGATCCCAACTCGATCAAAGCATGTCGTGCAGAAGCCAGTTGAGCACGCGCATGCTCAAGGCCTGAAACAGGATTGAAGCTCAAGGCGTCAACACCACCTGAAACAAGCCCCTGCACTTGAATATATGCATCATTGCGCAACTCATTATCGCCGCCCGGCGCAGAAGACTGATCGACCACGCCGATCACAAAGCGTCTGCGATCTCCGCCAGCGAGAGAGTCAACTGCCTGACAGGCAGCTTCGGCAGCAAGATGATTGATAACAAAAGCCTCTTCTTTCATGCCGTGCTTATCCAAAGCATCAGGAGAGGCACCTGCTGTGTTGGTTCGAATAACATCAGCACCTGCTTCGAGGTAACTTTTGTGAATATCAGTAATGACATCTGGCCGCGAAATGTTCAGAGCGGCAAGGCAGTCTGCATGACCAAAAGTTGCCCGATCGATATCAACATTTAACTTTGATAATGCAGGGACAACATCACCATCTGTGAGAAGTACGCGCGAGTTCAAAGCATCGATAAAATTACGCATTATGCAGCTTCCTTCTGTTCCGTCTGCAACGCCAACAAACGGCATACAGCTTCGGTTAATGGTGAGCGATTGAGAGTGTAAAAATGGAAAGCGTCAACACCGCCTTCGATAAGTTCACGGCAAAGATCAAGACAAAGAGACACAGCAACTGCAGCTGACGTTTCTGGGTTATCTTCCAAACCGTCAAAAGCCTTGATCACCCACTCTGGAATTGTCGCTCCGCAACGATCTGCGAAACGTTTGAGTTGAGAGATGTTGTTGATCGGAAGAATGCCAGGGATAATTGGAATAGTAATTCCTGCTTCCCGTGCTGCCGCAACAAACTTAAAATAACTATCTGCTTCGAAAAAGAATTGGGTAATCGCTGTGGTGGCACCCGCGTCTTGTTTACGCTTTAGAAATTCAAGATCAGCAGCCAGCGACTGACTATCCGGATGCGGATCCGGATAAGCCGCAACAGCGATTTCAAAATCACCGAGCTCACGTAAGGCCGCAATCAGCTCTATCGAATCTTGAAAACCTTCAGAGTCAGGAACAAAAGCTTCACCTGGCACATCGCCATCACCACGCAAGGCCACCAAACGCTTAATACCAAGAGCTTGCCAAGATTTGACGGTATCCGTAATTTCCTGACGAGTTGCTCCGGCCAATGTAATGTGGGCCGCCAGCGTCAACTCACTGTCTCCCGCTAACTTAGTAATAAGCTCATTAGATTTTTGCTGGCCTGAACCACCTGCACCATAAGTTATAGAGTAATATTTAGGGTCAAATCCCTTAAGGCGCTCAACCGCCTGTCCTAAATTGTCCAAGCCATTCGCCGATGCCGGCGGAAATAGCTCAAAGCTGATATCAGGTCTTTTCATTTTTTCTTTGCTCCGTTTCGGGATCGCGACGTGCTGTCCATATGCAGACTGTCAGCGGATCTCCTGGAAGATGTTCTGGCTTCGACAGGCTTAAACCTGCGTCGGTACAAAACTCTTCAATTTGTGAATCATCAAAACCTAGCCAATGATGCGCATGATCATCGCGAAGGCTGTCCATACGGTGGGGCGCGAAATCCACCAATATCAAACGGCCGCCGGGCTTAATAACGCGGGCAGCCTCGCGCAGACACATTCGAGGATCTAGGGCGTAGTGAAGAACCATATTGAGACAGACCGCATCAAAGCGCGCGTTTCCAAAAGGTATTTGGTACATATCACCCTGACGTACCTGACAATTATTCAAGCCAGCCCGATCTATGTTATTACGGGCAATCGCCAACATCTCACGCGAGATATCAAGACCAACAACGGAGCCAACCTCGCTCGATACCAGTTCAAGAACACGTCCAGTCCCAGTGCCAACATCGAGTAACTCGTCGACAGGTTCTTCAAGAAGTTTCTGTTGAAAGGCGCTCTCGATTTGTGCGGTATCAATATGTAAGGATCTGATTTCGTGCCAATCCGAAGCATTTTTGCTGAAATATTCATGCGCTTTACGCGCACGTTCGGCTTTAATGTTTTCAAGGCGCTGAAAATCGAGTGCTAATTTCGGGTCATCAATTGGAATAAGATCAATAATTAAACGGCCAAGCTCTGAACAAGGCTGATTATCTGATAACCTAAAATACGCCCAATTCCCTTCTTGGTGACGTTCAAGAAGACCAGCTTCCATGAGAAGTTTGAGATGGCGAGAAACACGTGGCTGACTTTGCCCCAGTATCTGAACGAGCTCACTGACGGTTAATTCAGCATGCGCACATAGCCCCAACACTCTTAAACGAGTTGGTTCGGCAATAGACTGAAGACCTTTTAGCAATACTTCCACGTGACTTCTCCTTATGACAGCCTCTCGGCCGCCTGAATTGACATAACAATATCTTTATATCGTGATTTGGCAAGATAAAAAATACTCTGATTGCGCACATTTTTTATCTTTTTACGACTACACAAGTGTTAAGCGTATGATATTATTACAATATTTAAAAACTTCGCCCACCCCTTTTATATCTCAAAGAATCTAATGTCGATTTTTGGATAATTACGAGCGGATATTTCAGGGAACTAAAACTGACTGAACAAAGCGGCATGACTTCTAAGTAAAAGTCGAGATAAGAGAAATTTAGACATTCTTCTCTTTTTCTACCTTCATTTCTCTCAAGACCCATTGCTGAAAAATACCGAGTGCTGGGCAAGCTTCCATTTTCTTCGGCGTAACAAGATAATAACCGCCGGCAAGTTTTTGACGCGGCAGTGATGTCGGCGCAACCAATGAACCGTTTTTGATTAAATCATCGACAAGAGGTGAGCTAAGTAACGCGATACCCTGACCGTTTTGTGCAGCTTGAACCATTGAAGTGTAGGCATCGATTGAGATATCAGCAGGATCTTTCTCTACTTCTATTCCGAAATGCTCAAACCAACTGGACCAACGAGAATCAACCACATAATCAAAGTCGATCAAAAACTCGTCCATTAAGACACCGGGATCATCTACTTGCGCTCGATCCTTCCAATAAGCACGACTACATAGAGGCAAGACTTCACTGTCACAAAGATAGGTTGATGTTAGCCCTGCCCAATCACCAGCACCATAACGTATAGAGACATGAATCCCTGATGATTTGAGATCAACGCATTTATCATCAACCGCAAAGCGAAGGTCGACTTCTGGGTGGTCAGCGCGAAACTTGGCTAATCGCGGCATCAACCAATAGGCCGAAAAAGCTGTGGTGGCTCCAACAACTAAATAGTTACTCGCTCGGCCACTTTGAAATTCAACAACAGCGTCAGCAATTTGCGTCAATCCACCCGTGACAACACGCTGAAACTCTTCTCCTTCAGGCGTGAGGCGCACGGCACGATTAAGGCGATCAAACAATCGTACGCTTAAGAACTCTTCGAGGGATTTTATCTGACGACTAATAGCCACTTGCGTCACGCCAAGTTCATTGGCACCGCGGGTAAAACTCATATGGCGAGCCGCAGCCTCAAAAGCCACGAGTGAACCTACTGGGGGAATCTTATTACGCAAATTAATCATAACTTAGAGGTTATGCATTATGTCCTCATTATGCAAATTGACGCCCAATAAGGTCCAGCCTTATCGTCCGTTCAGAACTTCCTACTGGATAAGGTTATAGTTATGGACGGCACCATTCAAACCAACGCAATGCCCGTTTGTCGGGCCAATACTGGCATAAATACACCAATACAAAATGAAACCAATACTCACGTCACTCCAGGCTTAAGAATGAACCTTGGCCTGCTTCTCGAACGTCAGGCAGCACAGTTTCTAAATAACACTTTTGTTATCCAGGCTGAGACAGGAGATACACTAAGTTACCAAGACTTCAACGAACGAGTGAACCAGTTAGCCCACGGGTTAAGCGATCTTGGAATTAGCTCTGGAGACTATGTCGGCATCATGCTGTCAAACTCGATTAACTTTCTGGTCAGCTCTTATGCTCTAAAAAAAATTGGGGCAATTGAAGTTGCAATCAATTGTACTTTTCGCGGTGTATCTCTCACACGTATGATTAACCTCACTGGCCTGGCAACCCTGATCACTTCCATGGACTACCTTGATGTTATCGAAGAAATTATAAGCGAGTTGCCAAAACTTGAACGCTTTATACTTACCAATAACCCAACTGAAACCATTCAGGCAGCGGAAAGGTTTCCAAAATTAGAGGCTTTCTCTTTTAGTAACGTCTTAAGCGACAACATCACAAACTGCGCTATTGATACACCTGATGATGAAACTGCCGGAATACTGTTTACCTCTGGTACAACGGGTGTCTCCAAGGGATGTGAAATTCCACATCGATCATCGGTTCGCGCTGCAGAATCCATGTTGGAAGCTTTTGATATCAGCGAAAGTGATTGTGTCTACAGCCCTTACCCGCTGTTTCATTGTGGCGCAGCACAATATGACGTGCTTCCCGCGATGATGGTCGGGGCTCGGGCCGTTATAAGAGAACGATTTAGCGTAAGTAATTTCTGGCAAGAAGTCTGTAAATACGAAGCGACCTGGTTCATGGCACTCGGATCAGTCCAACAACTGCTTTGGGCAGCCCCCCATTGTCCGGAAGAGACACAACACAGCCTACGTTTTATTTGGGGCACACCGCTTCCAGTGAACCATGACGCCTTTGAAACCCGGTTCAAGGTCAAGCTTGTCCGAGGTGGCGGTTATGGTTCAACCGATGCCGGATCCGTGGCTTTGCCACTTTTTGACAAGACTGGCGCAGGAAAAGTTTTGGACCGATACGAAGTTGCCATTGTCGATGATAGAGATAATCCCCTCCCCACAGGCGGCGTTGGTGAGCTGATTATTCGCCCAAGAGAGCCGGCGATCATGGCATCCAGCTATCTCGGCATGCCGGAAGAAACGCTGAAAACTTGGAGAAACCTGTGGTTCCATACCGGTGACCTCGCCCGTCTTGATGATGAAGGTGATCTCTATTGGGTTGCGCGCATATCAGAAAGAATCCGAGTGAAGGGCGAAATGGTTTCTGCCTACGAAATCGAGGAAGTTATTCTCTCCCATCCCGCTGTGGAAGACTGTGCCGTGCTCGGTGCCCCGGACGGCACAGGTGAAGAAACCGTTCACCCATTTATTACATTGCGCACAAACGCCGCTCTTAACCTCAAAGAATTAAGTGAATTCTGCACTTCACGCATGAGCCGATTTATGATTCCCACCAGCATGACACTTCTGGATGAAATGCCGCGCACCCCAAGCGGAAAGCCTGCCAAAGCAGAACTCAGTAAACGGTTTCCGATCTAATGCAATTATATGAAGGGGCTTGCAAGTAAGAGTTCGCCTCCATTCATCAAGATTGAATTGAATGTATAAAATTTTAAAAAACCCAAAAATCACCATTTCGCCACATTTACGACCAAGTCCGTTCTCAATTGGGTCCTATCTTTATAAGCATAGAGAGCTTCCCCTCTCTATGCGAGATCCTGAAGATCTCCACATTACCCCAAAGCTGGACTCTTGCGGCTGCCGGATACCCGACTGGCAGCCGCATCCTTTTTTGGTCTCCCAAATTTCCCCCTGCGTCATAAGGAAACATCCCATTGGCGACAGGGGTATTTTTTTGTTATACGCTGCCTCAGCAATTAGGCATGATAGGTCTCGAAGCGGACCATCAAAATTAAGATAAAGGGTGAGAGTTTGGGCAAGAGCCTTTTCGACGGTGAAAATCTGACTTGTGTCAGAGGTGGGCGCAATGTCTTCATGGGATTAAATTTTCATCTCGCTGAAAGTAGTGCTCTTATTCTTGAAGGACCCAATGGCAGTGGAAAATCAAGTCTGATTCGTATTTTATCCGGCCTACTTCGCCCTCGGCTTGGCTCTTTAATCTGGCAAGGACAAGACGCCACGAAAGAGCCTGAAATATTCCAAGAACACATCCATTATATCGGGCACCGCAATGCCATAAAGCCGGTCCTGACTGTTCAAGAAAACCTTACATACTGGTCTGGACGAGATAAAGACGACACACATCTCGACATGGCGCTTGATCAGTTCAATATGCTGCCCCTCAAGAATACGCCCGCTAATCTTCTCTCATCAGGGCAAAGCAGACGTTTGGCCCTTTCAAGATTACTCGCCTCAAAAAGAAAGCTCTGGCTTCTCGATGAGCCCTCGGTTGGACTGGATGTCGCTTCGATAAAATTATTGGAACAAGCTATCGCTGAACATCGTTCAACAGGCGGATCGGTAATTTTTGCGACCCACAGCCCGATAGAGGTTGAAGCCCCGACAAAATTGAACCTGAGAGATTATAGCCCGCTCTATAATAGGGCTTTGATAAATTTGGACGATGAAGAGGAATCTTGGGTATGAGCGCTTTCCTCAATATAGTCTCCAAGGATCTTCGCCTCGCCTTGCGTCAACGCTCTGATCTGACAATGGCAGTGTTATTCTTTATACTGACCGCCATGCTTTTTCCTTTTGGATTGGGGCCCGAACCAAATCTACTCGCCAGAATCGCACCTGGTATCATCTGGGTTACAGCCCTGCTTTCTGTTCTTTTATCGCTTGAGCGCATTTTTCTAGCTGATTATGAAGACGGTAGCCTTGAACAATTGGTACTTTCACGCGCCTCTCTCGAGATTGCGATTCTAGCCAAAGTTCTCGCACATTGGCTGACAACAGGCTTGCCATTAATTTTGGCCGCCCCTTTGATTGCGCTGTTATTCAATATGGATACCGAGGCCATGACGATCCTTTTATTCGCCATGCTACTCGGCACCCCAAGCCTAAGTCTAATCGGCGCAATTGCAGCAACCCTAACCCTTGGAGCCAGACGTGGGGGAGTCCTGATACCTCTGTTGGTATTACCGCTATATATTCCGACTTTAATCTTCGGTGTTGGCGCGATTGATGCCGCCATGAACAGCCTTGAGGCCGGAGCCGTTATTGCAAATGCCCGTCCTCACCTTTTGTTGCTTGGCGCAATCCTACTTGTTTCTTTATTAATAACGCCATTGGCGGGAGCTGCCGCTCTTAAGCAGGCTTTAGAATAGAGCAGACAACTCGTTTAAGGGTATAAATAGACAAATAAGACAAGTAAGACGAAAATAATAAAAACGATGACCGATTAAAAATTACTGATCGACATCAAAGAAAAGATAAGACTGTTAACATATGGTCTTGCTCATAATCACAATAGGTGTGCTCGGCACACAAACAGACGTCAATGGAAGGGATAAGGAATGTCGGTCTTTCACCGATTTGCCAATCCAAACCGCTTTTTAAAGCTAACAAATACGGTTCTTCCCTGGATTTCAGGAATTACTGTACTGTCACTGCTTGCCGGCCTTTACATGGCATTTTTCACGTCTCCCCCTGATTATCAACAGGGTGAAACAGTGAGAATTATGTACATTCACGTGCCGTCAGCCTGGATGGCAATGTTTATCTATAGCTCTATTGCCTTTGCCTCCGTTTGTTCTTTGATATGGCGCCACCCTCTTGCTGACTTGGCTGCCAAGGCATCCGCACCTATTGGCGCGGGCTTTACATTTCTCGCACTCGCGACGGGCTCTTTATGGGGAAAACCCATGTGGGGGGCCTGGTGGGTTTGGGATGCTCGCTTAACTTCCGTTTTAATCCTGTTCTTCCTCTATCTCGGCCACATGGCATTGATGAACGCCTTTGAGGAACAAGAGCGCGGCAATCGAGCCGCTGCTGTTCTGGCCATTGTTGGTTTCGTCAATATTCCAATTATCAAATTTTCTGTCGATTGGTGGAATACTCTCCATCAGCCAGCCTCTGTCATGCGTGCCGACGGGCCCTCAATTGACCCCTCAATGCTGTGGCCTCTCCTCATCATGGGACTCGCTTTCAAATTCTTCTATCTCGTTGTTGTGCTTATAAGAATTAAAAGTGAGCTTATAGAAGCGAAATTGAGAAAATACCGCCGCGCCGTCGTCGATAACGCCTAGAAACGCTATTTCGATCAAGAAAAATTGATCGTGATTTGAATCAAAGACCTAGGGCGTTAGTGTGACATAATGCGCTAGTGTTCACAGGATAGAACTTAGATATCCTCTATTAACGAGATCAAGCTGAGAACATGATATTATTAATCTCGGCACAACTCAGGTTACGCAGGACAGTATGGATCAGGTTATAAATTTTTTCTCCATGGGAAATTATGGAGCTTACATTTGGACGGCATATAGCCTTACCGCCATTGTTATGCTGTCGCTGCTTGTCACCACCTTACATCGTCTTCGCAAAAATCAAGCAGAGCTTGAGGAACTCCAACACTTAAGGGAGACTGCGGGACAAAGTAACAACAAGGAAGAGACAGCCCGCCCATGACGCGGAAAAGCCGTAGAATGTATATTATCGTGGTCGCCTTTGTTTTACTGGCCTCTGCGACAGCCCTCGTACTGACTGCCTTTGAAGACAATCTGGTTTATTTTTATAGCCCGACGGATCTTAAAACCAAGCAGGTAACAGTTGGCCGATCTCTTAGGCTTGGCGGCCTCGTTGAAGAAGGTACTTTCGTCAAACTTGATGACGGTTTAAGCATCCGCTTTTCCATTACCGATGGCGCCGAAAGCGTCCCTGTTTCCTACAAAGGGATTCTCCCCGACCTCTTTCGTGAAGGCCAAGGCGTCATCACCGAGGGAAGCCTGAACGAAAAGGGTGATTTTATCGCCCATGAAGTCCTAGCTAAGCACGATGAAAATTATATGCCAGCCGAAGTCATTGATGCCCTGAAGGCATCTGGTGAATGGCGTGGTGACGAGGAAGGTCAGACAACAAAATGATTGCTGAACTAGGGCAGTTTGCCCTCATCATGGCCCTTTTGGCCGCTATCTCTCAATCGATCCTCCCCTTGATTGGTGCTGAACGGCTCGACAGTAGGTTAATGGCTTTTGGTAGCCATGCCTCTTTGGTGCAGCTTCTCTTTGTTATTTTGGCTTTTGGCTGCTTAACCCAAGCCTATATTGTCTCTGACTTTACCCTTCTTAATGTGGCCGAGAACTCTCACTCCACCAAGCCTCTGCTCTATAAAATCAGTGGTGTATGGGGAAATCATGAAGGCTCCATGCTGCTTTGGGTTCTCATACTTGCCCTTTTTGGCGCCGCAGTGGCTGCCTTTGGACGTAATTTACCCGTAACACTGAAAGCACGCGTACTTGCGATCCAGGCAATGATCGGTGTCGGCTTTCTTACCTTCTTAATCTTTACCTCTAACCCATTCACCCGCCTCTTGGTTCCGCCTGAAAACGGACAAGATTTGAATCCCCTTTTACAAGATCCTGGGCTCGCCTTTCACCCTCCTATGCTCTATGTCGGCTATGTTGGCTTCTCCGTCGCCTTCTCCTTTGCGATTGCCGCGTTGATCGAAGGCAAAGTGGACGCGGCATGGGCGCGCTGGGTTCGCCCCTGGACTCTAACAGCATGGATCTTTCTAACTGGCGGGATCGCACTGGGAAGCTGGTGGGCTTATTATGAACTTGGTTGGGGCGGCTGGTGGTTCTGGGATCCGGTAGAAAACGTGTCTTTCATGCCTTGGCTTATGGGAACAGCGCTACTTCATTCTGCCGTTGTTGTCGAAAAAAGAAACTCTTTAAAGGTCTGGACGATCCTATTAGCGATCCTAACGTTCTCGCTCTCCCTTATTGGAACCTTTATCGTTCGTTCTGGACTACTAACCTCCGTTCACGCCTTTGCGGTGAACCCTGAACGCGGAATCTTTATCCTGATCCTATTGGCAATTGCCATTGGCGGATCACTCACGCTCTTTGCCTTAAAGGCACCTGCGCTTAAGTCTGGTGGCATGTTCTCTCCCATCAGTAGAGAAGGTGGATTACTCCTGAACAACCTTCTGCTAAGTACGGCCTGTGCCACAGTCTTTTTAGGCACCTTGTATCCACTGTTTATGGAAGCATTGGGCGGTGGCCGCGTATCCATTGGCCCGCCTTTTTACAACAAGACCTTTATTCCTGTGATGGTGCCCCTGTTCTTCCTGGTTTGCATTGGTGCCTATTTGCCATGGAAACGCGCCGATCTCGTTGGCGTCCTAAAACGCCTGAAGTATGCCGGGTTAGCTGCATTACTCGCCCTATTAATTGCCTGGTACATCTCAGATGGTGGCCCCCTACTCGCAATCCTGGGTCTAGGTATGGCGACTTGGATGCTCCTTGGTACTCTGAGTGAATGGGCAGACCGAATTAAGCTATTTCGCGCCCCCTTAGCCAAGAGTTGGCAACGGGCAAAAAATCTACCAGGATCTTCTTGGGGCATGACGCTTGCACACGGCGGCTTAGCCATCGCAATTATTGGTATGATTTCGACAACAGCCTGGAAAGTTGAAGATGTTGCCGTTCTAAAGCCAGGTGAAACCTTATCCGTTGCAGGTACAGACTATCGATTTGATGGCGTAAAAGAAATTACGGGCCCCAACTACAGCGCTGTGGAGGGTACATTTAATGTAAGCCAGGATGGCGTCTACATGGCGACCCTCAAGCCTGAAAAACGTCTCTACACCGTTAAGCGCATGCCAACAACCGAGGCCGCAATCTATTCCACCTTTGTCGGGGATTATTACGCCGTAATCGGCGATCCAGATGGCAAAGGCGGCTGGACCGTTCGTATTTATCGCGAACCTCTGGTTACCTGGATCTGGTTTGGATGTACCCTCATGGTATTTGGGGGACTGGTGTCTCTTGCAGATCGACGCCTCCGTGTCGGTGCTCCTGCTGATAAACGTAAAAAGAAAAAAGTTAGAGAAGCAGAAGCATGAGCGCGAAAAGAAAAGTTATCTTTGCCCTGCCTCTCCTGATTACAGTTGTTATTTTTGGCTACTTTTTCTGGGCTTTAACCAAACCGGGTCGGGATCCTAAAATCCTACCTTCAGTGCTGATTGACAAACCTGCTCCTGAATTCGACCTCAAAGCTCTGGACGGCCTTAATGTGCCAGGATTTGCCCGCAGTGATTTAATCAGCAATGGTAAAATTTCAGTGGTCAATATCTTTGCTTCCTGGTGTATTCCATGCCTTGCGGAACATCCCGACATGATGAAGTTAGGCCAACGAGATGATATCAACCTTTATGGCATCAATTATCGGGACAAACCCGAAGACGGATTGGCCTGGTTGAACAAAAACGGCAACCCGTATCATAGAGTTGGACGCGACCCTAAAACGCGTGCAGGTATTGATTGGGGCGTTTATGGCGTCCCGGAAACATTTATTGTCGATGCAACTGGCACCATCCGTTACAAGCATGTTGGCCCTCTAAACACGGGCGATCTTGAAGGCACCATACTGCCGATCATAGATAGCCTTCAGACCCAATAGTAGTAGCAGTATATAGAGGAAGTATCTTAAAAGCATGCGTGGTTTTATTCTCTCAACAACCATACTTTTTACCTTGATCGCCAGTATTGGGATCGCAAGCATTAGCCTTGTCCAGGCCGTTGAACCTGATGAAGTGCTGGATAACCCTATATTAGAAGCAAGAGCACGTGAGATTTCAAAGGAAGTCCGTTGCCTGGTTTGTCAAAACGAACCGATTGATTCTTCCAATGCTGAGCTTGCAAAAGAATTGCGTATTGTCGTGCGAGAAAGACTTGTTGCCGGAGACAGTGACGATGATGTGAAAGATTATTTGTCTTCTCGTTATGGTGATTTTGTCCTCTTCCGCCCACCTTTCAAGGCCTCGACCTTTCTTCTATGGTTTGGCCCTCTGTTGGTACTTGCAATTGGTATTATCGGGATCATCTTTTTCTTCCGGGGCAACCGTACCCAAAAAATTGCTGCTCCGCTGAGTGCTGAAGAACAGAACAAACTGCAACAGCTTCTACAAGACGGGCAGGAACCACCTCAAAAATTAAATAGTGATAACAAGGGAGAAGCATCATGATTTTTTGGATGCTCATAGGCCTTTTAACTGCGCTCTCTCTGTTAGTGCTCTTACGTCCCCTAATGACAACGCCGAGAAAAGCCCCTGCCAACACCGCTGAATCTGACCTTGCTGTCTACAAAGATCAGCTTAAAGAGATCGAACGTGACCTCAATGCAGGTAACCTAAGGGAATCTCAGGCTGATACGGCCCGAATTGAAATTCAACGCCGGATTCTTAACACCAGCCAAGAGCAATCGTCCTCCACCAAGGGAACCCCTTTATCCTCATCAGCAATTAAAATGGTCATTGGCCTGTTGACCGTTACGTTTCCCCTAGCTGGCATAATTCTGTACCTGGAACTCGGACAACCTGGAGTTCCAAGCATGCCCCTGGCCGAACGAAACATAGCAGCAGAACGGTCCTCCATTGCGCAACAGCAGAACGCATCAAGAAATGAAGAGATGATGGGGCTGGCGCAAAAGCTTGAGGAAAGACTAAATAACGATCCAACCAATTTGGAAGGCTGGATGCTACTCGGCAGTACTTACGTTGAAATAGGTGCCTATTCTAAAGCCGAAAGTGCTTTTCGTCAGGCGATGGAAAATACACCTCCTTCAGCCATGGTCTATGGCGCAGTCGCCGAGATGATCGTTGCCAAAGCAGAAGGTCAAGTCACATCAGAAGCCCTTTCCCTGTTTCAAAAATCTCTTGCACTCGACCCCAATGATCCAAGGGGACTTTTTTACAGTGGACTGGCTCTGAGCCAGGCTGGTGAAAATGATAACGCACTTAAACTTTGGTTGAAATTGAGACAGGTAACTTTTGCCAATGACCCCTGGCTTCAAGTTCTCGATGCCCAAATTGCAGATCTCGCAATTGGCTTGGCAATGAACCCTTCTGAGATCATTGCATCTGCCCCAGCTAAAGCTCCGCTTGAAAACCCAACACAAGAAACATCCGAGCAAGCAGGGCCAACTTCAGAAGAAATGGCCAGTGCGGCGGAACTAGGTGTTGAAGAACGTAACGAGATGATCAATGGTATGGTTAACCGTTTGGCGGAAAGACTTAAAGAGTCTCCAAATGATCTTAATGGGTGGCTACAGCTTATACGCTCGTACCATACTCTGGGGCGCGTTCAAGAAATTGAATTCGCCTTGGCAAGTGCGGAAAATGCCGCTTTGCAACAACCCAATGTCGGCTTGGCACAGGATCAAATCATGAAGTTGAAACAAGAGCTTGGTTTTTAAAAGCAGCTTTTATTTTAGCTCCTACAACAAACTGGACGTAGTTAATTGATCTCCCAACACGTAGCTTAGTGTTATTTTTACTTTTCATATTGAAAAAATCACACTAACTTCATTAGGAAGAAATATAATAGATAACTTAGTAATGGGGACATAACCTATGGCGTCGAACGCCGCGGCTATGGTGGATAGTACACCTGCTCTTGTCTGTGATGATATACATAAGTCATTCGGCAACATTGAAGTCCTTAAGGGTGTTTCCCTGACAGCTCACCAAGGTGACGTTATTTCCATGCTGGGATCCAGTGGTTCCGGGAAAAGTACCTTTTTGCGTTGTATCAATCTGCTGGAAACACCGAACTCTGGTAAAGTTACTGTTGGTGGCGAACTCATCAACATGAAAACCACCAAGTCGGGTGAATATGTACCTACAGACCCCAAACAAATAGTTCGCATCCGGGCCAAACTCTCTATGGTCTTTCAGGGTTTTAACCTCTGGGCTCATATGACGGCACTGGAAAATATCATCGAAGCACCCGTTCACGTTCTTGGCCTCAGCAAAGCCGAAGCAACAGAGCGCGCGAATGCAATGATGGAAAAAGTGGGCATCTACGAACGCAAAGATTATTACCCTGCGCATATGTCTGGTGGGCAGCAACAACGCGTAGCTATAGCAAGAGCCTTGGCTATGGATCCAGAAGTGATGCTTTTTGACGAACCTACTTCCGCTCTCGATCCTGAGCTTGTCGGTGAAGTCCTTAAAGTTATCCGGGATTTGGCTGAAGAAGGCCGCACCATGATTGTCGTTACCCATGAAATGGGATTTGCCCGCGAAGTATCCAACCAGACCCTCTTCTTGCATCAAGGGCGCATTGAAGAACAAGGGGATCCCCAAGAGATCTTTACAAATCCTCAATCTGAACGATTTAAACAGTTTATCGCTGGAAACTTGAAATAATAAAAATAAAATAAAACCATAAAAACACAATTAGGGAGCTTATAAATGAAAAAATTCCTCATTACGGCTGTTGCAGCCGCTATGACCTTTACAGCAGGTTCTGTATCTGCTGATGATCTGCGCATCGGTGTAGAGGGCGCTTACCCTCCATTCAGCAGCATCGATACGAACGGAAACGTCGTTGGTTTCGACATTGATATCGCAAACGCACTTTGCGAAGAAATGAAAGCCAACTGCACTATGGTTGTCCAAGATTGGGACGGTATTATTCCAGCTCTGAATGCCAAAAAATATCACGCGATCATCGCCTCCATGTCTATTACTGAAGAGCGTAAAAAGAAGGTAGATTTCTCTGAGAAATACTACAATTCACCTGCGCGTTTTCTTCGTAAAAAAGGTTCTGGCATTGAAATCACTGCAGAGGGCATGAAGGGTAAAGCTGTTGGCGTTCAACGTGGCACCATCCACGACACTTTCATTACCGCTGAATTCCCAGACACTGAAATCAAACGCTACGGCACACAGGACGAGGCATATCTTGATATTGCCGCTGGTCGCGTAGATCTTCTTATTGCAGATTCCATTGCTATGGATGACGGGTTTGTTAAAACACCTGCAGGTAAAGATTTCGAACTATTTGGCCCTTCTTATAACGACCCTAAATACTTCGGCGTTGGTGCTGGTATTGCGGTTCGTAAAACAGACACCGATCTTCGTGATCGTTTCTCTGCTGCAATCAAAGCCATCCGTGCAAACGGTGTCTACAAAGCGATCAACGACAAGTACTTCGACACAGACATCTACTAGGATTTTCGATGGGTACTTCCATCACTAAATCACAGTAAAAACTCTAAGAGCACCGCTAGAAGTCAAACTCTAGTGGTGCTTTTTATAGAGGCCTGCTTCAAACAGGCGAACAACCGGAATTAAAAAATGATTGATCTTGGTGGCTACGGCTTCAGTATCCTGGTAACAGGTGCAAGCATAACTGTTTCAATTGCAATTGCTTCACTTATAATCGCTTGCATACTCGGCATGATGTCTGCTTTAGCAAGATTATCTAACAGCCGCGTGGCGCGCGCTGTATCGACCAGTTACTCGACACTTATTCGGGGTGTACCAGATTTGGTTTTGATGCTTCTGATATTCTTTGGCGGTCAGGTTTTCATAAATAACTTACCTGAGAACCTCTTAAATCTCGTTTCAATGTTTGGAGATTTACCAGGCATTAAAGGAACAGTCGTCGACAGTAGTGACCACTTAAGAACTCTTGCTCAGCCGTATCTTGATTGGGGTTATATAGATATTAACCCCTTTATCGCTGGGGTGATCACTGTCGGGTTTATCTTTGGCGCTTACATGGGCGAAACATTTCGCGGGGCAATTTTAGCTGTCGATCGCGGCATGCTCGAAGCTGGCACCGCTTACGGCATGACGAAATTTCAAATCACACGACGCATTCTTTTCCCCCAGATGGTGCGGCATGCCCTTCCTGGGTTTGGAAATAATTGGCTCGTATTGATGAAAGCCACGGCAATTGTCTCGATAATCGGTCTCGATGACATGGTTAGAAAAGCTGGCTTGGCCGCAGGAGCAACACGCCAACCCTTTAAATTTTATCTAACAGCTGCCGTAGCGTTTCTTATATTCACCACAGTATCCATTTGGTTACAGAAGATAGCTGAGAAAAAATATTCTGTCGGTGTAAGGAGTGCTCTCTAATGGATCTTCAAATCATTTGGGATGAACTGCCCCTTTATTTTGACGGCCTTCTCTTAACCGTACAGCTTGTCCCATTGGCACTTGCGATTGGGTTTGTGCTCGCCATACCGCTGGCGATAATGCGGCTTTCGAAAAACCCTTTCATCAATTTTCCAGTATTTGCATTTACCTACGCTTTCAGAGGCACTCCGTTAATCGTACAACTATTTCTACTTTACTATGGTGTTGGTCAATTTGAAGGCTACAGCGAACTCGCGAAGGAATTTTCATTTCTTAAAGGGGCATACTTTTTCGCACTCGCGGGCTTCACATTAAATACAGCAGCCTATACGACTGAGATTTTTCGTGGCGCAATGGCACAAACATCCTTTGGGGAAGTTGAGGCCGCTAAAGCTTGTGGGATGAGCCAAAGTCTAATCTTTAGACGCATCATTATCCCAAGTGCCTTACGTAGAGCTCTACCTGCCTATTCAAACGAAGTTATCTTCATGCTTCACGGTAGTGCCCTTGCAAGTACAATAACACTGGTTGATTTAACCGGAGCTGCAAGAATTGTCATGTCCCGGTATTACGCCCCCTATGAAGCCTTTATCACTGCAGGTGTGTTCTATTTCTTTTTGACGTTTGCTTTCATTTGGGTGTTTCGTCAGCTCGAAAATCACTACAACCGACACCTCAAACGACGAGAAGAAACCATACAGGTCGTAACCTGAGTAGAACCAAGAAACGACGTATAAAAAGGGGGTTGGCTATGCAGCCCCCTTTTTTATTTTCTTTTTTTGCAGATAACCTACATCCGGAACTTTGCCCTCATAGGTATACACTCCTAAACTTGCCTATATTTACGCTTAAATGCACAAGTCATTACAATCAAAGAGAGATTTTTAACGCATACAATCCACTCGCAAGAGCCTTGCTCAACCAATGAGTGATACGTTCTTTTACTAAATTGCGATTTAGTTTAAGATATTGTTTACCTAACCTTGTGTTATCATGACCATAACAAATCTCTTAGGGTGCTTTTTTATACATGATTAATGGTTAAATTCGTATACTCAGTAACAATTAAGAAAGTGATTTTTAATAACAATGATTGTTAATGGGGAACTTGCTGTAGAAATGAATGTAAGCAAAGTGGATCTCGATAGTATCAGGGCTCAGCTTCCTGGGTCCAATATTGATGAAAAATCCTTTTTAGCTACTGACTACCTCAATCATCTCAATGAAGCTGTTATGATGCTCGAAATGGTGCCCGATATGCCTGACCTATTTGAAGAGGTGCAGGCTTGGCAACCAAAAACTTACCAACAACATTTTCTTGATAGCAGTTTCCAGGCAAAAGACCTCGCCATCTCTGCATACGAAGCCGCTCCACCTGAATTTCGTCAGCCTTTCGATAAAGCGATTGATATGGCTGATAAAGGAATTTTGGACAGTAGAGATGCAATAGAGCAAGCCCTTGCCGCTGGTGATCAGGTTTCCATCGCTGCACTCGTCCCAGATGCCTCGACACACATCCGCCATATGATCGATATTGCCAGCGCAGTTATTCACGGCAACCCTAACGTATTACCTGCCGACAAAGTCATGGAAATAGATATGGACTGGCAAGCCACGCTCTCTGGCAACATGATGGCTGGAGGTATGGCCGTGGAAGAGGAAGAAGAAATTGATATTGCAGCTATGGGGCAAGATGACATCGACGCCCTATTTGATTAACCGATACCTTTCCCTCGCTACTTGCTTCTTGGCTTGCTTCTTCTCTTCTTCTTTATAAACGGACTCTTTTGGCCCGTTGGAATCAATACTGCTGTTAACGAGAAAAACTCTAAATCACAGCCTTGACGTCAGCCGTTTCCCTCAGCACACTCCCCGCGCGTGTTAAGAGGAGAACTCATGCAAGATTTATCCAAATTCTGGGACATTACAGTCGAAGTTTGGTCCAAAGGTGTATTCGGCATTGATATCGGGCAAATATTAACCGCCATCGGGATCTTTATTGGCTTCATAATTATTCGGGGCCTTTTTTCTCGCCTAGTGATCAATCGCCTCAAGGCGATAGCAAGCCGTACTAAAAATTCGGTGGATGATCAGGCTCTCGAGGCTCTCGAAGGTCCTATCCGCATGATCCCCGTAGCTCTCGGGGTATTCTTATCACTCGATTACCTTGATCTTAGCGGTGAAGCTGCAAAATTAGGTAGTAATTTTGTCCGCTCCCTCATCGCCTACACACTTTTCTACGCCGTCTATAAGCTTATAGATCCCCTTGATTTCCTCCTGCATCGCTTTACCACCGTTCTCACCAGCATTATGGTTGACTGGATCATCAAGGCCCTCAAAATCATTGTCGTCCTTCTGGGGATAGCCAGTATTCTCGAGCTTTGGGGCATCAACGTTGGAGCAATCATTGCTGGACTTGGCCTCTTTGGTGTCGCAGTCGCGCTAGGGGCTCAGGATTTATTTAAAAACCTCATCGCCGGCATTCTCATTATTGCTGAAAAACGTTTTAGTCGGGGCGACTGGGTTAGTATCGAAGGTGTCGTTGAAGGTACCGTAGAAGACATTGGGTTTCGCTCTACCCGGATCAGACGCTTTGACAAGGCACCAGTATATGTGCCTAACGCAAAGCTCGCAGATAATGCCGTTATTAACTTTTCAAAAATGACCAACCGTAGGATTTACTGGAAAATTGGTCTTGAGTATGACACCACCAGCGCCCAACTGAGACAGGTTGTTAAAGAGATCAAAGATCACATCCGTAACAACCCGGATTTTGAAACAGATGATACCCGGGCAACAACCTTGGTCAACGTCGACAATTTCAACAGCTCATCAATTGACATCATGATCTATTGCTTCACCAAGACCACCAATTGGGGTGTTTGGATGAATGTAAAAGAAGACTTTGCCTTAACCCTAAAAGAGATTGTTGAGAACAACGGCACAGCCTTTGCTTTCCCGACCTCAACGCTTCACGTTGCCTCCTTACCCGAGGCACCAGGGCAAGTCGGCAACCTTCCAGGTCTTACGCCAGAGACACCGTTGAACAAAGGTTAGCTTAGGCTCAGGCAGCTTGTCTGTTCTGATCACAATATACGTATTTGTTTTTAGGCCCTCAAGTTATTGAGGGCCTTTATCTTTTTAGCTCTTTGCCCACGGCATAATAGGTACTGAAGTAATAGAGTTCTTCGGGCTGCCTTCAATCAACTTGTCGCTATAGACAAGATAGACCAATACATTACGTTTTTTGTCGAAGAAGCGAACCACTTGCATCGACTTGAACACAAGAGAAGTACGTTGAGTGAAAACCTCTTCTCCGTCCTTAAGCTCTTCCCTGAATTTGATTGGGCCGATTTGCCGACAGGCAATAGAAGCGTCGGCGGTGTCTTCGGCCAATCCAACCGCTCCAGAAATCCCCCCCGTTTTTGCGCGGCTTAGATGGCAGGCTACACCCTCGACCTTAGGGTCATCGAACGCTTCAATCACAATTTTATGGTTGGGGCCAACCCATTTAAAAACGGTATCAACAGAGCCAATTTCTTCTGCAGAAAGTGGGGTAATGAAAATCGTAACCAGACTCATTATCAAGGTCATTTTTTTCAATAATGTTTCTGAGAAAAATCGATACATTCTAGCCTCATAATAAATAGAACAATTTTATTGGGGTACATTAACCGCGCGAGATAACTTCCTCATGGCGGAAACAACTCGTCACATGATCATTTACCATTCCGCATGCCTGCATATAGGCATAACAAATGGTTGGGCCAACAAATTTAAACCCCTTTTTCTTTAAAAGTTTGGACAACTGTTCTGATTCAAGTGTGGATGCAGGGATATCGCCCAATTCAGGCCAAGTATTAGTGAGACTCTTGCCTCCAACAACAGACCAAACCAAGTTCGAAAAAGCGCCTTCGCCCTCTTTCATGATTTCAATCCAGGCTTTGGCGTTTGAAATCACAGAATTTATCTTCAGTCGATTGCGAATAAGGCCGGTATCCGTCATCAACTTTTCAACGTCCTGCTCCGTAAACGCGATGATTGCCTCAGGCTCAAAACCAGCAAACGCTGCTCTGTAGTTTTCGCGTTTACGTAAAATTGTAATCCAGGACAATCCGGCTTGCGCGCCCTCAAGGATCAACATCTCAAAAAGTTTTTGATCATCTGTTATAGGAACACCCCACTCCTGATCATGATAGTCGAGATAGAGCGGATCATCACTTACCCAGCCACAACGCACTGGTTCTTCAGATATATCTCCCAACTTGCCCCCCGTTAGCATTCTTTCAGTTCCTCTTGGCTAAGAGTATTCATTGTCTCAGTGCAATAATCCACATTGGTTTGTGCAACGGCCAATAGGTTTACAAAATATTGATAACCAGATAATCAATCCCTATCTAGAGCCCAAGTCTAACCGTTAGTTATATAGGATGGTAAATGAGCGAAATCAATTCACTGATTAAAGGGTATCACGCATACCATACTGTAGACTATCGTCGCGATGAAGCGTTGTTACGCTCTCTCGCCGAAAAGGGACAATCCCCGAAAGCTATGGTTATCAGTTGTTGTGATTCTCGGGTTGAACCTTCTGCTGTGCTTGGGAGTATACCCGGCGACTTGTTTATGGTGCGAAACGTCGCCAACCTCGTCCCTCCCTTTGTCGCTGACAGCAAGCATCACGGTACTTCAGCAGCCTTGGAGTATGCCATCACCCAATTGGAGATACCCAATATTATCATTCTTGGGCATGCCATGTGTGGCGGCATTAAAGCCTTAATCGATGGTTCAGTTGATACAGAGGACAATAGCACCTTTATTTCCAACTGGATGTCGATTGCAAAAGAAGCCAAAAACAATACTGATTGCTGTGATCACGACAAAGAGAAATTTCAGCGTGATGTCGAGCAATCCTCCATTCTAAATTCCCTGAAAAATTTAATGACTTTTCCCTTTATAAAAGAACGGGTAGAGGATGGTCGGCTTGAGCTAAACGGATGGTATTTCGACTTCTCAACAGGGGAGCTGTTTGGTTACGATGAAGAACAGGATGCCTTCATCAACCTATAATTCTTTTAAATGATTCTAAACGTTAACCTTTAATCAAATTTATCGAGTCACTATAGCCTAAAGAAAAATAACTTTGGGGGTAGTACGTTTGCGCGTACTGCAGGGATAATGGCTCTAGCAGAATTAGATAACATAAAAGGCCGCTCAGCACGGGAAGCCTATGATGCCGATAAAAAAAGTTCTTCAGATCTTTTTATAAAACATTATTTTGAGCGCATTTCACCCGAAGTTGCCGCAACATTTACCGATGAGCAGAAACATGCCATCAAACTAATGTTTGGCGCACGCGGCTACGCCAAACACCCGGTTGAAGTCAGGCGTTCAATTCCCTTTGGCAGGAACAGGTTCTATCTGATTTTCTTACTCGGTCGCGAAAAACGAGCTTATGATAGACTTAAAACCGAAGGACAAGCCTCCGGATACATAGCCTACGCCCTTGCCAGTGCTTTCTGGCTTGCTCCAGCAATTATGCTTGCCGCGATTATTCACTTTCTGAACTGATCGCCTCTTTAGATTTAATCGAGTTTCCTCAGAGTTTACTCTTTTGAATACGCTCAACGGTACGCGTTGTTGAAAAGCCATCTTCAATATTTGCCAAAACGACCTTACCCCCATTTTTGAGGACAACATCGCCCCCTACGACTTGATCGATGGTGTAATCCGCGCCCTTAACCAAAACATCAGGTAAAATGGCTTCGATTAAAGACAATGGCGTGTCGTCGTCAAACAAAACAACCTGATCAACAATTTCAAGTGCGGCAAGTACAGTTGCACGCGACATTTCATTTTGAATAGGGCGGTTTTCACCTTTGTATCTTCTCACTGAAGCATCAGTGTTGAGGCCAACAATTAAACGGTCACACGCGGATTTTGATTGCTGGAGAGATGAAATATGCCCTGGATGCAATAGGTCGAAACTTCCATTGGTAAAGCCGATTTTATAGCCGGCTTTACGCCATTGTCCGACGCGATGAATAACCGTTTCCAGCTCAGCAACTTTTCCTTGGGAAGATAACCCATTACGTGCGAGCAGAGCTTGTCTGATCTCGCTGCCATAGGCCACTGCAGTACCTGTTTTACCAACAACGATCCCCGCAGCTACATTTGCAAGGCAGGCAGCCTGTGTTAGCTCTATACCCGCTGCGAGTGCAGCACCAAATACAGCGACAACTGTATCACCCGCCCCGGACACATCGAATACTTCTCTTGCTTCCGCATCCAAGTGCTCAACAAGGCCATCTTCAGTGACCAGTGTCATGCCTTCTTCGCTACGGGTGGCGAGAATACCTTTGATACCACATGTCTTAATTAAATATCGACAAGCATCAACCACGGCAGCGTCACCATCAACAGGCATACCTGTCGCTTCGTGCAATTCACGACGATTAGGAGTTACAAAAGAAACACCCTTGTAGATACTGTAATCACGCCCCTTAGGATCAGCGATGATATGACAGCCTGCACTTAAGCCAGCCTGAATTATTTTCTGGAGGGTATCAGGCGTCAAAACGCCTTTACCGTAGTCAGATAGAATTAAAACCGGGGCATGAGATGCACATTCTTCAATTTTTGTAACGATCGCATTACACGTTTCAGCATTAAGCGGCGCACTCATTTCTCTATCGGCGCGGAGAAGTTGCTGGTTACTCGCAACAAATCGTTCTTTTATGGTCGTCTGTCGTCCCTGCTCAATAACAAGATCATGGGACGCACCACTGGTTTCAGCTTCTACAAGGTTACAGACTTCCTGACCAACTCCATCATCGCCGATCACAGCGACAAATTGCGTCGAAGCGCCAATTGCAGCGAGGTTTCGGAGCACATTACCCGATCCGCCCAACATCGAAACCTGCCGATCAATCTTTAAAACCGGGATCGGTCCTTCGGGGGAAATTCTCTCAACATGACCATATATAAATCGGTCTAACATCAGATCACCAACAGTCTGCACCTTGGCGCCTGCTAAGTCATCAACGCGTGCAACAAGGTCGAGAAGGTCAATAGGAGCGGAAGTTTGTAAAATCATTAAAGCTATAACCAAGTTCAAAATTAATGCGTCTCTTTTGTGCTATCAAATGCCTCCTTGAGCAAGTATTTTGCTTAACTCGGCTTTATTTCTAGGGTTAAGTCTCACAAAAATCCGATGAAACTGATATTTACCCGTTGTTGAATTTCACTGATAAAGAAGAAATCTTGATGTTGTAAGATCCTTTATTGTTTGCATGAGTAAATTAGCTACCAGTTTGTGAATTTATAATGCTGTGTTTGGTTAAAAAATCGAGAAATAGTCGAATATGAGTAACTACGGCACGTTCTGAATAATATACCGCATAAATTGGTATGGGTTGCTGTTCAATTTTACCCGTAAGAACTGGCAATAGCTCTCCTCGCGTCAATTCTTGCTGCACTGTAAAGCTTGAAACACAGATAATGCCATTATTGTAAACAGAGAGCTGCTTAAGGGTTTCACCATTATTTGCATGCATATGAGGCTTGATGGTAAGCCACTCCCCACTTTTCGTTTTTAACGGCCATGTGTTGAGAAACTTAGAATTAGAAAAACCAAGACACTTATGTGCCTCGAGATCATCTACGCCCAAAGGCTGTCCATATTGTTCCAAATAACTTGGCGATGCATATAGGCCTCTATTTGTATATCCAATCTTTTTGGCCTTTAAACTAGAGTCCTTTAACTCTCCCACCCGAATAGCGACATCAACCTTATCTTGAATCAAATCTGAAATAGCCTCATTACTTTCAAGGTTAATTTCTATTTTTGGATAACGTTCAATAAACTTAGAAATTATTGGTGCGATCACGTGTAAGGCAAACGGTGTTGCGGCATCAATCGTTAGCTGACCTTCGGGTTCTGTCTCATTCCCCCTAAAGTGAGAGAAAATTTCTTCAAAGCTATTAACCGTCATCGATGCTTGTTTTAACAGCCATTGCCCTTCGCTTGTTATGAGAATTTTGCGGGTCGTTCGATTAAAAAGAGTCGTTTTCAACCTGTTTTCAAGGTTTTTAATACTTCTACTCACAACCGGAGGCGCAATATCCAAACGATTTGCAGCACCAACGAAACTTCCAGCTTCAGCAACCGCGATGAAAATTTTCAACTCATCCAATTTAATCATGAAAAAATCTTTATTAATGCAAATATGGCAACAATAACATAGCAAAGAATACATTTTTGTCAGCAATTAAACTGTTTAACAAATCTCCTACATTTCATACCTATTTGGAGATTAAAAACATGAACAGAGTTGCAATTCACAATATTCAACCTGCCGCTTATCAAGCGATGTTTGGGCTTGAAAAATATCTCGAAACGGTCGACTTATCTGGTCAACTGTTAGAGCTGATCAAGACCCGCGCATCCCAAATTAATGGGTGTGCATACTGCATTCAAATGCATTCAAAAGCCGCTCAGAAACAAAACGAAACGATCGACCGACTGTTTGCTCTTCCTGCATGGAAAGAGTCTGATTTGTTCACAGATGAGGAACGTTCAGCTCTCGCCTTAACCGAAGAAGTTACTCTGATATCTCGCCACGGAGTAAGTGATGCTGTTTATAGAGATATCGAAAAGCACTTTAATGAAGTGCAAACGGCTCAACTGATTATGGCAATTACCATTATAAATGCATGGAACCGTATTGCCGTAACAACTCACGCTCAATAAGCCTCGCCTATATAGAAAGAAAACGAACATGCGATCGATATCATTTTTTTCAGCGATTATGTTCACTCTTGGCCTTTGGCTTGTGCAAAGTACAGCAACGGCACATGAAACTAATAATGGTGTTAGTCGACAGTTATTATTTAATCAGCCACTCTCAAATGTACCTGACCACAATTTTACAGCTATTACTGTACAGCTTGACCCAGGCAACATATCCCCAGCACACACACATGAAGCCTTTGTATTTGTTCATGTATTGACAGGTAAAGTGCGAAGCCAACTCAACAGTGCTAAACCAATAGACTATGTCACTGGTGATAGTTGGATTGAACCCCCAGGTTCTGTTCACACTCTGACGCAAAATTTAAACGATAAGGAAATCGCAAAATTACTCGTTATTTTCGTCAGTAAAGACGGCAGCAAATTAACCACATCGGGAACAATCAGCCAATAGTACGGCTCGAAATCAATTCCCGCCTCAAAGCATCAAAATTGGGGCGGGAGCCCCCTAGTTCCCCACCAAGAAGTATTTACACCTTTGTTTTACCCTAAAACAGTACAATATTAGAGTAATAACAAGATATTACTCTCTTTTATCTTGGACTCTGGCCCCTCATCTTTATGAACAAAAATAGATAAAAAACCTTCTAAAAAAATAGGGTTAACGAACTTTGAAGACTCTTCTCTGTATTAATGGTACATGCAATGGTTCAATTTAGGACGTAATGTAGCCAGCTCTCATGAATAATTCTTTTTCAAACAGCTCTCCCGAAGGCCAATTCAATCAAGAAAAGGTCTTTCTCGATTTCGTAAAACGCATTGGAAAACAAACTGATGGCCGCAGAGCCGTGCATGTGCACCTTTCTCGGTTACGTCCCTATCACCAACGTGATCATCACTTACGTATAGCTCAAAATGCTTGCGAAGATCTCATTGCGAAGTTTTCAGGCACACTGTTTCGTTTATATAACAATGATCTGATTTTGTTTACGACCAACGCCACGGTTTCTCAGATTGATGAAACAATTTTGCGGCTTAGATATCTTTTCAGTGACGATCCAATGCTGGCGGGTGATTACAATCTGGACGCCGACCAATTTTGCACGTGGTTTGATCTGGAACGTGAGTACGCCGACCTTATTGCACTCGCAATCCAGAAGAATGAAGAGCTGGAAACACAAAGACGTAGAGAAAAGGCTGAAGCTATTGCTTCTCTCAGTGGGAAACCACAGGAAAAACCAACTACGCCTTTATTACCTTCCCATTTAGCGATCGTCGCTAAGGCTATTGATCAAGCCGATTTATCAAGCCTGATGAAAAGACAGGCCATCTACTTAGTCAATGAAGGACAAAAACCTGAAGGACTTTTCAATGAACTCTTCTTTTCGATTGATCAGCTTCAAAAAACATTGTTACCAACACATAATTTGCTCTCTAATCGCTGGCTTTTTCAGGATTTAACCCGTTATCTTGATAAAAGAATGCTTGTTATTTTACGGCAAAATGATGATTCCACTCTCTCACGTTCCTATAGTCTAAACCTGAATGTCGCAACGTCCTTGTCCGAGGAATTTTTGAAACTCGACCAAGCACTCGGCGATGCGGCAAGACGATCTATCGTTATTGAGTTTCAACTTCTTGACGTTTTTTCCGATGTAGGAAGTTTCACTTTTGCCCGGGATTTTTTAAAAGAGCGAGGCTACAAAATTTGCCTTGATGGGATCACCCACCTGTCCCTACCAATGGTTGATCGCCGAAAAATGGGATTTGATTTGGTAAAATTACAATGGAACCAGGACTTAACAAAATTCCTGGATACGCCCCGGGGTGATGAAATCCGAGCGACTGTAAAAGGTGTCGACCCTAACAGAATGATCCTATGCCATTGTGGTGCTGAAGAAGCCATGACCACAGCTCAGGATCTTGGCATTAAGCTCATGCAGGGATTTTACATCGACAAATTTGTTAAAGCCTGGAAACGTTCGGCATCAGAAAAGTCACAAAATCTTGCCGATGCAATGGGGCGGCATAGAGCAGAAACAGATCAAACCACGGAAGATAGCTGAGTATTCTAACGATACATTCTGACTAAACTGACCACAGGCTAATCATTGCCTCTGCTAAGCATGGGGTGCGTATTTCGCCAATATACGCTGAAGTGTGCGGCGATGCATCCGTAGGCGACGCGCCGTTTCAGATACATTTCTATCGCATTGCTCATACACTCTTTGGATATGTTCCCAACGCACCCGATCGGCCGTCATCGGTAATTCTGGCGGTGGCGGCATATCTCCGTTTGCACCTGACTGGAGGAGTGTTGCAGCAACTTGGTCAGGGTCAGCTGGCTTAGGCAGATAATCTAAGGCTCCAACTTTAACTGCAGCCACAGCCGTTGCAATATTTCCATAACCAGTGAGAACAACAACACGGGCATCCTTAGAGGTCTCATGGATAGCTTTCACAACATCAAGCCCACTACCGTCCTGCAACCGTAAATCAACGACGGCATATTCTTGATTTTCTGAGTTTGCCAATCTAATGCCATCGGCTACAGAATTTGCGACCGTAACTTCAAAACCACGACGTTCCATAGCTCTCGATAACCGCTCAGCAAAGCGTTCATCGTCATCAACAATAAGCAGTTTTTTAACTTCGGCTTCTTGTGAATCCGGCATTACTTGTTCACCCCTAGATAATACGTGTTTTTTTAGTTGTTATCTTATTTTAAGCACAGTGTCCCTGTTGGTCAAAGCACCAAATGTCTAAGCAGATCTGCAAAATGATCATGCTTGATTTACAACGGCTTCTAACCGTTGCCGCGGCCATACAATGTTAACCACCGCCCCCCCCTGTAAATGGTTCGAATAGGTCACCTTCCCCCCCGTACGGGCCAGAAGAGTGGTTGCGATAAAAACCCCCAACCCCATATGTTCACCGTCTTCTTCTTTCCGGGCTGTAATTGTTTTTTGAGTCTGGTCTCGGTTTGCAATCAGAGGATCACCCAATCTTCCCAGAATTTGAGGGTCAAATCCCGGACCATCGTCATGTAGGCTTAAAGTGATCGTTCGATTGTCCCAGGAAACGGATATATCAACTTTCTCGTGAGCAAACTGAATAGCATTTTGAGCAAAGAGACCCAGGCTATGTAAAATCTCTGGACTACGTAACACCATTGGATGCTCGCCCTCTCCTTTACCCTTTGGGTTGGAAGTGATCGAAGTCTTGATTTCAGGCTTTTCGTAGGGATCTACCGCCGCCTCAATCAAACTTACGATCGGTATAATATTGTAGGGGTCTCCACCATCTTCTTCAGGCCAAGCTGACAAGTTTTGTAAGATCTCACGGCATCTCAAGATTTCACTGATAAGAAGCTCTACATCAGGTAAATATATATCATCCGGCGGGAGCTCTTCTTTCATCTCCTTGGCAACCACAAGCATTGTGCCCAGAGGACTTCCTAATTCATGTGCCGCCGCCGCAGCAAGCCCCCCCAGTGCGGACAGTTTTTGCTCTCGCGCCAAGGCCATTTGGGACGCCATCAAGGCCATGCCCATAGAGCGCGCTTCCTGTGTCAAAGACGATACATACACCGCCAAAAATATTGCTGTAAAAACAAGGGCAGCCCAAAGTCCATAGAGATATAAGGAGTGTAAAAAAAAGCTTCCCTCTGGCCAAGGTAAAGGAGAGTACCAAAAGACATTAATCGTTACCGCAACAATGGCAAGCAAGCTAAGAAAAAGAGTACTACGACGTGTTAAAATTGATGCAGAGACGGTAACAGGACCTAAAATTAATATTGAAAATGGATTGGTCAGTCCCCCGGTCAATGAGAGCAAAACCGAAACCTGTACCAAGTCAAATGCCAAAGCCATAGTCGCTTCCTTGTTTCGCAACCAGGAAGACGCCGGCCTTGTTGCAATTTGAGCAACATTAAGAACACCGGATAGAAATACAACAAACAACGCCGGGATAAGAGGGAGCTCAAGTCCCAATCCAAAATGAGCGGTTAGCAAGGCTACGGTTTGACCACACAACGCCATCCACCGTATAAAAACCAGGGTCCGTAAACGCACTCGGCCTTGTTCTGGTTGTAGGCCCATTTCTGGCTCAAGTTTGAAAGAAGTGTTCAATTTTCCCCACCTTGTTTCATAATTGGCATTACTTGTTTTGTAGTAGATATCACTCTCATGGTAAAACAGAACAAGAATTGTTTTTGAAATCTGCTATATTATCAAAATGATACAACCATCCATTGATGTTAAAAATCTCAGTAAAGCTTATGACGATGTCCTCGCCGTAAAGTCGATTTCGTTTTCAATCAAGGCAGGCGAAACCGTTGCCCTGCTTGGCGGAAATGGGGCAGGTAAAACCACAACAATTTCGATGCTTTTGGGAATTTTACTACCGACAGCCGGGAGCATACGATTACTGGGCGAAGACATTATCGAAAATCGTTTTCGGGTCATGCACAGAATCAACTTTTCATCACCTTACGTTGATCTACCTAGGCGGTTGACCGTCCGGCAAAACTTGATGTTTTTCTGTAGACTTTACGGTATCGTCAACGCCAAAGAGCGTATTATGGTTCTCTGTGAAGAACTTGACCTATATGAATTTATTGACCGTCCTACGGGAAGCTTATCGTCGGGCCAAAAGACCCGTGTCTCTGTTGCCAAAGCTCTTGTGAATGAACCTGAAATCCTACTACTGGATGAACCAACAGCTTCTCTTGACCCCGATACTGCCGACTGGGTACGGAGTTACCTCAAGGACTATCAGTCCCGCAAACAGGCGGCTATTTTGCTGGCATCGCACAACATGTCAGAAGTTGAACGCATTTGTGACAATGTGCTTATGATGAAATTGGGGAGGATTGTTGACCAAGGAACACCCTCTGAACTTCTGCATCGATATAGTCGAACCAATTTAGAAGAGGTGTTTTTGGATATTGCCCGCGATCGTGCCAGTCCTGATATCCAAGATGGTGATCCACCAAGAGACAACTTAGAGCTGGGAGATCTTTGAAGATGACAAGAACTCCTTTCGAAGCATCGCAGACTTCAACAGAAAATATCTCCGATCACACTTTGGTAAGAAGCTCTTCAAGTTTAATGCGCATATATGCCGTTTTACTCCGGCATCTCTACCTCATGAAAGCATCTTGGCCACGAATCCTAGAAATGATGTACTGGCCTTCTATACAAATGGTTCTTTGGGGGTTTATCACCCAATTCCTCATGACCAACAGTAGTTATATCGCACAAGCTACCGGGGTTTTGATTTCAGCTGTTCTACTCTGGGATATTCTTTTTCGTGGCCAATTAGGTTTTAGCCTGTCTTTCCTCGAAGAACTCTGGTCGCGCAATTTAGGTAATTTGGCAGTTAGCCCTCTGCGACCTGTGGAATTCCTGATCAGTCTTATGATGATGAGTTTGATAAGAACGATAATCGGAATTGTTCCTGCGACCTTTCTTGCCATTCTCTTTTACAAGGTTTCAATTTACGACCTTGGATTACCGCTGGTCCTTTTCTTTTCGAACCTCCTGATTATGGGCTGGTCTATCGGCCTATTGGTTTGTGCGTTGATATTACGCGTTGGCCTTGGTGCTGAATCAATGGCTTGGCTAACTATATTCCTGATCGCCCCTATTTCTGCGATCTACTATCCTGTGGAAATCCTCCCCGACTGGCTACAAACATTAGCTTGGTGCCTGCCCACTGCCCCCGTGTTTGAAGGCATGAGAGCCATTCTTTTTGGAGAGGGATTCCAACTTAATCTCTACTTACATTCACTCGGATTGAACCTGCTCTATTTTGCGATAGGCATGTGCATCTTTCTCTGGTCGTATCATGTGGCGAGAAAGCGCGGGCTTCTCTTGCAAATCGGCGAATAGAGCAGGTTACCTTTATACTACTTCAGAGTTTGTGGATTATTCAGCAGGACCACTGACACCGGCCTCAGCAAAAGTCGCCATCCCGTTGTGACACGCACAAGCGGCTTTCAAGATCTGGATCGCCAATACGGCGCCTGACCCTTCACCCAAACGCATATTGAAGTTCATCAGCGGTTCTTTGCCGATATTTTCCATCAAAGCGACGTGACCAGGCTCTACAGATTGATGGCCGACAACACAGTGATCAAGCAGGCGGTCATCAATGGCATAAAGAACGGCAGCCGCAGCAGTACAAGTAAAACCATCCAGGATCACAGGTGTTCTAGCCAAACGCGCAGCGATAACAGCACCGAGGATCGCGGCAAGTTCAAGACCTCCGACACAGCGTAAAATCTGAAGCGGATCATTTTCAAAGGTAGGTTTATGCAGAGTAATAGCCTGATTAATAAGCTCAGCCTTAAGCGTCAGGGTTGCATCGCCAACACCAGTACCACGCCCAACCCAGTCAGCCGCATCTCCTCCGTATAGGGCCGTACAGATCGCCGCGGCAGACGTCGTATTACCAATGCCCATCTCGCCAAGAGCAAGGACTTCTATGCCTTCTTCAACAGCCATCATTCCATAGGCAACCGCCCGAACAAAGTCTTCTTCAGACATTGCCGGCTCTTCGCTAAAATCTGCAGTCGGCTCATCAAGAGAAAGCTCATAAACCCGAAGATCAGAATCAGCCAAACTGCAAAGCTGGTTTACCGCCGCACCACCATGGATGAAGTTTGCTACCATTTGCTTGGTGACTTCCGGTGGATAAGCAGAGACACCTTTTGCCGCAATCCCGTGGTTGCCTGCAAACACAGCTGTAAAAGAGCGCTCAACTTCGGGTTTCGCTTTACCCTGCCAAGATGCCAACCAAACAGCCAGATCTTCCAAACGGCCTAGTGCACCAAGTGGTTTAGTCAACTGGCTTTGACGATCTTCAGCTGCTCTTGCAGCCTCCCGATCTGGCCCCGGTAGCTCCTTTAACAGAACACGGATTTCATCAAGTGTTGAAATAGAAGCAACGTCGGCCATCATTTTTCTCCCTTACCCCTGAATTGACACAGGAGGTCATTACCTTTTGATCATCAAAGCTCTTTACAGAGCCGTCATTCAACGGCAATGGTTGCTTTGAATTTTGAATTCTCAGAGCAAAGCCATAACATAGCAAAAACACTTTGTCTTTACTCCAGAACCACACTAATTGTCGCATTTGCCCTTGAAAGACGTTCATGACTACTTCGACCTCTGAAAAGCCTTCTCTCTTTAGCCAGATTGAACAAGATATCAGGATTTCATTTGCTTTTTTGACGCGTCTGCCTGTGCCCTATCCAACTGACAATGATGGCAACGCAACAAATCGAAGCCTTGCTGAAGCAGCATGGGCTTTTCCTTTTGTTGGTCTGATCGTTGGGGCCGCGGGCTCCCTGATTTTGGTTCTTGCAGATTACCTACACTTACCTGTTTATGTCAGTGCCTTGCTCGCCATTACAACGACCATTTTGATTACAGGTGCCTTACACGAAGATGGCTTGGCAGATGTTGCCGATGGTTTTGGTGGCAGTCACGACAGAGATCGTAAACTCGAAATCATGAAGGACAGTACCGTAGGGAGCTATGGCGCTCTCGCCCTTTGCATTTCCGTTGTTCTTCGAACCGCTTTAATTGGGAGCCTGTTTGATTGGGGCTCCCAGGGTCAAATGATCGGGGATCAATCCGAAAGTTGGCCCGTTTATCTCAATGGCACGATCGCGGTGATAATCGCCGCTCACATTATTGGACGTGGCTATGCGCCCCTTATCATGAGCCACCTTCCTCTCGCCCGCACAGAGGGATTGGCTGTGGTGGCAAGAAAGCCCAAGTTACGCAGTAGTTATGGCGGCTTTCTGATCACCTTAATATTCGTTTTCAGCCTTCTTCCTGTCCTAACAGCAGTTCTCGTTCTTGCATCATCCCTTCTCGTTATCGTCCTTCTTTCATGGTTGAGCATGAAGCAGATTGGGGGATATACCGGAGATGTACTGGGAACAGGGGTTCAGCTTTGCGAAATTACTGTTTACCTTGCGGCCTTAAGCTACATCACCTAGGAGAGACTTTATGACACAAACCAGATGGTGGTGGATCAGACATGCCCCCGTTACCGAAAACAACGGCACGATTTATGGCAATCAGGATCTAAACTGTGATTGTAGTAATCACGCTGCTTTCAAGTCGCTCGCATCTGTAATCCCCCAAGATGCCGTCTGGGTGACAAGCAACCTGAAGCGAACAAAGCAGACCGCCAAAGCCGTTCAAAATCAGATGACAACATCCGACTTTCCCTCCTTTATCGAAGTGCCAGAACTTCAAGAGCAATCCTTTGGCAACTGGCAGGGAATGACCCACAAAGAGTTGGGTGAAATACGCGGCGATGCCTGGCACCGTTTCTGGCTTGCCCCTGCAGCCGAAGCCCCTCCCGGAGGTGAGAGCTTCGAAGCCTTGATGGACAGAACTTCAAAAGCAATTGATGTGCTCAACCATACTCATAAGGGTCGAGATATTATCGCTGTGACCCATGGCGGTACAATCCGGGCCGCAGTAGCCAAGGCACTGAACCTCACATCTGAAAAAGCATTGGGACTAACTGTCGGAAACTTGTCGCTAACAAAGCTTGACCATTACGGCGCCGAAGACGATCCCATCCACGCGCATTCTTCTTGGGGTGTCGAGTGCCTCAACGCTGAACCACTCAAATATCACCCAACTAAAAAGGCCCCTAAATAGGAGCCTTTTCAATGAATCATAAACGCGTTATCAGCGCATTCTCATTGCTTGTTACATGACCTGCGTAATCACATAAAAGATTGAAGCCGATAGCAACGCTGCAGCGGGAACGGTAATTACCCACGCCGCGATGATCGTCGTGAAATGAGAACGGCGTACCAACTTCCGACGTCCGACCTCTTCGCGGTTCGAAGCGGATCCTTGATGTTTATTTTCCGGATGGCTTTGATGTTGTTTTATGTATTGGCGACGACGTTTGCTGTTTTTAGTATAATATTCCCGGAAGAAACCAACCCCAAAAACGGCACCAACCGCAATATGTGTCGAGCTCACAGGAAGACCAAGAGCTGACGCCATAATCACTGTGATCGCAGCAGAAAGAGCCACACAATAAGCGCGCATTGGGTTCATCTTGGTAATTTGCTCTCCAACCATCCGGATCAACTTTGGACCATAAAGGAACAAGCCAAGGCTGATGCCACCAGCACCAATAACCATCACCCAAATCGGGATAGTCACTTTGGAAGCGATATCACCGGATTGAGCGGCGTGCATCACAGCAGCAAGCGGACCAACGGCATTGGCGACGTCGTTAGCACCATGAGCAAAAGACAACAGCGCGGCAGAGAAAATAAGTGGTAACTGGAACAATTTACGAAGCGACTGATTACGATTTTCCAGACCTTCCGATTGCTTGCGAATAACTGGCTTTAAAATAGCATACGATGCAACGAACACGGCTGCGCCGATCATTGAAACTGTCGTAAAGTCAGGTTTCCAAATTTTCTTGAAACCCTTCATCATAAGATAGCAAGAAAAAGCAGTAGCCATGATCGCTAACAACATTGGCACCCAGCGTCGAGCGGCTGCGATTTTATCATCGCGATAGATAATGTTGCTTTTAATAAAGGCGAGGAAAATAGCCGCAATAATACCACCAAGTACCGGGGAAATGACCCAACTGGCCGCAATCTTACTCATGGTGAACCAATTAACGGCACTAAAGCCGACCGCAGCAATACCAGAACCCATCACCCCGCCGACAACAGCGTGCGTGGTAGAAACCGGAGCCCCGATATAAGTTGCCAGGTTGACCCATAGTGCAGACGAAAGCAGCGCTGCCATCATAAGCCAAATAAAGGTCTGACTGTCGGGAACCAATGACGGATCGATAATTCCTTTTGAAATGGTGGAGACCACATCGCCACCAGCGAGCAGAGCCCCCGCACTTTCAAAAATCGCAGCAATGAACAATGCCCCGGTCATAGTCAGGGCGCGAGAACCAACAGCAGGCCCCACGTTATTGGCAACATCGTTCGCACCAATATTAAGTGCCATGTAGCCGCCGAGTGTGGCAGCGACGACGATATAAACCGCGTTTGGCTGTGCGCCAATCAGGATCGATGCAAACCCACCTGCCACTGCGAGAAATAGGATCGCAAGGCCAGGGGCGAACAACTGTTGGGAAATAGACCGTGTGGCCTCTTCCAACGTTACGATCTTACTTAAATCTTTATCTAACGATGGTTTCGCTAACTTTGTTCCTACCGAAGAAGGCTTGTTAGTATTTCCTGATTGGTCAGACGTCGTCATTTTTCAAACCTTCACACACCGGGATTCATAAACCGGGATCGGAGTAATTTTGATTTGTGATAGTTTCGTTGCAGTAAAATGACAAATTATCGTTTCATGACTCTAATGTTACAGCTATGTGACATCGATAACCCGAAATTAAGCCAAACATATAAATTCACCATACATGAGAACATAATTTGCACATTATTAAGTATAATAATTGTTGCCGATAACCTGAATACAATCCCTCAACAATTGATGCTCTGCATATGATAACACGTCGCGGCTTTTTGAGATGGCTATTGGGAGGCGGCAGCTTGATTGCTGGCACCATGTCCTATGCTTTTGCCCTGGAACCGGGTTTTCGTATGACGACATGCCAGCATAAAATCAAACCAGCATCATGGCCTTCTAACAGCTCCTTACGTATAGCAGCACTGGCTGATCCACATATCGGTGAGCCCTATATGTCATTGGAAAGGTTGGAGCGTATTGTACAGAAAACAAATGCCCTAGCCCCGGATCTTATCGTTCTTCTTGGAGATTATGTTGCAGGGCACCGTTTTATATCAAAACCGGTATCGGTTCGAGATGCTGCAAAAGTATTTGCCCAACTGAAGTCTCCGCTTGGTACCTATGCCATATTGGGAAACCATGACTGGTGGGATGACCCACAGGCGCAAAGACTGCGTCACGGTCCCGTCCAAGCTCAAATAGATCTTGAAGCCGAAGGTATTCCTGTACTTGAAAATGACGCCCTAAAATTACATCACAAAGGCAATGCCTTCTGGCTGCTCGGGCTCGGGGATCAATATGCTTTTCCTGATAGATACCGGGGATATACGGGCCTGGATAACCTTCCCGGCTTGATGAACCGCATTACCGATGATGATCCCGCAATACTACTGGCACACGAGCCAGATATATTTCCAGAGGTCAGCTCTCGCATTGCTCTGACAATGAGCGGCCATACACACGGAGGGCAAATCCGCATGTTTGGCTACTCCCCAATCGTTCCCTCAAAGTACGGAAATCGCTATGCACATGGGCATATTATCGAAAATGATTGCAATCTCGTTGTTTCCGGTGGACTCGGTTGTTCCATCCTACCTGTCCGATTAGGCATGCCCCCGGAAATAACAATTGTCGACCTCGGCTGAAACAACCTTTGAGAGTGTTTTTTGGAAATTTACTTACACTAGAAGAGGCTAAATTAAAGTTCATGTCACAAATTGTCTCTGCCTATTCCGGTATTTTCCTGCAATACTACTTACAGAATTAACCATACTGTTCTGATACAACAGCTACCGAACCAGGAGAACGAAATGATCAAGGGACTCTCACAGGCTTTTCCTCTAGCCAACATTATGAGATTCGCGTTCATCATCAGCCTATTCAGCCCGCTTATCCTTCTAACACCCGCTCAGGCAGCAAGTGATGCCGAAGAACTCGTTGGAGAATCGCGATACACTTTAGAAAAGATGCTGGGCAATCCAGATTATTCGAAACTCAAAGAGTTTACAGAACGAGCCAAAGGCGTGTTGATTATTCCTCAATTGGTCAAAGGGGGCTTTATCGTAGGCGGTGAAGGTGGATCAGGCGTGTTACTGGTAAAAGGCGCTGATGGTACTTGGAGTAACCCCACATTTTATACTCTCGCAGCGGGGAGCATCGGGCTACAAATTGGCGGAGAAGTATCCGAAGTTGTCTTTACTCTCATGAACCAAGGTGCCGTGGATGCTATCCTCGACAGCGAAATAAAGTTTGGGGCTGATCTTTCTATCGCGATAGGTCCGTTTGGTGCTGGCGTAGAAGCCTCTACCACGATTAATCTTGATGCAGACGTTTATGCCTTTTCCAGCTCGGTTGGTTTGTTTGGGGGTGGCGCTTTAGAAGGTGCAAAACTCTTCACCCGCGAGAGTTACAACACTAGTTATTATGGTGCAGGTGCCACGCCTCGCGCGATTACCATTGAACGGGTTTATTCAAATCCACATTCTGATAAACTTAGAGCAGCCCTACCTTAACTTCAAAACGTTGAATATACTCCACTAAACCAGCCAAGTATTTTGGCTGGTTTTTTATATCGCAAACCGCAACAAAACTGCCCCAGCAATCAAGCCAATGCCAATAATACCGGCAATGAGCACAATCAAATTTCCACGCTCCAATTCTCTGCGCCAGTTGGTTTCACTCGGAGCGTTGGGATCAAGCTTTAGAGCGCCCCCAAGTGCAGCGTCAGCCATGTATTTGCCACGCCAACATCTGCTTATCGCCTGCCAAAGAGACGTGCCAGGTACAAAGAGTGAAGCGCAAATAAAAGTAAGGGCTGCGATGGCATCCGGCAAAACAAGAAGGATCTGGTCAAACCCGATATAGACTTTGCTAAAACCCTTTTCTTGAGGGGCTTGGAGCTGTCTTTGCCGGTAAAATTTAGCTCCTTGGTGAACGGCTTGCTGCACAAACAAACCTGGTAAACCCAACAACCCATACCAGAGCGTGGGCGCGACAAAGCCCGCCACAAACCCTCTGGCCATTCCACCAACAGAAGCTGCAGCCATTTGGCTTTCATTTAATCGGTTGAGATCCGTTAAACGAAACAAGGTTGAAACCAAGGGGTAAAGTTCTCCTCTGGCTGTTACTAGGCTTTTCAAGGCCAGAGCCTTACGTACTCTCCTCAAGCGAACCTGATGAGCACGATAGTCAATGCAAAAAGCGATAACGACGACTTCAATCAGCCAGAGAAATGGGGCGTTACGTGTGATAAATGAAACACCATACCCAACCGCACCAAATATACCCACAAGAAGGATCACAGATATTGTACCGTTAAAGACACTGACTGCTGTCGATTTTGTAGAACGGTTTAAGGCACCATCAAATTTTCTGATAAAAACAGCCATTAATAACCGGGGTCTTGGTAACCACCGTTCTACAGCAGCAGAACCTCCGTAAAGAGCTTCAACCCCAAGGGCAAACAACAAAAGAAACAGCGGTTCAGCGGAACCATATACACCTGGCAAGTGGAAACCTATCTACCATCTAAATCAAATCCCAGTGCATCATTCACTTATTCTACACTTATGGGAAGACCTGAGATAAAAATAGCTTCAAGATACAGATCGTTACTCTTTCGAACGAAGAGTACGTAACACATGCCCTAGCTCTTGTGCGAGTTCATGTCTTTCTTCTGGAGCAAGGCAGGCGCCAATCGACACGGATTGACCATGTGATGACACAATAAGCGAATTGTCGATAAGAGATTTGTCGTCTTCAGAGCTTTCTTCCAAGGAAATCCTCAGCCAGTAAGGTTGAAACGTAGCCACCTGCTTTTGTCCCGAATGACTAACTTTCGTCACTCTCAACTCGTCAGCGGTTACTGATATAACCTCATAGCTACCGCCGCTTTGATAACTCAGACGAAAAGCGAAATAAACCAAAACCAAATCTAGTCCGAAAAACCCAAGTACGGGCCAAGCACCGATCATACTGGCACCAACCCCGCATATAATCAGAACTGTTAAGATTGATATCATCAGCATTTTAAAGCCGAAGGGAGTGAGACTTCGGTTCGGTCTCAAATAAGCATTAAATAAAACCGAGGTATTATTTTTGAGAGGCTTATGCGTTGAAGACATCTCAAACTCCAGACCGTTTAAGAAAACGTCGTGCCTGAAATTTTACTATAAAATCATAGTCTAGGTGTTAAAAATCACAAAAACTTACAACGACGCCCCTCTCCAACTTACCAATTTTCTCGAGAAAGCAGCAGGGTACGTAAGCAAAGTCGGCTATCCATTGGCCTCACTTCCTCGTCCCTGGCTTCAATGTAAGTCGTCTTTGAATCATAAAGCACGAGATCTAATACACAGGATTTCGTTGAGTATTGCCAGATTTCAGCAGGACTTTCGCTCCGGATAAGAGATGGCTCGCCAAGCATCTCTACCAACTGCTGCGCATCTATTCCCAATAGCTTCTCAGGATCATCGTCAATTTCAGGTTGAAGAGGCGCGATTTCATATTCGAGAGCCGCAAGCTCTTCCTCTTTGCTCTCGTCAACCACCTCAGAGCTATCCGTTTTCTCATGGTCTAGCTGCTTGGCAGAAACATTTTCTGCGCCTGTTACAGACTGGGTAACAGGCTGGGCTTTACGCGCGGCACTCCCGCAAGCGCTCAAGCCAACGGCAAGCATCATGACAATGAGGAATTTTAGATACTGAGGCATTTTGAAAACTAAATCATGCGGCTATGCGACGGGCTCGTTCGAAACGGTGCAACATAAAAGCTGTCGCCCAGATAGGCATAACAATATTCAATATTGGAATCGTCAAAAGGAAGGCGAGAAGAAATCCAGAAATCATCACGCGGCCACGATTTTTCTTGCGAAATACTTTTGCTTCCGCAAGGGGATAACGGCGTTGCGCGACCATTTCAAAATACTCCCGACCCAGCAGATACCCATTGACCAAGGGAAACACAAATAGCTGGATTACCGGAATGAAATACAGCGGAAGCACGATAATATTCACCAGAAGGGTCACACCTACAAAGGATATTGAACCCAAAATGGTTTCAGCCATCGGCGGAACCCGTCCGGGTTCCAGTTCCGGGTAATACTTGGCTTCCACTGCTCTAGCAATATCTTCCAAGAACAGCGGTATAATGATCAGCATCACGGAGGGGAATAGAATCAAGCTTAAGGCTATAACCAAAAACCACGACAAAGCTTGAGCGGCAGTTCCCAAAGCCGATACAAACCAACCATCAGATTCTGCCCATTCAACAATCATTGCATCAAAGAAGCTAAAACCATATCCGGCCAAGCCCCATAATAGAGCAAATATCACCAGTGAAGCACCAGCTGAAATAAAGAAAACTTTGCGGAAAGCCGGATCACCCGTTTGGCCAAAGGCTTTTGAAAGATCACTGAACATTGAATTAGATTCCGTTGCTTGTACATTTCTGGACACTGAGATGAGAGACAACAGATCCGAACACTGTCATTGCCCCCTGAATGGTCTTAATTCATTAAGGGGGAAACGCGTCTTTTTCAAGGCTTGATCCTGTGAGAGACCATTAATAATCACTCTACCTACCCTTATTCTTTAAATTCGCCTTGAATTGATGTGGGCGATTATGCCGCAAGCGATCTCCTAATTGTGAAGGGATTGGGTTATTGTTTTCCCAGAGACATAACGTTAGAAATATAACGTTAAAAATATTATGCGCCTTTAAATACTTTATCTCTTAATGGATCCTCTCATGCCGAAAAGCTTTATTGCACGTTCTGCCTTTATCCTTTGCCTTGCTTTGATCGTCGCCGCTGCTGCATTCATAGGGATGAAGTTTTTTGATCAATCCCCCTCAAATAAACAAGCACGGGCGCTTATCGGCGGTCCTTTCAATCTCGTCGATCACACTGGAAAAGATGTAAGTGAGAAGGATTTCCAAGGGAAATACATGCTGATTTATTTTGGCTATACCTATTGCCCTGACGTTTGTCCAACATCCCTCACGCTTTTATCCGAAGCCATGGATATCGTTGAAGCAAAAGACGCCGCACTCGCCAAGCTCATTACTCCCGTGTTTATCACTGTAGATCCAGAGCGTGATACGGTTTCTGCGATTAAAGATTATGTAGAGAATTTTTATCCCACTATGGTTGGCCTGACAGGGACAACTGAACAAGTATCTGCTGCGGCAAAAGCGTTTCGGGTATTTTATCAAAAGGCTGAAGTCGAAGACTCAAATGACTACCTCATGGACCATTCATCAATTACATACCTAATCGGTCCTGATAGCCTCTATTCAAAGCATTACGGTCATGGAACAGGACCAGACGAGATGGCAACATCAATGTTGGAAATACTCTCCCAATAAAGACTTTAACAAATAATGGTCACTTGTCGGGGCGAAGCCGCCCCGATAGTCTCTGCGTTATGACTTCACGGCAGCAATCGCATATACTGGACATACGGGGACGTAAAGTTGGCGTTATCGTTCAACCGCACCCGACTTCCCGCAAACTGTCTTTGAGATTAGTGCCGGGAGAAGACACAGTTAAAGTCGTATCCCCAACCAACTGTCCTCTATCTGAAATATTGGACTTTGTTGCTCGGCAAGAAAACTGGATTGCAGATCGGCTCGATCAGCAACCCACCAAGAAAATTTATCAGGACGGAGATAACATCCCGATTTTGGGGAGAGACCATAAAATTATTAGGATTGATCCCCTAAACAGTAATAGCAGGACAAAAGGGTCGGCTTGGTTAGAATCAGAACAACTTTTCATTAAGTCACACCCCGAGCATTTACCTCGCAGGGTGAAGGATTTCTTAAAAAATGAAGTTCGCTTTGAAATCAACCTCCGAGCTCAGGAAAAAGCAGCCTCAATAAACAAAAAAATAACGGCTATTCGTATTAAAGACACCTCAAGCCGTTGGGGTAGTTGTTCTACACAAGGTAACCTCAATTTTTCCTGGCGATTGATTTTTGCCCCCGAACAAGTCCTTGATTATGTGGTCGCCCACGAAGTCGCTCACCTAGAACATATGAACCACAGTGCCGCCTTTTGGGCTCTTGTGGATGAGCTAACCAACGCAAGAAACTGTTCGCAAAAGTGGCTTAAATCAAACGGAAACCAGCTGCTATCATATAGCTAACACTATTGACACAAATCAAGGTCTCTAAGTTCAAAAGCGCCTATATTTGACAGTGTTCCTAGTTAAATATTTGCCTATTTGAAAGGAGCTGTAAATGAGTAGCTCGGACCATAGAGTGCCATTAAGCAGAAGTGATAATTTTTGGCCTCACTTTCTCGATCCCCTTCGGGATATCGGGACCTCAATATCTAACTTCTTTTCACCTTCAGTAGACGCCCTCCATTCTAACGCAAATTACGAGATCAATGTTGAGCTTCCTGGTGTTTCAGAGGAAGAAGTCGATATATCTGTGGAAGGCGGCTTTTTATCTATCAAGGGCGAGAAAAAGTTCCATAACGAAGAATATAAAAATAACTACTATATTTCTGAACGACGTTATGGCGCTTTCCTAAGAAGATTTAGAGTTCCTTCTGACGTACTTGAAAATGATATCTCAGCGACTTTTGGCAAGGGCGTCTTGAAGATTTGCCTCCCGAGAGAGAGTACAACGACATCTGAAAAGAGGCGGATTGATATCGGTAAAGGTGATTAACTCTTGATATAAAAATTTTAGGATCTCGGAATAAAAGGGGAAACATTGCGCTGTAAAGTTCTGTTCGCAATGTTTCTCACCTTGAGTACATTATCACAAGTAGGGAGCCTATGATTACGAGTTGGGTTGATTGGCTTATCGCTCGGAATATACCTCGAGTTCCATGATCCGGAAGTTTCCGCCGTGGTTGCCCATGACAAATCCATCAAAACTCCCTTTTAACTTATTGTCATTCGCGACAAAGAGAATGTCATCATCAAGAACCACTTCTATTAATCCATCGGCATTTCGTCTCAACTCTACGTTATGAACATCACCCGTCAGTTCCTGAGATAACCCCATAGAACCAATAACAGACTGGCCATCAAAGGAGGTGCGGAGGAGTTCGATAGAGCTGTTACGCCCCGTATTATAAGCCACTCTGTATCCGTTAATCCTTGAGGCCCCTTGATAGACGCCAAAAATTAACCGCCCGTTTTCAACCAATCCATTTACATTCACGCGTGCAGAAAAACTGTTTGATATAACGGTGGCATTATAAATTTCGGCATAACCAGTATACTGGTCTTGCTCTTCTTCCTGTTTCCCAGATTTTGCAAAAATATCCGAGAAGATGCCGACAATCTGTTCAGCGTCACTTTTTTTCTTGCTTGATGTGGTTGTCCTTGGAACAGGGACAGATGTGTATAGATAATCACGGTTCCCTACGCTGAAGTTTCCTGATTCAACAACCCATCGCGGGTTAAGGCTGTAGTCACCATCACGGAAGCTATCAAACAAGACACGGGTCAGCCATGGGCGATCATAATCAGCTAAAATTGCAGCAATTCTTTGTTTGTACTGAACCCCAGAAAGTAATGCGTTTTGACCATCTTTATCTAGCTCACGTAACTGTGTAAGGAGAATGTCTTCGCGCTCGCTCTCCATCGTTTCATCAGTTTCTTGTTGTGAAAAATTTCTGGATCGCAGGTCCTCCAATATTTCTCGACTTACGAGGCCATCAACTTTCAGACCAAAATCGCTCTGGTAGGACCTTATCGCCCGGAGAGTTCTCTCTCCAGGTAAACCGTCTATGGGGCCGGGATCGTAGCCAACATCTCGAAGCCGTCTTTGTAACTCTCGCTTTTCATTACGGGTTAAGTCGGTCGTAGCGCTTGCTTGTACCGCAGCCGGAGCAGATGTAGGAGCAGGGTCAGACCAAAGGATCACCGGATCTGAGGTTTCAATTTCAGCCTGTTCTAGTTCTTCGACACTTTGTGTCTGCACTGGGTGCCATTCACTTGCGAGTTCTTGGGCGCGTGAAATTTGCTGCGCGGACATAAATTTTGTCAAATTGTCTCGGGCTCTTCGTGCTTCTCTATCCCCTTGGGACGCAGCAAGGTTAAACCATTTATGCGCCTCCACATAATCTTGAGGTGTGCCATAGCCCTTGGAATATACATATCCCAGCATGAACTGCGCATCTCTATCCCCCGCCTGTGCGATCGTCGTAAAATCTCGATACGCGCTGGTATAGTCGCGGCTTTCAAACGCTTCCATCGCCTCATCGAAACTTGCTGAATAGGCAAGAGACCCTAGAACCATACTGCAACTGATAATACCAGCACACATAAGCCGCTGCATTAACTTCATATTTAGACCTTCCCGACTAGGCAACCATACTTTGGCTGCACTCTACCCCCACACCAGTATAAACATCGGAATTTGTCGAAAATATGCAGCACCTTTTAAGAGTTAGAATTCAATAGACATCAACCAAAAGTAAAGCTCTCTACTGAAGGAACCCACATATAGCCTGAAGGGCTAGGGATATAACACTCTCTCAGGCCATGGGGCTTATCTTGAACGGGCGCAAATATCTCATAATTTAAGTCTTCAGCCCGTTTACTCGCGCTATCAGGATCGAGCCCGTAAAGTCTCAGTTCGATTCCCGCGCCACGAATCGCGCCGTCACTGAGCACCCTTGATAGGGGATGATTGCCATAGGTATGGTCTGCATGGATCATAAAAACCTGATGCCGATACCGAACGACAGCGAAATCCTTATCTGCACGCAGCACTTCCATGGATAAGACCTGGGTTAAAAATTCAAGCTCCCTCTCTACAGAGGCCACAAGAATATTAATACCCAGCCCTGTTAAAGATCTCCCGAAATCAGGAGCGGACATATTTTCAACGTCACTGACCATCTAATGAAAATCCTATTATTGAAGGCAGGACCACACAACAGAACCCTATTTTGAGAAAAAGAGTATCACTGCTTACTTGAATTTTCCTGTGCCCTGGTTGGAGGGAAGATAATCAAAGTCATTTTTATCACGTTTTTCTTTGTTATCGTTTGAAGCTTCACCAGAACCAGAACCGAGCCGCCCAAAAAGACTCTCAAGAAAACCAGAAGCCTCTTCAACAACATCTTCAATCACTGTAGGCGATTGTTGTGGTAGCTCAGAAATTGGTTTTCCCTTTTCAAGTTCACTGACCAGATTACCCCACACCTTTGCTGGCATAGAGCCACCAGTGACCCCTTTCATAGGAGAATTATTGTCATTTCCAAACCAAACCCCGGCGACGGTATAGGGTGTGTATCCAATGAAAAGCGCGTCGCGAGAATCTTGTGTCGTTCCCGTCTTACCTGCTGCAGCGCGCCCTGTTTGTGCAGCCTTGCCCGTTCCCCAGGCCACCGTTGCACTCATCATGTCATTGATCATGGCCACATCACGTTTTTTGACAACGCGCCCCAAACCACTTCCCTTACGAAGATAGAGCTTATTCCCCTTGCGATCTTGTATTTCCTTGATCCCAAAAGGCCCAACAGCGTTCCCGCCATTAGAAAACACGGCATATGACCCGGTAAGTTCTAACAATGTCACCTCTGAAGCGCCAAGAGCAATGGATGGCGACGGGTCAAGATCTGAGCGGATACCCAATCTTTGCGCGACCTCAACGACCTTTCGTCTGCCTACTTTTTCAGTGATCTGTACTGCAACCGAATTCATAGAGCGAGCAAAGGCGTCTCGGAGGGTTACGTCCCCATAATACTTGCCGTTGTAATTACCCGGCTTCCACTTGCCAACTTTAATGGGCTTATCCGTAAAGCGGCTATCAGGACGCATTCCACTCTCGACCCCAGCCAAAAACACAAACGGTTTAAAAGCGGATCCCGGCTGGCGCAAAGCTTGGGTAACGCGATTAAATTGGCTCGTCCGATAGTCCCTTCCCCCAACCATAGCGGTAACCGCGCCATAATTCGACATGACCACCACTGCGCCCTGGCTCACTTTGCGTTTGGAAGAATTGTCTTTCAAAGCCTTCAACAAGGTTTTCTCTGCAAGGCGTTGATGACGGGTATTAAGCGTTGTGTGAACGACGATATCGCCTCTGTAACCCCCGATATATTCATCAACTTGTCGTAACACCCAATCGGTATAAAAACGACCCTGCCCGTTCTTGTTTCGTTTAAGAGATGGCTTGTTCTTTTTAGCTTTTGCCGCTTCTTCTGCAGAGATAAACCGCGCGGCCACCATTGCATCAAGAACAATGTTAGTCCGTGTTTCTGCTTTTGCGGCACTGCTTGTTGGATTATAGCGAGAGGGCGCTTTTAAGAGACCTGCAATAAGTGCGGATTCATATAAGCCTAGCTTACGGGCCGAAAGTCCGAAATAGATCCGAGCAGCGGCATCAACCCCATAAGTTCCAGCACCGAAATAGACTCTGTTCATATAAATCGTAAGAATTTGGTCTTTGGTGAATTTTTGCTCGAGCCAAATCGCCAGAAGGGCTTCTTGAATTTTACGTTTCAGGCTTCTCTCTGAGCTCAGGAATAAATTTTTTGCCAATTGCTGGGTAATGGTTGATCCCCCATGGGCCATGCGTCCTGCCTTGACGTTAACCACCATAGCCCGTGCAATACCGAGGACATCAATGCCAAAATGGTCATAAAATCGTCTGTCTTCGATGGCAATAATCGCTTGAGGTAAATACCGGGACATTTCGTCTACCTCGAGGACATCACCGTAAACATCTCCATAACTGGCGAGCCTAATCCCGTCATCTGACATCAATGTCACTGAAGGCCTGCGGGATATTTGGTCTAGATTCCCCACATCGGGTAAATCCCAAGCATACCAACCAATAACACCCCCAAGTAGAACAACGCCCCAGATCGCGAGCACTGATGACCAAAGAAACAGGGTTTTAACAACGCCCCTTTTTCGCATCGATTTGCTACGCACGGACTTTCGCGGTGAAGTTGATTTCCGTTTTTTTGGTGCCGTTTTCTTCGCGCTCCCTTTTTTGGAAGCTCCACTTCTTCCTGCGCTGGTTATCCTGCGTTTGGGGTCAGCTTTCAAGGCTTTCGCACCACGGGTGGAGGCCTTTTTCTTTGATGTCTTCTTGGGTGTTTTTTTATCAGTCGCCATGATTCAATTGTTAAACTATTCACTTAAGTCAGGCTATAGGCAGGAGCATGTCAAGAAAGTGACAATGCCCAATTTTGTAATAAAAAAGGCCGGACTCCATTGTAGCCCGACCTTCTATATTTCTTGGTCCGTTTAAAAACTATACATCCAGATTCTGAACGTCCAAGGCATTGCTTTGGATAAAATCTCTCCGAGGTTCAACAACGTCACCCATCAAAGTTGAGAAGATATCATTCGCCTCATCAATATGGCCTACTTTTACCTGAAGGAGGGTACGTGCATTTGCATCCAAAGTCGTTTCCCAAAGCTGATCGGGGTTCATTTCGCCCAAGCCTTTATAGCGAGAAACATTGATTCCCTTACGACCAAGTTCAAACACAAGATTGGCGAGTGCGTTTGGACCCGTGATCTGCGTTTCCTTATCTTTCACCCGGTAAGTAGAGCTTGATGCGTAGAATTCTTGCATTTCTTCCGCCATACTATTCAAGCGGCGCGCCTCGCCTGTACGTGCCAGGGTTACATCAATAACCCGACGCTCGGTTAGCCCCCGCAAGGTACGCATTAATGTAAGCACGCCATCAACGGTATTGGCTTCCGCCTGCCATCCGCGTTGCAGCTCAGGAAGATTATCGTTCATCCGTTGAGCGATTGTATCACCCAGTGTCTGTGCACGATTTTCATCAAAAAGCAGCTGTTCATTAAGCGCACCAACAATTGCTGCTTGCTCAATAAGCTCCACATTACCAACCTTACGGATCAATGGCTCCATAAGATTGCGCGCTGTAACCGCATGCGAAACGACCTTAATAAGGTCTTCACCAGCAACCTGGACCCCTTGTTTAGTTGAAAGCGTCGCTTCCTTCACGCCATTGCCAATCAGGTATTCTTCCATCATGCGGTCATCTTTAAGATAGCGAATGGAATCGCCTCGCTTGGCGCGGTAAAGTGGTGGTTGCGCAATATAGAGATATCCGCGTTCAATAAGCTCTGGCATCTGACGATAAAAGAAAGTCAACAAAAGGGTACGAATGTGACTACCATCCACATCCGCATCGGTCATGATGATAACTTTGTGGTACCGGATCTTATCGATATTAAATTCATCCCGCCCAATACTGGTGCCCAATGCCGTAATCAGGGTTCCAATTTCAGTGGATGACAACATTTTATCAAAACGCGCACGCTCAACGTTCAAAATTTTACCACGAAGCGGAAGAATTGCCTGTGTAGCTCTATCGCGTCCTTGTTTCGCAGATCCTCCCGCAGAATCACCCTCCACCAGGAAGATTTCAGAACGAGCCGGATCTCTTTCCTGACAATCGGCAAGTTTTCCTGGAAGTGACGAAATATCCAACGCGCCTTTGCGGCGGGTCAGATCACGTGCCTTACGCGCGGCTTCTCGCGCGGCAGCAGCTTCGACAACCTTGCCAACAATACGTTTTGCTTCAACAGGATGTTCTTCAAAGAACTGACGGAGACGATCGTTTACAATATTTTCAACAACAGGACGTACTTCTGATGAAACCAATTTGTCCTTTGTTTGACTGGAAAATTTAGGATCGGGAACTTTAACTGAAAGAACACAAGTGAGACCTTCACGCGCGTCATCGCCCGTAAGGCTCACTTTTTCTTTCTTCATAAGGCCAGATGAAGTCGCATAGTTATTCACTTGTCTTGTCAATCCAGCACGGAAGCCCGCAAGGTGCGTACCACCATCACGTTGTGGGATGTTATTTGTAAAACAAAGCGTGTTTTCGTGATAACTGTCAGTCCACTGCATGGCGACTTCAACAGTGACCCCATCTTTTTCCGAAATCATGTAAACAACATCATCAAAAAGAGATGTTTTCGTTCGGTCCAGATATTGAACGTAAGCTCTCAAGCCACCTTCGTACTTGAATAATGTTTCTTTTGGCTCTGCATGACGATCATCACGTAATGTAATCCGCACACCGGAATTCAAAAAAGCAAGCTCCCGAAGGCGATGCTCCAGAGTGTTAAAATCAAACTCCGTCATTGTGAAAGTTTCTTTTGATGGCAAGAAGGTAACGTGAGTACCCTTTTTGCCATTTGCCGGACCTAATTCAACAAGACGTTCCACAGCATCGCCATGAGAGAAAGCGATATAGTGTTCAATATCATTACGATAGATGTGAAGCTCAAGCTTAACAGACAAGGCGTTTACAACAGAAACACCAACACCGTGAAGACCGCCAGAGACTTTATAGGAGTTTTGATCAAACTTACCACCGGCATGAAGCTGGGTCATAATAACCTCAGCAGCTGAAACGCCTTCTTCCTCGTGGATATCAACGGGAATGCCACGCCCGTTATCATGAACGGTCACAGACCCGTCGCCATTGAGAATGACCCCGACAGTATCACAGTGGCCCGCCAAGGCTTCATCGATCGCGTTGTCAACAACCTCATAAACCATGTGGTGAAGGCCAGAACCATCATCCGTATCACCGATATACATACCGGGACGTTTCCGCACGGCTTCCAGGCCACGCAGTACCTTGATGGAATCAGCATCGTAAACGCCGTCATTGCCACCATTTTTTTGGTCTTGCATATCGCCAGTATCGGTCATCTTTACCACTTTCTTCCTAGTTTGACGGGCACCAGCTTAAAGGCCAGTTGTCGCTGAAAAAACAGCTCCGTCTTTAATCGTTAAATGTTGCGCCTTACTTCCCAAGCTGGAGAACACTTCGGCATCAGTGCCGGTCATCCAAGCTTGGCAGCGCAAATGTATTATCTCTTCAAAAAGACTCTCTCGACGTGCTTCGTCCAAATGAGCCACCACTTCGTCCAGTAACAACAATGGCGGTGCACCGCGTTCCAACATCACCAAACGCGCATGGGCCAACACTATTGATAGTAATAACGATTTCTGCTCCCCTGTAGAACACAAGGCAGCGGGCATATCTTTTTCCATATGGTGTACCGCAAGGTCACTTTTATGCGGACCCCACGATGCTCCGCCAGAAATTGCATCCTTTGAGCGACTATCTGATAGACATCGTCTCAGGTCTTCTTCGGCAATCAAGGCGGGCTTGTCATCCAACCACGTTTCCACAGCCCCCACCAGAGTTAGTCCAGCGATTGGAAAGTCGCCAACTGTCTCGGCACAGGCACCGATCAATCGTTCAGTGATCTCTCTACGGGCGACAGCAATAGCAACACCATGGCGCGCCATGCGGTCTTCAAGAGTAGATAACCAGGCTTGATCAGCGTTTCCTGCCTTTAACAGGCGGGAGCGCTCTCGCAAAGCATGATCGTAAGCACTCGTATTTCCGGCATGTGCTGGATCAAATCCGAGGACCAACCTGTCTAAAAACTTACGCCGCCCAGACGCACTGTCCCTGAGGATGCCATCCATTTGGGGGGTCAGCCAAATCGCAGAAAAAACTTCAGCTAAAGCTTGCTGGCTTTTACAGTTTTCTCCATCAACCCGTACCAAACGGCGCTCTCTCGTTGCCCCGTTCATATTGGCAGGATCACGCCCGGTACCAATGTCTCGAAAGCCGACGCTTGTTGATACTTCAGCGGCAACAGCCCAGGCTTCCGGTCCCTCTGAGGGAGTTCGCCTTGCAATCTCTGGCAACGGCGCACTCCGGAGCCCTCTCCCTGGTGTCATAAGCGAAATAGCCTCCAAGAGATTGGTTTTCCCGACGCCATTTGCGCCAGTCAGCACAACAGGACGAGCATCAACCACTATTTCAGCGCGCTCATAACTGCGAAATTGAGTTAACACGACCCTTCGCAGCCACAAGCTATCTGACAAATCATCGTCAGTCACAAATGACATTCCATTCTGGGCGGCAGCCAGCATAAGATTGCGTTATCCAGATTCGGATTAAACCCGCATCGGCATCAACACATAGAGTGCTGAAGCATCTGCAGAATCACGCACAATCGTTGGTGAGGCAGCATCCGCCATTAGAAATTCAGCAGATTCACCCTCAATTTGTTGTGCAATATCAAGCAGGTAACGCGAATTGAAACCAATGTCCAAAGACTCACCTTCATAATTGACTTCAAGCACTTCAACAGCGCTGCCGTTTTCTGCAGATGTTGCAGAAAGTGTCAAAGAGGATCCCTCGAGCGTAATCTTTACAGCGCGACTTTTCTCTGTGGAAATTGTCGATACACGATCGACTGCCGCGGAAAACGTTTTGCAATCAAGAACAAGACTTTTGTCGTTACCACTTGGAATTACGCGCTGATAATCAGGGAAAGTTCCGTCTATAAGCTTAGAGCTAAGAACTGTCGAATCAAACCGGAACATAATTTTGGTTTCTGAAAGAGAAACCTCTATGGGGTCATTGGTTTCATCAATCAATTTGCGCAGTTCATTAACCGTCTTACGAGGGACAATAACGCCCGGCAGTTCTTCAGCGCCTTGTGGAAGTGGCATTTCAAAACGTGCGAGACGGTGTCCATCAGTGGCGACAGCACGAAGAACCGGAATACTGTCGGCCTCGGTTGCATGAAGATAAATACCGTTCAGATAGTAACGTGTTTCTTCTGTTGATATCGCAAAACGAGTACGGTCAATAAGATTTTTTAGTTCTGTAACTTGAATCCCAAAGACTTGGGGTAAATCAACGACGCCAGCTGCGGGAAAATCTTCGCGCGGCAATGTCTGAAGAGTAAAAGTTGACCGACCCGCTTTCAGCGTCATCTGAGCGGTTTCAGAATTGGCTGTCAATTCAACTTCAGAACCATCTGGGAGCTTACGAACAATGTCGTAAAACGTATGGGCTGGCGCAGTTGTTACACCAGCATCTACAACAGTAGCGTCGACCTGATCCACAATGGTCAGATCCATGTCTGTCGCAGTCAGTGATAACTTTCCATCCTTGGCTTCCATAAGAACATTGGAAAGGATTGGAATAGTATTTCGACGTTCAACTACGCTTTGAACATGCGCCAGGGATTTCAACAATGCAGAGCGTTCGATTGTGAGCTTCATGATGCTATGACTCAGTCCGTATCTTTCATCAATACCAAGTAAACCTCCTCCTTCGGCAGAACCAGAGAACGAGGTCACGATTATCCCGTGCCTCATGCAGTATTGAGCTTAGGACTCTCTGCTGGGACTCGGGCGGAAAGTATAGCGGGTTCATTCGCAGAAGGAAAACAATTATAATATCTTATAGCCAACAGCTCTGAGAAAATGAAATCTCAGAATCGCTTCAATAAGATACATAATATTTTTGGATAATAGAGAGCTATTAAATAGTGACTACGAGAAGAAAGTTAGGTTAACACCCTAATTTTCCAACATCCGGCTCAACAATTCAATATCTTCAGAAAACTCTATATCGCCGGACTTAAGTTCTTCGACCTTTTTAACAGCATGCATAACTGTTGTATGGTCACGGCCACCGAATTTACGGCCAATTTCAGGCAAAGAGCGAGACGTTAGGTGCTTTGATAAGTACATCGCAATTTGGCGGGGCCTCGCCACAGCGCGAGCACGCCGAGAAGAGTGCATATCCGAGACCCGGATATTAAAATGCTCCGCAACTTTCTTTTGAATTTCTTCAATTGTAACCCGACGGTCATTAGACCTCAGAAGATCGTGAAGCACTTCTTGTGTCGTCTCGAGGGAAATTGATCGCCCCACCAAGGTCGCATGCGCAACAATCCGGTTAAGTGCACCTTCAAGCTCTCTGATATTAGAAGTAATCTTATGCGCCAAAAACTCGATGACTTTTTGCGGGATCACAACATCAAGCTGCTCAGCTTTTGATTCCAAAATCCCCAAACGCAATTCGTAGGTGGTTGGATGAATATCGGCGACAAGCCCCCAACCCAATCGGGATTTCATCCGCTCTTCAACACCCTCTAGATCAGAAGGACTCTTGTCTGCAGATATAACCACCTGCCTGTTTTGATCGACCAAAGCATTAAAGGTGTGGAAGAACTCTTCCTGTGTTGCTTCGCGCCCGCCGATGAACTGAACATCATCAATCATCAGCACATCTACAGAACGAAACTGCTCCTTAAAGGACATTGTATCCTTCGTACGAAGAGCGCGTACAAATTGGTACATGAATTTCTCTGCCGAGAGATAAATGACCTTTTTTTCTGGATGAGCAGTGCGAATCTGATGGGCAATGGCGTGCATCAAGTGAGTCTTACCAAGCCCGACACCCCCATACAGGAACAAAGGGTTAAACGGGACAGCATCCGCATCGGCCACTCTTCGGGCTGCTGCGTAAGCTAATTCGTTTGGTTTTCCCACGACAAAATTATCAAAAGTAAATCGCGGATCCAAAGGAGCCGTTATTCTCTGAACTTCTGGCAATTGAGGACTATCTATTGTCACATTGGCAACAGGGGGCGTGGATTTAACTTCAAAGACCGCTGCTGGCCTTTCCTTAACACCACCTAAACCAGGAGCATCAACCAAGGCGGGCTTAGGCGCAGGTCTGGCAGGTTGCTGCACCACAATCTCAACTTGAGCAGGCACGCCAATTTCTTCTAGCCACAACACCTGAATTCGATCTTGGTAATTACCAGCGACCCAGTCACGCATAAATCGGGTTGGCACAGCCATGCGAACAAAGGATCCGTCACCATTCAACAGGGACAAAGGCTTTAGCCAGCTACGATACGCGGCTTCACCTACTTCTGCACGTAACCGATTAAGCACACGGTCCCACTGCTGCTGAAAAGATGGAATCACCTCACTCTGAGCCATATGCCTCCCCACTCACACACAATAAATAACAAATTACTGACAACAACACCCATCGCGGCTCAAATATTCAAATTCGAGCTACAATCACTCAACGCGACAAATGCAATAAAGCAAAAGAAGTACACTACCTAAAACAATAAAGTTTTAGATATTTACTTACGTCGCAAAATATCAAGGATGGAATAACCTCAGCCCGCAAGTAACAAGCGGGGCTTTTCATACTTTGATTTATGAACTTCCCTTCCCGAGCTCAATTAATGTACTCGGCTATGGCTTTTCATGCAATACGACCTGACCAAGAATATCGTATTTTTTCCACTGAAAATTCGCCCTAGGTACGAAGAAATTCTTTACCTACTAAACCTTGTGTCAGAATCACCTCTCAGAAAAATAAACATCATGTTTATGAGAGAATCCAAACGACTCGGCATAAAAAAAGTCGCACTCTTTTGAGCACGACTTCTCCTAATACCCATCCAGAGGATGGAAAATACTTAACCCAGTGCTTTAATGCGGCTGTTCATACGAGACAGCTTGCGAGCTACTGTGTTTTTAACCAGAATACCGGCACGAACACCACGGTGCATTTCAGGCATAGCAGCTTTGAAAGCTTCCTGAGCTGCAGGCTTATCGCCTTCGCTAATGGCAGTTTCAACACTTTTCACAAAAGTGCGGATACGACCAAGGCGAGATGAGTTCAATTCATAACGACGAGCGTTACGACGGATCCGGGTCTTCGCAGAAAGATGATTAGCCATAAGGTTGGCGCCTATTCTTCAGTAATAATGAATCTCGAAAGTTGCGGCGTTATAACGGTGCCCCGAGAGTTCGTCAAGTATGATGAGTCAGTTTAGTGAACAACAATGGCTCTAACTCAACGAATTTAGGAAAAATCAAAGATTCTGTCTCTAAAATCAACGATGTTTCCAGTCCGCTTTTCTCTTTTCAATAAAGGCGCTCATTCCTTCGCGACGATCATCCAGTGCAAATGTGGAGTGAAATACCCGGCGTTCAAAGCGGAGTCCCTCACTAAGAGTGACCTCATATGCGCGATCCACAGCCTCTTTTGCGATCATCGTGATAGGTAATGAATAGCCCGCAATTTTCTTTGCCGCTGCAAGAGCCTCATCCATCAAGCTACCCACAGGAACAACACGACTGACGAGGCCACTACGCTCTGCCTCTTCTGCATCCATCATTCGGCCGGTAAGACACATATCCATGGCCTTTGCTTTACCGATCAGTCGCGTAAGACGTTGAGTACCGCCCGCACCAGGTATTGTCCCTATCGTAATCTCAGGCTGGCCAAATTTTGCGTTATCTCCCGCAATAATAAAGTCACACATCATCGCAACTTCACACCCGCCACCAAGAGCATAACCCGCAACTGCAGCAATTACTGGCTTACGTGTATTGGCAAGCACTTCCCAATCGTCCGTTATAAAATCTTCGCGGTAAACTGTTTGAAAGTCCTTATCGACCATCTCCTTGATATCAGCACCGGCCGCAAAAGCTTTTTCCGAGCCTGTGACAACCAAGCAACCGATATTATCGTCCGCCTCCAAATCAGCTACGGCCTGACCCAGCTCATCAATCAACCCAACACAAAGCGCATTTAAAGCTTCGGGTCGGTCTAGTTTAATCAGGCCGACACGGTCATGCTTTTCAACAATAATATATTCATACACCATTTAAGGGGAGCTCCTAAGATTTCATCACCAAGTGTGAGGGTTTGTTACGAAGAGTGCCGGATGTTTATTGCGAGGGCGCGAGAATAATTCGCAGAATCGATCTGCTATTTTCCACACCATCAAGGATTTCAATTTTCAGCACCTCACCTTCGCGCTGAAACAGACCTTCACCAAAGACACTCCACCCCAACTGCGGAAGGGCTCGGCCGTAAAAACTTCTGATATCTGCCTGATCTAAATATCCAGAAGCAAAGCCTTCAACGATACGCCCTTCTGGCTTATCAAAGACAATGCCAAGATCAGGCATTTCTTCCATTCCAGGAACAATAGGAACCCCATCGCTACCTGTAAAAAAAGCGCCTTCCGCGGCCCAAACAATTTGAATGCTCAACACCATTACAAGAGGAAAGACCACCCTTAGAAAGCGGAAAACTATTTTTGGACTAAATCTGGACAAGTAAAACATAGCTACCTTGTACCTTAGTGCTGGCACTCAGGACAATAGAAAGTCGAACGACCATTTTGCTGTAATCTCTGCACAACCGCTTTCGCCCCTCCCTCAGAGCCACACTGACGGCAGGCCTCACCTTCTCGGCCGTATACCGTCCAGGAATGTTGAAAATATCCCAGTTCACCAGATGCTTGCACATAGTCACGCAAGCTAGATCCACCGGCTTCTATCGCCCGTTTGAGAACATCACAAATGGTACTCGCAAGAAGTTCAGCTTCTTTAAAGTTGAGTGACTTCGCAATTCTTTCGGGTGACAACCTAGAGAGATGGAGCGCCTCACACGCATAAATATTACCGATACCCGCAACTACGCGCTGATCTAAAATTGCCGCTTTTATATTTGTTTTTTTATCTTTGATTTTCTCATAAAAGACCGGGCCATTAAATTCATTCCCAAGGGGTTCTGGGCCTAGATCTTTAAAAGCCTTGTGATCGTCCAAAGCCACCTGGCTCACAAGATCCATCATGCCAAATCGGCGAGGGTCACAATATCTGATTTCCTCATCTTTATCAGTTTCGAAAATAATGTGATCGTGCGTCCCCAAGGGCGGACGTTCTCCCTTGGGTAAAATTGTCACACGACCAGACATTCCGAGATGAAAAAACAACACCATACCATCGTCGAGATAGGCCAAAACGTACTTAGCCCGTCGGGCTAAACGCTTTACTGTACGGCCCGTCAACCTTTCAGAGAACTGATCTGGCAAAGGAAACCTAAGGTCATCGCGTCGTTGAACAACCTTTCGAAGAACTCTCCCCTCAAGACTTGGGCGCAATCCTCGCATAACTGTTTCTACTTCAGGGAGCTCTGGCATGACCCTTAATTCCTTTGCGTTCGACAAGCTGCAGTACTATATCATTCAGCCAGATACACTAAAGTGCATAACTTTAGCCACAGCAATTAAACAGTAATTAAAACGTAATTCAACTCGCATTTAAACTGCCCCATAAGCGGCCGGATTATCCTCATGGCAGATAAAAAAGACACTCAAAGCTCAACAGCAACCACCCACTTTGGGTACGAAGAAGTCTCTGTTGGTGATAAAAAAAATCGTGTTCGTGGCGTTTTCGAAAGTGTCGCAAGTAAATACGACATTATGAACGACCTTATGAGCGGTGGCGTTCATCGCCTGTGGAAGGCCTCACTTATAGATTGGCTCAATCCACAGCCAGGTGAAGCACACCTCGATGTAGCGGGGGGTACAGGCGATATCGCCATGCGTATTATCGACCGCGTTGGCCGTGACAAAGCCGGACCCGTTACCGTGTGCGATCTTACCCGCGAAATGATGTTGGTGGGTCGGGACCGGGCCATAGATCAGGGCATTCTCCAAGGTATCAGTTGGGCCTGCGGAAATGCCGAAAGCCTCCCCTTCCCCGATCGCTCCATGCACTCTTATACTATTGCTTTTGGCCTGAGGAATGTCACCCACATAGATAAGGCTCTTGCCGAAGCGCGCAGGGTTTTAAAACCAGGTGGACGCTTTTTCTGTCTTGAGTTCAGTCAGGTTGTTCTTCCGATCTTAAGTAATATTTACGATCAGTACTCGTTCAAGATACTGCCAAATATGGGACAGCTCGTTGCCAATGATCGCGAGTCTTATAAGTATCTTGCAGAATCCATTCGTAAGTTTCCTCCCCAAGATGATCTCATTAACTTGATGAGAGCCGCAGGCCTTGAGCAATGTAGCTATCGCAACCACACTGGTGGCGTTGCTGCAATTCACTGCGGCTGGCGTATCTGATAGGAAATAGGTAAAGAGCACTTTCATGTTCCAGAACATAGCGACACTTTTCCGTCTCTTATCCATCGCACGGGTTCTTGCACGTCACGACGCCTTGGCGGCGTTGGAAGAACAGCGCCTTGTTCCAGGCAAGTTGGCAGCCATTGCCATCTGGTGGGGTCGACGACTTTCAAAACGAAATGTAAAAGCTGTCTCTTATACACATCTGACGCTGCCGACGAAGAGGATAGTGGAGATCTCG
>OJDH01000111.1_pt1 | contig 69762 bp, 60 predicted proteins | sample 1592761 | NCBI WGS metagenome assembly OJDH01 (sample SAMN05416855, study PRJEB24817) | seawater metagenome | isolation source: Sea water | place: Canada:Atlantic | collected 2013-11
TTTAGTAGCGGTAAATGAATCATTGGAAAAGCACTAGCTCATATACATATAAAGCAGTCCATTAAACGGAGTAAATTCACTCCGTTTTTTAGTTTTTACTAAATAAAAGCAAATCACCTTACTGTTTTTATATATCTTTTCTTGACTCAGGGTTTGAAATGGTTACATTACTATAATCAAAATGATTACAGTGATGGTCTTTTATTGTCATGAGCATAATTGCTGAGAAATATAAAAATACCGAAGAAGTCGAAAAGCTGACTTTTGCTCAAAAGCAAAGGTTATCTTTTATCGATTTTAGCTTGTTATTTAAAGGCTCTATCAATCGTAAAGAGCTTACTGAAAAGTTTGAAATGGGTATGGCAAATGCCACCAGAGACTTAACATTATATAAAGAACTTGCCCCTCAAAATATCGATTTTAATGCTAAAGATAGAACTTACCTTCAAGCTAAAAATTTTAAACCACTTTTCAGTTACAACTCTAAACAAACATTAGCCAAATTAGCGAATAAAATATCAGACGGTTTTGATGGTGTTTTAGAAATAGCTTTTCCTGTAGATGCACCACACCAACTGAATGTACCTGATATTTTTATTGTTGCCAAAATAGTACAAGCTATTTTGAAAGGTAAAGCTATTTCAATTATTTATACATCATTATCGTCTGGATCAAAGGCGAGAGAAATTGTTCCGCATACAATCGTTGATAATGGTTTACGGTGGCATGTTAGAGGATTTGATAGAAAGTCAGGTTCATTCAGAGACTTTGTAATTACTCGCATATCTAAAGTAACTATCAAAGATAACGAAGTTGAATCATTTGAAGAAGAAATAAATGATCACCAGTGGGTGCGAATGATGGATCTTTCGATAGTACCACACCCTAATAACGTTCAATATCCTCAAGCCATCATGATGGATTATGGGATGGAAAATGGTGTTCTAGAACTAAAAGTTCGTGCTGCATTAGTTGGTTACTTGTTAAGACGCTGGAATATTGATTGTTCAAAAAATGCTGACTTACAAGGTGGTGAGTATCAATTGTGGTTAAGAAATAGAATCACATTGTATGGTGCTGAAAACTTAATACTTGCACCAGGCTTCGATGAAAAAGACTTAGAACATTAGAAGTAGAAAAACTAATAGCTAGGAAGGGCTATAAATTGATTATTGATAATAAAACCAAAAAACTACATGAAGATTTAAACCAACATATCAAAGCTGGAAACAAGCTTTCAATATTAACGGGTTTATTCTCTTTATATGCGTTTGATGAATTAAAAACGGAGTTAAATTCATTAGAGCAATGCCGTATTTTATTTTCTCAATTTAAAGGTTTTTCAGCTACACCAGACTCAAATACCTCTCCTTTTGGTGAGCTAACAGGCACTAAATTTGAAACCAGATATAGAAACAAACTAAACCAACAATCACTAGCAAAAGACTTTTCTAAATGGCTGGAAGAGAAAGCTGATATTAAGCTGGTTAAGCAACAAGGTGCGTTGGCACAAAACGTTATTCATTTAGACTCAAATGAGCCTGTAACTTATACAGGTGCTCAGTTTACTGGTGCAGGACTAGGATTAACAGAATCTGAAACATTAGACATGATTAATAGTTCTAATGATGTGAATGAAACTCAACAAATGCTTAATTGGTTTGATTCTGTATGGAATAACAATCATCAACTTGTTGAAGCTAAAGAGCTGCTACTAAAAGAAGTTGAAAAACTAAGTAGAGACAATGAACCGCAATACATCTACTTTTTAACCTTATGCCACCTTTTCAAAGATTTTGTAGAAGATCTTGATGATGAAAAAATCATTAGATCTAAAACAGGCTTTAAAGAAACACTGGTTTGGAACAAGCTTTATAACTTTCAAAAAGATGGTGTGCTAGGGGCAATTGAAAAACTAGAAAAGTATAACGGTTGTATTATTGCTGACAGTGTTGGCTTGGGTAAAACCTTTGAAGCTCTAGCAGTAATTAAGTATTACGAATTAAGAAATGACCGTGTTTTAGTTATCTGCCCTAAAAAATTAAGAGATAACTGGTCTGTATACACCATTAACGATAAACGAAACTTACTTTCTAAAGACCGTTTTAATTACGATGTGCTAAACCATACCGATATGAGCCGTGTTAAAGGCTATTCAGGTGAAATAAATTTAGAAACGTTAAATTGGGGTAACTACGATTTAATCGTTATTGATGAATCTCATAACTTCAGAAATAAACCAAACAAGTCAGACAAAAAGTTACCAAGCCGATATGAAAGACTTATGGAACAAGTTATTCGTGCTGGTGTTAAAACTAAAGTATTAATGTTATCAGCAACGCCTGTTAATAACAGAATGAATGATTTAAAAAACCAAATTGCCTTTATAACAGAAGGTAATGATTCTGCTTTGGTTGATGAAGGTATTAATAATATTGAAAATACCTTAAGAACGGCTCAAACACGATTTAATCAATGGAATAAACAAGAGGCTGATGAACGTAAAGTTGAGCAGCTTATCGACTCAATGAATTTTGATTACTTCAAATTACTTGATACGTTAACCATAGCCCGTTCTCGTAAGCATATTGAAAAATACTACGATACAACCGCATTAGGAAAGTTTCCTCAACGTTTACAGCCTTTGAATATCAAATCAGATATTGATATCAACAATAGCTTTCCACCACTACAAGAAATAAACAAAACCATTAGGCGGTTATCATTAGCTGGTTATGCACCGTTAAAGTACGTCAGAATGGAGAAAAAAGGTGAATACGCCAGACGTTACGATATGGATCTCGGTGGCGGTAAAGGCGTATTTAAGCAGGTTGATCGCCAAGACAGCTTAATTCACTTAATGCGAATTAATCTATTAAAACGAATGGAAAGTTCTATCCATTCATTTAGGTTAACTTCAATAAAGATCTTAAATCAGGTTGATAGTTTATTATCGAAAATCACCGCTCATGAAAATGGTGAATTTGAAGAGCTAAATATAGAAGACTTGATTTTAGAATCACCAGAATATGAACCTTTTTTAATAGGCAATAAAGTAAAAGTATTGCTGCAAGACCTAGATTTAATCAGGTTCAGGCAAGACTTAGAAGCAGATAGAGTTTTCCTTGAAAGTATTGTTGAAGAATCGCAACAAGTTACGGCTGATAAAGATGCCAAATTAGCAGATTTAAAAAGCATAATTGCTAACAAAGTCGAAAACCCTATAAATGATATTTTGCGTGACGGACAACCAGCCTCTAAAAACAAAAAAATTATCATTTTCACAGCCTTTGCTGATACTGCTGAATATTTATATAAAAATGTAAGCCAATGGGCGCAAAATTCATTACATATTCATAGCGCATTAATTACAGGCAGCGGCACAAACAAATCAACCATGCCTGATGCTGGTAACGAGTTAAATATGTTATTAACTCACTTCTCACCTGTATCAAAAGAACGAGATAAGGTTGCACCTAACGCAACACAGCAAATAGATATTTTAATAGCTACAGACTGTATTTCTGAAGGTCAAAACCTTCAAGACTGTGACTACTTAGTTAATTACGATATTCACTGGAACCCTGTTCGAATTATTCAACGATTTGGACGAGTTGATCGTTTAGGTTCAACTAACAATGTTATTCAACTTGTTAACTTCTGGCCTAACATGGAGCTTGATGAATACATCAATCTTGAAGCTCGTGTAAGTGGCAGAATGGTACTGTTAGATATTTCAGCTACAGGTGAAGAGAACGTTATTGAGCAAGATGCAAAACAGATGAACGATCTGGAATACAGGCGTAAACAGCTTAAGCAATTGCAAGACTCTGTAATGGATTTAGAAGATATTTCTGGTGGTGTATCAATCACCGATTTAACGCTAAACGATTTTAGAATGGATTTATCTTCTTATTTAAAAGAAGAAAAGAAAAAGCAAGGTGAAGCTACGCTAGAAAATAGCCCCCTTGGTTTATTCAGTGCCATTTCGCTTAATGACATTAATCAATCACTCGACTCAGAACACAAATTGAAATCTGGCGTTATCTTTTGCTTAAAAGATATAAATAACACTGTTCAAGTTGATGATAATTATCCGCTAAGACCTTTCTATTTAGTTTACGTAGCCGACAATGCTGAAGTTGTATTTAGCTTTACTCAGGCGAAAAAAATACTCGATGTTATTAAGTCAGTAGGCTTATATAACACTGAGCTTAATCATGAAGCAATACAAGCTAAAACCACTAAGCCAATTGAGCATTACCAGTCATTATTAGAGATTGCTGTAACCAATATTGCAGGTAAGAGTGAAGAAAAAGGAGTAGAAAGTTTGTTTAACCGTGGCGGCACGGTACTTTCGCAAGAGTCATCCCAATCAGTTAACGACTTCGAAGTTGTTAGCTACATGGTTTTGATTTAAAAAGGTGTGAAGGAATATGGAAATAAGAGTGTTAGTGCAGAATATTAGCGCAGAAAGTAAAAGGAAGTTATAAACATGTTGTTATCTAAATTTTATGAATATTTAAATTTACCTGAAAAAACATATCTAGGTTCAAGAGTTGCGAAAAAACAACTCATCGAAAATAGCCAACTAACCAGTGCCGATAAAAAAGCAGTACAGGAAGATATAGAAGCTATTGTTTGGCGTAATACCTTAAAAAATACTACGGTAAATATTTCTCCTTATCATGAAATTGTTGAGTCTAGTGCTAACGACTTGGATAAAGACACTGACTCAGAATCATACGTACTTGAATACAATGAAATCGCAGTTATTGAAGTAACTATTCGTTCAACTAAAAGAGCTAAAAAAATAGCTGAACTCATTCAAAGAGCTATCCCTTACCCGCTTTTTATAGTGTTACACCTTAAGCATGTAACGGAAGAAAGTGAACCGAGTATCACATTAAACCTAGCCACAAAACGGTTAAGTAAAGCTGATCATAGTAAATTAAAAGTTGAGCGTTTTTATCAATCTCCTGCACTTACTCTTGAACAATTAACTTCAGGTTCAATTGAAGAGGTTTTTCTGAAATCTCTAACTGTAGAAAAGCAATCATTCGTGAACTTTTATGAATTTTACATGGGTTGGGTGAAACAATTTTTAGCTCTTGAAAAATCAAAACATACAAATGAGTTTTCTGAAAGTGAAAGCCAATCTGTAGATATTGATCAAGCTAAACTGCAAGCCAGTGTGTTGGATTCAATCGCATCACTAGAAGCAAAGCTTTCTGGTATTAGGCAAAAAATAAAGCAAGAAGGACAGATTAACCGAAAGGTAGAGCTGAATATACAAGCGCAAAAAATTAAACAAAAATTGAATAAGCAGAAAGAAACTTTGTCTGTAGGTGGGCTATGAGTAATAGACAAGCAGATTTAAAAATAGGAGCAAGGTTGACACTTTTCATAGTGTCTTACTTACCACTCTTTCTAATAATGTCTTTCAGCCAATTATATAAATACCGTGAATATTTATATTGGGGAGGCTTTAACCTCGACAGCTTTTGTATATTTATTGAGTATTTCGGGGCTGTTACAGTATTAATTATATTATCTATATTTGGTGTTTTCGGATTAACTCTTTTACTGAAAAATATTGATAGAAGAGCTGAAAATAATGGTGATTTAGTAACAGTAATTGATATTGAAAATAAAAATAGTGAGTCAATTTCATATCTATTTACTTATTTGATCCCTTTTGTTTTTCAAGATCTATCAAGCATTGTTAACGTCTTTTCCGTAGCCGTTTTACTTGTTGTAACTTTCCTGATTTATTCCAATTCATCAATGCTACTGATTAACCCAACAATTAGTGTTAAATATTCTTTATACATGATTGAGTACAATACAACTTCAGAACAAAAGCTGAAAAAAGGGATGGTTTTATCTAAAAATAAGTTTTTGGAAGAAGATGATCAAATCAAAATAAAAAAAATAGGGCATAAGTTGTTTTATGCTGTTGAACCAAGGAGTCAGAATGACAGCAATAACGAAGATAAATAGTATTTTGGATATCGTTAGCTCGGATAACGTTGAATTAAATTTATATTTTATAACACGAGTAAACAAAGAAGGCGTATCTGCCAAAGCTAAAGTAATTGATAAGTATAGTTTTAAAACTGATCGGATTGATATATCAGGTGATATGCAAGGTTTCTTTAAAGATACTTGTAAGAATCAACTTAATAAAGTTTTGAGTATTACAGACTATGAACTCGAAGAGTACAGCGTAATAACTGATGATTTAAAAAATAAACTTTATACGTATGCCCTTAATAATGCACTTTCTTTTTCTGACGTAATAACTAATCAGTTATTACAAAATAAAGTAGGTTCTGTCGCTAGTCTTAAAGATATCAAGAAGAAGCTTTGGGCTTACTGTATAAAAATTGAAGCCAATAATGAAGTCGCATTCATCTTTAGAAAAATTAGTTCAGGAAAAGTTGTAACTGATGATGCACAAGGATTTTTTAGTAAAATATCAGCCAAGTTTGATACAAATGATGCAGAATTAAAGCCAGTTAAAGAAGAGTCAATCAGCTTTGATGACAAGTTAGATTGCATCTTTTATAACAATCAATTTTTAATTTTTGCTAAATCAGGATTTGAGAAAATTGTTGGTCTAGAAGAAGACTTTATAGAAGCTGCCAACGAAGTCATAACTTCCTTACAAGAAACAGATTTAATTGAAGGTGTAGAGCATATTTCAGAAAACCTGAAAGGAAGTCGTGCATTACTTAAAACACTTGCGAATATTGGTAAAAAAGGTAATCACACAACTTTTGATAGCGATGAAATTATCAAAATGAAAGATACTTTGAAAAAATTTGAAAATAAAGAACTGAAAATATCAGATGCAGGAAAGTTAATCATCGAAGATAAAGATGATGTTTCGGACTTTATTAAACTACTCAACGATTACTATAAACAAGGTGTTGTCACTGGTAAATTTTATGGCACAAATAGTGGTCAAATTATCGAATCAAATAATTAAATTATAAAAATTTTGGAAATACTCATGACAGAACAAGTAGAGAAGTTAACACCTGAAGATGGAAAGAGCTTAGATATCGAAGCGCAAAATATTGAACAATTAAAGCAACTATTTCCTGATGTATTTCGTGAAGGAAAGGTTGACTTTGAAGCCCTGAAAGCAGTTTTAGGCGAGCATATTGAAGATGCAGATGAACGTTATAACTTCACTTGGCATGGCAAAAATAAAGCACGCCAAATAGCGCAAACCCCCTCTACGGGGACATTACGCCCGTGTAAAGAAGAAAGTGTTAATTGGGATACTGCTCAAAACTTATTTATTGAAGGTGATAATTTAGAAGTGTTGAAATTACTTCAAAAAGCTTATAACAAAAAAATAAGCATGATATTTATCGACCCTCCTTACAACACTGGACAGGATTTTATCTACAAGGATAACTTTGCAAATAATGTGGGAAATTACCTTGAATTAACCTCTCAGGTTGATGGAAATGGTATCCCAACTTCCAAAAACTTCGAAACATCAGGTAGATACCATACTGATTGGTTAAACATGATCTATCCTAGATTAAAACTAGCAAGGCGACTGCTTTCAGATGACGGTCTCATTTTTATACAGATTGATGATAATGAATTAGTCAACCTAAAAAAAGTTTGTGATGAGGTATTTGGTGAAGAAAATCTCGTTAACTTAATTACTGTAAAGATGTCACATTTAAGTGGTGTCAAAATGTCTCACGTTGATAAAAAGCTTCCAAAAATTAAAGAGTTCATTCTGGTTTACAGTAAAAATAGAAATTTAGTTAAGTTGAACCCAATATATGAACCTTCTAAGTGGGATGAAGCTTTATCAAGGTATACACAGTTTATTACAAATATTGAGCAGCCATTTGAGGATTGGAAATATGAACCTGTTAGAAAAGTGGCAGAATCAAAAGGTATTGATTTTAAAATTGACGAGGTTAGAGAAAGCTTTTTAATTGATAACGCTAAAAATATATTTCGTACAGCGAGAAACCGTGCATTTCCTTCAACAGGTATAAAAGGGGTCTTTTCAAAAGTAACCACGGCTACAGGTCTAGAGAAGTTTGTTCTAAATGATGAAGAGGTATTATTTGCTTCTGAAAAAATGAAGTTGATAGATGGAAAGCTGAGGCCAGCAAATGCCCTTGGTGACATCTGGTCTGATATAGGTATCAATAACTTGCATAATGAAGGAGGAGTTGACTTTAGAAACGGTAAAAAGCCGATTAAGCTACTAACAAGACTCATCCAACTAGCAGGAATATCTGATGGTATTGTTTTAGACTTTTTTGGTGGTTCAGGTTCAACAGCTCATGCTGTCATGGACTTTAACTGTAGAAATAATAACGACCTAAAGTTTATTACTGTACAGTTACCTGAATCTTGTAATGGGGAATATGAGGAATACAATACTATATCTGATTTATGTTTAGACCGAATTATCAAGTCGGGACAGACTCTCAAGAAGGAAGCTAACAGTGAAAACTTTCAGAATGGAGTAAAAGTTTTCAAGTTAGATTCATCAAATATAACGCCTTGGGAAGCAACCTTTGAAACTGTAGAAGATATGGTTGAAGACATGGTTGATAATATTAAAAGTGACCGTACAGAAGAAGACGTTTTGTATGAGGTTTTATTGAAGTACGGCCTTGATTTAACCTATCCAATTTCTGAACATGATATTACAGGAAAGCGAGTGTTTGATGTTGCCTTTGGTTCGTTAATTGTCTGTTTAGATAATGAAATTACGAATGAAACGATTGTTGGTATTGGAAAACTTAAAAAAGAGCTAGACTCTGAAACAACGCGTGTGGTTATTAAAGACGCTGGATATGAAGATAGTTGTGAAAAGTTAAATGCCATTGAAACGCTCAAACAATATGGCATTACTGACGTTAAATGTCTTTAGGAGGTTAGATGAAAATTCAATTTAAATCTGACTTACCGCACCAGTCAGAGGCTATATCAGCAGTAGTAAACCTTTTTGAAGGTCAAGAAGTTTGTAAAAGTGAATTTACGGTTGTGAACACCTACAAACAGGTCAAAGGCCAAATAGCACAACAAGGTAGTTTATTTTCAACGTCTACGTTTTCAGACACAGGGGTGGGTAATAGACTATTCTTATTAAATGATGAAGTTTTAGATAACGTTAAAAAAGTTCAACTTAAAAACGGGCTAAAGCAATCAGATAAATTGTCTGATTTTGACTTCACCATAGAAATGGAAACAGGTACGGGTAAAACCTATGTTTACTTACGTTCAGCTTTTGAGCTTAACAAAAATTATGGCTTTACTAAATTTGTTATTGTAGTTCCGTCTGTTGCCATACGTGAAGGTGTTGCTAAATCTCTGGATATAACGCAAGAACACTTTAAAAAAATCTATGGTATAGATGCCGATTGGTTTGTCTATAACTCAGCAAAACCTACCGCTGTTCGTGATTTTGCAACTAATGACAACCTTTCGATTATGGTTATCAATATTGATGCTTTTAAAGAAAAAACCACTAAAAAAGAAGGTGAATCTGGTCAAGTAAGAATGCATACCCGTAGGAATGATTTGAATGATGCAAAGCCTATTGAATTAATTCAAGAAACTAACCCTATTGTTATTATTGACGAGCCTCAATCAGTAGCAACTACAGATAAGTCAAAAGACGCAATTAAATCGTTAAACCCTCTTTGTACTTTGCGTTATTCAGCAACGCATATAGACAAACTCAATATGCTTTATAAGTTAGATTCTATTGACGCTTACGAACAAAAATTAGTTAAGCAAATTGAGGTCGCTAGTGTTGGCATTAAAAACGATCATAACCAAGCGTATATCAAATTAGTTTCTGTGAAACCTCAGCCAAGATCTGCATCAATTGAAGTGGATGTTATGACTAAAGGTAAAGTTACTAGAAAAAAAGTAACCATTAAGCCAAACCAAGATCTTTTTGAAAAAACAAAGAACCCTGTTTATGAAGGGTATGATGTCCTTGATATTTATACTGAAGAAGGTGCTGAATACATTAACTTTCATGCTAAAAGTGATGTAATTTATTTAGGACAAGCAATTGGTCAAGTTGATGAGCTTTTACAGAAACGCATTCAAATAAGAAAAACGATTGAAGAGCACCTAGATAAAGAAATGCGTTTAACCTCAAAAGGTATTAAAGTATTGAGTTTATTCTTTATTGATAAGGTTTCTAACTATAGAGTTTATGATAAAAATAATAACCGTTCTGCTGGCGTTTTCTGTACATATTTTGAAGAAGAGTTTAGAGATATATTAACTAAAAGCCCTAAGTATAAAAAAATATACCCTTCAATATATTTAGAAAATGGTCAAATTAATGCCGTTGCTTTAGATGAGTTAATTGCTCAAGTTCATAACGGTTATTTCGCTGCTGATAAAAAGAAGAATTCTAGTGGTGAAGTTGTTGATGTATTTAAAGAGTCAACGTCAGCCCAAGGTGCTTCAGCAAAGTCAGCCGCAGATATTGACGCGTATAAACTGATAATGACTGATAAAGAGAAGCTTCTTGATCTGAAAGAGCCTCTACGTTTTATTTTTTCACATTCCGCATTAAAAGAAGGTTGGGATAACCCAAACGTTTTCCAAATTTGTACTTTAAACGAAAGTGGCTCAACGATTAAAAAACGACAAGAGATTGGCCGTGGTTTACGTATCTGTGTAGATCAAAAAGGTGAGCGAGTACATGGCTTTGATGTTAATACGCTAACCGTTATGGCAAATGAATCTTATGATGAGTTTGTGTCTGGTTTGCAAAAAGAAATTGAAGAAGAAGAAAATGTTCAATTTGGTATCGTTGAAGACCATTTATTTGCCAATATTAATATTGCTGAAGATGGTAAACCAACAGAGTACTTAGGAACCGAGAAGTCAGCAAAGCTATTTCAATATATACAAGAGCAAGGTTATATAACTGAAAGAGGTAAGGTTGAAGATAAATTAAAATCTGCAATACATGATAATAATTTACCATTGCCAGAAGAGTTTAAAGATGTTCAGAATGTTGTTTTCGATAAACTAAAACAGGTTGTTGGACGTAATTTAAAAATTAAACCTGCTGATAAAAAAGAACAAGTAAAACTTAATAAAGAAGTTTATTTAAGTGATGAATTTAAAGAGCTTTGGGAGCGAATTAAGTACAAAACTAACTTTAAACTTAATTTCGATGAAGCAAAACTGATTGATGACTGTGTTGAAGAAATTAAAGACAATCTAGTTTGTGGTTTCTCTAAATTTGAATATAAGAAAGCTCTTACCGCCATTGAACGTAGCGGTGTAAATATTACGGATGAAAAAATTGCATCTTACGTTTATGAATATCGTGATTTTCCACTTCCTGATATTGTTTCTTACCTCCAAGAAGAGACTAATTTAACTAGACGAGCTGTTGTCGAAATTCTTCAAAAAAGTGGCAAGTTAGACCACTTTAAAAAGAACCCTCAAAAGTTTATAGAGCAAGCTTGCGATATTATTATCAAGAAAAAACAGTTGTTTATTGTTAATGGTATTAAATATGAAAAAATAGGTGAGCATGCTTTTTTCGACCAGAAACTATTTGAGAATAATGAACTATTTGGCTACCTGAATAAGAACATGATTGAAGCCAAACGCTGCGTTCATGATTACGTTGTATATGACTCTGAAACTGAAGAATTATTTGCTAAAGAATTAGAAAAACGTGATGAAGTTAAGCTGTATGCAAAGCTGCCTAGTCGCTGGTTTAAGATTGATACACCTTTAGGTACTTATAACCCTGATTGGGCAGTGCTCATTGAAAAGGATGGTTCTGAACACTTATATTTTGTTGTTGAAACCAAGAGTTCAATGCTTAGTTCTGATCTTCGTGAAGCTGAAAACAAGAAAATAAAGTGTGGTAAAGAGCACTTTAAAGCGATTGGAGATAATGCTCAGTTCTTAAAAGCTAAAGATTATGACAGTTTTGCTGATCAAATAGTTTAATTTATGAAAAGATTATTTATTAAAGCTGATTCATACGACTCGTTTGATAGCCAGATAGCTTAAGTTTTTTGGGAGGCTTTGCCTCCCTTTAATTGTTTAAATATACGGAAATATTTATCAATGAAAATCCCAATAGGAATAGACAAAAATACCAGTAAAGTAATCCTAATTGAAGATTTAACTGAAGAGCAAAGAGGTTTAAAAAGTAACTGTATTTGCCCTGAATGTAAGTCTGATTTAGTTGCTCGAATGGGTGAAAAAACGGTGTGGCACTTTGCACACTACAAAGGAAATGAAAGCCGTAACTGCCAAGAGACAGCTTTACACTTGCTTGGTAAATACGTTTTATCACAATTAACTTCTATTAAGATTATTGACTTTGAAACTCAAAAGCATTCCAAACAAGATATGCTTGGTAGAGAATATTCAATAGATTCCAGCTCTTTATTTGGTACTAAAAACGTAGAGTTGATTTCTTCGGAGCTAGAAAAGACTATTGGTGATATTAGGGCTGATGTTTTATCTCAAGCGACCTACGAGAACATCAATTTAGAAATTAACTTTGAAATAAAAGTTTGGCATAGAGTTGATGAGCGTAAAGAAAAAAAAGTTAATAATTTAAGTCTCAATACCATAGAAATTGATATTTCAGGTCTTCTTTCTGAAAATACGGTTGGTTTTAAGGAAGTTAAGGACGAGCTAGAAAAACCTTATAATCAAACAATAATCCATTTGAATGAACAGTTCCTAAGTGAGGTTAACAAGGCAGCTATTGATAAACTTAATATGGATGTTGAGTTAATAAATCAGACATTTTGTAATTGGATAAATTCTACTGCGGAATATTTTAAATTAAGTGGAATTCAGCTCCCTCCATATTCCTATCGCTTTCATAATCTACCTGATAATAAGTTTGGTGAGATTATTAAGTCCAAGTTTCCACAACCTCCTAAAACAAACAGCTTCATTAAGGTTTTGAGTTTTGAATATCTGCAAGGTTTAAGGTTCGAACTGGTTGCAGGTAATGAATCAAATAAAAAAGTTTTACCTGTTATTTTGAGTGAAGACTATCAGGATTTAAATGATGAAGAGTTGTCTGAAGAGCCTAATTTTTTGGTATTCGATATCGAGCAAATAAATAGATTAAACAATCAGATTGTTTGCCGTTGGGGTAGAAATCAATTAGCTGAAGATTACATTAAAGCCTGTAATCAAATCATCATCAAAAACCTAGCGGAAAGAAAGGTATACGAAGAGAAACAACTACTCCAAAACCTTACAGAAGCACAAAGGTTAATTGAATCTGGTGAGACAAAAGTAAATGCAAATTACCAAAATATAAAAAAGCTCTCAGTTATGTATTATCGAGAAATGATCAGCAAGGGAATTAATGCTGACCTTTTGAACTCACTAGTTATAGAAGATATCGATCCTCACCGTATCTTTGGCTGCCAGCCTAAATTGTGGCAAATGATTTTAATAAGAGATATTTGTTGGGTTAACAACAATGGTGTTGACGTTGCATTTTCAACTAAGAGGTTAGAGAAGCTAGGTGTTCAAGTCGTAGACCCTTATCGGCAATTAATGTTTAAGTCTAAGTTGATGAAACAAAAATTCTTAGAAATGCCATTTACGACACCGTATAAAATGTTAATTGGTTATTTTGAATATCTAAGTATGAAAGGGTTCATAGTAAAGGAATGGGGTGGTAAATATATGAAGACGTTGCCGTTTGGGAAAGAGTACAGACAAGCAAAAAAGGAAGTAATGAATGGTTAACAGATGCTCCATGACAGGCAAGGTTATAGAAGGCTCTGCTGATGCGATATGGGATGATGGAGAGTGGATTTCTTGGGAATGGATAAATGGTCAACTTCATGAACAAGAATTAAAAGAGCGTTATCCTGAAGCTGATATTGACCTAATTAATATTTTTGAAATCTTAGTTGATGACGCATTTAACTATAAACAAATTACTGGTAGATATTTACCTATCTTTGGTGAATTAGGAGAATTATTTGCTGAAATAACTTTTGGTATTAAACGTCATAAACCAAGGACACAAGGATCAGATGGGCGTTTAGGTAATGACTTTATTGAAATAAAAACTATTACACCTGAAAAATCTAAAGAAAAAGTTAGTGTTAAAAGACAAGGAAATTTCAATAAGCTACTTGTAGTTAAAATTAATGAAAACTTTGAATTTGAAGCTCGAATGCTCGATAGAAAAGATATGTCAAAAGGAGAAGGGAAGCTTGCAACTGTGTCTTGGTCTTCTATGAAAAAACAATAATGACTAGTGCAGATACAAAAAACTACATATTAAGTATAAACCATTCCAAAATCCACTTCATAACACGCTGTTTTATCTAATTCTTAATGTCATAAAATGAATGCTATAACAAAACGAAAAGTTATTAAATTACTTGATAGATATGGATAAGATTGTTTTGTTTTGAGCGTTCTTGGGGGCAGGTTTTGATTGAATAACACCTAAAATATTTATGTACACGATTGAGTACAGAAAGTCAGGTGTGCTGCTGGTATCTCTTTGGTATTAGTGTGGGTTCATAATCGTGCCAAAGGATAGTAGGTTGGCTTGTATCGTGAACAGTATTTTCTTTTGACATTGTAGTTATTTTAATCTGCTGATTTAGCGACGAATTTACTTAATCGCATTTGAACAATACCATTAGTTTATCACGTCATTATCGTATGTGCTGACTATTTATATTGATGTAATTGACGGTCATTAAACGTAGAAAAACCGTTAAAACGATTTGGCAGTGAAGATACTTCCAAAGACAGCTGTTTACTCTTTTAATATCTAAATACAATTAATTCTCATTTAGGTGTTGACATTGCAATAAAATCATAGATAATGAGAATCATTCTTATTTGGGTGATGCGAAGTTCATTCGTATTACAAAAATAAGAAGTTATAGGTTTTGACAGTGATGAAGCAATATAGGTCCTATTTACGAGTACAGGTGTAGAAATTAACAGAGCTAGGCTAAGTAACTATTCCCTCCAATAGTTGGCTAAAGTTTGCATGAATACGTTTATTTGAATTTTCACGAGTTTGATAAAACGTCATTTTTATAGCGCTCTAGGGCATAATAATTTGCCAATTAGTTTTCTGATATTTCGTAAATAGGTTTCTATTTTATTTTTGTTATTAGTTTTAACCAGCCATATTTTATATGAGCTTAGTGCTAATACTAGGTTCATTAAGCAGAATTAAGTTAATTTGGTGATGGTAATAATATCGTTAAACTGACTTAGTACCGTGTTTACTTAAGCGTCGCCGAAAACGGTTAAGTAAACACAACTAAACCCGTGAACATTGGAAATGCATTATTTTTTGAACTGAAAAAAGAGCAGTTTTGATGATTACGGAAAAATAATATTTAGTCTTTATGTTTTGTGAAAATTGTGTGTTTCGCTTTAATGTAAATAGCAACGGCTACGTATTATTTCTGGAGGTAACTCTAGAACTAGCAAGTGTTGAATATCTAGTTAAAAGTAAATTTCTATCGATACTTCGTTGAAATTATGTAGTTTTTCTTTAGGTAGTTTTTGCCCAGGATCTCAAATTCTCTAGAGTCAAATAGCATTATGAGTAAATGAATATAGCAAGGAAAGACAAGCCGCTAAGCTAGCACTGCCTTATAGGTTTGAAATAACTATTTCCAAAAGGATTGGAAATTTTCAAGGATGAAGTAAAACAGGGAGTTTGAGAGTGAGCATGAATAAACTATTCATGCTCGATAGGGCCAGTTAACGCTGGCCCTTTCTTTTATCTGCAATAATATATTGTGATTACTTCACACCATGTTGGTTTAAGTGCGAGCTGTATTCTTTATCTGTACCATTAATATGATTAATCAACCAGTTAGATAAAAATTCGCTGATTTCATTTAATGCGTCATGACCTTTTTCGTTGTATAAATCCATAAAGCTATTCACTTGTTCTATCATTTTTTTATGCTGTGCTTTATGAGCAACAACATCTGGATAACCATGTTGATCTAACAGTTGCTCTTCACGTTCAAAATGATATTTGGTATAGCTTATCAAGTCGTTTAATGCTTCACGCTCATACTCTTCGCTCATGGCGTAGTCATATGCAGTGGTGAATTGATTTAACAAACTAATCAGCTTTTTATGATCATTATCTAAGCTATCAATGCCGACGCTGTATTCGTCTTTCCATACCATTTCATTCGTTTTTCTTGTTTTCTTATAAAACATTGGGATTAAAAAAAGTACGGCTATAAGTATCCAAGATATCGGGTTCGTTAGGCTAGACAGGAACCCTAAAAAAATGGCGACAATAATTAACCCAACAATGGCGGCGTACATTAAAGATTTACTGCGGTTATTCATAAGTAATACTCATATCGAAATGTGGTTAAATTATAAAGTTATTAATGATTCTAATACGAATCGCAGCAGATTCCCGTAAAACCTTTTTATTTGTTGACCTCGATCAAGTTGTAAATGCATTCCGCTTTAAAGTTTTTAAAACTTGATCTGAATCAGGTTTTTTCTTTGCGAAGTAATGAATAGTTACACTACTTTATATTTGTCCTTGGCTTGAGCAATTTATCAGCATAAATACACGAATATTGACGCTGAAAAATAAAGCCTAATACGATTTATACAAACTACAAATTTGTCTATTTATTGTCTACGTTATTAGATTTATCGGAATAATAGAGTAGCTGATAGAAATTTTAGATGGATAAGAAACACACACATTAAAACATGAAGCTAGTTAATATTGTAAACGGAGATGATCCTATGAAAACGATTAAATATAGTCTTTCAGCACTTGGTTTAGCTATTGGTATGGCAGCTACTGGTATCAGTATGTCTGTATCAGCAGCAGAGCCAACTTTATCTGAAGCAGACTTTGAAAAAGCACAGTTACAGTACTTCCAACGTTGTGCTGGTTGTCATGGTACTTTGCGTAAAGGTGCTACAGGTAAAAACCTAGAGCCAAAAAACACGCTTAAAAAAGGTCAAAAGCGTCTAGAGAAGATTATTGCTCTAGGTACTGAAGGCGGCATGAACAACTTTGATGACTTGTTTACTAAACAAGAAATTTCAAATATGGCAACATTTATTCAAATGACTCCGCCAGTTCCACCGGAAATGTCTTTAGAGCAAATGCGTTCTCACACTAAAGAGTACGTTGCACCAAAAGATTACCCAACTAAACCTCTACACGGTTTAAACTGGAAAAACTTCTTCGTTGTTATCGAGCGTGACGCAGGAACTGCGGCAATCGTTGATGGCGATACTAAAAAAATTGTTACTCATATCGATACAGGTTACGCGGTTCATGTAATCAAAGGTACTGAGCACCACAAAATTGACCATGCAAAAGATATCGGTCGTTTTTGGTACACCATCGGTCGTGACGGTAAAGTCAACAAAATCGATTTATGGCAAACACCTGAGAAAATGTTAGTTGCTGAAACTAAAATGGCATATGACGCTCGTGATATCGCTGTTTCAGGCGACGGAAAGTACGTAGTTGCTGGTGGTTACTGGCCTGCGCATTTCGTTATCATGGATGCTGTAACGTTGAACCCACTTAAAGTTGTTTCAACTCGTGGTTACAACACAAAAGGTGAATTCGTTAATGAAGCACGTGTAGCTGCTGTTTACACTTCTCCTAACAAATCAGAATTCACAATTGCTGTTAAAGAAACTGGTCAAATGTTACAGGTTGACTACAGTGACTTAGACAACTTAACCATTACTAGCATCGCATCATCTGAATTCTTACACGATGGTTTCTATGACCCAACAGGTCGTTACTTCCAAATTGCTGCTAACGCATCAAACAAAATGGTAATCGTTGATACTGAAACAGGTAAGTTAGAAGCACAAATCGATGTTGATTCTTTACCACACCCTGGCCCTGGTGCTAACTGGATGGATAAAGAGTGTGGACCTGTAGGCGGTACTACTCACTTAGGTACTGGTTTAGTATCTGTTTGGGGTAACGATCCAATCGGTCACCCAGATAAAGCGTGGAAACTTTGTTATGAAGTTGAAACTGATGGTGCTGGTGCATTCATTCGTACACACGAAACTTCACAATACGTTTGGGCTGATCAGCTGAAACACCCTGAGCCAGAAGTTCAACAATCTGTACAAGTATTTGATAAAGATACTCACGAAATCGTTAAAACTATCCGTGTAACAGAAGAAGAAGGTAAAGCTGCTCTTCACATGGAATTCAACGATGACGGCACAGAAGTTTGGGTTTCAGTTTGGAACCGTAAAGATGCGAAGAACCCTACAGGTGAAATCGTAGTATATGATGCCAAAACTCTTAAAGAGAAACATCGTATTAAAGGCTTAACAACGCCAACAGGTAAGTTCAACGTATTTAACCGTATGAACCACAAAACCTAGTAAGCAACTTAATTGATAGGTGATATTATCTGTGATTGTTCTCCTCACATAAATGTCACCTAGTCATTTTAGGTTAGTGGTTATGACACTTGCCATAACCACGCTTTTTCGCTTTATTCTGTAAGAGTTAATTATGGTAAATAACACAGTAAATAAACCCAGCTTTTGGTCTCGTCGGCTAATACTTGGTACAACGGTTTCCGGTGCGGTGATCTTTTTTGTCGTTGGTATTATCTTTTGGGGTGGTTTTAACACTGCAATGGAAGCAACGAACACCACCGAGTTTTGTATCGGTTGTCATGAAATGGAAGACAACGTTTATCAAGAATACAAACCGACCATACATTATTCTAATAGAACTGGCGTAAGAGCTGGTTGTCCTGATTGTCACGTGCCAAGACCTTGGATCCACAAAGTGGTTCGTAAAATCCAAGCATCGAAAGAAGTTTTCTCTTGGTTAACAGGCAAATTAGACACGAAAGAAAAATTCAATGAACATCGTTTCACACTAGCTAAAAGTGTTTGGAAAGCGATGAAAGACACTGATTCACGTGAATGTCGTAACTGTCATAACTTTGAATCAATGAATCCAGAGTATCAAAAACCTCGTGCCCGTAAGCAACATTTAAATGCTTTTGAAACAGGACAAACCTGTATTGATTGTCATAAAGGTATTGCGCATCACGGCGTGAGAGACAAATTATCTGATGAAGAACTAGAAGCGATTGAAGCGCCAAATCCAGAATACATCCGTGAAGTTCCTCAAATGTATAAAGATGGCTTAGCGCGTGTTGAAGCAAAAGAAGCGGCTATAAAAGCAACTTTAAATGCTGAAAAAGAAGCTGAGAAAGCTAAAGTACAAGCACAAATTGAAAAAGCAGTTGCCGATGCTACAAGTAACATGACGGCCGCGCCAAAAGCAGCAGCTAAAGTAGCTAATACGGCAGCATCTGCTAGCACTAGTGACATTAATGTTGATTGGAGCAAAGCTAACAGCGCTGACATTAGCGTATTTTACCCAGGTACTGCATCTATAGAATGGGTACTAGGTCGTAAACATGGTGGTAAACGTGCATTCACTAAAGGTGACCGTTGCGTAGAATGTCACGGTGAAGAAGTTGCTGATATTGGTAACAATATTGCTTCTGGTGAAAGTGAAAAAGTTAAAGACCCAGCATTAATTCCAGGTAAACGCGGCAGCTTTGACGTTACTATTAATGCTGCACATGACGCTGAAAACTTATACTTGAAATTCAGCTGGCCTGAAACTGACCATACGCCTGCTCCGTTTGTAGAAGGTGGTAAAATGGATCCTGCAAACTCAATGAAGTTAGCCTTTATGGTTGCAACTGATGATGTTGAATACGCTGACCGAGCAGGTTGTTGGGGGACTTGTCATGCCGATGTTAACGGTATGCCATTTGTACCAGAACAAGACGCGCTAATGGGCTCTGATTTATCTAAACGTTTAGATTTTAGCAATGGCTTAACTAAGTACACTAAAGAATCTCGTACGAAACTTGAATTGAAAGGCCGTGGCGGAAAAGCGCTAGGCGGTTGGGACAAGTTGAAAGGTGAAGACGATATCAAAGCTGCGGTTGAATCAAATAAATTTATGGACATCGTTCGCTACAAAGCCGGTGAAGGTAAAGTTGAAGATGGTTATATTTTAGCTGAACGTCAAATGCACGGTGGGCAAGGTGGCGAAGTGAACGCAACACTTGAAAACGGCACATGGACAGTTATGGTTAAGCGTAAGCTTAACTCTGATAAAACTGGCGATGTAAGCATTGAAGCGGGCACAGTATACAACTTCGGTTTTGCTATCCATGATGATTACACTAACGGCCGCTATCACCATGTATCATTTGGCTACAAGCTAGCACTTGATAATGCAGATGCTGAAATTAATGCAGCAAAGCTTTAATCTTTTGGGATAAAGTACAACGCAGTAAAGTAATTAACTAGCTTATGTGAACAAGCAAAAAAAGTGAGAAGCCTTTTGTGAAAACAAAAGGCTTTTTTATTCATGTAACTTTTTTACTTTATCTACAGGAGGAATGGCGAATTGTCTCGATATATCGAAGCTTGTTAAAAGGCAGGAACTTAAAACACTACACAGCGAAGATTCAACCTTAAATACCGCTTATACGGATGAGCCAGTTGCCCCTAGTCACATTCGCTTTGGCTTCGGCGCGATTAATGAAAAATAAATCACACAATTAATTGTTAAAAATATTAAACGGGGAAGGAGGGCGGTAGCGGCTAAAGTTTGACACTGGTTCTAACTTAATCACATCGTTGGCTAGGCTTGATATTGGCACATCGTGGACATTAGCGATTGCAGTTAATTGGAAGGTTGGATTAGATTCTTTATTGGAAATGTCCCATTAAGAGGCTTTAGTTTTTGACTAAAATGTGAAACGAAGTTGAGCCAAGACAACTGTTAACTTCTACTTGTATGCCTTGTTATAAGGGGACTACCATCGCACCAATGCTACTAGCATAACCACCAACTTTTACATTGATTATCGTTGATTTATCAGACTTAACAGATGCGGTAATGATGGAAGTACAATTCATCGCTCTCCCTTGTTCAAAAACATAATCACTGCCTAAAGCTAAATGCTCTGTAAGGTAACATGCTAACGCTCCACTAGAGCTTCCTGTAGCTGACTCTTCTGAAATGCCAAACAATGGAGCGAAATTACGACAGCTTGCTGTAAGTATACTTTCGGGTTCACAAAGCTCAAAAACATGAAAACCAACAACTTTATGTTTCTGACAAAAATCAGCGATAAGTTCGTCATCAGGCTCTATTTCATCTAAATACCCGTAAGGAACAGGAATAATCACATCAGGTAGTCCTGTTGAAATAACTTCAATAGGTAAATTCGTACTTTCTAGTATACTACTTTCAATGCCAATAACTTTTGAAATTTCTTGGTACGAAAATAAAGCTATTTTTTCAGGTAATTGCTGTTCCATTACTACTTTACCATTTGACTCGATGTTTACTGATAGAATTCCAGCTTTCGTGCGTTGAACATAAGAGCCTGCTGTAAGAATACCCTTGTGGTACATAGTAGAAAAAGTAGCTAACGTAGCATGACCACAAAAGTCGACTTCTCCTGTTGTAGTAAAGAAAGAGACTTCAAAATCAACATCGTCATCATTGGAAACAAAAGCCGTTTCTGAATACCCTACAGTTTGTGCAATTTTTAGTTTTTGAGCATCTGATAGCTTATAGGCATTAAAGACAACACCAGCAGGATTTCCACCTTTTCCATTTACCGTAAATGAGCTAACCAATGTAACTTCGATATTTTTCAACTCTCTCTTCTCCCGTTTGAACAGCAAGCATGCCGTTTTAAACTTACGATAAAGCAACTTCCATTTTAAAGTAAGAAACCTCTGCTTTATAAAAACGCTCTCCGTATGGCTGCATGTCGAAACGCTGATAGAAACTTAAAGCTGATTCTCTAGCGTCACACCAAAAAAATTTTACAACGGTATTATTGAGGGAGTGAAGAATAAATTTTAGCATTTGAGAGCCAATACCTTGGCCTTGATAATCAGTTTTAGTCGCAAATTTACGAAGGCGCGCTCTATCTGAACTTATATATACCGAAGCAACACAAACAAGCTTATCATTAGCAAATGCACCAAAATGCATTGCTTCATTATCACCATCAACATGGCAATATTCAGGTGGCTTGTTTGGCCAAAGAACACTTTGTCGAAGAGGGATTGTTTGCTCCCAGGAAATATTACGAATTTCCATCTGTTTTGCAGAGCCTCCATAGGCATATAGTGCTTGCTAAGTGGCTAAAAGTGGCTGACGATAATAGCGAGAAACGAGCACAGCCAGCTGTTTGTCCCGCTTGAATTACCTTTTTATAGTGAATTTTAATCTCCACCACCATCTCCACCGGAATCACTGCTCCCTCCAAAATGAGAACTGGAATCGGAATCAGATTTTAAATCAAAGTAAAACCAAACTCCATGATCAGCGCCTCGATACATTAAAACGGCAACGATAATTGGAATTAAAGCAAAGAGAGAATCAAATCGTTGATATATCCAGGCCCCTAAAATTGCCATTAAGATAGAGAATATTTTCTGAACCATGATTTATCTCCTTATTCAGCTAAATTAGCCTAAACCCCATTTCGCTATAACGCCCTGTTAAGAGGCAAAAATTGTTGGCTAAAGTTAGTGACGAAGGAACAAAAGCCAACTGTTTTTTGTCCTTTTAAACGACTTGTTAATTTTATTTACGCCTTAGTATACGCTTGAGGCTTCTTAAAATTTGAGGAGTATCAATTGAAATTAGCTTACCTTGATACTCTTTTACTTTAACTAAGTCGCCAACTAAGCTTTCCTGCTTAGGAGAATTATTAACTGGAATACTCATTTTATATTGTTCATTTGATAGCTTTAAATTCTGAATTGAAGTGTCTTTCGCTTCAATTATTGAGTTAGCCAACATTAATTGTGATCTTAAGTGCATTATATTTGCTTCAAGCTGCATTAGCGCCACATCTTGTGGCACTACAATATTTTTATGAACTTCAAGTTCAGTTGGCAATGATAGGTACGAAGCTAAGCAATCTGCAATTACAGAAAGAGCATGCTCTTTGTTATCAGGAATTACCGAGAAAAGAGTCAACTCATCATGATGCATTATTTCACTTTTAGCTTGAATCCCAAGATCTTCTAAGAATTGGCTAAAGTACATCAAATACTGTTCGCAAGGGCTTCTCACTTCTGATTCTAACTTCAACTCTATCAGAACTTTGTTCCCTTTATTCTTCAGGTTTTTCTTTGCTATCGAAATTAATGAAGTAACAAGTTCTGAGGTTTCATTCAAGAACATTGAAATCGAAGTAGAGGGGTTTAAATTTTTGAATCTAAATCCAAATCCGTTTGACACAAAGTCTTCGTCAGAGCGGTAGTATTCTATATTTTCATGGGACTGCAATTCAGGTAGTTCAGAAAGTTCACTTCCAAAAGACAGAATGCTGAAACTTTCATCCCATTCTTCAAATTCTAGATTTATTTCATAAGTCGCTTCAATTACCCCTGTTTTTTCATCCTCCTCAATTTCAAGATCGATGCCTCTATGGCATGACAAGCCTGAATCTACTTTAGAGTCCACTTCAATGAAAAAGCAATGCTCGAAAATTTTTTCTAATTCTACATCTAAAACTTCTTCTCTGAGGAAGTCGTCATATATATAAACTCGATGCCTATCCGATCTGAAATTCCAAATATATGCCCTAGATTTTTCTCCGTTAACCCCATTAATAGATACTTTATAATCATCTTTTTCTTGTTCAATCTTTATAAATTTAAACATATATGCCTACTTGAGGGTAAGAGATAAAACTAACGGCTTATTATCTAGACGTCTCAGTAATATCCGTCTATTTGATGACGTACTAATCTACCTTAATGTCTTTAAATTTCAAACGTTTAATTTTTACATGATGTTTAGTATTTAACGATTTACTGGTATTACTGAGATGTCTTAGTAATACCAGTAAATTGAAAGTTAATCAATTAATTTTCAATAGGTTAGTATCATAATCGCACTGGCTGATGTGTGTTACTGAGAACTATCAGTAACATGACGAGTATATCCGTTAGAAAACCTATGGCGAATAGACTTGCGTTCAATATCAGCAGTGCGCCGCAAGCTACCGAGTTTAAAAATAACCGCAACTGAAATGAGCTGTTATTTGAATTCTAAACATCAATTTAAGATCACCATGTGATTGAAAAATTATGCTGGGAAACACTATTTCCTATTGCCTCAAGCTGTTTTACATCACTTAACAGTACTTACTGGGTCTTAATACCGTCGCTAATTAGCAGATATTCTTGCTTATTAACCAGTTTAATATCTGTTGCCATACCACAGTACTTTTTATTGTCTTTAGCCGTAACCTTGACTTGGCTACGGCGCATACAGACAATTTCAAAATAATCATGGGCATCACAGCTTATGTTCTTGGTAATTGTGTGACTCTCAACGCTCTAAATGAGTATTTATTTAATTTTGTATAAGTTATAAGCGAATAATACTATGCCCGTGGTTAACAATATTCTGCTGCACCTCAGGGTTTGCTATTTCACTATGACAAAAATTGCAGCGACTTTGCTTAATATTATCCACTTTTACACCTAAGCTGGCGAGGTATTGCTCGGCGTATTGACCGACTTGCTTAACGTTTTCATTACTTACCAGAACATCAAAATGAATATATTGACCTGAAGTGGTATATACATGAGTGTCATAAACATGAATTTGCATAATAATTACTCCTACTACAAATATTTATTGGCTTTTACCGGACAAACTTAAATCACCTGATGCGATATCAAATACATCGGTAACACACAATAAAGGTGCGTGTACTTGCTGGTTTATTTTTAACCCTGCAGTAACGCCATCAAAAGAAAAGCTTTCTGGAAAGCCAAGTGCAGATAATGGTACGCGCACTAAAACTTCTGATTTTTCTAAAGAAAAGTCAAAACCAGGACTATCAATGAAAAGTGGTAAGTTTGGCCAAGTTACCGGTAATTTAGGAGAGCTCCCTTGAGCAATATCTTTAACTTTTAAAGCGCCTTCACCGCAAGCATTATCTGGCACAAGCACTACCCAATGACTATGCCATTTGTCTCCGTCATTGGTTTTGTTGCCGTCACCGTTTTCATCATATAAAGGTGTGTCGTCAAAGTCAGGATGTACAGTTAACGCCAAAGCTAAAATACCTTGATCTGCTTCAAAACCTACAGCAGCGCTATTAAGTGATGTTGGCCATACATAGCTATATACCTCAGCACCCGCTAATTGACCGTTTTTTTTGGGCTGCTTATCACCTGCTTTGCCAGTAACAGCTTGTTGAAATATTAAGTGGCTACCTTGGGTAACAACTTTGGCATGAACAATGTCAAATTCAGTTGTCACCTTTTTTGAAACTGGGGCTTGAATATGGCCGTGATGCTTATTGTGTGCATAACTACTTGTTGCTAATAATGCTGTGCTTAAGGCTGTAGCGATAAGTAAATGTGATGTTTTCATGATGTTTCCTTTGTATAAATTATTAACGGTTATTTGTTTTGTATAAATGTATCGACTCGAAACTACTTTTATTTAAGCATAGTAAATCTCTGCTTGTCAAATATGTTTTGACTCGATACTATTGTGTTATGAATGATGAACTATTTAATTTAATCGAGCGTTTGGCTAATTTATTACGGCAAGAAACGCGACTTGAAGGGCAAAGCTTAGGGCTACAACCTGTTCAGCAAGAAGCATTGTATTATCTTTCAACTTGTAATCGCTATTCAGACACCATGCTGGCGGTAACTGAGTTTTTAGGTTTGACCAAAGGCACGGTATCGCAATCGTTAAAAATTTTAGAAAACAAAGCCTTAATTGTTAAAGTAAAAGACAAAAACGATAAGCGTATTACCCATTTAAAAGTGACGAAAGCGGGTGATGAATTTTTAAATAAAACTTGCCCGCCGCAAAAGTTTACTGATGCTATAGCTAGCTTATCTGTTGATGAAGAGTATGAAACGAAAACCTTACTTAAAAAAGTATTGAGTAACTACCAACAGGCGACAGGTCGAACGGCTTTTGGTGTTTGTCAGCACTGCAAATTTAATCAACAGACTAGTGGCGGTATTGTCTGTGGTTTAACTAAAGAAGCCCTAAGCAGTGATGATATAATGCTTATCTGCAAGGAATATGCGCTTTAAGCGTGGTCAAATAATATAAAGTTTCAATTTTCTACTTCTTTACTTACTAAACGTTGTTCTATTTTATCCATCCGATCGTTAAATTAGTTACTGACATACCGCAGATTCTTATTAAGAAATGCGGGACTCTACGTTTATCGTCTTTATTAAATTGGGCGCAGTGCTTAGTATATAAATTCGGCAATAATTACATCGACATCATATCAGACAAGTGTGGTGTCATTTAAAACTTTAGGCTAGGGAGATCTAATGAGTTTAATTAAGAACTTTCGAATGTTGGCGCTTTATAATCAACGAATAAATGAACAGCTTATCGGTGTTTGTGCTGCATTACCAAACGATGTACTTAATACCGATACTAGGTCCTTTTTCCCGACCATTATTGATTATTGGAATCATATTTTATTTGGTGATTTAATTCTATTAGGTCGTATTGCAGCTAATGAAGTTGCTGGACTATCAATAAATGACTTTTCTTCTTTTCCTACACCTAAATCACCAACAGATACTTATTTTAGGACAATGGAAGACCTTGCAATATTGCGAGTTAAGGTTGATAAGCTTTTGGTTAAGTACTGTAAGCATTTGACCGAAAGTGATATTGAAAGTGTTATAACCTATACAACAACAGAAGGCGAAGTGATGACAAAAGCCGTTGCTGACATAACGCAGCATATTTTTAATCATCAAACCCACCATCGAGGGCAACTGACGTGTGTTCTAAGCCAATTTGGCGCTGACTATGGTTGTATGGATCTTCCTGTTATTGTGGCACAAGGCAGTCGAAATTTATAAAGGAAATAAATATGAAGAATGAGGCCATTAATTTTACAGAAAAATTTTCCAAGTTCTCTAAGCACTGGTCACCTCATGTCATTGCCGAAATGAATGACTACCAATTTAAACTGGCAAAGGTAGCTGGAGAATTTATTTGGCATGAACACCCTGATACCGATGAAGTATTTGTTGTTATCGAAGGTGAGTTAATTATTGAATTTCGAGACGATAAAGTAGAGCTTAAAGCTGGTGAAATGTTTGTTGTACCCAAAGGTGTAGAGCATAAGCCCGTTGCGGAGCATGAGTGTAAAATAATGCTAATTGAACCCAAAGGCGTGATAAATACAGGGGCAAAAAGTAGTGAATTGACTGCTGATAATGATGTTTGGGTTTAACCGCCTAATTTTACGCAATTATAGCTAGCCTAAATGCATGCTTTACACTAATTACTTCGTATACTTGCTTAATTTATTGCTAGCTACACTAAATATAAATTAGCATGATGTGACTTAAGTTTTTTGAAAATTTTGCTGTTATTTATCAGTTTTTTGCGACTTTTATTTTTATATAGGGATTTATATGGTTAAGTTTATTCTTGTTTTATTTTCTACTTTAACGCTTTGTGCGAATGCCCATCAGCAGAGAGATAATGACTTTGCGCCGAAGAATCAAAAGAAATCGTATAATAATAAAAATGCTCCTATCGTTCTTATAGATGAGGCTCACCATAATTTTCATACTATGGATGGAAGATACGACCCCTTTGCTAAAATTCTGCAGAGTGATGGTTATACCGTTAAAAAAAATACTGAAGTTTTTTCTTTTGAAAGCCTCTCAAAAGCCGATGTTCTCGTTATTTCAAACGCACTTAATAAAAAGAACACTTCAAATTGGGATTTACCTAATTATTCAGCATTTTCTCGTAATGAAATAGAAGTAGTTTTTCGATGGGTAAAAAATGGTGGCTCGCTATTTCTAATTGCCGACCATATGCCATTTCCTAAAGCATCAGAAGATTTAGCCGCAATATTTGGTTTTCAATTTAATAATGGCTATGTTGAAGATTTATCTAATCGTGCGCAAATATTCTCTATCGACAAAGGGAACTTGATTCCACATGAGATTTTAAAAGGAACCGAGAATAATAATGTAATTACAACCGTTAAAGCATTTACTGGCCAAGCCTTTTTGTCTCCTCCAAAGGCAAAACCACTACTGAAATTTGGTGAGCAAGCTGTTTCTTTAATGCCAAGTAGATCATGGAAGTTTCCTGATGGTACCCCTGAAATTTCAGTTGACGGTTGGTATCAAGGCGCGACATTAGAGTTTGGAAAAGGGCGTATTGTGGTTTTTGGTGAAGCGGCTATGTTTACCGCACAACTTGCAGGTAAAGAAAAGTTTAAAATGGGTGTTATTGCCGAAGGTGCCGAACAAAATGAACGGTTCCTGTTGAATATAATGCTTTGGTTAGCGAAAGAAATATAATTTATTAGAAAAAGGAAAAGCTATGTTTAGAATTATAGTAGCGGTATTTTTGTTGATTTGTTCTTGTCACGTGCATTCAAAAGAAGTCGTTGTTGAAGTTTATAAGAAGAAGTTTAGGCCAGCTGAGATCACGATTGAAAAGGGCGATACGGTGATTTGGAAAAATATTGAAAAGCGCCAGTATCACAACGTTTGGTTTAAACAATTTGACCAAGAGGAGCCTGATTATTTTTTTCCAGGTGAAAGTTATCAACGAACGTTCAATTATGCAGGCAAGTTTCCTTATGAGTGTGGTCCTCACCCCAAAATGACTGGTATCGTCACTGTTGCAGAAAAATAATATATGAATGCTGTGATTAAGTGATATTACGCACAAATCGACTAAATTTGGCGGCTTGATTGATCGGAATCAAACACCATTCATTCTCATTACAATGTTAATTGCTAACATAGAAGAATGAGCGTACTTTACAGGCATATTCTAGTATCAAAAGAAATTACTTTTCATTGATACTTTCGTTATTCTTTAGTGAAAACGTGTAAATAGGAAATTATGACTACTGTAAATTTAAATTTGATAGACGAAACAAGTGATGATGCATTGTTTTATCAGGAGCAAGATAACGAAGTTGCTCTTTTTGAGTATGCCTACGGCCATCAATTACCTGTGCTTATTAAAGGACCTACGGGTTGTGGTAAAACGCGCTTTGTCGCACACATGGCGGAAAAATTAAATAAGCCACTTTATACTGTTGCTTGTCATGATGACTTAACTGCTGCAGATTTGGTTGGTCGCCATCTAGTAGGACCTGAAGGCACTTACTGGCAAGATGGGCCACTAACAAAAGCAGTTCGTGAAGGTGGTATTTGTTATTTAGATGAAGTTGTTGAAGCGCGAAAAGACACTACTGTTGTTCTACACCCTTTAGCTGATGACCGTCGTATTTTACCATTAGAAAGAACGGGCGAATTAATTGAAGCTGCGCCTGGTTTTATGTTGGTTGTATCGTATAACCCCGGTTACCAGAACTTATTTAAGGGCATGAAACCAAGTACCAGACAGCGTTTTATAGCTTTACGTTTTGACTACCCAGAAAGCCAAGTTGAACAAGACATTATTATTAAAGAAACTGGTGTAGAACCGAATATTGCTAGTAAGCTGGTAGAGTTAGCCCAAGCTTTACGTCGATTAGAAGAGAATGACCTTGAAGAAGTAGCGTCTACACGTTTACTTATTTATGCGGCCAAAATGATGTCTTCAGGTATGGACCCAATTGAAGTATGCCGTTGTTGTTTAGCTGAACCGTTATCTGATGATATACAAACTGTGAATTCAATCATGGAAGTGGCGAAAATCTACTTTGATGCCTGATAATCAGCAGTTAACAACGGCCATTATGGTTAACGAAACTACTTTTTCTGAAAAAAACACTCAGACAAATGACATTAAAAAACTACCTGGTGACCTTGCCATGTGGTTTTTTATTTTGGCTGAATTAACAGTTTTTGCAATATTTTTTATTGGCTTTGCCATCGCTGAAAACCTCAATTTAGCCATGTTTGCCGAAGGTAAAACGCAGCTGCATAAAGTTGCGGGTCTTATCAATACTATTGCATTAATTACCAGTAGCTACTTTGTCGCAATATCTTTGCATTCAATGCGTTTGCAAAAAGAGCGGCAAGCGGTTCTTCGACTAATATTCGCTTTGTTTTTTGCTGCGATTTATATCGTACTCAAGCTTTGGGAATATGATTCATTATTCGAGCAAGGTATTGATATAGAAACTAATACCTTTTTTACTTTGTACTTTTTAATTACAGCATTTCATTTTATGCATATTTTACTGGGGATGGTGATATTGGCATATATGGCTAAGAACGCTTATCAAGGTAAATATAATGATCCTGAATCAGAGAATGAGTTTTCAGGTTTCGAATCAGGTGCTTGTTATTGGCATATGGTTGATTTGCTTTGGATTATTTTGTTTCCGTTAATTTACGTTATTTAAATGCTTAAAATTTGATAGCTAAGATTAATGAACGTAAACGTTAGGCGATAATTAAATGATAAAAATTTGGCAACGTTATGCACTTAGTTGGGGCTGGTTAATACTATTAACCATTGCCTCTGTTGCTATTGGCCAGTACTTTCAGCATGCTACCTTAAACTCTGTGCTGTTTATTGCGATAGTTATGTTAATTATTGCTTTAAAAGGCCAGCAAATAATTGATGTGTTTATGGAGTTAAAACATGCGCCTAAGCTTTGGCGTAATATCATGTTGGCGTACGTTATTGTTGTTCCATTGATCATTACGCTTATTTATATGTAACTATTCGATTGATTAGTATCAGTAAATTTATATTGTGGAGGGTGAATGGATGTTACTTTCACGCTTCACTATTACGACTGGCAAACATCTAATTTATATTTTTGGTAGTAATGTCCTTAAGTGTGATGGGCTCCTCAAAGATTTTTATAAACACTCCATATCTTATCTAAGCTCTGTTCGGGGCTTGTAAACATTCAGTTTATTTTTAATCACGGAAAACTATGTAATAGACTTTGCATGTACTGTTTTATTACCTTAATTTGAATATAACTTATAATAAAATCCTTACTAAAAATAGGGCTTTAGTGTTAAAAGACTAGAGATTAATGAATTAATTATTTAAAGCGTTGCTTATTTAAGCAAGTTCAATATTTCTTGTGTTTATTTGTTACACATTCTCCCAAAACTTGATTCTCATCAAGGTGAGCATGCTTATCTTGTCCTATTATTAGTTTGCTTTATTACATTATTTCTAATAAGGGAAACACCATGTCAGAGCGTTTTACAAAAGGCATGGCTCGAAATATTTATTACGGTGGAAGTATATTCTTCTTCTTAATATTTCTTGCTTTGACTTTCCACACAACAAAAGAGATGCCCAAACGGGATCATCGAGAAAATATCACTGAGTCTGTAGTGCGCGGAAAGGCATTATGGGAAGACAACAACTGTATCGGTTGTCATACATTGATTGGTGAAGGTGCTTATTTTGCTCCTGAACTTGCTAATGTTTATGACCGTCGTGGTGGAGAAGCTGGTTTTAAAGCATTCTTCAACGGTTGGATGAAAGCTCAACCTTTAAACATTCCAGGTCGTCGCCAAATGCCACAGTTCAACCTAAATGATCAAGAAATTGATGATTTAGCTGAATTCCTTAAATGGACTTCAGAAATGGACGACAATAACTGGCCACCAAACATAGAAGGATAATGGCGTGAATACTCTTAAATATCAATCACAAGCCGTTGCAAAACCTTATTTTGTTTTTGCTATGATCTTGTTTGTAGGCCAAATCTTATTTGGTTTATTGATGGGCTTACAATATGTTGTTGGCGATATCGTCGGTGGCTTAATACCTTTCAACGTAGCGCGTATGGTTCATACCAACTTGCTAATTGTTTGGTTACTATTTGGCTTTATGGGTGCTGCTTATTACTTAGTGCCTGAAGAAGCTGAAACTGAATTACATAGTCCTAAATTAGCCATGGCGTTATTTTGGATTTTTGCCGCTGCTGGTGTAGCTACTATCTTAGGTTACTTACTTGTTCCATACGCAACTTTAGCGCATATCACAGGTAATGACTTATGGCCAACCATGGGACGTGAGTTCCTTGAACAACCAACCATTACTAAAATTGGTATTGTTGTTGTTGCTTTAGGTTTCTTATATAACCTTGGTATGACTATATTGAAAGGCCGTAAAACAGCTATCAATATGGTAATGATGACTGGTTTAATTGGTTTAGCCGTATTCTTCTTATTCGCTTTCTATAACCCAACTAACTTAGCACTTGATAAGTACTTCTGGTGGTTTGTTGTTCATTTATGGGTTGAAGGTGTATGGGAATTAATTATGGGTGCAATTCTAGCATTTGTATTAATCAAAGTGACTGGTGTTGACCGTGAAGTGATTGAAAAATGGTTATATGTGATTATTGCTATGGCACTAATCTCCGGTATCTTAGGTACTGGCCATCACTTTTACTGGCTAATGACCCCTGCGTATTGGCAATGGGTTGGTTCAATTTTCTCTGCAATCGAACCATTACCTTTCTTCGCGATGGTATTATATGCCTTTAATATGGTTAACCGTCGTCGTCGTGAACATCCGAACAAAGCGGCTACATTATGGGCACTTGGTACATCAGTAATGGCATTCTTAGGTGCTGGCGTATGGGGTTTCCTACATACACTTGCTCCTGTGAACTACTATACTCATGGTACACAAATTACTGCTGCTCATGGACATATGGCGTTCTACGGTGCATACGCAATGATTGTTATGACGATAATGTCATATGCTATGCCTAAGTTACGTGGTGTTGGTGAAGCAAACTGTAATAGAGCTCAAGTAGTTGAAATGTGGGGCTTCTGGCTAATGACTGTGGGTATGGTATTTATTACTTTATTCCTAACAGGCGCCGGTGTACTACAAGTTTGGTTACAACGTTTACCAGAAAGCGGTGAAGCACTAAGCTTTATGGCGACACAAGACAAATTAGCTATCTTCTACTGGTTGCGTGAAATCGCTGGTGTTGTATTCCTATTAGGTCTTATTGCTTACCTTACTAGCTTTTTCGTTACAGAGAAAAAAGCAGCATAAATCATTAATTTGCATTCAACTTGTTGAATATAAATTATGCTAGTCTTTATAAAGCCGTGGTAGTGATATCACGGCTTTATTTTTATTTTTTCAAGTTAAATACCTACATAACAATAATGTAGTAAACGGGAGAATCGCTTGAGTGAAGAGCAATTAACACAACGTAAAAATAAACATATATTACAACGCTTTGCTAAAGTCGTTGGTGTGATTAGTATTATTGCTGCCATTATTTGTGGTGGTTATTTACTGACTTTAACCGACAGTGACGACAAAGTGATGAAAGCTTTTTTTGGTTCAATTTCATTTTTCTGCTTTATGATGGGATTAGTGCTACAAAGCATTGGTAGTGCCAATTTACCCGATCTTACTGTACCAAAAGACAAAATAGAGCCAGAAACTGAGCAAGAAAAAACGGACGAAAAATAGCTTGCTTGGCTGTTTTTATTTAGTTATAGGCAATGCTTTAATAGCAATTTAAGTACTTTTCATTGCTAAGAAAATTGACATACATCACAACGTACGTGTAAACCTTTTGCTAGTATACAAAGACATTAAGTAAGTGATGCAGTAATCCTTTTAGGAAGGGCAAAATGGAAGAGTGGGTTGGCGGTCTTTGGCACAAATATATAACGCGTAAAGCTAGCACTGAATATACTGATGCAGCGGTACAGTTTTCCGAAATAGGCCATGCAGTTGGTATGGTATTTCGCGCTTTAGGCGGTGATGCAATTAAACGCGTTGAAGCAGCAAGTGATCGTGACTATATTGTCCGTCGTAGCTTCCTACAAAAAATTGCCGGTGAAAACCAACAAATTAGCTTAGCATGGCAAGACGAAGATAGTTTACGACTGCCAGAAACCCTAGCGGTTTTCCCTACCGTAGAATTAAACCATGACCTTTATATTTGGCTAGCAGTCTTGGCCGCACAGCATAATGGCAAGTTCCGTCATTGGGCGATTGATAATCAACAATTGGTTGTTGATGTTCTTGCTCGCTATCCTGCATTGAAACCACGTTACGACCGTTTAGCTGCTGCTTTTGTTAATAGTCGTGCCGATCATTCTAAACGACCAAAATCAGAACGTGTGATGGAAGAAGCCATCATTGAAGCCATCGTTAAGCCTGGTTCAGTGCAAGAATTCCCCATGGTAAATTACGCCCCACAAGCGGTGTATTTATGGCTATATCCGTCAGCACAAGTTGACCCACAAGTATTACCTGAATATGAAGATGATGAAGACGTTGAAGCGGCAGAATTAGGTAAAGCGAAAAAAAGCGATACCAGTCGTAAAAAAGCGGAGCGCGTTGACTCAGGTGATGAAAAAGATGGCATGATGATCTTTCGCCTTGAGACCATGTTTTCGTGGAGTGAGTTTTCTAAGCTTGACCGGGGCACCGATGACAGTGACGACGATGATGAAGATAATCAACGCGTTGCTGAAGATTTAGATAAAATTACTGTATCAAAAGAGCAAAGCCAAAAAAGCGCTCGTATTAAAATTGATATGGATTTGCCGTCAGCATCTGAAGATGATATTCCTTTAGGTGAAGGCATTAAAATACCGGAATGGAACTATAAAAAGCAGCGATTAGAGGAAGACCGCTGTTTATTGCACCCGATGCTGCCAAAAGATGCCGCAGCTAAACCACTGCCGGCTAAATTACAAAAAACGGCAAAAACAATTCAAGCGCAATTTGAACAATTACGTAGTGTTAGATATTGGCTAAAAGGTGAAGAGCAGGGTGAAGAGTTAGACTTATCTGCGTGGCTTGATTTTCATATAGAATCGAAAATATCACCCACCAAAGAAAGAGGCTTATACCGAAGCTTTCGTGGTAATAATCGCGACATTTCAAGTTTGTTATTGGCTGATTTGTCAATGTCGACAGACTCTTATTTAGACGACAATAATCGTGTTATTGATGTTGTACAAGACTCTATGTTGCTGTTTGGCGAAGCATTACATAGTGTTGGCGATAGCTTTGCTATGTATGGATTTTCTTCGGTGAAACGTAGCAATGTTCGCTTTTCACTATTAAAGAACTTTAACGAAAAGTACGATGATATTATTCGTGGTCGTGTGCAGGCTATTCGCCCAGGCTTTTATACCAGAATGGGCGCTGCTATTCGCCAAGCGACTAAAATTTTAGTTGAACAAAAAAGCTCACAAAAGCTGTTGTTAATACTAACGGACGGCAAGCCAAATGATATCGATCATTACGAAGGGCGTTTTGGTATTGAAGATACGCATCAAGCAATAAAAGAAGCGGCTAAATTTGGTATCAAACCATTTTGTATAACGGTTGACCAAGAAGCGCAAAGTTACCTACCTTATATTTTTGGAAGTAACGGCTATACCGTTATTTTACGACCAGAGCAGTTACCCGTTAGGTTGCCGCAACTTTATCATCAGCTGACAAACCAATAAAAGGGGTTATCATGTCGCACGAAAAAATTACCTGCTTGTTTTGTCAAAGTAATAATGACAAAACACTTAAAAACTGCGCTAATTGCGGTATGGCACTGGCAGAAAATCATCCAGAAGGGAAAGCGCGGTGGAGCTTTTTTCAAAAAGCGTTTTGGGGCATTGTGATTTTTTGTCTGGTGATGATGTACTATTTGCCACGCTAAGTAAGTTGAAGGTGTGCTTAAGCTTGCAGTTGCTCGTAAGCACAGACTAATGACGTTATTTTTATTAATATGACAAAGTGAAAAGAAAATATCGATATTATCTCGGTATTTTTCTTGTCGCTTTTTTTTTCGCGTGTAAAATACTGCCATCATTTTATTCTATTTTTATACAGTAACATCTACCTATGTTCGAACTAAAATATCAAACACCAAAAGAGTGGGCAGACGTAGCCCTTAGCGACTTCAACGCGTTTCTAGTTGACCATGCAGCAGCTGAGAAAAAAGCATCTGGCATGGCAATGTCAATGATCTCTCATTACCCAGATCGCAAATCAGTCGTTAAAGCGATGGCAGATTTAGCCATTGAAGAGCTTATACATTTTAAACAAGTATTAAAGTTAATTAATGCCCGTGGTGCGCAGTTAGGTGCTGATGAAAAAGACCCTTACATCAACCAGCTAAGAAAAGTATTTCGCAGTGGTAGTGATGTGTTTTTTATGGATAGATTAATTGTTGCTGGTGTTATAGAAGCGCGCGGTTACGAGCGTTTTTCATTAATTGCACAAGCGCTACCTGCTGGTAAAGACAAAGATTTATATCAAAGCATCGCCAAGTCTGAAGAAAAACATAAAAACTTGTTCATTGAACTTGCCTATGAATACTTTCCAAAAGAAGATGTCAATCAACGCTTAGATGAAATTTTAGATGTGGAAGCTGATATCTGCTTGGCTTTGCCATTTAGAGCAGCACTACATTAATATCATAAATAACATGCTAGCTTTGATGAGTAATAGCTAACATGGCTAGCGCATATTCTACTGCACAGTTCAACAAAACCTGCAGCAAGTACCTAGCCCACTATGCTGAGCAAGAAGTGGTGTCATTGGCATCATTTCCTGAACAATTTAGCTATCAACATGTACTTGTTATTCCTGCCTTTCAAGAGTCATTAGAGTTTGTTGAGCGCTTTGTTAGCTCATTACTTGCTGAACAGCAATGCTTGCTGATTGTGGTGGTTAATCAACCCGACAGTGCTTTTGGCCAGCAGCACTCGCAAGAGCAAGTTGAGTTGAAAGGCGATATTTCCGCACTAGGTAATGAGCTGTGGCAGCAAGATAATTTAACCTTAATTGACCTGTCAAATTGTAAAGCGAATTCGCAAGCTAACAGTGCTGTACTTATTGTTGATCGCTACACTAAACCAATTCCTGCAGAGCAAGGTGTTGGTTTGGCGAGAAAAATTGGTGCGGATTTAGCCGTTGAGTTATCCATTCGTGGTGCGATAGCTTCATCATGGATACATTCAAGTGACGCAGATGCTTATTTACCAAGTAACTACTTTAGCGCACACTTACCTGAAAACTTAGCTGTAACTCATTTGAATGATGCTAAAACTGCTGTTGCGACCTGTTGTAATTTTTATCACTACAGTGAGCAAACGACAATTCATCAAGCAAATGAATTATACGAAACGGCTTTGCGTTATTACGTTGCAGGTTTATATTTTGCTCAATCACCTTATGCCTATTTTACGATTGGCAGCATTTTATCTTTTGATATTTACGCCTATTGTCAGGCTAGGGGGTTCCCTAAGCGAAGTGCAGGTGAAGATTTTTATCTATTGAACAAACTAGCGAAACTCGGCAATGTTGTACATTTGCCTGAAGTAACGATTAAGCTTGATGCTCGGCCATCGCAGCGCGTACCATTTGGAACAGGCCCTGCGGTGCAAAGCATTATGCAGTTAACTGAACAAGCCCAAGATTATACCTATTATAACCCACAAGTTTTTATTGAATTAAAAGCTTGTTTACATGCTTTTAATTGCTTGTGGCAACATCGTAATGCGCCAGAAATATGGTTTGATTCGTTATCTGAACTTAGTCAGCAAGCATTGAAGAGTGTTGGGATATTATCGTTTATTACAAAACAGCAAAAAGCTAATCAAATTCAATTTGATAAACAAGTAATTGTTTGGTTTGACAGTTTTAAAACGTTGAAGTTTATACATGCCCTGAGGGAGCTAGGGCTGGGCAATATTCCGCTAGAGCAGGCACTTGCTAAAGCACCTTTTTAAAGAGTTCAGTTAGGATACTCAAATAGCATAATTACCAATAGAGTATCCTAATTTTGAATAGCTACAGTTTACAGGTGGTTGTTAACGTTATTTACAACATAAAACAAACAGTCTGAACGCGCTATACCGCTTTGATTTGACGCCATAAATATTTTTAAGCTTGTGTTACAGACCAATTTATTATCAAGTAACTTAAAGTAGTTATCGATAACGTTAACGCCTTGATCGTTAATCATTTCTAGGTTTTCTAAACCTTTATCGTCAAGCCAACCTAACAATAAACCTTCACAACAACCGCCATAGTTAAATTGCTCAATATTGTTTCTTAAGGTAACACCGCTATAGTTTTCATCATGCTCACTAAACGATAGCTTGCGATCAGCTTTGATAACCAAGCGCAACGGTTTATAGAGTATTTGTACTGCTTTATCTTGTGGCAAGGTGCAGCTGCTATCACACTTAGCGAATTGCTTAATGCCATTATAGGCAACTTCATGAGCTTGGTCATCGTTACTGCCACCACATTCAATCGTCACAACAGGGCATGAAAAATCGAGTTCCATCATCGCGCCGATATTGATATCAGATAAAATTAAGGTATCGCAAAAATATGATGACATCGATAACACATTTGGGCTGATCAAGGTGCTAACAGCAAAAGCAGGGCCATTGCCCGAGGTATTATGTAAATCGATGATTGCGGTAGGATTAACCTCTCGAATGGCATTTTCAATTGATTTTGCACGTTGAATATAGCCATCAACATATTGGTTTTCGCCATCTTCGCTACTCTTTATCCCTTTTTCATTAAAGCAACGATTTAAGTCGACACCATCAGGTAGGTATCTGTGTGTGAATAAGTGTTGATGAGTGGCCGCCTCGACAGAAGAAATGATAATACGAATATTAGTTTTTGGTCTTGGTAGTTCATTTTCACTGGTAAGCCAACGATGCAGCGAAATAAGACCTGAAGGTTCATCTCCATGCAACAAGGTTGATATTACTCGCCATTCATCCGTGTTCTCACCGGTAATATCAATAACGGTAAGTCCAATTAGCGATAAAAGGAATTGCTGGTAGTCGGCATGCAATGTACGACTGCATGGGTCTACTAAATAGTTTATTTCGCTAAAATCTATGTCCATAACTTGCCCCAGACCGCGATAGTGACTTCGCGAGTTTTGTTAAATTAGTTTTACTGATAGTCAGGTTGAACTCATCAATAAGTGCAACGAGTCTATATGCTTAAAAAGATATGGAAATTAAATTTCGTAAATGCATCTATTTTTCGCATTCACCTAGCATGACACAAAGGGGGATTTATGATTGTTGACTAAGGTCAAATAATCATGGTTTATTCAACTTTCTGAATGGTATTTTAATACTTTTTTGATCTCAGATTACTTTGTTGTAAAGCTTTATTTTATAAGGGCTTGCTTTGAAAGCTTAGCTTTCGATTAATGTGACATATGGCACATTATTTTATTGAGGTCATATACTTTATTTTATAGCCTATTCTCACCTGAAAACTGTGTGATTAAACAAATAGTCATGTATAGAAATTCTTATTAGGTTAACTAAATTCTTATGGCTAGTAGGCTTTTATCTCGCCGTTATAAAGTGATAGTCTAGTGCCTTGTCATTGAGAAAGTAGTGTAAATAACAAGGATTTAAATCTATGCAAACAGTAGTTGCTAATATTTTGGCGCAAATTGAATCTGTGGTGATTGGTAAGCCCCACCAAGTGAAATTGGCCTTAGCATGTTTGTTGGCTAAAGGTCATATTCTTATTGAAGATTTACCAGGTATGGGGAAAACGACACTAGCCAATACGTTAGCGCATACTTTAGGCTTGTCGTATCAACGTATTCAATTTACTTCTGATTTAATGCCTTCTGACGTTATTGGTATTGCCATTTTTGATGAAAACAAAAAAGCTTTTCAGTTACATCAAGGTGCTATTTTTAATCAAGTCGTGTTGGCTGATGAAGTTAACCGCGCAAGCCCTAAAACTCAAAGTGCATTGTTAGAAGCCATGGAAGAAGGGCGAGTGAGTGTAGATGGTGTAACACATAAACTGCCTGAGCCATTTTTTGTGATTGCCACTCAAAACCCAATGTCGCATGCTGGAACTTATCCACTGCCAGAATCGCAACTTGACCGTTTTATGATGAGAATTTCTCTCGGTTTTCCAAGTATTGAGGCTGAACGTGAAATTCTGCAAGCTGGCATTTCTCATCGTGATGGCGGTGAAACAACTCCGTGTGTGAATGTAAAACAGCTACGAGAAATACAACAACACATCGCTGAAATAACTACAGCACCTGCCATTATTGATTATGTTATTGCACTGTGTCGAGCGAGTCGACAAAGCCATATGCAAAACAAAGCGTTGTCGCCACGTGCGGGCAAAGCTTTATTAGCGGCAGCAAAGTCTTGGGCATTTATGGAAAATAGAGATTATGTTTTACCAGAAGATGTACAAGCGGTATTTACAGCGGTTTGTGAACATAGGTTAGCACCTCAACAGCACAATACTTTCGAGCAAAGCGGTGAAGCGTCAAATCAGGTGTTGGGGCAAGTAGATCCGACAAATCCGTTACTTACTTAAATGAGAGAATAGCCTTTGTTGGTAAAAGTTAAATCGGTTATTTCTTCATGGTTAATTCATCCTATTAAAAGGTGGATAAATCGACGACTAAATGTGTGGTTAGCACGACGAATTCCACAGTCAAAAGAGCAACAAATAAATTATCGTAATATTTTTATTATGCCGACACGTTTTGGTGCGGCCTATGGCCTTTTTACGCTAATACTCTTTTTATTGGGCACTAACTATCAAAATAATATTATTATTTTGATCAGTTACTTATTGGTTAGCTTTTTTATTATTGTCTTACATCACAGTTTTTTTAACTTATCAGGCTTAAAGTTTGTCGCTAATAGCCCAATTAAAGGTTATGCAGGGTCTGCATTATCTTTTCCCTTAATGATTATCAATAAGAAAATTCGTTTTAATATTCATTTCTCTTTTTACCAAGGGTTAGTCAACAAAAGTAGTACCAGCAATACTAGTACCAGTAATACTAACGGTGCTGGTTTGGCTGTTGGAAAAAACAAAAGCAGTGATCAAATAGCTGTTAAGCAGCATAGTGAAAAGGCATCGAGTGAACAAAAAAGTAAAGTCATACTTGAGCTCACTCAAGGTGAAAACGAAATAGCAGTGCCATTTCAAACTGAAAAGCGCGGGCAGTTTTCACTACCTAGAATGCTGATTGCCAGTGAATATGGTTTTGGCTTATTTCGCACATGGACGCGATTAGATTTCAGCCAGCAAGCAACCATATTTCCAAAACCACTGAGTTATGCGTGGCAGAAAACGCAGCAAGTAGCAAAAGGGCAAATGCAAAATGAGCGTGTTGAAAGCCAGCATAATAGTTTTCAAGCGGGTCACGATGAGTTTTATCAACTGCAACAATATCGACAAGGTGAGCCTTTTAGTCAAGTTGCATGGAAACAAGTTGCTCGTGGTCAAGGTTGGTTAACTAAGCAATTTCAGAAAAACTTATCAGGTCAACTTCAGTTAGATTTTAGTGCCTTACCAGAAGTGACGTTAGAGCAACGCTTGAGTCTATTGAGTTACGCCATTACTGATTGTAGCAATCAACAAATTGCCTTTTCATTAAAGTTACCCAATCAAGAGTTCCCTTTTGATAGTAGCCCTGAACATACGTTACGTTGTTTAACGGCATTGGCATGTTATTAGGATGTTTGAATAATGAAAACTAAACGTCGCACTAATAAAAAACAAAAGCAGCATGATTCAAATACTTTGCAGCTTAATGGCCAAATGTATTTTTCTTTGCTGCTATTTCAGCTATTGAACTTACTTACTTTGGTGGCAGAGCTAAATGTTGTCTATATTGCTTTTGCTGTTTTAGCACTTTTAATACAATTTTCGGCGCATTTAAAACTGAAGAATAAGCTGGCTGTTGGCACTGTTAGCTCGTCAAGCAAAGTGGCTCTTAATTCAATGTCGTCGATTTTTAGTCATAGTTTTTATTCCACACCGAAAATATTTCCGTCTTGGCTTATTTTACTGTGCGCTATTGCTGGCAGTATTAGTCTCGCATTGTTTGGTCGAGAATTAGGTTTACTAATGAGCATGGTACATTTACTTTGCTTCGCGTATAGCTTGAAAGTGTTTGAAATACCCAAACGCAAAGATCTTTATCAGCTGGTAATGTTAGGTATATTTATTGCCACATCATCACTAATATTTATTCAATCGGTTTATTTCTCAATTGCTGTCATCATATTAGTTTTCGCAAACTTTATTGTGCTGATGAAGTATTTTTCCCCGTCATCGCAAATTAAACAGCAAAGTAAAACACTGACCAAGCTAGTGGCTTATTCGATTCCATTTGCTGTTTTATTATTTATTGGTTTTCCAAAGCTTGAGCCATTTTGGCAAGTGCCTAATGTTGAATCAGCTAAGGTAGGCTTGTCAGATCGAGTTAAAATAGGCGATATTGCTAAATTAGCTTTGTCGGATGAACTTGCTTTTAGAGTAACTTTTAGCGGTGACATTCCTGCACATTCACAACAATATTGGCGTGCCATGGTGCTTGATGATTTTGACGGCTCAACTTGGCAACAAACAAAGGCGGTTAAATCACGTTCAATGCGCCAACGTTTGCAAGACCAGCAAGATGATGTAATTAATGCCGATGTTCAAGGCCCTGGAATTAGTTATCAAGTTATCACCGAACCTAGTTATCAGTCTTGGTTGTTTGCACTAGATTTTGCGACAAGCGAGCAAGCAAGTATTGGCCAACGTTCGGACTATGCCTTGTATTATCGCGGCATTATCAATCAAACATTAAGCTATAACGTTACCAGTTATCCTGCAGCAATTTTAGCGAAAAATTTAAGCATGAGGCAACGCGAATTAAATTTAGCAATGCCGTTAAAAAGTAACCCTAGATTAAAAGATAAAGGTCAACAACTGCGCAAACAGTTTACTGATAACAATCAGTTGATTAATCATGTATTGAGCGAGTTTAATCAGCAACAATATTATTACACCTTGCAACCGCCACGATTAAGCGGCAATACCTTAGATCAATTCTACTTTGATACTAAATCAGGTTTTTGTGAACATTATGCCAGTGCTTTTACATACTTAATGCGCGCTGCAGGTATACCTGCTCGTATGGTTACTGGCTATTTAGGTAGTGAAATGAATCCTAAGGGCAATTACTTGAGTATATATCAGCGTAATGCACATGCTTGGTCAGAAGTTTGGCTTGCAGGGCAAGGTTGGGTGCGAGTTGATCCCACTGCGGCTGTTGACTCTGAAAGGGTTGATAGTGGTTTCTCTAGCAGTTTAATGCAGGATGTAAATGAGTTATCTAGTAGCTTCTTCTCACTACCATCAATGAAAGCAATGTGGTTGTATAATCAGCTGAAGCAACAGCTTGATGCGCTAGATTATCAATGGACACGTTGGGTTATTGGCTATACCAATAATCGACAAAACCAAGTAATGAAAAGCATACTGTCAGCGTTACGCTCTTTAGAAAATATATTTTATTTTGTAGCAGGTGCCTTGGTACTGGTGTTTTTGATTGTATTCGTAAGATTGATGCTAGTGAAAAAAGCAGAGCAAAGTGAATGGCAAACTCAATATTTAATTTTACTATCAATTTTGGCCAAGCAACAGTTAGTTAAAGGTAAGTCGATGACTGCAATGCAATTCGCACAACTTGTTGGACAACAGCGCCCAGAAATTTCCGCACATTTCACTGAACTGACAAACTATTATTGCCAGTTAGAATATCAACAGCCACTTGAAAACCAAGCAGAGATAATCGCTAAGCTTCAGCAATGTTATCGAACATTACGCTGGCAGCTTTGGCGAGCTAACTTTGTTATTAAATAACAGTATTACTAAGCGATAAAACTAAGCTGTATCAGAGCAGATTAAATTATTTTAACACTTGGGAATTTGAGCATTGAATCAATTAACTGAAAAGGCAATAGGGTGCCCATATTGTGGTGAAATGATTAAGGTATTAATTGACCCATCAGATTCGCAGCAACAATATATTGAAGATTGCCAAGTGTGTTGTAAGCCAATTAACTTTTTGATTTCTGAAAGCACAAGTGGCGAACTTGATGTACAGGTATATAGTGACGACGAAGCTTTTTAACGTGATGAAATTTAAGTAATATTTGTTTGTTATTATCATGTAAAACAACTTTTTTCTTATCACCTGCTTTTTAATTGAGGTTTAAAATGGAAATAACAATTAAGCAAGCCACTAATGCTGATGTGAAAAAACTGAGTGCTATTGCACAGTTAACATTCCCGTTAGCGGGCCCTGCAGGTTCATCTCCCTTGGAAATGTCAAAATATACTCAAAACAATTTAAATGATTCAGTCTTTCAGAAGCTTGTGGAAAACGACAAAATATTCGTTGGCTGTGCGCATACCGACGCTGAATTGGCCGGTTTTATCGTATTGAAGTATTGCAGTAATCAAGCCAATAATGAAGTTGTCGGTAGCGCTGCAGAACTTCAAAGGTTGTATGTGCTGGAGAAATACCACGGTAGTAATATCGCAAAATTGTTGGTGTCTGAAGTGTTTAAAAAGTGTTTGGATAAACAAATTGATAGTATTTGGCTGAATGTTTATAGCGAGAATAATCGAGCGAAGAAGTTCTATGCTAAGTTTGGTTTTCAAGAAACGGGAACAACACTTTTTAAGATGGGAGCTGAAACGCACTTAGACAATGTGATGACAGCAAAAGTTACATAAATAAGCGTGAAAATTAAATCGTCTAGTTGATTATTGTGTTTGATATTTTTGTTAATAAAAATCAGCTGTTGTTGTTAACGCTCTTCGTATAAAATCCGCTCCATAATTTACCCAATAAACGTTTTGTATTGATAATGTTTATTTAGTAGAGCCATATTCATCTATTCTAAGTGATAAAAAATAATTCAATGACAGATATAACGATAGCAACTCATAACGGTAATTTTCATGCGGATGATGTTTTCAGCATTGCCGCATTGAAACATATATTCCCATCATTTACGCTGATACGTACTCGTGATTTAGCGCTTATTGCTAAAGCCGATATTGTTATTGATGTTGGCGGTGAATACGACGCTGATACAGGTCGCTTTGATCATCATCAGCGTGGTGGTGCTGGTGAGCGTGAAAACGGTATACCTTACTCTTCATTTGGCTTAATTTGGAAAAAATACGGCACCGAAATATGCCAAGGTAATCAAGAAATTACCAAGTCTGTTGATAGAAGTCTAGTTTCAAGTATTGATGCTGTTGATTGTGGTCATGTAGAAGGTGTTGCACAAGGCATTAGCCTAAGCCAAACCATTTCAATGTTTAACCCAACCTGGCAAGAAGATAGCCATTTTGACAACTGCTTTGATGAAGCGGTTGATTTTGCATCGCGAATTTTGGCTCGCTTTATTGCTTCTGCAAGTGGTGGTATTAATGCGAAAGATATTGTGGCTAAAGCGATTGAAAACGCACAAGACCCAAGAGTTATCGTTTTGGAAAAGTACACTCCATGGAAAACAACGGTGCACACTTTATCTGAACAAGCGTTATATGTGATATATCCATCAGGCTCTGGTCCGTGGAGAATTCAAACCGTTCCTATTGAACTTGGCTCATTTGAAGACAGAAAACCATTACCTAAATCTTGGGCTGGTTTATCTGATCAAGCACTGCAAGAAGAGACAGGTATAGAGGATGCAATGTTTTGCCACAATGGTTTATTTATTGCGGGCGCTAAATCGTTGGAAGGCACCATGGAAATGGCAAGTATTGCACTGCAGGAGTAGCAGTTGATACTGGTTAAATAATAAAATAATTAGTGGAGGCGAGTTGCATTTTCTAGCCTCCATTTGTTGTTAAATTTATTGTTTCACTTATTTTTGCTAATGCTATTAACCCGTTCAATTGGCCAACTGAATACTGCTTTATAAAAGAGTTACTCCTTAATTCGTTATGACCTTTTATATGTTCGAACTAACATTTCTAGTAAATGATCAGATATGGCTATTAATGACATAAATACGTTTTGGTGTCTGATATTCATATTTACCCACATTTACCTTAATTGACCTACCTTTACATTCATTTTATTACACTAAGCTGATGCTTCTATGCATTGACTACTCTTCCTTTACATTGGGGTTTTAAAATGAAATCAAAACAACTAACGTTTATATTTACCTTCGGGATTGCTATTTTTGCCGCAGGTTGCTCAAGTAGTGGTGAACAACCTGATAGAAAAAAATTTATTTATCAAGAACGATTAGAAACCAAAATTTTACCTGATGGTTCAAAAGTATTTAATTTTTCATTAGCAATGCAGCGAAGGGAAGATATAGCGAAAAATGAGACATCTCCCGATGAAAACCTACACAAAAATGGCAAGCGAGGTGGGAAGGGGGGAAGAACTGGCGAAAGAAAAGGGGGGCAACGAAATGCTGAACAAAACCAAGAAATTAAATCAGCATCGGCAGTAAATGAAAAAGTAAAGGGTAACCAGGCTTTAGCGGAGCGCTTTGAAGAGCGGTTAGACAACTTGAAAATTTTGAAAATGTTCTGCCGTCAGGATTACTTTGTATTAGAAGAGTATTCACAAGTAAATAAAATGAGTATTAAAGCTGAATGTAAGGAGGGAGCTTCAGCCGCTGATTACAATAAGTTTACTAAAGCAAAATAACGCTTAATCGCTGCAGTGATAGAGTTAGTATAAGCGTTAAAACAGCCATGCGTGTTTCGAAAATTTTAATTAAAGTGCTAGCTTTCATTCATTAGGAGGAACAGGTGCTTAAGGCTATTAAAGCTTCGAAAAAACTAACACTTCATTTTATTATTCGTTACTCTACTATGTAACTACAATTAGGATGAAGTAAGCAATGCGTTGTCTACTATTATGAAAAATCTATTATCCATTCGTTCTTATAGTACAAAGCCAACTCGCCACTCACATCATTTTAACCAGCTAGTTTTACCTTTACGTGGTGTCATAAATATATGTGTAGGTAGTTTCAATGGTAAAGTTGCACCTAGTGAGTGTGTTGTCGTGAAGGCTAACGAAGAGCACTTGTTTATGGCTGATAGTGAGGCTAGGTTTGTCGTTGTAGACATGGAAAGCTTGCCGCTTAATATTTCATCTTCACATTGTATTGTGTTTGCGATTAATGCATCTCTTCGTAGTTACTTAACTTTTATTGAAAACCAGTTAGAAAACAAAATTAATGTTCAATTAGAGCAAATGATGTTTGAAATGTTTAGTTTACTACTTGCAGAACAACCTTTATTGCCAAAAGTTGACCATCGCTTAGGAGCAGCGATATCCTTTATTGAGCAAAATATTGCTGGGCAACTCCAAATCAAAAGCTTAGCAGCCACTGCCTTTCTAAGTGAGACACAATTTAAAAAGCTTTTTAAGCAACAAACAGGCATGACTGTGATGAGTTATGTTACGAAAATCCGTATGGAAAAAGCCAAAGCTCTACTTACACATACAGATTACCCGCTACAAATCATCGGTGAAAAAGTAGGTTACAAAGAATTATCAGCTTTTAGCCGAAAGTTCTCACAATATTTTGGACTTTCACCAACTAGGTTTAAAAAGTAGTCTTAATTGTTAACGATTGCGTCCTAATGGTTAAAAATCCCCCTCGTAATTAGCATACTATTTCTGCAATTAAGATTATACGCAGAGCTTTATTATGAAAAGTAATCACAAAAGTTTTAAAGGTGTTTTCGCCATTATTATTGCAAGCTTTTTATGGGGAACAACTGGCACTGCAGCAAGTTTTTCTCCCGATGTAAGCTCGTTGGCAATTGGTGCATTTTCTATGGGCGTAGGAGGTGTTTTACTTGTTTTCACCGCTAGAAGTAAACTATTTATAGATTATAAACTCATGTTAAAACAGCCTAAGGTATTATTTTTAGGTGCGTTTTCTGTCGCAATTTACCCGTTAGCATTTTATAGCTCAATGCGCCTTTCCGGGGTTGCCATTGGTACAGTAGTTTCAATAGCGACAGCCCCTTTTTTTGCGGCAATACTTGAGCGTATAATTAATAAAAAACACATGACGAAGCAATGGATATTAAGTTTCATTATCGGTGCTATCGGCATTGTTTTACTAACCTTAGGAAAAGACCAAAGTAACCATGCTGTATATAGTGCACATCAACAGGTTATTGGAGTTTTGTTGGGGTGTATTGCAGGATTAACTTATGCTGGTTATTCATGGGCGGCTAGACGATTAATTGAAAGCGGTGTGCACTCACAGTCATCAATGTCAGGGCTTTTCGGTTGTGCTGCACTGCTACTACTCCCTTCATTATGGTTTACGGGTGATAACTTATTCTCAAGTTCAGTCAATACCTCAGTATCTTTGTATATGGCGGTGATCCCAATGTTTCTAGGCTATCTATTATTTGGTTTTGGCTTGAACTTTATCCATGCCAGTAAAGCTACACTAATAACCTTAATTGAACCCTTGGTTGCAACCGTTTTATCAGTTTTTATTATTGGCGAAAAATTTAAAGTTATTGGGTGGGTAGGAGTAGCGTTAGTCTCGTTATGTTTATTAATGCAAACTTTTAAGCCTCAAAGTCAATCGAGGTTAGCCTTTACATCAACTTAGCTTAGTAAACCCTTTAACGTATTTACACACGGTGGTAATTTTGTGACTTCAGGGACTAATTTGTTTTTTAATGGTTTTACATAGGCCATTTTTATCAGCTAAATGAATACTTAAAAAAATTGGCTAAATCAATGCCAACGGCTTTAATTAAGGGAATATGGGTTGTACTTTATTGACTACTTTTAACTCGTTTAATAGAGTACATAGACGCTGATTAGTAAGGATGTTTATATCATTCATTATATTATTCGGCCCTCACTTGAATAGGAGTATCGTAATGGGCTATATAGATGGTTTTGTACTGGCTGTACCTAAAGATAATAAAGAGCTTTATATTAAACACGCTGTTGATGCTGCAAGAGTTTTTAAGGAATACGGTGCACTTAGTTTAACGGATTGCTGGGGCGACGAAGTTCCAGATGGAGATGTTACATCTTTTCCTTTAGCGGTAAAGTGCGAAGAAAATGAAGTTGTTTGCTTTTCTTGGGTAACATGGCCTTCTAAAGAAGTTCGAAATGAGGGCATGGAGAAAGCGATGGAAGACCCAAGGTTATCGCCTGAAATTAATCCAATGCCTTTCGACGGAAAGCGCATGATATTTGGTGGTTTTAATATAATTGTTAATGAATAAAGCGACATGCAAGTAGTTAAAACAAACTAAAAGGCAGTTGGCTCTTAACACCTCTGTTAAACAGAGGCGTTTAAGCAAAGTTTCTTATTTTTTGTATAGACTTCCATGGTTCGTTTTTCTTCTGAGAGCTCAAGATTCAAATATGTTTTAGTTTAGCCTTATAAATTATTAATAGGTGTTAACTTAAAGTATGGGGTGTTGGGAAGTGAGGGCAAATTACCTTCCTATATCAGTCGATGTAAGAATGGATATAGGAGGTAATAATATTGAGCAGGAACTTAAATGCTTGAAGGTAAATTACATTTAATCGACTCGTAACTTACCACATCAGGTTTTCAGCTATATATGAATAATATTTAAATATTCGCCGATAAATGCAAACAACAACCTTTACCTGCGAACGTCAGCTGGTAGCTAGGTTCGTTGTTATCAGCTGATGGCCAAACTCGCTCTAACATGCCTTTCTCAACTAAAAAGTCCAACATATTGATTGATAGCTCACCTAACTTAGCTTTTGCAGTTATTTCCATTTTTGTCGCCACACCTTTAAACGAGTACATTGCCTTAATTATTCTTGTTTCGGCTTCAGATAATTTTGGCATACTACCTGTGTAAGGTGGGTATTGATGCAACGGGAACTTACCTCGAATACTTTCATAAGAGGCTTGCATTGCTTTAATGTCGTCCTCTTTATTTTCGGTTAATTTGAAGGTATGAAAAACGCCAGATTCTTTACTTAAGTAATCTACTTTTGCTAAAAATATCGGCAAGCCGCAACCTTGAGCAACATGATAAAAGCCTGTTTTCCATTTAGGTACCGCACCACGAGTGCCTTCAGGGGTAAATAAGAAAAAAACCCGCTGTAATTTTTGGCTGTCAATAAAGTCTTTAATTTGTTGAACTTGGCCAACACCTTTTTCTGAGCGGTCAATTGGAATAGCACCAAGGTACATAAGCCAAGTGCCTAATACGGGAACTCGACAGATACTGTCTTTAATCGAAAAGTAAATTTTCACATCTTGTTGTATGGCGGCGCCAAGTGCATAGAAAAAATCCCAGTTAGAGGTATGTGGAGCGGCAATAGCAACCCCTGCACCTTCAGGAGCATTTTTACAAAGCTTCCAACCGGCAATTTTAAACCAAAGAGAGAAAAAGAATTTTAAGAAATATTTAGTGAAAATACCGTCAAAGATGGTTTTATCACGAATGATGAGTGATTTGTTAGCCATGATAATTGGGATGTTGTTACGTTGAATATAGCTATTATTCTAGCATGTAAGCGGTAGAAAACATTGATATAGAGTAAAATTTTGTAATGGTTGAGTTTTGTGCACAAAGATTAATTTTTCGGGACAAGGCACAATTATGTCAGGCAGTATTCATACAAATAGTTGAGTCATCACTTTATCGTACTGTAAGCATTAATAATGTGCTGCACGTTATGTTGAGCTCCTTGCTGTATACGTTGGTAATGGTTAAGTGTTTTATGTAAATATTTATTAACTATTTCAGTTTGCTTACTTGATGTTGACTGCCAAATTTTATCGCCAACGGGGCTGATTTTCTTGTTCTCTTTACTTAACTCTTTGCTTAAAGATGAAACTAATAGTATTTCATAGAAACGTTGGTTTTCTTCAATCAGCACTTCGTCTTTTAAGCCAAAATCAAGTTCGATTAACTTTTGGCGTAATGAGAATTGGTGATGAACAGGGCAGAGTAAAAAATCAATATTTAAACTCTTGTGTTGTTGATAAATAGCTTCAATGAATTGCATCATCAAGTCGCCACCAACACCAGCTATGATGACAAGATGCTTGCCTTGATATTTTGTTAAGGGCAATTTGGCAACATCGAGACAATGAGCTTTCCAAGGTAGGCTAGGGCAAAAACGTTCAAGTTTGTTTTCTACTTCGGCCATCAAATCGGACACTATATCGACAAAGTGAATGGTGCTATTAGTTTGGCTCGATAATAGCGCAAAGCCTAGTAAACCGTGGTCACAGCAACAGTCCCAGATATGGTCATATTGTTGAGTTGCCATTTTTTCAATTTGCTGTAAGCGTTTACTGAGTTTAAAGTTGTGTTTCAATCTTCTGACATTATTAAGTTTATTTTAGCGCTATTTTATCGGTAAATTACGTAAATAGACAAGTGACCGATTTGTATAAATTAGTGCTTTTGTCCCTATTCTAATTAGCTAAATAGAGACATTTTATGGATTATCAATAATCACGCTTGTGTGTTTATTAGAAAAATCAGGCTCTTATTTGTCAGTAATTTCAATAGGTTTTGGCTCTGTAATGGGTTGTGGATCTGCACTACCATCTTGTGAATTACCGCCAATTTGATCAGGGACAGCGCCACGTACTAAATCTTGAGACTCTGCCATCCAGGCGTATTGTCCATCACCAGCAATAGAATACGTACCATGTGGTGTTTCTATATGACCATATATTGCGTGGCCATTGATGGTGATCGTGGTGGTGTATTGATCTTCATTCATTAAAAACTTTGCGTTAAGTGTCTTATTACCTCGACTATCAAACTTTGTGCTTTCTATTTCGACGTTTTGGTACATATCAAAATATGGCACTTCTAACTCTAAGGTATCACCCGCTTCAAGTGATGATATGTGATCATTATCAACCTCTAAGTACACTTCACCTTGTAGGTTTTCGCGTAGTTTTCCTGACGCCTTGAGTACTTTTTCTGCCGTTTCTGATCGTGAAAAAGTTGTGCTTTTCTCATTTTCTTCAGCCGCATCAATTGCAGTAATACTGTTGTTTTCAGTTATCGATGTTTCTTCGTTGGTATGCTGCACGTGAGGATGTTGATGAGACACTAAGTTTTTTATATTTTTAACTTCTGCTTTTGGCTCTGCAATTTTTTCACTTTTTAATGCTACTTGCTTATCTACCTTGGTGCTTGAAAAGCTAGACCAAAACGCGAAAAGTAATGCGCTAGCAATTATTGCCACTATCGTTATTGTTTTTTTCATAAAGCACCTACACATATTTTTAATTGGGCTGTTTTTTAAATGCAAAGTTAGTAAAATTTCTTTTACTAACTTTGTTACTTTTTCAGGGAGTTACACTTTCTGACTAACGAAATGCAGCTATTGTATTTGTGACCAGTTCAAGTGCACGTTGTGAATCAGCTACATTATTTACCCCAATTGGCTCTCCACCTAATGCCAAGCCAGGATTGGAGAAATATGATAATTGATTCGTGGTATTGAACTCTTGTGGATACGCCATAATAGTAGCGAATTGATTATCAACACCGTAACCAACAGCCCAGCTATATACTCCACCCTCAGCACCTTGTCTTACTGAATGTCCAAGACCCATGTTATGGCCTAGCTCATGCATAAAGGTAAGTGTGGTATCACCACAATCGTTTGCAGTGATATTATATGCGTAGCTATCGTATGCATCATGATCTGGGAATACGTCATCCATGCCATAGATAGAGCCCGCTATACCACAAGTGTAACCACGTGATGTGCGTTCAGCTGTACCAATAACAACTACAAAATCTGACTTATATGAATCACGCCAGTTACGGATTTGACTGTTTTTGTAGAAGCTTTGAATGTTAGACCATGATGCAACGTAATTAGTGCTTACTTGGTTGTCACCAGCCCAAGCTAAAACTAAGTTAATGTCTAAACCATTCTTTTTATAATTTGCATTAGAATCGGCAATAATATTCGCTATTTCTGTATGAATATCAAAGCTACGAGCTTTTGCTGCTGCAGTGTAATAAACGTCAACAACGACATCTTTAGCCATTGCTGAAGCGGTTAATGCTGCCGATATAGATAAACCTAAAAGCGTATTTTTTGCTATTTTTTTTAACATGCTATTTCTCCTTAATTGCTGTTATTTTATTCTGTTCTTCAACGGATAATGGCTACTCTTATCAGAGAGAATGACATTGAGCTCGTATCTTAAACAGATTTTTTTATTTCATGTTTGCCGAACAAAAGCGGCAAGTCATTAGAATGCAAAGGTAAATTGTTAAATAGTAATATTACGACATTTTTTCGTACGAAAATGAATTGTAAATTTGAAATAAACTGACCGTTTGGTTATGTTTTGTGGCGGTTAATTTACAAAAAATGTCGCTTAAATATGATTTTTTAGTTGTATCGTTATGTTTTACAAGTTTATTTGTTGTTTTATTTTTTTGTTGAATTATCTGAGAGGGGATTGCTTTTACTAGGATACAGCAATTTCTCTGTGTTTAGGGGGAAGAAAATTAAGGGCTACAATCTCATGTTTAGGTTTTTGTTGTAAATTTACAATAAATAAGGTTTGTCGATAAGAATAGTTTTTTAATAATTCTGCTATGGAGTTTCGGCATGGTAATAAAAGCAATGAATTTGGAGCGGCATGAGTTCTAAATTACATGCCGCTAGTAACAGTATGTAAGCTAGTTAATTATTCTTCGTCCGTTGGTTCTTCATCAAGAATGATCACTCTAATAATTGTGATCATTTTTTTCGGTACTGTGGTGTAACCTAATTCTTCACTGTAGCCCACTTCTACTTGTGCGATGGCTTCAAGTATCTCGTAACCTTCAATCACTTCACCAAAAACGGCATAGCCCCATGAACTTCCAGGGTCTAAATTGGCATTGTCATTGAGGTTAATAAAGAATTGATTGGTTGCTGAATGGGCATCATTTAGTTGCTTTGCCATCGCAATAGTGCCTTCTTTATTTTTTAGACCATTGCCGGACTCATTAAAAATGGGCTCATCGGGTTCTATGTCGAAGTAGTTGGTCATAAAGCCGCCACCTTGAATGAGGTAGCCTTCTTCTACACGATGGATCAAGGTATTGTCGTATTGTCCTCGCGTTACGTAGCCTAAAAAGTTATTAACGGTAATTTTTGCTCGATATCGGTCAAGTTCAATAACAACATTTCCCATCGAGGTTTCTATTCGCACTTTTGGCGATAGGTTACTTGGTTGAATATATTGCCCTTTTGTATTAGCTGCGAGTAACTGAAACGACATCAGTAGGCTTAGGATAAGTAGTGAAGTTCTGATCATATTAGTATCTTTTATCCGTTATGTTAGGGCGAATTCATCAGCATCTAAAAATGCGGGGAAATTATCTTTGAATTGTTCAAGCTTGCTAAAGTCGAGCTGTGTAGTAATGATTTGTTGTTGATTATCAGAGGCGGCAACTATGGTTTCACCGGTAAAATCAATTATGGTTGTCCCTCCTGAATGAGCGGTATCAACACCGTCTGCACCAACACGATTAACGCCCACTACAAAGCTTTGATTTTCCATTGCTCGCGCTTTTAATAAAGTGTCCCAAATATGGCGCCGTGCTGCTGGCCAATTAGCAACATTAACCATCAGATCGTAGTCTTGGCGGTTACGTGACCAAACGGGGAAACGCAGGTCGTAACAAACCAATGGCAGTATTTTAATGCCATTAATAGTGATTACTTTCCGTTCTTGGCCTTGTTCAACATGGTCTTGCTCTTTACCTAAACGAAATAGGTGTCGTTTGTCATAATGCTCAACTGTGCCATCAGCAAACACCCAATAAAAGCGGTTCGCCTTTTTATCGTTTTGGCTAACTAAAACACTGCCGGCAACCACACAATTATATTGCTGGGCAATTTTTTTCAGCCACGCTAAAGCAATACCGCCATTTTCAGGCTCTTGTATGTCTTTTTTGTTAATACAAAAGCCAGTTGAAAATGTTTCAGGTAGTAGTAATAAATCAACAGTAGTGTTTGCTTTAAAATAGTCTGAAATTAGCTGCTCTAAATGTTTAAAGTTCGCTTGTTGATCTAACCATTGAATATCATATTGCACTGCCGCTACGGTTAAAGTTGACATAATATTTCCGCCGCTTTAAGTAAAGTATCGTCATTTTTTGCAAAGCACAGTCGAATGACTTTATTATTTTTATGGTATTGCTGCCTTTGCTCAGCAGGGTACAGTGGACTAAGCGGAATGGCTGCTACGCCTGCTTCTTTCGTTAGCCATTGACAAAACTCACGGTCATTAAGCTCAGATATTGCTGAGTAATCTAACAATAAAAAGTAAGTGCCTTTTGATGGCAGTAGCGTGAAACGAGAGCTTTTCAAAGCATTAGTCAGCACATCGCGTTTTTGCTGATAGAAGTTCGCTAACTCAGTAATATGTGATGGTTGCTCTTTTAGCATTTGCGCAATGGCAATTTGTGCTGGCGTAAATGAGCAAAAGGTCACGTACTGATGAATTTTTCTAAACTCGTTCATCAGTTCATTAGGCGCGGCGCAATAGCCCATTTTCCAACCAGTACAATGAAAGGTTTTACCAAAGCTAGAAACAACAAAAGCACGTTGAAATAATTCAGGGTAGCGCAATACACTTTCATGACGTAAACCATCAAAGGTCATGTGCTCATATACTTCGTCACTGATGACATATAAGTCATACTTTTCAACTAACCCTTGCAAAGTATTCAGATCAGATTCACTTAATATAGAACCGGTTGGGTTGTGTGGGCTGTTAACAATAATGGCGCGAGTTTTTGCATTAATGCTTTGTTCTACCTGTGACCAATTTATCGCATAACTTGGCGCATCAAGCGTGATATGGCGACATGTGCCGCCCGCAAGTTCAATCGCTGGTTCGTATGAGTCATAAGCGGGATCAAATATAATAACTTCGTCGTTTGGCCTTACAAGTGCTTGTATAGCAACCCATAACGCTTCAGTAGCACCTGAGGTAATGGTTACGTTATTTAATCCATTAAGTTTATGTTCATCGGTTAAATGTGTTTGATATTGTCGGTGTACCATATCGGCAATTTGCGTTAATAGTTCAGGCAAACCGTTTGACGGTGAGTATTGATTTTTCCCTTCACTGATCGCTTGATTAATTTTATCTTTTAAAAAAGCAGGCGTATCAAATTCTGGAAATCCTTGGGATAGGTTAATCGCCTGATGTTGATTTGCCATAACTGACATTTCGGTAAAAATACTGGTTTCTACATTGGGCATTTTGCTGGTTAAAGAAGATGACACAAAAAACTCTCTTAATTTAATTAATAGCTACAACTTGATTCATTTAAAAGACAATGAACTGAATAAGAGGATGTTAAGGCTAACGGCTGATGAGTTCAATTGTTATCAATCGTTAATCACTCACTGGGTGTAAATGACTAACTAAATGAAATCAGTAGAAGGGTGTTTTTCAATAAGTGACAGCGATGAAAATGCTATTTTAGTGTTACTTAAAATGAGGATAGTGAAGTTGCAAGGGCAGCACAATGATATACCGCCACTGACAACCGCTAAATTTTTATTAAACAACTAGCACGCTCTCTTATCGCTGTGCTTTTCTAACTGTTACTTGGAATAAAGCGCGACTTCTTCATCAAGAACACTTGCTAATAATGGACTTGATTCTGAACGAGCAAAGGCGTCATCAATATTTTTGAAGCGTTTTTGCAGCACTTTGCGATAATTCGGGTGAGTAAAAATATAAAGTTCTTTATTGCTAATGGCTTCTACAACACGTTCACCGACAACCTCTGGAGATAAACCGTTATCAATCACCGATTGCATATGCTTCGCCATAGGTGAATTGTTCATACTTTTAGTATTTTTTTCATGTTGGCTTTTCAGTGCCTCAGGTTTATTACGGGTAGACAAATTAATCCGTGTTTTAACAAAGGCAGGGCAAAGTACAGAAACTTGAATATTGTGTGGTTTAAGTTCTGCGTACCAACTTTCAGACATGCCAACAACGGCAACTTTAGTGGCGGTGTATGCGCCAGCACTAGGTACGCCCACCATGCCAGCCATTGAGGCAACGTTGATTAACCAACCGCCTTCGCCGTGTTGTTTCATTAATGGCACCATGGTTTGTGTACCATAAATAACGCCCATTAAATTGACATCAAGCACCCAGCGCCAGTCTTTGTCGTCGGTATGTTCAATGTTGCCTGGCATACTTCCAACACCTGCGTTATTCACTAACATGTGCACTTTACCAAAGCGCTCAACAGCTTTGTTTGCTAAGTTTTCCCACTGGTTTAAGTCAGTTACATCCATTTTTACTGTTAATACGTTAATGCTTTCATTTACCAATGTAGAGCGTGAAATTTCAAGCTGGCGGGCATCAATATCGCCTAAAACAACATTCATTCCTTGCTTACCCATTGCTCGCGCTATACCAAAACCAATTCCTTCTGCACCACCACTGATGACGACTGTTTTACCTGCATATTGACTCATGTAAGTGACCTGTTCCTTGAATTTATTGTTGGTTATATACTCCCATAGCCAACAATAAATCAAAAATTCTAATTCTTAATACATGGTTATATGTATTAAGAATAGAGCAGAGGAACGTACACCTAATGTAAGTGATTAGCGCTGGAAAAACTGGTGTGGGTTAACTTAGTGAGATTTTTTCGATTGCTTAAAGCATAGGTTACGGGATACACGAAATTACTCACCAGAACAACGAAAGTAGCTGCCGTTGTTCTGGTATCCTGTTAAGTTTAACTGAGTTGAGTTACAACTTTATTTTATGAACTTTCTTGATTGCTATCTTGCGTAATTAATTTAGCGTTAGTGACCACAGCTTTAATTGTGCTAAAAACTTCTGTATTAGGATAACCGTCAGCAATCAATTGATGTTGTAATTGAAATGAACGTATCGCGTGTCTACTTTTAGGTCCCCAAATACCGTCAGGCTCACCAGTTTCAAAGCCTAATGAATTAAGCTGGCTTTGCAGGTTTTTCATTGCTACAACACTATAAGGCTGCACATTACTTTTTTCTTTTGTTAAAAACTCTATACCGTTAGCGCCAACTAATTCATTTGCTAATGCACCGACAGAAAGCGCATAACTTTTTGATAAATTCCAGGTCATGATGACATTAAAATTTGGGTACAGTAAAAATGCAGGACCTTTATGACCAGAAGGTAGGTAAAGCTCTGCCTGAATATCATAACTAGGCAGTGCTTGCTGGTTAGTTTGCTGAACACCTAGCTGCTGAAAATAATTAAGCGGGTAATATTTATCAAATTCAACTTTGTTAAAGGCGAAATTTTTAGGGAGCTCAATTTCTCTGCCCCAGCGCTCTTTGCTTTGCCAGCCTATTTGGTTTAGGTAATTGGCGGCGGTTGTTAAGGCATCTACTTCACTTTGCCAAATATCTACCTTGCCATCGTTATCACCATCAACGGCATATTTTAAAAATGCGGTTGGCATAAATTGCATATGGCCCATTGCGCCTGCCCAAGAGCCTTGTAGCTGATCAACTGAGACTTGTTCGCTTTCAATTAGGGTGAATAAGTTCAATAACTCTAGGGTGAAAAATTCACTACGGCGCTTGTCGCAGGCTAAGGTTGCTAGCGAGTTCAGTACTGACATTTTGCCTTTATGTTTGCCAAAAACCGTTTCTAAGCCCCAAAATGACACCAAATACTGCCGCGGAATACCGTACTTTTTTTCTAACTTGTCAAATAGCACTTTGTTTTGTTTTAATTTTTCTCTTCCCACGCGAACATGATAATTGGTAACTCTGGCTTTAATATATTGCTCAAAAGTTTGGGTAAACTCGGGTTGTTTTTTATCCAAGTTGATCACGCGTTTAATTGGCGAAATATTATCAATGACGGTTTTGGTGATGTAAGGCGAAAATCCAGCAGTCTTAGCGCGTTCAGCTAAATTAATTTTACACTGGTCGAAATTTTCATTGGCAATCGTTGCGTTGGTGATAAAAGGGATAAATGTAGCTATGAAGATGAATTTTCTAACTTGAAAAAAGCTACTTATTTGCTTAACAAAAGCAGGGGACGATTTCATGAATGAACATTCCTTAGTTAACACTGAAATTAAAATAAGTTGTAGACACTACACCATGGCTAAATTTTACATTGATGACAATAAATAAATTATCTTTTTCTTGAAAGTAAAATTGCGTATTAAAAATTACTTGGCTCTCTGATAGCCTTTAATTATCTGCCTTTTGTGATAATAGCTTAGCTATTTATGTGTTGGTAATACGACGCAACGTACAAAATATTAAGCAGTTGGCTTAGCTTCTTTAGATAAAATTTAGGCAGAATTCTGCATCTTGACGTAGTTTGGGTATATAATGCTGCTCGCTCTAAATAAGGCGAGCGATGTTGAGTAATAAATAGTTCGTCAATTTACTGCATCACACACAGCATTTATATGCAGAAGTAACGGGTTTTATAAGACCATTAATAACACCAAAATAAGAAACAAGCCCGAGTAGTATGGCATGCAGATATTAGAAAAAGATTATCAAATTAATAGTGTCCGTAAAGCGATAGATGCCGGAGTTAACTCCATTATCGCCTTGCCTACAGGTGGTGGTAAAAGCATCTGTATTCTTAAGTTGTGTCAGGCAATGCCCGACAAAAAAGTTGTGGTTAGTCTACGTAATGCGGCATTAGTACCTCAGTTATTACACACGCTTACCGTTAACGGTTTATCTGTTAGTGTTGTTAAGTCTGGCTATAAATATGTTGCTGGCGGTGATGTTACTTTGGTGATGGAGCAGTCGTTTGGTCGAAGAAAGCACTTAAACATCCAGTGTGATGTGCTGCTACGTGATGAATATCATGTAGGTTGTATGGGCGGCGTTTACATCGCTATGCGTGAAGAATTATCTCCTGAATTAATTATTGGCCTTACTGCTACCCCAATTGATCGGTTGGGAGTTTATATTGATCAGTCGATGGAATTGATTGAAGAAACCACCACTAAGCTGCTAATTGAGTCAGGTGAACTAGCCAAACCAATTTATAAAGTACCTCGCTTGTCCCAAGAAATAGATTACAGTGCCGTGAAAATGTACCGTGGTGACTATAGTGTTTCTGGTTTAGACCTTATCTTACTTGAGCATTGCGCTCTTGTAGCCCAACAAACTGTTGATGATGCGCTTTCTCAAGGTCGCAAGGTGATGTTGTTCGCCAACTCGATTAACCATGTAGAAGCGTTATCTGAGGCTTTTCATCTGCTTGGTGTTAAACACGAACGTGTGCATTCAAAACGCTCAATTGATGACAATGATGAAAGTATCCGCCGTTATAAATCAAACGAAGTTAGACTAATTATCAATATGTCGATGCTGACTATTGGCTTTGATGACCCAACAACTGACTGTGTTGTTTTAGCTAGGCCAACTAAAATATTACGTTTGTATTTGCAAATCATCGGTCGATGTTTACGTTCATCAAAAGGCAAGAAAGATGCGTTAATATTGGATTTAGCACAATGTATTTCTACTCATGGTTTTGCTGAAGATTATCGTGACTTTACTCGTAAAACGGCTAAATCTGCGGCAATAATGTCTGAACGACTCAGCGTGACTAATATTGGCCAATTTGTTGATGGCGAGTTTGGCTACAGTGAATCAATAGAGCGTAAGGTTATTAAGAAAAAGCCGATTGTTAGGCGCATTAAACCTCGGCCTAAGCCAACCAATCGCAAAGAGTTTGTCGAGAAAGCATCGAATAAACGTGATGAAGCATTACTTAGACTTAACCCAAAAATGGAAAAACTTGTTAGTACTATCGAGCTAGTTAACGCTGTTTATGAGCAGCAAAACGAAAGTTATAAAATGCTTGATGACGCTGCAATGGTCAAGTTAGTTGCGCTAATGGGCTTCGCCTATAGTGATGCATTAGCAGATAATTGTACTAATTTGGTTGAAGGCCTACATGAGCAAAACAAATCCATTGGCGGTTTATTGCAGCGAGTGAGTACCTTGATAACGGCCATCGCTAGGAAAGAACTTGTTGGCTAGTTAAAAGTCGAATTTATGCGTAAACCCACTTGGTATAATTAAAACATGAACAAAACTATCCCCAACTGCCTTAAATGTGCATCTGAATACGTTTATCAAGACCAGTCACTATTCATTTGTCCTGAATGTGCCTTTGAGTGGAACCCATCAGAAGTTGCCGAAGAAGATATAATTGAGGTTAAAGATGCAAATGGCGCATTACTCTGTGAAGGTGATAAAGTTACCGTCATAAAAGACTTAAAAATTAAAGCTAGCTCACAAGTAATAAAAATTGGTACTAAAGCACTGATCAGGCGTATTAAAGATGCTAAAGATCATCAGCTTGATTGTAAAGTTGACGGTGTTGGTGAAATGATGGTTACCGCCAAATATGTAAAAAAGGCTTGAGTTAACTTTATTGCTTTTAAAAGATAGAAAATTGCTTATGATAGTAAAATGTTTGCCGATAAGTGATTTTTGTCATGTTATTTTCACCAATAGTACAGTTCAATAAATTCAAACAGTTCAATCAAAATTTCGCCATGACCAAGCTATTGCTGCTGGCTTGTAGCTTATTGACTCCCTCGATTGCCTATGGCGCTGATTTACCTAAGACAATTTCTGAAGAAATAGCTCAAAAAACCAATGTCGAGCTTTATATTGCTGATTCCGGCATTCCTTGGGGAATGGCGTGGACACCACAAGGTGACATGCTTATTAGCATGCGTGGTGGAAGCTTAAAGTTAATTAAAAACGGGCAAAATAATGCTGTAAATATTGCAGGCTTGCCAAAAATATCAACGGGTGGTCAAGGAGGGTTGCTTGATATTACTTTACATCCTGATTATGCCAACAACGGCTGGTTATATTTTTCCTATGTGAAAGCCGATAGCAAGGGCAATCGAAGTACCGCGATAATGCGAGCGAAATTAAATGGCACTAATTTAAGTGAGCAAAAAGATATTTATGTCTCCGATGCCTATAGCAGAAAAGGCTCTCACTTTGGTAGTCGGCTAGCTTTTGATAACCAAGGTTACCTGTATTTCTCTATCGGAGATCGAGGACAAAGAACTATTAACCCGCAAGATATTTCACGTGATGCCGGAAAAGTTTATCGAATCCATGATGATGGTCGTATCCCCGCAGACAACCCATTTGTTAATGACGATAGTGCTAAAGCTGCTATTTATTCATATGGACATCGTAATCCGCAAGGTATGGCTATGCATCCGTCAACGGGAAAAATTTGGAGTCATGAACATGGCCCTCGTGGTGGTGATGAAGTTAACTTAATTGATAAAGGTAAAAATTATGGTTGGCCAATAATTAGCTATGGCATTAACTACTCGGGTAGTAAGTTTACTGAGCTAACTAAAAAGCAAGGAATGGAGCAACCACTTTGGTATTGGAACCCATCTATTGCGCCATCAGGAATGACTTTTGTGACCAGTAACAAGTATCTGAGTTGGCAAGGAAATATGCTTGTTGGCTCACTAAAGTTTGGTCAAATTGTCATGTTAACTTTAAACGGTGACAAAGTTATTAAAGAAGAAGTTGTTCAAGATAACCTGACCCGTGTTCGCAATGTTAAGCAAGGCCCTGATGGTTATATATATGTTGCGGTGGATGGCAAGGGGATTTATCGATTAATCCCCAACTAAATTTTTAATTTAGATAGCTTGGTTAGTATTCGACCTTACAAATTCAAAAATGGAGTTTTATATAAACTGACAAATTACACATCTTTTTCAATTAATAAAAGGACTGCTATTCCGACAGAGCAGCCATTAAGTATTTGTTGAGCTTTACGACAACAGCTAGCCAAAAGCGGTCATTAAGTTTTTGTGAAGTCATGAACATATTAGAGGTAATTTAAACTAAAACTTAAGCTCTTTTGTGAGGCAGGTTGAAACCACAGCTCATACCAGGCGTTCAAATTCGATTTTTAAACGTTAACTTTGGAGCCTAAACCAGCCATTAACAATATTTTGACTAAAAATAACTCTAGCATTAAAGTCATTAATCACCCAGACCATAAAGAGCACTTATTAAGTATTTAATTTATCTTTTTAATTTTAGTTAATGAGATAGATATTACTTTTATTCAACTTTCGACTTGAATATTTTTTCCGATATTAATTTACCCTCCCAGTGGGAAAGTAAGCTTTTATATACATGCGCACCGTTAACTTGTTTGAACGCTTTGTCATACTTTGTCGCTAGGTTTAACTTATCAAAGGCTTTATCGTTTGAAAATAATGAATAGAGCTTAATAGGGGCTTCAGGTAATCGAATAATTTTGATTTTATCAAGTACATTAACATTATTCGCAGCATGCATCATATTGATTTCAGCTGGAGAATAAACTGCATCAAGCCTACCTTCTAGCAGCATTTTAACATTTCTTTGCCATGTGTTATTACCAGATAAATTCAAAAATTCTATTTGATTATTTTTCATATAAAGTGAAATTATTGCATCTGTAACATAACCAATAGACAATTTTTTCAAATTAGCAGGGAGTGATATTTCGTCTAAGGGACTAGATTTTAGCACTGCAATCACGGGTTGCATTGAATAAAAGCTATGTACAGGATAATTGTATGTTACCGTTCGATCTTGTGTGCATCCAAAAAGAGCACCTCCAGGCAATTCACCTCTCTCCATCTCTTTAAGTATACGAGCTAGCGGCATATTGACTAGTTTAAATGTTACGCCCATTGCAGGCCCAATATGCTTATTAAGAAATTCAGGTAAAGGACCAACGGCATTACCATCTTTATCTTGAAATATATGTGGTGCTAGCGTGAAATAACCTAAAGAAACTGATTCTGCTTTCACAAAAAGTGGTGAAGTTAACAGAGCCATTATCATTACTTTTAACACTATCGATTTTATATGGCTAAAGTGATTATTTTGTGTAATTACGGTCATAATGTTACCCACCTTAAATTTTAAGTTTTTACGATATTAAAATTAGGATTCACAACCAAAAGGTTACTAATTATTTTATAACTTTATGGAACATCACACCTTTAGTTTATTAGGTTCACTGCTCTTAATTAAACTGAACGGTACATTAGAATCAATCCTAAGTTTGCTGAAATACTATTCATCTAGCCCTGTTGTAATAATCAAATTATTCTGAAGTGTTCTGTGAACCGGACACTTATCTGCAATATCAAAGAGTCTTACTCTTTGTTCGTTTGTAAGCTCACCAATCAGCGTTATTTTTCGGTGAATACGCTCGGTAAAGCTGCTTTTATCTTCACAATGGCTACAATCATTATTGTAATTTCTTTCATGGTGCAAAGTTACTTGAATATCATCCAAACGTAGCTTTTTATGAGTTGCATACATTCTAATCGTCATTACCGTACATGCGCCTAGAGCAGCTAATAAATGTTCGTAAGGGTCAGGACCAAGGTTATTTCCTCCCACAGTTAGTGGTTCGTCAGCTAACCAATAGTGATTGTCGCTAGCAACATTTAAGGTAAAGTTGTGGTTTTTTTCTGACACAATAATCGAACCTTTTTCGGCTAATTGAGGTTTATCAAATACTACATTTCCAACATATTTATCTGCCCAACCACTAATTACCGAGGCCACATATTCTGCATCTTGCTTATTTGTTAATAGATGATCAGCTTTATCTAAGGACACAAAACTTTTTGGATGTTTTGCCATCGTATAAATTTTTTCAGCTTCAAGTATATCTACAGTAGTGTCCATAGGGCTGTGTAATATCAATAACGCTTTGCCTTTTAGATTAAACCCTTTTTGACGGTGCTCTGCGACATCATCGATAAATTGTTTTTTAATTGAAAACTCACGCACGCCAAGTTTTACTTTAGCGACCCCTTTGTTGTTTATTTCTTCAAGGTGGCTATCAAAGTTATGAATAACATGCTCTGCATGCGCGGGAGCTGCTATTGAAATGACTCCCTTTAATTCAGGGATTTCGCTTGCAATTGATAGTACTGCTGAACCACCTAAACTATGACCAACCAATAATTGGGGAGCAGCATGGTTTTCGCGTAAAAAATCTGCGGCAGATAACAAATCGACCAGGTTTGTAGAGAAATTAGTATTGGAAAAATCACCATCACTATTACCTAACCCGGTGAAATCAAACCTAAGGACTGCATACCCTTGTTGAACTAAGGCTCTTGATATTCTCGATGCGGCTGCAATGTCTTTACCGCAAGTAAAGCAATGGGCAAATAATACATAAGCACGAACTTCTCCTGATGGGCCTTCCATCAAACCAGCAAGTTTGTTGCCTTGGCTATTAAATTCAATACGAGTTCTCATTGTAACTCCCAGTTAATTAGCTTTTTGTTAAACGTTTTAGTAAAGCATTAATAATAAATAGATAGTTGAGAGCTAATGCCCTCACACTATCCATAAAGTAATTTACTTAGATTTAACGGTAGATAACCCTAGTATTTCCCAATTTTGCATGCCGCCACGATACCACTTGATTTTTTGTGCTGGGTAACCATATGTTAGTAGTGCCTTAATGTTATTGGGTGATTGAGCACACCACATACCATTACAGAACATCACCAGTGTTTTTGCCTCAGAAAAATCCCACAATCCATCACTTAGTTTGGCACCAAACTCTTTCTGCATAATTGAAGAAATAGTTTCTGGATTTGACTTAGATGGATAAAGCTTAGTCCAGGGGATATTTTTAGCGGTTGCAATAGTTCCACGTGCTACCCAATCAGGTGTCCGTGAATCAACAACTAAAATGTTTTCTCCTTCAACCATACGCTTTATGTAGTTAATAACTTCAAGCTCAGCTATTGTGTCTACACCAGGTGCTAATGTCGCGGGTTGTATACAGAACCAGGGACAAGGGCGTGATGTTTTTGCAAAAATAGGGGTTATTGTGGCTTCAGTATCCTGATTTCTAGCAATAACATGCTTTTCTCCTTGCCAAGTGAATTCATAACTACTCATTTCTTTAGTGATCTTTACTTGCTCGTTTGCAGAACTTGTCATCGGTATTGCAATGAGAGCCGTTAATGCGACTGTTGCAAAAAATTTTGATAGATATGTCATTTGGGTAAATCCTCTTTTAGTTAATTCAATTAGCTTTTCACTAATCATCGATAGATAATAAATAAACGTTATTCATATACGTTGAAGTACTTTACTCCCACGTAACTGAAGTCAATTGTGCTGATTTGATACAGGTTTTCTTTGCTTTTGAACCAAGCTTTAACGTCTAGCCCTTAAACTCCCAGCCACCACCCAGCGCTTTATAAACAGCGATAAGCTCCAAAGCGGTCGTTATTTCACTTTGTGCCAAGGTATCTTCTGCTTCAAAAAGTGTTGCTTCAGCACTTAAGGCATCAATAAAGGTATAAATTCCAGCTTGATATAAACTAAGTGCTAAATTAGCCGCTTCTTTGGCCGACCTAGTAGCACTTTGTAAACTTCCACGCCTTTGCTCTTGCATAGAGAAATTACTGACGGACGTTTGTAATTCCTCCAAAGCCTCCAGCACTGTTTTTTCATAACGAGCAATTGCGGCTTGTGCCCGTGCATCATTTTGATTAATACGCGTTTTGACTCGCCCCATATCGAATGCTGACCAACTCACATTAGGCCCTACAGATGCGACAACAGCAGAAGCTCCAAAACTGGAAATACTCGTAGCAGCGAAACCTAAAGTGCCCATAAGGTTAACTTTGGGAAATTGATCAGCAATGGAGACGTTGTAATCAGCAATGGCTGCTTTTAAATTGTTTTCAGCAATAGCGATGTCAGGTCTACGTTTTAATAAGTCAGCAACATTGCCCATATTTACGCTATTAGGAATGCTTGGCAGTGGAATTACCTTATTAAACGGTGAGTTTAACGCTTCAGGCAACTCCCCTGTAAGCACTGAAAGTCGGTTGATGTTCGCGGTAATTTCAGCACGAAAGGTTGGAATGGTTGATTGAGTTAAGTCTAATTGTGTTTGTGCTCTTAATACATCAAGTTGCGTTCCACGACCTCCACGGGCAAGTGTTTGCGTCAGTTCAAAGGTTTTATTTTGATTAACGATATTACGTTGAGCTATATTGAGCCTGTATTGTGCACCTCGAAGTTCAATATAAGTGCGGGCAACTTCCGATGCGATTGTCACATAAACATCACGTAAATTTGCCTGTGCGGCTTCTGCTCTCGCATCACTCGCTTTAATGCCTTCGGAAACTCTCCCAAATAAATCCAGCTCCCAGCTAGCATCAAACCCAACATTCACATTGTTGCTGGTTTGGCTGCTTCCGGTCCCCAGTTCACCGCTAGTTCGGTTACGTGTAGCCCCACCATTAGCTGTAACGGTTGGGTAGCGCTCTAGCCCCGCCTCACGAGCAATACCACGCGCTTCAAACAAATTAGCAATCGCTACTTTTACGTCTTTATTATGTTCAAGTGCATGCTCTATTAATTGATTAAGTTGTTCATCCTGTAAGGTTTTCCACCAATTAGGTACTGTTTGAGTCGTCTGAAAACGAGCATTGCCCATTATTTCAACTTTTGCTTTCTCTAATCCTTTTATCGCAGGGGGAGTATCAAAATTTTTAACGGTTGCACAGCTTGAAAGAGCAAGTACGCAAAGTGAAGATGACAAGATTAGTTTTTTATTAAACATGTGTTTGCTCCTGTGCCATTGAAGCTTGTTTTGGTGTGGTAAACTTCGCAAGTTTGCGACATAACACATAAAAAACAGGGGTGAATAGTAATCCAAATAATGTCACTCCTAACATGCCACTAAAGACGGTTATACCTATTGCTTGACGCATTTCAAACCCAGGACCTGTAGCAACAAGTAACGGCAGTACACCTAAAATAAAAGACAATGCTGTCATTAAAATGGGCCTTAATCTCATTCTTGACGCTTCAGTGGCAGCTTTGTAGCTGTCCATGCCATTTTCATCTTCATTTTGTTTTGCAAACTCAACAATTAAAATGGCATTCTTTGAGGCTAAACCGACCAGAACAACGAGACCAATTTGGGTCAGGATATTGTTATCCATGCCTGTAATTATCAATCCCGCCCCTGCCGATAATAGACACATGGGAACAATCAATATAATGGCTAATGGTAAGGTCCAACTCTCATATTGAGCAGACAATAATAAGAAGACAAATAATACGGCTAGTGCAAAAATAATAATGGCAGTATTACCCGTTGCCTTCTCTTGATAGGCAATTTCTGTCCACTCAAAACTAAAGCCATCGGGCAGTACTTCTTTTGCCAGTTGCTCCATTCTGTCTAAGGCTTGACCTGAGCTATAACCGGGCGCTGTTTTGCCACTAATAGCTACTGCCGGATAAAGGTTATATCTTGGTACACGAGATGGTCCCGATTGATGCTTAATCGCAGCGACCGAGCCAATAGGCACCATGTGACCTGTATCACTTCGAACCCGTAAACGTAAAATGTCATCTTCGGTTAAGCGGTGCTCAGCGTCAGCTTGAGCTGTCACGCGAAAAGTTCGTCCAAGTGCACTAAAATCATTTACATAAGCTGAGCCAAGGTGCATTTCCAATTCATCAAACACATTTTGTAAAGGTACATTCAAGCGCCTTGCACGTTCGCGGTCAATATCAAGATATATACTTGGAGTTCCCGTTTCAAAGAATGTATAAACGCCTGTTGCTTCAGGTGCTTTATTGGCGGCTGAGATTAGCTTTCGTGCTGCTTTTTCTAGTGCTACTGGCCCTTGACTTGTCCTGTCTTGGATCATCATTTTAAACCCACCTGAGGTGCCCATACCTTTTACAGAAGGTGGTGGAATCGCGATAACAAAAGCTTCATCTATTGTTGACAGCGCTTTGCGCATATCTGCAAGAATAAGTCCTACAGGTCTGCGCTCACTCATAGGTTTAAGTGGAGAGAAAATAGCACCCGCATTACTTGAATTGGTAAACGTTGCTCCTGAAAATCCAGTGAAGGCTACCGTATCTTTTACTCCAGGCACTGACAATATTGCTTTAGCTGCTTTTTTGACAACCGCATCTGTGCGCTCTAATGATGAGCCTGGTGGGAGACTAATTGCGGTGATTAAGTACCCTTGATCTTGTTGAGGAATAAAGCCAGTTGGAATTTGTTGCATTTGAAAAGCAGAAAGACCAATAAGAGCTGCATATATAAACGATATAAGGAGTCCCATGCGAACAAACCTAGCTACTACCTTTCCATACGCATTGGATAACTTGTCCATAAAGCGATTAAAAATCTGTGCTGGTTTACTGAATAGTCCTTGCTTTTCAATAGGCTCAGGTGCTTTCATAAAAATGGCAGCCAAAGAGGGGCTAAGCGTTAGAGATACAACCGTAGAAATCATAGTCGCAGCAGCAATTGTAACGCCAAACTGCTTATAAAATTGTCCCGAAATCCCATCCATCAATACGGTTGGTAGAAATACAGCAACCAGTACTAAAGAAGTCGCAATAAGTGCAGAGCCTACTTCATCCATGGTTTGTTTGGTGGCAAGTTTTACCTCTATCCCTTCACGCAGTTTACGTTCAACATTTTCAACAACAACAATGGCGTCATCAACGACAATACCAATGGCTAATACTAAGCCGAATAGCGATAACATATTGAGTGAATAGCCAAATAACAGCATAAGCGCAAATGTACCTATTAATGAAATAGGAATGGCAATGACTGGTATAATAGCGGTACGCCAACTTTGTAAAAAAATAACAATAACTAATACAACCAATAACATTGCCATAAACAGTGTGGTATAAACTTCGTCGATAGAGGCCGATATATAATCGGTTG
>OJDH01000112.1_pt1 | contig 69749 bp, 64 predicted proteins | sample 1592761 | NCBI WGS metagenome assembly OJDH01 (sample SAMN05416855, study PRJEB24817) | seawater metagenome | isolation source: Sea water | place: Canada:Atlantic | collected 2013-11
TACGAGATCAGCCTCGGTCTCGTGGGCTCGGAGATGTGTATAAGAGACAGACTCTGAGTAGATCAACTTCTTATACTGATTGGTATAAACCAGATTAAAGTGCCAAGCGCACACCCTCCTCAGCGACGTTAAAGCCTTTTGATTTAACCTGCTGACCCTCTTTACTGTCGGGGTTCAGTAATGGGTTGGTGTGATTGAAATGAATAAACCAGATTTTCTGTTTCTGCTTTAATGGCAAATCGTTAAATATCGCCATGCTTTCTGACACCAAAGGGTGGGGCACTTTAGACATATCACGGCCTTTGAGCTCACCATCAGCAAAGAATGTGGCATCAATAAGTGCGTAATCAACGGTACTGATAAGATCGACGATGCTCACCTTCCACTTTGACCATTTATCGATGTCAGGAATAAAGAGCGCAGACTTATTGGGCCCTTCAATGCGGTAGCCGACGGTTTCGGAGTATTCATCGCGATGAGGGACTAAGAAGGGCGTGATCTTAATGTCATCGAACACTTGGGGTTGATTATCCTCAAGTGGACGCAGCGCAATATTGTGATGGCTGACCAACTGGCTCCAAGGGCCATTGGTTTTTAAAAACTGGCTCATTTTAGGCATCGCGTATACAGGGATATCTTTTGCGCCCATCGCTTCATGTCCCAAAAACATTAAACCAGCATAATGGCCAATGTGTGCGTGGGTGATAAATAATCCGGCGAATTCGAATCGCTTATTTGGGGCTTCTTGATCCAGTTTAAACAGCTGTTCAGGGAAGTTTGGCGTCGCTTCAAACATATATTTCTTATTGGACTTGGGGTCGATTAATCCAAGCGAAACAGCCCCACGCCTAAGTTTTACATCATTCCATCCCGGCATGCAGTGCTCTGCATAACAGCCTGTTTGAGGATAACCAGCATCTTGAGCCACCCCCAAAATATAGAGGTACGGGCTTTTATTTTCCGCGTGGAGTGAAAAACTCATGACGGTTAAAGCACAATTCACCACCACAAAGACAATACGCATTAACCCCATCAACCACTCCCACAATAGATAAAAAAGCAACGTTAACCCTAACCTAGCAGTCGCGGTATGTAGCATCAAGGCTAGCTTCTAACTAATGAGTTTGAAGGTAATTGGAATGCAGCATATTACGATGAGAGAACGCCATACTGGCGAGTCATAAAATGAAGTGGCTAAGCGCACACCGAACATGGCTTGAAGCAGAGTGAATCGGTTAAGCAGTACAATGGCTACACCACTGAGGCTAAAGGTCAGTATGGTTACCACAATGCCTTCCAGCATCATCGGTAGCTGATAGCGGACTAAGCTGTACGCCACCACAATGATAATGGTTTGATGCAAGATATATATTGGGAATACCCAAGGATTGAGCTGACTGATGATGGCGGACTTTTCACTCAGAAAACGAGTGGCAATAGCGACCACGGCGAAGACCGGCAGAGTTTTTGCCAGCGTATAGATAAGTAAGCCAATTGCGACAGCAGAGGTATTATTTTGTAGGGTGTCTGATTGCCAAATAAACTCAAATGCACCTTGAAGTAAAACAAGCGCGGTGAGGGCAAAGAGTGATATTGGCGCCCAAGAGGCTTTGAGCTGCTGCCAAAACGGGGTGTGGCTTCCGAGCAGAAATCCAAATAACAGAAAATAGAGGCCATAAACTTCTCTAATTTGCTCGCCTGCTAACAGTGTTTCAATTAACGCCACTGACAGTATTGATATCCCGAATTGAATCTTTAGGTGTTTACTCAGAAAGTAAGTCACTTTCAAGCCCCATTTGCTGGTTAAGAGTGGGGATGCAAGTAATATAATCACACTGAACTGCCATAGGGAGCGTAAAAACCATAAGTGATTAACATCGAAATGTGGCCAAATTCCACTCTGGTAATCGTCGAAATAGTGCTGTGGGTCGACATAGAGTGCAAACAGAAATGGGCCAAAATCCAAAGGCATTTTCCCAGCTTGAGTCATCTCAATATAGAGTTGAGGTGGGATCACCAGCAATATTCCAATGAGGAGTGGAAACAGCAATTGAATGCTTCGGGTTAATATTAATTGCCAATCGCTGCGTTTGTTCCACATAAACCTAAGGGCAACACCTGAGATAAACCAGAGTAACCCCATCCTCCAAGGCGATACGATTAGCAGCAGATTTTTTAATTGATCCGATGATGCTTCATGTTTGAAATGAAAGCCCCAATCAGGCACGTAAACCATGCCGATATGGAACAACATCAGCACCCCAACAGCAATCACTCTGAGCCAGTCTAATTGATGAAGTCGGTTGGATTGCATCATGTGTCTCTCTTATTCTTTAGCCAAATCCGTAGAAGGTGACTTGTTTACCGTAATAGTATTCTGCAAACTGTATCGATAAACAGGGTTGGCCTTGTCGCTACTTCGCTGAAATGAAAGAAATTAGTGATAAGTGGTGGGATATAGGGATAAAAGGAAAGGTTGGAAGATGCTATTCACTCCGCTTCATTTTCAAAATAATAAAATGCGTTATGAAACGATTGCCTTGCTGCTGTATTTCTTTATCAACGCCAGCATAAATGCCACTTCCGTGGTCATGGAAGCCAATCGAACTGACATGACAGATTTTGCTGTGTGGGAACCGTTTGTGTGGGAGTTCTCAAGTGCGATTTCAGCATTAATATTATTCCCATTGATCGCGATGTTTATGTCAAAGCAACCTTGGCAATGGCAACAGTCTAGGTCTTCATTATTGACCTATTTGGCTGCAGCGTTAGTGTTCTCTTTTTGTCATATTGGGTTAATGGTCAGTATAAGAGAGCTCAGCTACCTGTTTTCATCCCTTAATTATGACTTTTCAACATCTGCTGCTGAGCTCAGATATGAACTGATTTATGAGTTAAGAAAAGATGTCTGGAGCTTCTGTTTTTTTGTCATCGTTATCGCCGCTTACCGGCAAATCCTAGCGCAATACTTGGGGGATGTCCGCTGTATTGATAACCACCAAAATGAAACCAAGTCACTGACAAAACATCTGCTGGTCAAAAAGCTAGGCAAAGAGTTTTTGATTAAAACCAAACAAATAGAGTGGGTTCAATCGGCAGGAAACTATGTCAATTTACATATTGAAGGCCAAGTCTACCCAACTCGAAGTACATTAGCGGATTTTATTGAGCGGGATGCCACAGATTCTTTATGTCGAATTCACCGCTCCTTTGCGGTTAATTTAAATTACGTTAATTACATTGAATCCATGCCAAGCGGTGATGCTGAAGTGACGATGCATTCAGGAGATAAACTGCGTGTTTCTCGCCGTTATAAAGAGGGGTTTCATCGAATGAAAACACATTCAGTGACATCCTAGCTCATTATCTAGAGAAAGGACTCTGTTCCATTTTAAACGTTTTTGATTATTCAAATACAGAGTCTTTTTTAGTTAATAGTAAAAGTTTAAACATTTTTCTTGAAAGTATTACTCTTCTAAATTTACAACTTATTAGAGGGGGGGGGTTAGCGGCACAACAGGCAGCGCTCTATAGCCATGAGTTTGTATCGTCTGACTAAAGAGGTGTGTTAGGTTCAGAAATACTAGTGAGTGCTTAAACGGAAGCAAGTAATGCTCCCTATATATTTAGCTTCTCTTTCTTAGACTTTAACACCTTAGATACTTGGAGCTTAGGTTTACGATTACTAGAATCTAAGGCTGGTAAATTAAATCTTCTGTGCTCGTTGTTCACAAGTACTTTTGGCATGTTATCTTCGCAATAATGTGCAAACTGCTCAAGGTAAATACGAGAATAGGCTCCTTCTTGAATAGTTAGAGGTTCATCCAAATCAAGCCTTTTATGTTTAACCCATGCCTCTAGCGAATACCAAATTGAAAGGTACATTGGTCCCCATATATTCATGAAGTGATTTCTTGAAATCAAATTATGCAAAGCCATGTATCCAATTCTTTGCAGTTTTACGCTAACCTCTTGAGCCGCTGCTAACTCTTCTTGACTCCAGTAACAGTCAAAATGCTTTATATGCTCTCCTGGACAATTGCAATATGGATGGTTTTTATGGGCATCTGTAAGTATTCGAATTGCTGGTTTCAGCAGATCCATTTCAGCCATCGCCCAGCGCAGGATATCAGCATCTCTTGAAAGTGAGGACTCTTTGATGTTGTGAGAGCCCTGTTTAAGCCCATAGAGCAGCAGTATCGTTAGAATAACCATTAATATATTGGTTAACCCAGAAACTCCATTCCAATCAAATGTTGTTAGTTGTACTTTGAATTCGTCGAACATAAGCCATTGCTATTAAATAAAAAAATAAAAATAACATAGGTAATATTTTTTTCAAATAACTATCGGTTGCTTCAGCTCACTAGTCTTTATTCCTGGCATGGTATGCGTTACGCAGATCACAACATGCGATGCTTTTGACAATGAAAGCTTGGCAACAGTAACAGTCAGCGCTTCATCATCATTATGATCACCTTTCCCTAAGATCAAATCCCATATTTTCTTAAGCTTGATGGCACATTTCCGTTAATGTTAAATTTATGGTTTAATGTCATTTGTAGTATTAATGTGATTATTTAAATTGGTAGAAGGAAATACCTGCTGTTGGATAAAGGAGTCAAATAAAAATAAATAGAGGATTTCTATGAAAGCAAAGCGATTATTCACAGGCTTAGGATGCACGTTATTAGCCTTAACGGGATCATTTTTAAGTGTCCCAACAGTGTCTGCAATGGATGAAGTGAAAACCCCACCTTCTGGAGCTATTATGCGGGGCAAGGGGCCTTCAGGTATCAGTTATTGCGATCCTGCAAGAGGAACGAATATAGACGGTGGCTATTGTCAGATACTTTGGAAAGACCTGCAGACCGGACGATTCAGTCTTAAAAAGTATAATAGTAAGCCGAATTCACAACAGAAAAATGCTTACCTTGAAAGTAAGTTCAATTTTACACTCATTGAACAAGCACTAGCAGCTGCTAAGACGCTAAATAGTTCAAGGCCAGCTAATGTTGATAAATTTAAGGTATTGCTGAGGATCCGTGCTGGTGTAGATGCCCCTCAGTGGGTTAAGAGCAAGAGTGGCACTATCGACTGGTATTTTAAAAGTTTTGCAGACAGTCAAAAGTATCAACTACCTGTATTTTGGAACAAGGCATATCAAGATTCATACTTGTCACTCATGAGAGGTTTAGCCATCAAGTATGACGATAACGAATTAATTGGCATGGTCGCCGCCTCTATGTGCATGACAACTCATGCTGAAATCATGTGGAATCGTACTGGGCGTAAGAAAGATGCTGACGGTAACGAGATCCGCAATGGAGATGGGAAAAACCCTCGTCAGGTGAATATTGCAGCGATGACGGATGCATCAGTGTTGGGGAGCGATGTATACACTAACGGGAAGGATTATGCGTGTTTGCAAAAACAGGTGGATATTCACAATAATACTTGGAAGCGTACGCCAAGTATTTTTGGTAGCCACCTTTACCAAAAATATTACCTGACTGAAAAAGCCGCAAATGATGCTGCCGATAATGAGGGTAAAAGTCGCGGTAAAATTGATGCTGGTGACGCTACAACAGTACTTGGTAAGACTCGAGATATCTTCAATTATTGTCGTGATGAGTTGGGAGACCGTTGTGTGTTGGGCAACAATAGCCTAAGAGATGATGAAGTCGCCACGGGTAATAATATTTACGATGTGCTGCTTGAAATGGGCCCACCGTTATACTTCCAGACCAATGTCTTTGGCTCTGTGGATGATGGTAAAGACCCCAAAGATGCCTTTAGTTATGAAGATATGCTAGGTGCGATGACATTAGCAGGGAATTGGGGAGCCTTTATGGTGGAGATGGCCATGGGCTGGGATTGTGATAATGAATACGATAAAACAGGTTGTAATAAAGCAAACGCTCACTCTGAAGCTAGCAACTTCTCTACACCGCGTAGTGTGTTAAAGCAAAACAGCACAACCGAGTAAGTATTGGCTTAGCAGGTTAATGACTGAAAGGCGGCGTTTATCGTCGCCTTTCTCATATAAAAGCTATAAATAAATCGACTATCTATAATGGGTACACGATTAATAGAGAGTCCTATAGCTGGATATTGAGTGAAGAACTTTCTATTTACGTTACTTTCTCATCGATGTTTCAAGTTGTTGTTTAATATCTTGGTATATCTTTAATTGGTGTGTTGTTGGTTGTTCAATTTTTAATAACTGCTCTTCGACAAAAAATTGGGGATTGGTTTTTAACACTTCAGCGTTGTCATTGAATACACGCAGTAGCTCACTGTTATTCACGTCAATCGTAAACTTATCATCAAACTTCTGGATATCTAATCGTGGAATGCCAGCATTGGCAATCGCAGCAAACAGTTCTTCATTATTCCTATATTGACCGAAATCTGCATTTCTCAAAAATAGATCAATCCTACGTTCTTGGCTTCCGCTGCCACCGTTAATTGTGGTTGCGATTAATGCATATTTTCCATCGGGGTCGCAGTAACTGCTCGCGACGCCTTTAAAGCGGTTACAGATGATATTATTTCTGGTATTAGTTGAAATTGTTGAACTGGATCTGTGTGTGTCGACAAGGTTATTAATTCTGAACTTTAAAGAGCTAACTTGATAGTGGGGGAGCTCAGGCCAATCATCGCTATTTAAACGATTAAGAGTTGGCAATGATGTTGTCGCAAGAGCAGACAGGTATAACCCATCGGTATCTAAACCTGCTTCGACTAAATCGACGGTAAGTGTTACTCGCTCAATCAGTACGCGATCAGCACTGTCATTTTTATTCTCTATGTCAGTGATCAGGTCATTGAGTGAGCCAAGATCAGAATGTCGCTTTAGTTCACTGACCGGATAAGGGGCATTCGCCGATAAAGCGTGAAATGATAATGTGTTAAGGATGATGAAAAGTATAAATTTATTCATTTTTAACCTACGGCTTTGGAAGATCATAAGGGTTATCGTTTTTATCGTCGCTGCTTATAACATTAATTTTAGGGGCTTCTTGCTCTAGCATTGTGATGTGGCCCGGTTCCAGCTTAAACTCTCGAGTGGCAGCAATAGAAATGAGTATTGCTGCAAATAAAAAACAGGCTAATCCAGGTGCTGTTGCCGACATAACCACTTTCGCTTCTCCATGGGTCGCGTTTAATTTAAAAGCGCCATCTGCACCAATTAAAAACAGTGCAAAGCCAATCGCTATAAAAGAGAACGCTGCACCTATGCAGACTATGATAATTGATTGTTTGTTAATAATGCCTTTCATTATCAATGTAATATTGATGGCATGAACTCTTAGCTTTTGGTTATTTGATTGTATAGTGGAATGCAGTGGCCCATCACTGACACTTTTTATCACATTGATATCTTCTGATGAAATGGGCAGTTGATTAAGAGCTTTGTCGGTTTCGTACCAAACCAAACCTAAGTTAGCAATAACAATTAAAGCCGCTCCTAATAAAATCCATGCTCTGGCCTTATTAGAAAGCCCCTCATATACAGGCATATAAACTCCATTTTATTGACTCGTAGATACGTCTACCTTCCCTATTAAACATTACTCGCAAAGGGGAATGATAGGATTCTGCGTTAACAGTTTGTTGTTTTTTGCTTTAATTCTCTAAGATAACGCATAAAGGGGGAATAATGGAAATGAGAATAATGAAACCGTTATTCATTATCTGGAAGGCTATGTGAGTATATAAATTTAGTGCTCTATATTAGTTGCTCTAATTATTCATGACCATTCTGTAATCGGGTGTAATACCTGTCTTTTTATTTAGATACTACGCTTATTCTTACATGTTAACGCCATGCCGTGAGCCTGAAGCTTTATACGGTGTGTCAATGGAAGGAGCGTCGTTATCAATAAACTAATCGTGAGTATAGGTCTGGTGGGTCTTAGTTACCTCTCGTGGGGAGTCACAGCGGAAGAGCAGGGTGTGAATACGAAAGTAGAAAATACCTGCAGTGGCACTTACCCGAGTTACTGGCAAGATGTACAACCCAAATTCAGCGAAATGTGGGCCGGTCAAACAGTCAGCAATGCACCGAGTGTTGCTTGGACCGACCCCGTGTTTCAACTATCTGATCGTTATCCTAGGCAACCTGTAGATGATGCTAGGTATCAAAAATGGCGCGATAAGAAATTCGATGCGCTATTTAAAAGCAATACTAGCCAAGCGATCAAAAAAGCCTTAGCTGATGAATATGCTTGGCTTGTGTTTGAATATGTTTTGGCTGGCAACATTAATCAACCTGAGCAATTGGACTTTGGGGTTTGCCGTAATCCCGTTCGTCCTTGGTACCACATACCATTCCAAACTTATGATGCAATGAGTGGTCGTGAATTTACCCATGGTTTAACCCGCGAAGCTCCAGTGACTTTCTCTGTGAATAATGGAACAGGTACCGACAGCTCGACCATGTGGGCGGTGGGGATCTACAATGCCACCGCCGCATACACACTCGGCACAATGTGGTCTGCAAGCGGTGAAGCTAAGATCCCCACAAGCGATATTTCCTTTGATGAAGGTGCGGTGATCGCCAAGCCTCTATTCAATACCTCTACAGTTGAACAGTTGCCCGTACTAGCAAATATGCCCAGCTGGAATGCCAACATTTCAGATCCGGCTTATTGTAATTGTACTTCTGCAAAAGGTAAAAACCACGAATGCACCTTGGTCGAAGAGAGTAAGCAGTGCAAACGTAGTTATGCCAAATGGCAGGAGGTGAAGTTATTGCAATTTGATATTGCTATCAAAGACAGTCGTGCTGAAGGTACAAAATGGGTCTATGGTACGTTTGTCGCCGATGGTCAGCAAAAAGCGACAGAGAAAGAACCGTGGAAGCGTGTCAGTTTATTAGGGCTTATGTGGGGTAACGACACACCGCCTGAAGGTCAGCTAGCTTATAACTACCCTGTTAATCCAAGACAAAATGGCTTCGAAGACGCTGTCATTGATTGGGAGACTGTTGATGGATTAAACCGTGTCAGTGGTGAAGGAGTCATGCGTCAATTGGGGCATTTAGGCTGTAACCAGCGACTCAATGGCCCTGCTGATAATGCCAACTCCTCATGCATGTCTTGTCATGGAACTGCTTCGGTACCCGACCTGTATCTCGTCACGCCGCCAATGATCTCGCAATTTTCATCATCAACTGACTATTCTGCGAAACAAACTCAAGAGTGTGTTGCGCCTATATTGAAGAATCCCATGATCGGAATGGACCGCGCTGGTGATACGGCAGCAGTAAGTAATGATGTGAGTTTTGCAGCGTTAGACTCCCTTTATTTCGCCAACGTGGAAGCAGGCGTCCCGTTCAACACAATGGCTAAAACCGCTAAAGGTGAAGTCAATATCATGGGCGAAGGCGTCCCCGCTTATTCCAGCGGTCGTAAAGAGTGGATCTCCCTTGATTATTCACTGCAATCATCCATCGCACTTAAGCAATGGATGCAGTGGCAAAACAATCAACCGATTGAAGCTAAAAAGCGAATAGTGGATAAAGAACTTCGTCGAAATCGCTAACATCAAATTGGGGAGGGGGTGAGAACCCCCGTTTCCTAGCCTTATTGTTAGACTGCGTCTAACAACTAACGTCGTGGGTTTCCCACCCACACCCGGGCAAGGAGGACTGCTCGTCCTTATCCTCCTTGCATCCTCCATAACGCCCCAGCGAAGTTGTACTCCTACATGAGTTATTGAAAATACCTAACGATTTCGATGGGGCATCCAAGCCCCCCGAAACCTAGTCTCACATCCATGTGAGCCTCACGCTATTTCCTGCTACTCATTCCGGCAACTTCCAACGGGGAGCTATCGTACTTGCTGGCCGTAGGTGATAGTTCTCCCGTATGAGTCAACAGACTTTATATATTTACACAGCGATCAAAAACAATTCACGACCTTAGTCTATCAAGCTGTCTCCAATCGTCACATTGTATTGATACGAGTTGATACAAAGCTATATATTTCAAATAAATAGGTACTGTATATTGAATGCCATACGGAAACTAAGGTATTGTATCCGGCATAAGGAAATGCAGGTAAAAGCTCTATAAAAAACAAAATAGAGAACAGCCATTCAGGGATGAAGGTAGTAAACCCAATAAGCGTGTGACACCAAGTTTAACTCCCTTATTTTAGCCTTCCTCAAGTCTCTTTTATAAAAGAGTATTCCCTAAAAAAATAAATAATCAATTAGCAGTTAAAGAGGCTGTTGATGATCTCATACTATTAATAATTCAGGCCAGCTATTGTTAATGAAGCTTAAGTGGTAAGTAGATGAACACTGTAGAAAAGGGTGACAAGTTAGAAAAAATAATCTTCGATATCTTTTCTGATGATATAAATAATGACCGTTTTTGGGCGCGTAAAGACTGCTGCAAGATATTCTCCCAAAAAGGGTATTATTCCAAAGATAGAGAAAAGGATATAATTTTTGATGTTTCCATAGAGATCTATTTACCTGGAGAAAAGTCATACTCAATGTTGGTCTTAATTGAGTGTAAAAATTATAATCATCGAGTCCCTGTTGACGATGTGGAAGAGTTTTATGCTAAAACTCAACAAGTTTCAGGTGCCAATATTAAGGCTATTCTAGCATCGACAAACTCCTATCAAGAGGGGGCTTTCAACTTTTCGAGATCAAAAGGAATAGGGTTATTACGGTACTTTAGTGAAGACAGAAGAGAGTGGATTCTAGCTAGGTCGGCTGTAAGTACCATAGGAAAAAGTAAAGATGTAGCTGATAGGACGACTGTTTTGAAAGGATTATCTGAGCAGGATTTTAGAAGTAAAGGTTTTGACTTTCATTGTTATTCTGAAGGAGAGTATTCGAATTCCACTCGTCAGTTAATTGCCAGCTTAGTTTTACAAAGGGAATCAAATAATGAAAAAAGTATTTGGCGAGAGGTTGAGTCGAAAGCGAGCACTTATAGTGCTTTTGTAAAGTATTTATCAACTAGCTCTATTGAAAGTAAATGCTTGGAAGTTTTGAAACAAATAAATTATTGTTCAGGTGCTGTATCAGTTGAAAAATTAGTGCAACTAGTCCACGAAACTCATCACGTAGCTTTAAATTTTAACGTTAGCCTTGAAGCTGGAGTTTTGGGGAATATTTCTTTTGAAGAGTCGGTTATAAATATTGATAACCAACAATGTGAAACAGACTCAAGAGCTCGGTTTACTGTAGCGCATGAGCTAGGGCATCTTTTTCTTAAACACTCTGATTATATGTTAGGCGAACGTTGTTTGGACTCACACCTTGTTAGTGTTGAGCGTACAGACCTGCAACTAATGGATGTCATACGAATGGAATGGCAAGCGAATCAATTTGCAGCTTGCTTATTGTTACCTCAAAAAGCATTTTTAGTAGCTTTGCTCGAGCAAATCGAAAAGAGAGGGATAGTTAATCGCGGATTTGGTTTGCTATTCGTTGATGGACAACGCTGCAATATTTTAGCCATGAATTCTATAGCATCGATACTAATGAGGCGCTTTAAGGTATCGAAAACAGTGGTTATAATCCGTATGAAACAGTTAGGTGTTCTTCAAGAGTCCTCAGTATGGTTTAGAGACGAAGTGTGACCCCCGCTAAAGATACTTTCAGTAACTTGATATGACCTCTCATTTTGAGATTTATTCTTCCAGGAATATAACAAGTTTCAAGATTCATTCTGACAAAAAATTCGTTGCTAATGAATTAAGATCGAAGAGATAAACACTCAGGTGTAGATGCGGCAGTGAGCTTCGATGACAGGGACGTCATCGCAGAGACTACAGGGATTGTACTCGCGTCGTCTCACTGAAGTATCTGCACATCGGCCTGCTGCAAGCAATAAACACCAATGAAAACTTGGTACTCAGAAAAACAACCAAGTACCAATAATCAACATCAACTTACAAAAGGTTTTGAAGTAAGTCTGAATTCAGTAGGTTTTAGACTAATCAATCAGCCACAAACCCGTTACCAAAGTTAATTTCGAACAAGTAGCGGCTGATAATAATCGAGTTTCTCGACAACCTCTTTAGAGACTAAAAGAGGTCCTTCATTCGATGGTACAACATCCCTGCTGCTAACATCGGTGACCGAAACACTGCTCCACCGGGGAAGGTCATGTGTTGCACTCTATCGAAGATGTCGAAGCGTTCAGCTTGAGCGGTGAGTGCTTCAGCAATCAACTTGGCGGCCATGTGGGTGGCGTTGACCCCGTGACCTGCGTACGCCTGAGCGTAGAGGATATTAGGGCTGTCTGGTAGACGGCCTATCTGAGGTAGACGGTTGGCGCCGATGCCAATCATGCCGCCCCATTCGAAATCGATTTTAACGCCTTTCAATTGTGGGAACACTTTCTCTAAGTTAGGACGAAGCGCGGCTTCGATATCTTTAGGATCTTTGCCTGAGTAGGTACAAAGTCCACCGAAGAGTAGGCGGTTATCTTCTGACAGATGAAAGTAGTCGAGATCGATGCGTAAATCAGCGAAGGCCATGTTTTGTGGGATGATGTCTTTGCACTGTTCATCGGTGAGTGGCTCAGTGGCGAGCAGATAGCTGCCAGCGGGTAACACTTTGCCGCCAACATAGCTGTTGAGTTCATGACCGATATAGGCGTTGCCTGCCATTACCACGTATTGGGCATTAACTCGGCCTTTGGCGGTGATGACAAAAGGTTTATCGCCTTTGACTATCTTTTCTGCGGCGCTGTATTCAAACATTCTCACCCCAAGTGCCTTGGCAACCTTTGCTTCTCCGAGCGCCAAGTTTAGCGGGTGCAGGTGACCACTGTTCATATCAACCAGCGCTCCTTGGTAGCAATCTGAGCCAATGACCTGTTGTATATCTTGTTTCTGTAGCAAGCTGAAACCTTCGCCTCTGCCCTGAGATAACAGCTCATCATAGTCTTCTTGTAACTCAGTCATGTGGCGAGGTTTAATGGCTAAGTCGCAATAACCCATCTGCAGATTACAATCGATATTATGTTCTGCAACGCGTTGCCTGACGATGTTGACCGCCTCGTATCCCATTTGATTGATGGCTTCAACACCCTCTGTGCCGATGATGCTTTTGAATTGAGCAACATTGTGGCCAATGCCTCGAATGAGCTCGCCGCCATTTCTGCCTGATGCACCCCAACCAATGCGTTTAGCTTCCAGCAGGACAACGGAAAAACCTTTTTGTGCCAGCTCGATAGCGGTATTGATGCCACTGAAACCGCCACCAATGATGCAGACATCAGCACTGATCTGTTCTTGCAGTTGTGGGTGTTCGTGTAGTTCTTTGGCTGTACTGAAATAGTAGGATGAGGGGTATTGATCGCTGTGAACTGGGTTTTTGGCGGACATCATCTCTCCAGACATTATTATTGTTATTCGCTTTCGTGATTGGTTTTAGTTATATAAGTTTACATTTTGAGATTTTTTTGGACTAAGTAAGGTGTACATTTTCTCTTAGTCCTATATAATTCACGGGTGTTGATTATATTTAACATGCTTTTTTGTTAGATACAAATTAGTATGAAGAATAAACTGAGTGCTTTTGATACAAATGTTGATAAATTTTAACTTGGTAACGTGTTTTGATAGGGAGAGATACATTTGGATATTGGAGCTAGTCTCAAGACTATCCGCAAAATGAAGGGGTTATCCCAGCGCGAGCTTGCTAAAAGAGCTGGCGTCACCAATAGCACTATCTCTATGATTGAAAAGAATAGTGTGAGCCCATCGGTCAGTTCGTTGAAGAAAGTGTTATCCGGACTGCCTTTATCTTTAGTCGACTTCTTCTCTATGGAAGATACAGCGGCAAGTGAGCCGAAAGTGGTCTATCGCAGTGACGAGCTGCTTGATATCGGCGATGGCAATTTAGATTATAAGCTGGTGGGTAAAGATTATCCCAACAGAGCGATGTCAGTGATGAGCGAAGTTTATCCTCCAGGTTCTGACACTGGAGAAGAGATGCTGAAGCATGAAGGTGAGGAGGCTGCCATGGTGATTAATGGTAAGTTAGAACTCACTGTTGGCGAAGAGGTGTTTATTCTTGAAGCGGGAGATAGCTATTATTTTAATAGTGAAAGTCCCCATCGATTCAGAAATCCTTTCGATACAGATTGCCGAATCGTAAGTGCCACGACTCCCGCCAATTTCTGATTTCGTCATGAGCGAGATTGAGTGAAGATAAGGGCAACAGCAGTTTGCCCTTTTTTATGGTCGTTGTTGTCAATTTTCCTGTTTTTTTACTTTTTTAACGATTTTTTAGATAAGAAGCCTCGCTTTTGTGATTGTTTTTTCTTCGCTTGTTCCCTTTCAATATGTCTCAAATAGTAAAGTCGTTGGTTATTCATACTAGATGTTATAAATAATCTAGTGCTAACAACTGTTTAAGTATCTTCTGTTGTGCTTTTTATATGCAATCTATGTAAATAATATTGTGCATAATAACGGTTCTGTTATGAACTTAATCAGACTAAATTTAATTCGATATACGCCATAAATAGTGCTCTTAATTATCAGTTAATTGTCTCGCAAAACCTCTAATATCATTATATCTATATGTTTTAAAATAACTTTGTTTATATTCGAATATGATTATAAATAGTATTCATTTATGCGCTTGCCTGTATGCTTTTTTCAGTGTAGTGTTTGATAAAGTGAACAACCTGTTAAGGCTTGTTTCGATAAAACAGCTCTTATAAACATAATAAAAACGAAATTATAACGAGAAAGGTGATTTATGTCGGATGAAGGACTTGCTGTCATTGGGGTGACGTCGTGCAATCAAGAATTAGGCTTACATCCTTTTAATGTCGTAGGTGAAAAGTATCTATTAGCCATTGCCGATGCGACAAAAGCTTGGCCATTGGTGATACCTTCACTTGGACATTGTCCAGCAGAGTCTATTCTCCCTCGACTAGACGGCGTGTTATTTACTGGTTCGCCATCCAATATCGAACCACATCATTTTCAGGGTCAACCCAGTGCAGCGGGGACAGACCATGATCCTAAGCGAGATGCGACCACACTTCCTTTACTTAAAGCGGCCATTGATGCAGGTGTGCCTGTGTTGGCTATCTGCCGCGGTTTTCAAGAGATGAATGTGGTTTATGGTGGCACTTTGCACCAAAAACTACATGAATTGGATGGTTATATTGAACATAGAGAAGATAAAACTAAGCCTGTAGAAGTGCAATATGGGATCTCCCATGAGGTACAGATAGAACCTGGAGGCTTGCTCCACGAGGCGTGGGGTCGTAGCTCCGCAGAGGTGAACTCTGTGCATACTCAAGGCGTTGACCGCCTGGGTGTAGGGTTACGACCAGAAGCTTTCGCGTCAGATGGTTTAGTAGAGGCTTTCTCTATTAACAATGCTAAAAATTTCGCATTAGGCGTGCAGTGGCATCCAGAATGGAGGGTGCTTGATAACCCTTTTTATACCTCCATTTTTAAGTTATTCAGTGATGCCTGCGTACGTCGTGCAAGAAACCGAGTGAGATAAAATGAAGAAGTTAACTGCTTATTTAAAAGAGCATAAAATTACCGAAGTTGAGTGTGTGATCAGTGACATGACTGGTATCGCCCGTGGCAAAATTGCCCCTGTTGGCAAGTTTATCGACGAGAAAGGCATGAGAATGCCCGAGAGTGTGCTGCTGCAAACCGTTACCGGTGATTATGTTGAAGATGAGCCCTACGATGAACTACTGGACGAGGCTGATATCGATTTCATCTGTGTACCCGATGAGAATGCCGTGTTTATGTTGCCGTGGACCATCGAAGCGACAGCCCAAGTCATTCACGACACGTTCGACAAGATGGGTAATCCTATTGAGCTTTCACCACGTAATGTGTTGAAAAAGGTGCTTAAGCTTTATGAAGAGAAAGACTGGAAGCCCGTTGTTGCACCAGAGATGGAGTTTTATCTGACCCGCAGAAATGCTGATCCAGATCAGTCGCTGATCCCACCAGTTGGTCGCAGCGGACGTCAAGAGTCAGGCCGTCAATCTTTCTCTATTGATGCCGCCAATGAATATGATCCGCTTTTTGAAGATATGTACGATTGGTGCGAAATTCAGGGACTCGATATCGATACCTTGATCCATGAAGAGGGCACGGCCCAGATGGAGATTAACTTCAGCCATGGCGATGCGTTATCACTGGCCGATCAGGTGTTTGTGTTTAAACGTACCTTACGTGAAGCGGCGCTTAAGCATGATATCTGTGCCACCTTTATGGCTAAGCCTGTCGCTGATGAGCCGGGCAGTGCCATGCATCTGCACCAGAGCATTGTTAATACTAAAACAGGTAAGAGTATTTTCTCACAGGAGGATGGCACTAAGAGTCCGCTGTTTTTTAGTTTTATTGGTGGTCTGCAAAAATACATCCCTGAATTCCTTCCTCTATTAGCCCCCAATGTAAATTCATTCAGACGTTTTCTGCCGGGAACATCAGCACCCATTAATCTCGAATGGGGCGAAGAGAACCGCACTTGTGGACTTCGAATTCCAGAGTCTTCGCCACAAAACCTCCGCATTGAAAACCGTATCGCCGGTGCTGATTCCAACAGCTATTTAGCGATAGCGGCCAGTCTGTTGGCTGGGTATATCGGCATGGTCGATGATGTTAAACCATCAACAGAAGTCAAAGGCAGAGCGAACGAGACACGTCAAAGTATTAGCTTACCGCTGACACTTGAGGAAGCTTTAGCTGTGATGGCTGAAAGTTCCGCTTGTAATGAGTACTTGGGTGAAGCCTTTACCAAAGGTTATATCGCGGTAAAACAGGCTGACTTGGCCAGTTATAAGCGAGTGATCAGCTCATGGGAGCGTCAGTTCCTACTGCTAACAGTATAACGATTTAGTTGCCTGGTTAGGTATCGTCCAGCCAGGCAAAGATTGACTGTGTGAACTATCGATGCGGTTTTACAGGTGTAGCATTGGTATAAAACCGGCTTGACCGGATAACAATGACTGACAACAGTTTTTGACTGTTGCTACGCTAAATTTAGGAGATAGCATGAAGCTTTTAAAAAAAATAACTACGTTAGCTTTAATTGGTGCCGGAGTATTGGCGAGTACGAATGTAATGGCTGAAGAGGTGGTTAGAGTTTATAACTGGTCTGATTATATTGCCGAAGACACTTTAGCAAATTTTGAAAAAGAGACCGGTATTCGTGTTGTTTACGATGTATTTGATAGTAATGAAGTGGTTGAGGCTAAGTTGTTGTCGGGTCGTTCAGGTTATGACTTAGTTGTACCCTCGAATAATTTTCTGGCTAAGCAGATTAAGGCGGGTGCCTTTCAAAAGCTGGATGTGGCTAAGTTAACCAATCATAAGAACCTGAAAGCTGAGTTGATGAAACAGCTCGAAGCTGCCGATCCGGGGAATGAATATTCTGTGCCTTATTTATGGGGTACAACTGGCATTGGTTACAACGAAGGCAAGGTAAAAGAGATATTGGGTGAAGATGCGCCTACCGATTCGCTGGAGTTATTGTTTAACCCCAAATATGCTGAAAAACTGTCTAAGTGTGGCTTGACCATGCTCGACTCTGCCGATGAGATGCTGCCTATGGCGCTGGTTTATCTCGGACTCGATCCAAACAGCAATAAGAAAGATGATTATAAAAAAGCCGGTGAAGTGTTGGATAAGATACGTCCCTTCGTGACCTACTTCCACTCATCACGTTATATCACTGATCTTGCCAATGGCGATGTCTGTGTTGCATTTGGATACTCAGGCGATGTATTCCAAGCTGCTGCGCGCGCCGAAGAAGCGGGTAATGGTCAGGTAATTAGTTATTCGATTCCAAAAGAGGGCGCTAACCTTTGGTTCGACATGTTGGCAATCCCTGCCGATGCGGCGAATGTTGGTAATGCCCACACCTTTATCAACTACATTCTGCGTCCAGAAGTGATAGCGCCTATTACGGATTACGTTGCTTACGCTAACCCTAATACCGCAGCAGAACCTCTTGTTGATAAAGAGATCCTCAATGATCCCTCCATCTACCCTACGGCAGAAGTACTTGAGCGACTCTATGTTGCAGAAGTACGCCCGATGAAAGCTCAACGCGCCATGACACGTGTTTGGACCAAGGTTAAGTCAGGTTACTAACCGCTTAAGTGGGGCAAGACCTCTTGCCCCTGTTCGACCTTTTACCTGATCTGTATTAAATGCCGAAGATGCCTTAAAGATAGGGCACCTTTAGTGGAGAAGTATTATGGCTAGCACCTTAAGCGTCCCGAATAAACCGACAACAAAGACGCAGAAAAAAGTCCTGCTTAAGATAGAGCGGGTGAGTAAATTATTTGATGAAGTTCGTGCGGTAGACGATGTGTCTTTGAACATACATCAAGGGGAAATATTTGCCCTGTTAGGAGGTTCCGGTTCTGGAAAATCCACCCTGCTGCGTATGTTGGCAGGTTTTGATAAGCCCTCTGAAGGCCGCATCTATCTCGACGGCGTCGACATTACCGATATGCCGCCACACGAGCGACCGATTAACATGATGTTTCAATCCTATGCGCTGTTTCCCCATATGTCAGTGGAGCAGAATATCGCCTTTGGATTGAAGCAAGATAAGTTACCTAAAGATGAAATTGCCACCCGTGTTAACGAGATGCTCAAGCTGGTGCATATGGAGGAGTACGCTAAGCGTAAACCTGCTCAGTTATCCGGTGGTCAGCGTCAACGTGTGGCGCTGGCGAGATCGTTGGCGAAACGTCCAAAACTCTTATTGCTCGATGAGCCGATGGGCGCATTGGATAAAAAGTTAAGAACTCAAATGCAACTTGAGGTGGTGGATATACTCGAAGCCGTTGGAGTGACGTGTGTCATGGTGACCCATGATCAAGAGGAAGCCATGACCATGGCTGAGCGTATCTCGATTATGAATGAGGGCTGGATAGCGCAAACGGGTTCTCCGATGGACATCTATGAGAGTCCTTCATCACGAATGGTGGCGGAGTTTATTGGTTCGGTAAACTTGTTTGAGGGTGAAATTGTTGTCGACAAAGCCGACCATGCGATTATTAAAGCGCCGAATCTGGATCAGCAATTCTATATCGGACATGGTGTGTCAACCAATGTAGAAGATAAAACAGTGTGGCTGGCAGTGAGACCTGAAAAAGCCCGTATTACTCGTGAACAGCCAGAAGGTGAGTACAACTGGTGCCAAGGTGTGGTTGAAGATATCGCTTATTTAGGCGGGATTTCTGTTTACTATATTCGCCTAACCAATGGTCAAGTTATCCAATCGGTGATGACCAACAGTGATAGACGTTCAGATCCTCCCACGTGGGAAGATAAGGTCTTCATCAGTTGGGAGGCCACCAGTGGAGTGGTCCTCAGATCATAGGAGGGCATGTTATGAAAAAGCCATTAACGTTTAAACTGCCCAAAGGGCAATGCTGGACCATAGGCGTTCCCTATTTCTGGCTACTACTCTTCTTCGTACTGCCATTTGTTATTGTTTTAAAAATCAGTTTATCAACCGCTGCCATCTCCATTCCCCCTTATGATTCCTTAGTCAGCTATGCCGATGAATCGCTGAATATTCTGTTGAATTTAGGCAACTACCTGCTTGTTTTCGACGACTCCCTGTATCTATATGCTTATCTTGGCTCATTGAAGATGGCGTGTATTACCACCATTGGTTGCCTGTTGATTGGATACCCGATGGCCTATGCCATTGCCAGAGCGCCGAAGGAGAAGCAAACTTTACTGATTTTGTTGGTGATGTTGCCCTCATGGACGTCGTTTCTGATCCGAGTGTATGCATGGATGGGGATCTTGAGTAACAATGGTGTGATCAACAATGTCTTGATGTGGCTGGGGGTGATCTCTGAGCCTATTCAGATGCTCAATACCAATTTTGCCGTCTATATCGGCATTATCTATACCTACCTTCCTTTTATGATTTTGCCGCTATATGCAACCTTGTCACAGCTGGATGTGAGTCTGCTTGAGGCTGCATCGGATCTGGGCTCTCGTTCGCTCAATACCTTTTGGAAGGTCACGTTACCTCTGTCTAAAGGTGGGGTTATCGCAGGCTCTATGTTGGTGTTTATTCCGGTAGTGGGGGAGTTTGTGATTCCTGAACTGCTTGGTGGACCCGATTCTCTGATGATAGGTAAAGTCTTGTGGCAAGAGTTCTTTAATAATCGAGATTGGCCAGTGGCATCTGCGCTCGCAATTGTGATGCTAGGTTTGTTGATTATTCCAATTACCCTGTTCCATCGCTACCAATCTAGAAGTATGGAGAAAGACGCATGAGTAACAGATTAACGAAAATGAGCTTTTCTACCATCATGCTCTGGGCGGGGATGTTTTTCCTCTATGTGCCGATGTTCATCTTAGTGTTCTACTCCTTTAACGAGTCGAAATTGGTGACAGTTTGGGGCGGTTTCTCGCCTAAATGGTACGGTGAGCTGTTCCGAGATCAACAGATATTAGATGCGGTATGGACCAGCTTGCGGGTCGCTTTTTTTGCATCAACCATGGCGGTGATATTGGGCACGATGGCGGCATTCGTGATGACACGATTTAAGCGATCATGGGGCAAAATGACGCTTTCTAATATGATCACCGCACCTTTGGTCATGCCAGAAGTCATTACAGGTCTTTCATTACTCTTGCTATTCGTTCATATGGCCGATCTGTTTGGTTGGCCTGCTGAGCGTGGCATGTTAACGGTGTGGATAGCCCACTCGACCTTCTGTTCGGCTTATGTTGCCGTGGTGGTGTCGGCTAGGTTGCGTGAACTCGATAGGTCAATTGAGGAGGCGGCGCAAGATTTAGGTGCAACTCCACTAAAGACATTCTTCTACATCACAGTGCCGATGATCACCCCTTCACTGCTGGCGGGTTGGTTACTCTCATTTAGCTTATCGCTAGACGATCTGGTGATCGCAAGCTTCGCTTCAGGCCCAGGGGCGACAACCTTGCCTATGGTGGTGTTCTCCTCTGTACGAATGGGCGTTTCACCTAAGATAAATGCCTTGGCGACACTGATCATTCTGACGGTCTCCTTGATAGCCTTTATTTCATGGTATTTTGCAAGGCGCAGTGATAAAAAGAGTTTAGTGCCGGCGATGTAAGGTTTTGATATTTAAAAATAAGAAGGTGCATTAAGCGATGGTGGCTGAGTGCTTCTTTTTCAATCCCCATACTAGGCAATGTACTTAGTGTGGGGGCCAACAAACACAATGAAAGTAGGTAAAGGTTATGACAAGCATACCTCATGCAGATTCCTATTATGCGGCATCGGCTAATGACAAAGTAGAGCGGGCTCAACTCGTCGATAATATCGAATCGGACGTGTGTATTATCGGTGCTGGTTACACTGGCCTATCCACTGCACTGCACCTGCTAGAGCTGGGCTTTAGCGTGACAATACTGGAGGCAGCACGTATCGGGTGGGGCGCTTCAGGACGTAACGGCGGGCAGATCGTTAACAGTTTTAGTCGTGATATAGATTCGATTGAAAAAACCGTCGGCAAAGAGAAAGGCAAGCTATTTGGTGAGATGGCATTCGAAGGTTCTCGCATCATTAAAGAATTAATTAATAAGCACAACATACAATGCGACTTAAAAGATGGTGGCGTGTTTGCAGCGTTAAACCCTAAACAGATGGGGCATCTTGAAGCGCAAAAAATCCTGTGGGAAAAGCATGGTCACATGGGCCACCTTGAGCTGCTGGACGCTAAAGGGATCCGCTCTGTTGTGGGCTCTGAGCAATACATTGGTGGTTTATTAGATAAAAGCGGTGGTCACATTCATCCGCTGAATCTGGCCTTGGGGGAAGCGGCTGCGGTTGAGTCCATGGGCGGGGTGATCTATGAAGACTCGGCGGTTATTCGCGTCGAACAAGGAGATAATCCGGTTATCCATACCGCAAAAGGGTCGGTGAAGGCTAAATTTGTGGTGGTCGCGGGCAATGCCTATCTCAATGGCTTGATGCCGGAGCTGCAAGCTAAGTCTATGCCCTGTGGTACTCAAGTTCTCACAACTGAGCCATTGAGTGACGAATTAGCCAACAGTCTACTGCCGCAGGACTACTGTGTTGAGGATTGTAACTACCTGCTGGATTACTTTAGGTTGTCCGGCGACAAGCGCCTTATCTATGGCGGCGGCGTGGTATACGGCGCTCGGGATCCTGCCGACATTGAAGCGATTATTCGCCCAAAAATGTTAGCCACCTTTCCTCAGCTTAAGGATGTGAAGATAGATTTTACGTGGACGGGTAATTTTTTGCTGACGCTGTCTCGTTTGCCTCAGGTAGGGCGTATCGGCGATAACATTTACTACTCTCAAGGCTGTAGTGGTCATGGTGTGACCTACACGCACCTGGCTGGCAAGATATTAGCTGAAGCGATACATGGTCAGGCGACTCGATTCGATGTATTTGCTGATTTGCCACATTATCCTTTCCCTGGTGGGCATATGTTTAAGATACCTTTCAGTGCCATCGGTGCTTGGTATTACACTATGCGGGATAAACTCGGGATCTAATATTTTCATTCATTTAATACCAGTTCCATTAAATGAGTGATCAATTCAGAGCCGCTCAGGCTTTTCAATTCAAGGCACATTGATGAAGAAATGGTTATTCCCTTTTAAGTTAATGTAAAGCAGAAGTGGAATGCCTGAGAGGCTCACGTAGTGCGGGTTTCAAAGCCCTTTATGCTACGTTAGAGGCTTTTGATATAGAATAACTATTAGCTTCAAGCCTCCGTCTTGCCTACAGGGCTTTGAACTCCCGCTGAAAGATCACATTATTAATGGAATTGGTATAACCACTTCGATATTGAGTTGAGGTGGTTAAATTCATCGGTTTATTCTTGTTATTAAATTCTAGTAGTAACGAGAATAAATCGTGCTGATGTGGGGAGGGAACAGTTAAAAAATTAGAGAGAAAATATATCACTTCCTTGTGATGTAAATATGTCATTAGCGCCGAAAAGAACAGACCCTATTTCCTGTAACATAAAAATGAGGTAACAAATAAATACCTCAAGACCTCTAGCAGAACTCAATTTGTATGGTGTAACGTGCGCCTAAACGGAATATTGATGTTTTTAACATTGTTGTTCTGCGTATTTTGTTTTTATCAACTCTTCTTATCTTCTTACTAAATCTTGTTCTATCAAGTCTAACTTGTAAGCGCTTACATTTAAGTTAAGGTAATTTTTGCTCACAGTCAACATAAAGGTGACAATCAGATGTGAATTGGCTTAACGATTACTGATTATTGTTTACAGAATCCCGCAGAATTAATTGAGGGGTAAAAGTGTTCACAATGTTGATATCAGGCTTCTTGTAGACATTTTTTAATACCCAAAGCGCGGCCATTTTGCCCATCTCTTGAATGGGGTTACTGACCGTCGAAAGTTTAGGTGAGATATATTTAGGAAACGGAAAGTTGTCATAGCCGATAAATGAAAGCTGCTCTGGTACCATCACATTGTGCTCAAGACTGACAGAAATAGCGCCTGAGGCCATCTGGTCATTAGCACAAATAACACAGGTAAAATGTGTATCCTGTTTAAGCAAATATTCCATGGCATCACTGCCGCTTGGCTCAAAGAAATTACCTTCGTAAAAAAGCGTGTCATCAAAGTTGACATCATGTTCCGCTAAGGCTTTTTTATGGCCTTCTAAGCGTTCTCTGGCGTCGGGCTTAAGCAGTGGTCCTGCAATATACGCTAACTTTGTATGCCCGTGGGATAGCACATGTTTTGTGGCAAGGTAACCGCCCAAGACATTATTGAGATGGATGCACCTGTCTGCTATTTCACTGATATATCGATTAATCAATACGATAGGCGTGCGCTTTTGACTGAGGGCGATGAGGTAATCATCTGATAGTGCTTCAACATCTAAGATAAGTGCATCACAGCCTCTATCAAGCAGAAACTCTACCGCCTCCCTCTCCTGAGCTTCATCACTGTGGCCAGCTGCGATAATCACATGCTTGTTTGCATTACGTAGGGCTGATTCAATCTCTGTCATCATGGCCCCGTAGAAAGGCCCATTAAGTTGAGAGACTAAAACACCAATACTGTTTGAACAGTTAGAAGCAAGTGATTGGGCGATGGAGCTAGGGCGATAACCCAGCTGTTCCATGGCGTCTTGTACTTTTTTCTTTGTCTTTTCACTGACATTGGTGTTCTTATTCATCACCCTAGAAACTGTCGCTAGGGAAACTCCTGCCAATATAGAGACATCATATATGGTGGCCATTTTTTCCTTTTTTACCCTGATTAAAGCCTGTTTTAGCAGGTTAACATGCTTTTATTTTTCTATTCTATTTAATTCGAGATGAATCTCGTCAACCATCTGATTATTAAGAGTATATTTACGCATGACGATGGCGACTAAAATGGAGCATATTGCAGGTAAAACGGTAAAAGACAATAAAATGCCATCAAGGGTTTCTGGTGTCTGAACCGCATCGGCTTGGTATCCATAGCCTGAGAGTAACCACCCCGCTGCAGCGCCACCGACAGCAACCCCTAGTTTTATGAAGAATATGATAGAGGAGTAGATGACTCCGGTGATCCGCACTCCCTGCTTATATTCCCCGTAGTCAACGGTATCGGCCATTTTCGCCCATAATAGTGGGGTGGCCATATTGATGGTAAATCCCCAAAGAACATACATAGTGAAGGCCAGTATGACTTGGTCACTGGGAACAAAGTACGCGGCTAAACACAAGGCGGCTGAGATAAGTTGCAGCGCGATATAGGCGTTTACTTTACAGACTCGTTTGGCTAACGGCTGTGCCAACATGCAGCCAAAAATATTGCCTACCATGCCTAACGTGATAAAGAGAGTGATCATATCAGGCATTTTCAGAAAGTACTTTACGTAGTAAATGGCAAGGCTAGATTTAAGTACCAAACCTGTTAACAGAAATACCGCAGCAAGGGACAACACCCGCCATTGGTCATTCTGCATCAGGTAACCTAAGTCTTGTTTGAAGCTGGAGTTATGGGGACGTGTGGGGTTCAACCTCTCTTTGGTATTCCAAAAACAGATTAAAAACATCGCTACGCCTAAGATGCTCATCGCGGTAATGGTCAGTTGGTAGCCTTTTGCTTGATCGCCTTGCCCAAGAAACTCAACCAACGGCAGGGTTAATCCAGACACTAATAGTCCGCCTAACATCGCAAACACAAAACGGTAAGATTGTATTGAGACTCGCTCTTTAGGATCAGTGGTGAGTACGGCGCCTAATGCACAATAGGGGATGTTAATGGCGGTATAAACCATCATCAAAGCGGTATAGGTCACGAAGGCGTAAATCATTTTTCCCTGTTCGGAAAGATCAGGAGTGGTAAAGGCCAATACACTAAAAATACCAAAGGGGAGGGCAAACCAAAGTAGGTAGGGCCTAAATTTGCCATATCGTGTTTGGGTTCTATCGGTTAGGGCGCCCATTAACGGGTCAGTGATGGCATCGATAAGGCGCACTGCCAAGAACATGGTGCCGACAAAAGCGGGAGGGATGCCAAAAATATCAGTGTAGAAAAAAGTTAAAAACAACATCACTGTCTGAAACACGATATTACTGGCGGTGTCGCCTAACCCATAGGCAATTTTCTCTTTAACACTGATCATCATAAACCCTTATTATTATTTTTGATTACTGGTGTGACGAGCTGAAATGAAGTCTCGATAAGCTAATCCACTGGCTTTAATCGTACGAACTTGAGTGTCATAATCCACATAGACCAGCCCGAAGCGCTTTAAATAGCCTTCAGCCCATTCAAAGTTGTCCATTAAACTCCATGCAAAATAGCCCTGAATGTTCACGCCTGCCTCGATTGCTTGATCTAATGCTTCAAGATGACCCTGATAATATTGGATCCGATTGATGTCATTTACAGCTCCATCTATGAGCTTATCGGCCATAGCGGCGCCATTCTCGGTAATGTAAATGGGAGGCAATTGGTATTGCTGGTTGAGTGAAATAAGTAAATCAGTGAATGCTTGAGGGTATATTTCCCAGCCTATGTCAGTCTTGGGAACATCCTGTACTGGGAGCGTTTCAAAACCTTGTTCGGGGCAGTGCTGGTAAACATTGCGGGTGTAAAAGTTAACCCCTAAATAATCCAGTGGTTGAAGCAGGATATCGAAATCCCCCTTGAGAACGATAGGCTTGTCTTCGTCACTCAAGCTGTTAATCGCATCAGGGTAACGCCCCTCAAGTAGCGGCTTGATATACCATTGATTAAAGTACTCATCGGCAAATGATGCCGCGGCTTTATCTGCTGCAGAGTCAGTTAAAGGATAGCAAGGGGTAAAGTTTAGTACGATACCATTCAGACTGTTCGGGGCATTTTTTTGCAGTACTTGCATAGCAAGTCCATGGGCGAGCAAGAGATGATGCGCAGACTGTCTACCGTAGGATTTTTGTTTTAGTCCCGGGGCATGAACGCCTGTTTCATAGCCTAAATATGAGCTGCAAAATGGCTCATTAAGCGTGGCGTATGAATACACTCTATCATCAAAAATTCGACTGACTTTGTCGGCATAATCCTGAAAAAGGTAGGCGGTTTGTCGGTTTAACCAACCGCCATTATCTTCAATAAATTGCGGTAAATCCCAATGGTAGAGTGTGACAAAGGCTTTAATTTTGCTCTGTTTGAGTGCATCAAGTAGCTGAATATAAAAATCTATTCCTTCGGCATTGATGCTGCCATCTTGATTTATCACTCGTCCCCACGAGATAGACAGTCGATAGGCATCCACCTTGAGTGATTTAATCAACTCTATATCTTCTTGCCAAAGCCTAAAATGGTCACAGGCGACTTTGCCATCCGAGGCATCACGGATTTTGTCCTGTGTTGCACAGAAGGTGTCCCAAATACTCGGGAGCTGCAAATTAGCACTTCCTTCTATTTGAAATGAAGCAGTTGCCACACCGTAAGTGAATTCGCTGCTGTTGAGTTTTGAATGTTTTGGTAAAGATAGTTTCATATAATCAATCACTTATTTTTCGTTTTAATTTATCACTTCAAGTGTAGAGTCTGTTATTTTTGTATAAAGTATGCGATTGTTAATCGTTATTAGCAAAACGTGTTGACTTTGGTTATCGTAATGTTAACAATGAAAGCGCTTACATTGAGACTAATGACTTCTCTAGGAAAGGTCAATTTTTTGATTAGGATATTTTATTGTCCGGCTCAATTTGTCAGGGAATGATGGCTTACTAATAAATTAATACGAACTAGATAGTGGTGGAGTAGAGCATGACCAGTACAACAACTTTGAATGAACAATCATCTGAGAGCGTACATCAGCGAGGTGATTTTCGGTTTGCATTAGTGGCGTTAACGTCACTGTTTTTCATGTGGGGGTTTATCACTTGTCTCAATGATATTCTTATTCCCTATTTGAAAAACATGTTTGATCTTAATTACACCCAAGCGATGTTGGTGCAATTTTGTTTTTTTGGTGCTTACTTTATTGTTTCGATCCCTGCGGGTCATCTCGTGGGTAAAATCGGTTACCAGAAAGGTATCGTGACGGGACTTGCCATCGCCTGTTTAGGCTGTTTACTTTTTTATCCATCAGCCAGTTTTGCATCATATTGGATGTTTTTAGTCGCCTTTTTCGTGTTGGCATCTGGGATCACCATACTGCAAGTGGCGGCGAATCCCTATGTGAGTGTACTTGGTCCTGCTAAGACGGCTTCATCTCGTTTAACTTTAACTCAGGCATTTAACTCATTAGGCACCACAGTCGCGCCATTTTTTGGCAGCTGGTTAATTCTATCTACATCAAAGCAGGGTGAGGCAACATCAGAAGTGCTCAACGATGCAGTGCATCAAGCGAGCACGGTTCAAGTTCCTTATCTTATTCTGGCTGGCACACTGTGCTTAATCGCGGTGCTGTTTTTATGGTTAAAGCTTCCTTTGCTCGGCATTAAAAGCGCGGCAACATCCGAGCTTCATCAGTCTGGTTCTCGTAGCGCATGGCATTACCCACACTTAGTACTCGGTGCGGTGGGGATTTTTGTGTATGTGGGCGCTGAAGTATCAATCGGCAGTTTTCTGATCAGCTTTTTAGGTCAGGAAGATATAGCTGGGCTGAGTCACGCTGATGCTGCGCATTACATCGCCTATTATTTTGGCGGGGCTATGCTGGGTCGATTTTTTGGTGCTGCTGTGATGCAGAAAATTAAAGCGGGCAAGGTACTGGCATTCAATGCGATATGCGCATGTATTCTCGTGGTGTTGGTGATTTTCAGTAGTGGCAGCTTAGCAATGTGGGCACTACTGTTAGTGGGTTTATGCAACTCGATTATGTTCCCTACTATTTTCAGCTTAGCGTTACAAGATTTAGAGCAGCACACCAGCCAAGGTTCTGGCATTTTATGTTTAGCGATTGTTGGTGGTGCCATTGTTCCGCTTTTCCAAGGGATCTTAGCTGATAGCTTTGGCATACAAATCGCCTTTGTGTTGCCGCTACTTTGTTATGGCTTTATCGCGTATTACGGCATGAAAGGTTGTGATGCAAAACGTCCGGTAGCGCACGTTCCAAATAACACATAATAATTAAGAGGTTTTGAGATATGAGCGGGCTTGTGTACAAAGGTTCATGGTTAACGATAACGTCGATGGCAGTCAGTGTCGCGATAACAATAGGGGCGACAGGTTGTGGTACTGGTAAGCCTTTAGATACTGCAACTGCTGTCGAGTCGATAGAGAGTGATCAAGATGATGCTTTTGGAGGCAAGCCAACTGACATTGCTATTTGGCCTGCGTTGGATATTCCTCATCGCGATAATGTTAAGGTTGAGCAGCGAGTCAGTGAGCTGTTAAGTCAGATGACATTAGCGCAAAAAGTGGCGCAGATGATCCAGCCTGAAATACGTGATATTAGCGTTGAAGATATGCGTCAATATGGCTTTGGCTCATACCTTAATGGCGGCGGTGCATATCCTAACAATGATAAACATGCCTTACCTTCAGATTGGATAGCGCTGGCAGAAGAGATGTACCAAGCGTCAGTCGATGCCAGCCTTGATGGTTCGAGTATTCCCACTATGTGGGGCACCGATGCTGTTCATGGTCACAACAATGTGATTGGGGCAACGCTGTTTCCCCATAATATTGGCCTTGGCGCGGCAAATAACCCTGAACTTATTCGAGATATCGCCTCCATTACCGCTAAAGAGGTGATGGTGACAGGCATTGATTGGGTTTTTGCGCCAACAGTGGCTGTAGTGCGTGATGATCGCTGGGGGCGCACCTATGAGGGCTATTCAGAAGATCCTGAAATCGTACTTGCCTATTCGAAAGCGATTGTTGAAGGCCTACAGGGAAAAGCCGATGAAGCTAACTTTTTGTCGTCTGAGCATGTCATTTCGACTGTGAAACACTTTATCGGTGATGGCGGCACGGAAAAGGGCGATGATCAGGGAGACAATGTCATCGATGAACAAGGGTTATTTGATATTCATGGTCAAGGTTATGTTGGTGGGTTAACTGCGGGCGCACAATCTGTGATGGCCTCTTTTAATAGTTGGCATGGTGTGAAGAATCATGGCAATCGCTATCTATTGACTGATGTACTTAAAGACAAAATGGGATTTGATGGCTTTGTTGTCGGTGATTGGAATGGTCATGGACAGATAGTGGGTTGTTCGAATGAAAGCTGCCCTCAAGCGGTTAATGCCGGGCTTGATATCTTCATGGTGCCCACCGATGCGTGGAAACCTTTGTATGAAAACACGATTGCCGAAGTGAAGAATGGCCAGATCCCCCTTGAAAGAATAGACGACGCGGTTAGCCGTATTTTACGGGTAAAAGTTCGTGCGGGTTTATTTGATAAACTCAGTCCTGCTTTGCGTCCGTTATCTGGCAAGCTTGAGTTAATAGGCCATGAGCGTCATCGAGCAGTGGCTAAACAAGCCGTGAAGGAGTCGTTGGTTTTGTTGAAAAACAAAAACCACATTCTGCCTTTATCTCCCAAGATGAATGTATTAGTTGCTGGCGATGGCGCTGACAATATTGGGAAACAATCTGGTGGTTGGAGTCTGACATGGCAGGGAACGGATAATCAAAACAGCGACTTTCCTGGTGCCAGTTCAATTTACCGTGGCATTGAGCAAAAGGTACTCGATGCGGGTGGCCGTGTTTCACTCAATGAAGAGGGGGCATTTACCGCAAAAAATCGCCCGGATGTCGCCATTGTTGTATTTGGCGAAGAACCTTATGCAGAAGGCAATGGCGACATTGATAATCTAGAGTATCAAAGGGGCGATAAGCGAGATTTAGCTTTGCTGAAAAAGCTTCAGCGTGAAGGGATCCCCGTGGTCTCCATCTTTATCAGTGGTCGACCGTTATGGATAAACCCTGAACTCAATGCATCTGATGCGTTTGTGGCCGCTTGGCTTCCAGGCAGTGAAGGAGATGCAATTGCTGATGTGTTGTTTTCAACCCCTGATGGGCTGATAGATACTGACATGACAGGCAAACTCTCTTTTTCGTGGCCATCAACACTAGAACAAACCGTGGTCAATCGTTTCGATGCTGATTACCAGCCGTTGTTTGAATATGGCTATGGTTTGTCCTACGGCGATAAAGACGTATCAAGTGTTGTGTCAGAAGTGAAGGCGGTGGACTTAACACCGTTGCAGCCCTTGGCAATATTCAATAACGTCGTCAAAGCCCCGTGGCATTTATCCATCGGTACACCAGATAAACAGGAGATGATCAGTTCGAGTATTCAGACGAATGGTCCTGTTAACATGCGAACCATAGACAGAATGGTGCAGGAAGATGCCCGCAAGCTGAACTTAGATGGCACCGAAGCTGGCGTGGTGGTGTTTGGTGCTAACTTCACTAAAGACCTTCGGGCATACGCATCGAATAATACGGTTGTGTCATTCGATGTAAAGTTAGATAACCTGAAGCCAAGCAGTGTTCAATTATCACTTGTTTGCGACACACCCTGTAGGACAAGTGTTGAGTTAACTGATGAGTTTCAACAAGCACTTGGCTCTGGCTGGCACAACATAACCGTTGATCTCGCTTGTTTTCAATTGACCAGTGAGCAGCTTTCAAAAATTCAAAGTCCTTTCTTGTTGACCTCTAAAGCAGAGATGACGCTGAGTTTATCGGACATATTTTGGCTACCTCAATACCATGAACAGCCTGATATTTCATGTCATTGACCCGTTACGCCTTTAGAGTCGTGCGTTATTATTGGAGAAGAGCAGATGTATAGAATTGGTATTGATTTAGGTGGCACTAAAATTGAGTTAATCGCTTTAGATGCACAAGGCGGTGAGGCCTTTCGTAAGCGTATCCCAACGCCCAGAGAGTATCAATTGACGTTAGATGCCATCGTGACCCTTGTTGAAGAGGCTGAGCAGTTACTTGGTGAACAAGCAAGTGTTGGAGTTGGTATTCCAGGGATACTGTCACCCTTTACTGGCAAGGTGAAAAATGCCAATTCAACCTGGATCAATGGCCATGCCTTAGATGTCGATTTAGGTGATAGATTAAAACGAGAAGTGAGGGTTGCTAACGACGCCAACTGTTTTGCAGTGTCTGAAGCGGTTGACGGTGCAGCCAAAAATAAAGGGGTGGTATTTGGCGTTATCATCGGCACCGGCTGCGGTGCGGGTATTGCGATAAATGGCCGAGTCCATGCTGGTGGCAACGGCATTGGAGGTGAGTGGGGACATAACCCGCTACCTTGGATGACGGCAGAAGAGCACCATTCAACAAGTTGCTTCTGTGGCAACAGAGATTGTATCGAAACCTTTATCTCTGGCACTGGCTTTGTACGTGATTTTTGCGAAGCGGGTGGCAAAGCCTCTAGTGGAATAGAGATAGCTGAGATGATGGCCCAAGGAGATGAGCTTGCTACTCAAGCCTTTACACGTTTCATCGACCGACTCGCCCGCTCTTTAGCCCATGTGATCAACATACTGGATCCTGATGTCATCGTATTGGGCGGTGGCGTATCAAATATCGATGCCATTTACAGTGAGGTCCCCGCAGTGCTGCCACTTTATGTATTAGGCAGGGAATGTGAAACACCCGTGGTTAAGAATCAATATGGCGCATCATCCGGCGTCAGAGGTGCCGCGTGGCTGTGGGGCAGAGATGCGTAAACTTCTTTAACTGACTCGCATAAATACAGAAACCTGCAGCCATGCAGGTTTTTTGTTGGAGTATTATCCGGTTTCAGTAAAAAGGTGCAATTGACAATGCTTGTCCAACTTACTCATGTTCGACTACCATTGGCCATTGTAGGATAATGACTTAAAAACAGTTAAATAGAATTGTTCACAAACATGATAACTGTCAGATTTTAGTCACAGCACTTTAGTTGCCTACTCCCCAGTAAACTTTTGTTCGTTCGTCACAATAAAACCCTTCAATCTCAGCCTTATTTATTAGTGATGTCAAAAGCTTATTATTAGCACAAATAAAGGTGCAGTGACTGTCCCAATGTGTCGCTATCAAAATTTTTTTATTGGGAGTATATGAACACGCTGAATATGGTAACTCATCTTTAATAAGGATATCCTCTATCCACTTTAGTCTTCTCTCTATTCCAAATTCGTCGCCAACCCAAAGCCATTCATAACCTAGCTCATGTAAAGCTGACAATAACTTTCCTTCAACAAATGGGCATATGCACCCTTCGTCTGGAATGCTAATACTGGTCTCTTTGCTAAACTGACGTATCGCATCAGAGAATGCTTTGTTTTCAAACTGACGCTTAAGCCCACCAATATGTGTTCGTAATCCAACATCCATCTCGGAAGGAGTGTTTAATGACACTTTAGATATGATCTCAGCCCAACTGATAGCCGTACAGCCACTTCTTATCTCGGCATTGGTAGGGAAATCATCACCTTCAAATTTACTCATTGGTATGTTATCGGGCTTGTAACATTGATGATATGCAATGAATACAGAGTTAAATCTGTTTTTATAATAATCTAGTATCAAGTCATCACTGGGGCATGATGCGTATATATCAAATGCAGGTAATATCTTTTTCTTAACCACTATTTTCCCTTTCAATTGTTCTTAAAATCAACTAATGAGTGGGCTGAGCGATAAGATATCATTCACAGAGTACTTAGTTTCTACAGCTAACTATGCCTGTCTAAATTTGTTTTGTTTCACCTTTTCATTCCGTTCCGTTAATTTTTGGATCTCAGGTAGTTAGTATTGGAGTATGCCCCAAATCATAATCAACGGAATGACAGCGTGCCATAAGAAGCCATTAAAGAACTACAATGATGTAAAAGTAATTTGGATAACTACATATTAGAATAACTTGAGCCAATAAGGAGCGATGGGCATTTGTCCTACAGCCAAAATCGGTAAACCAAAAATGATAAACATAGGCAATAGTGAGAAAGCTAAAAAGAAAACATTATTCCTTTAATTAGCTAATAATCTCAATTTTTCATCATTCTGACCAAACTGCGAATTCATTTCCGTTTGGATCACTAAAGTGAAATCTTCTACCGCCTGGAAATGAAAATATTGGTTTAACAATTTCACCACCTGCTTTCTTAATTTTATCTTGGGTCGCTTCAAGTAAGTTAGCGTATAAAACAATTAGAGGGCTTCCATTTTTAGTAGAAACAACTAAATCAGATTTAAAGAAGCCACCATCAACTCCCTGAGCGGCAAAACTACAATAATCGGGTCCATAGTCTACAAATGACCAGCCGAAAACTGTGTTAAAAAAAACTTTGGTAGCTTCAATATTTTTTGCTGGAATTTCAATATAATTAATTTTATTATTTTTAGTCATTTCAGTGCTTGCATCCTTAATCACATCTGAGTTATTTGCACTTGTACTAGCTATAAATAAAGATAGCGCCAATGCGAGAATATATTTCATAAACCTTCCTGATTAGATAACAGCTTATTCAATGGCAGCACGATAACGTTCCAGTCGGCCTTCATATTTTTAACCTATCATTGCTAGGTCGCCGCTGTAAACAGATCACAGCTTATAAAAATTTAGAGAATTTCGTAAGCCTCTATTTTTAGCTAAAGAACCAAACAAGAACGCGATTTACCACGGAGGACTGGAGGATCTCGGAGTGCCGATTTAAATTGCCACCCACATATCGTAATGACCGTGCAGTGTGCTCAAAAATCAATACGACGTCAGAGGCACAGCTTGGCTGTGGGGCAGAGATGCGTAAACTTCTTTAACTGACTCGCATAAATACAGAAACCTGCAGCCATGCAGGTTTTTTGTTTTAGAGGGGGGGAAATTGATGCTAGTTGATCCATTTAGCAATTAACTTAGCTATTAACTATGGCTGCGCGTATATATTCTCCGTCCACAGTACCTTTGTTGCCCCACTTTAAACTGATTAAAGTGCCAAAAACAGTTGAGGCTAAAGATAAAGGTTGGTCTATAAACCAAGTTGGTGGGATATATAATTCTTGCATTAACAGCGAAGTGATTAAAAAAACTAATAGAGCATTAAATAAAAACACTGTGGCGGCATAGTACCAGGCTTTACTTACACGTCGCTTCGCCATTAATGTATATATGATAGTGGCCAATATAAATGGCGGTAGTAATTGATATGTCGAGAATTCACCTAATGTAAGTAACGATAAATTATCAACCCCAATGACCATCGTTGTAAATGTACTCAATGCTGTAAGCAGTACAAATATGGTCAAAGAATATTTGGCTATCCTTGAAGTTTTCAATTTATCTCCATGCCTCATTATGGGCTAATAATGTTGGTAAAACTTAATGGATCACGAGATAAGCGAGGCTTTGTTAGTGTTGTACGTTATGTGTTTTTCTCAACTAAGTCGCAAATTTCTTGACCTTTTTCGTAAGGAGATTTGAAGTAAATATCTGGTAGATCTTTAAATGGCTCGACCATTTCTATAACCAATTTTGACTCGGTAAGCTCGGTAATCATATCGATGAATTTTTCTTCTTTTAAGACGTACTCGGAACTAGATAAGCCAACCTCAGCGGTAACTCTATTCGTTTTATCAATAAACCAATGACTAAGATAAAAATCTATATCTAGTTCTCCACTGGCGTTTTTGGTAAAAGCATAGGAGCACTTTCTACCGTCACTTAAGTAAGTAGACTCTTGATAAAAGATTTCACCATCTTGGGATTTGCTTTGAATCCATGTACCTAATATTTTTTCATTAAGAGAACGCTCATCTGCCTCCACTGCATCGAAAACAAAAATAAAGATAAAGAAGATGAAAAGGTGACGCATTTCTTAAACTCCCCTAATGAAATATATGGACTTTTTTGTAGAGTAGTCAGCCCTTATATTTAACCTATCATTGCTAAGTTGCAGCTGTAAACAGATCACAGCTTATAAACATTTAGAGAATTTCGTAAGCCTCTATCTTTAGCTAAAGAACCAAACAAAAAAGTGGTTTACCACGGAGGACACGAAGATCTCGGAGATAAGCAAACGACAATAACTTTAGGAGCTAAATAGAAGAGAGGAATAACCTAGTGTGGAAGCGGCCGCGAGTTTCGATTTCAAGGCGAAGTTGCACATAGTGCAACTCTTTGAGCGAGAGGTAGGGATACCGAACTGGCAGTTTAATAAGGACGTTATTGGCAACCGTAAAGCGGCCATGGATGGCTTTATAGCGGCTCGCAGAAGTATCTGCACATACGCCCACCGCAGGTGATAAACAGCAATGAAGATTCAACCTTCAATAATCAGATCCAACACCAAATTAAGCCAGAAGCTAAATCAGAAAATGTAATCAATCTTCATTCGAAGGTAAATTCCAGACACAAAAAAGCCTACACAAGGTAGGCTTATCTGTTTAAATTGGTGGCCCCTCCCAGACTCGAACTGGGGACCTGACGATTATGAGTCGTATGCTCTAACCAACTGAGCTAAGGGGCCTACTTAAGGAAGTCGTCACTACCGAAAGCGAACAGAAGTATACGAGTTTTAAATGACGTTGTCACCTGTGATTTGATAAGAAATTGCAACTTTGAACTCAACTGCTTATCTGTTAATCGATATGCGGATTTGTGGCGTCAGAATGCTGAAATTAAACGCAAAAAAAACCTGCCGAGTAGGCAGGTTTTCATTGTTTACTTAATTCTTAGAGTATGACTACTCGTCGAGGAAAGATTTTAAGATCTCAGAACGTGAAGGGTGACGCAGCTTACGCAGTGCCTTAGCTTCAATTTGACGAATACGCTCACGTGTTACGTCAAACTGTTTGCCCACTTCTTCAAGCGTGTGGTCGGTGTTCATGTCGATACCGAAACGCATGCGCAATACTTTCGCTTCACGAGCGGTTAGACCTGCAAGTACTTCGTGAGTGGCGTTCTTCAAGCTTTCGCCTGTTGCCGAGTCTAGAGGTAGCTCTAAGGTCGTATCTTCGATGAAATCACCTAAGTGCGAATCTTCGTCATCGCCGATAGGGGTTTCCATTGAGATTGGCTCTTTAGCAATCTTAAGTACTTTACGGATCTTATCTTCAGGCATCATCATACGCTCTGCCAGCTCTTCAGGAGAAGGTTCGCGACCCATCTCTTGTAGCATTTGACGTGAGATACGGTTTAGCTTGTTGATTGTTTCAATCATATGCACTGGAATACGGATCGTTCTTGCTTGGTCAGCAATAGAGCGAGTGATCGCCTGACGGATCCACCAAGTTGCATAAGTTGAGAACTTATAACCACGACGGTATTCGAACTTATCAACCGCTTTCATTAGACCAATGTTACCTTCTTGGATTAGATCCAGGAATTGTAGGCCACGGTTAGTGTATTTTTTCGCGATAGAGATAACCAAACGTAAGTTAGCTTCAACCATCTCTTTCTTAGCACGGCGAGCTTTAGCTTCACCGATTGACATACGACGGTTGATATCTTTGATAGCAGCAATCGCAAGTCCAGTTTCTTTTTCAATGGCATCAAGCTTTGCACGACAACGACGAACGTCATGCTCAACCATCTCTAAACCTTCAACATAAGGCTTTTTAGAGGCAAGTTCTTCATCAAACCACGCGATGCTACTTTCGTCAGAGGTGTAACCTTTAACGAAGTTTTTCTTTGGCATTTTAGCTTGTTCAACACACAGTTTCATGATGAGACGTTCTTGAACTCGAACTCTATCCATCATGGCGCGCATGCTTTTGACTAAGCGGTCAAACTGCTTAGGCATTAAACGGAACTCTTTGAATATCTCACCGATTTCAAAAAGTGCTAACGTTGACTCAGGGTGTCCACGGCCTTTTAGATTGATGATTCTAAGTGTGTTTTCATGGGCTGCGCGAAGTTGAGTGAAGCGCTCTTTAGCTTCTTCAGGATCTGGACCTTTTGGACCTTCCTCTTCTTCATCATCGTCATCATCTGATTCATTATCTTCATCATCAAGCTCTTCATCAGAAAGCTCTGAACCAACGTGAGTTGCTGTTGGAGCAACATCTTCAGCGTTTGGATCGACAAAACCTGAGATGATGTCAGACAAGCGGACTTCTTCAGCTTCGTAACGGTCGAATTGCTCAAGGATCATAGCAATCGCTTGCGGGTATTCCGCAACTGATGCCTGAACGGTGTTGATCCCTTCTTCTATACGCTTGGCGATAACAATTTCGCCCTCACGAGTAAGAAGTTCAACTGTGCCCATTTCACGCATGTACATGCGGACTGGATCAGTTGTGCGGCCTAGTTCGGCTTCTACCGTTGCAAGTGCAGCGGCAGCTTCTTCGGCAGCATCGTCATCGGTGCTGTCTTCAGACATCATGATGTCATCTGCATCCGGTGCCTCTTCATAGACCCGAATACCCATGTCATTAATCATCTGGACAATATCTTCGATCTGGTCGGCATCGACCATATCTGCAGGCAAGTGATCGTTCACTTCTGCATAGGTTAAGTAACCTTGCTCTTTACCTTTGGCAAGCAACAATTTAAGTTGCGACTGAGGAGTGTGCTCCATAGATATCATCCAAGTTGGGTAACAGTTAAAACGACGCACATTGATTGCTGCGCAAATCGTCAATTATAGCCTTGTGTGTTTCAGTGTGCTAGTCATAAATGCTTACATATCAGGTCAGATATACCTTATTTGAGCCCTTTTATGACAGCAATAAGCTTAGTCAGTTGTATCCTTTCATCTTTAGTATGGTTCTGTTTTAGACTGAGCTCTTGATATCGCTGTTCAATATATTGATTATTGAGCCAAACCAAGGTTTTCCTAAACTCGAAATGCAAGTTTTCATCCGCCACTTGATGGTCCCATTGGGTCAGTTTTTTTAGGGTGCTAAGTTGATTATCGCCCCTGAACTGCTCAAGTAGTTGTGCGCTGTTTTTAACTTGTTTACGAGTTATGTCTAATAAAAGAGTCAGCAAATCTATGCCGGCCATCTTTAAATGTTTCAGTGCAGGTTGCTCTGGCAAACCTTCACCTAAAAGAGGATTTTGTACTAGCAAGGCGATGGCAAGTCGCAATGGTGTTCCTCGTCCTTTTAATGCTTTTGTTTGAAGCGGTTTAGCTTGCTCTTTAGCGGAGAAACCTAACTTTTTCTTTAGCTCTTCGGCACTGTTCATACCGAGTTTATACGCTAAGTTTTCAAGTAGTAGACTTTGTAAAACAGTGTCTTGTACTTTTTCAATTAGTTTTATTGCCTGTTTTGCAAGTGTACCTTTATCAGAACCATGTTGCTTAGCTAAAGTTTCAAAAAGAAACTCTGGTAGCAACTGTGCTTCGTCAACTTGGCTTTCAAACACTTCTTTTCCTACCTGACGGACCATGGTATCTGGGTCTTCGCCTTCAGGAAGGAACATAAATTTCACTTGATTCCCTGGTTTTAACAAGGGAAGTGCAGTCTCGAGTGCTCGCCATGCGGCTTCTACACCCGCTCTATCACCGTCATAACAACAGACAACCTCTTTGGCACTTCGCAATAAAAGCTGAAATTGTTCAGCGGTTGTTGATGTGCCTAATGAAGCTACTGCGTAGTCGACACCAAATTGAGCCAGTGCGACGACATCCATATAACCTTCGACAATGAGCACTTTCTGCGCATCTCTGTGCTTTTGTTTAAGCTCATAGAGACCATAAAGTTCATTGCCCTTATGAAATATGGGCGTTTCTGGAGAATTCAAGTACTTTGGCGTACCATCGCCTAAAACTCGACCACCAAAACCGATAACTCGGCCTCTTCTGTCTCGAATTGGAAACATAAGTCGGTCACGAAATCTATCGTAACGCTTGCCGTTGTCATTTTCTATTACCATGCCGGCGGTAAGCAATTTATCTTGTGCACCCTGACTTTGGCGGTATCGGCTTAATAAGCCATCCCATCCGTCAGGTGCAAATCCAATATTGAAATGTTCAACCACTTCATTGGAAAGTCCTCGATGTGTTAAATAATCAAGCACCTTTTGTTTGTCATTATTTTGTCTAAGCTGATTCTGAAAATACAGACTTGCTTCTTCCATTAACTGGTATAAATCACGACTGAGTCCTTCGTCGCGTTTGGGCCCTGACCCTTGCTCTCTTGGAACTTCAACACCAAGTTGACCTGCAAGATCTTCAATGGCATCTATAAAGTCGAGTCGGTCATACTCCATTACGAAGTCAATGACGTTGCCATGTGCGCCGCACCCGAAGCAGTGGTAAAACTGTTTATCTCGGCTTACGGTAAAAGAGGGCGATTTCTCGCTATGAAAAGGGCAACAGGCAGAGTGATTCTTACCCGCTTTTTTTAAGGGTACTTTAGCGTCGATTAGATCGACTATGTCAATTCGAGCTACTAGCTCATTGATGAAATCACGAGGTATCGCCATTAGTCAGTAAATAACGCCTTTCGCGAAGAAAAAAAACATAAATGATATAAACAAACAAGCCGCGCAAGTGCACGGCTTATTCACGCATTAAACATAAATTACTTAAGTTTTGCTCTGATCATAGCGCCAATAGCCGCCATGTCTGCTCTTCCTAAGACCTTCGGTTTTAATGCACCCATTACTTTACCCATATCCGCCATGGAGGATGCGCCCATTTCAACAATGCTTGCATCAACTAGCTGAGCAACTTCCTCTTCGGAAAGAGGTTGAGGCAAAAAGTCTTCAAGAACCTTGATTTCTTCTGCTTCAATTGCCGCTAGCTCATCACGTCCAGCTGCACTGTACTGTGCAATCGAATCGCGACGCTGTTTAACCATTTTGGTTAAGACCGCTATAGCCTGATCGTCGTTTAGAGTTTCGCGGGTATCCACTTCAATCTGTTTGACGGCGGCTAGTGCCATACGAATAGTCCCTAAGCGTACCTTTGCTTTGGCACGCATAGCGTCTTTCATCTGTTCTTTTAGCTGATCAACTAGGCTCATAAGAGTTTAGTATAAACGTACGCGACGAGCGTTTTCGCGTGAAAGTTTCTTAGCAAGACGCTTAACAGCAGCGGCTTTAGCACGCTTACGTGCAGTAGTTGGCTTCTCGTAAAACTCACGAGCACGAACATCAGCTAAGATACCAGCTTTTTCACAAGAGCGCTTAAAACGACGTAAAGCTACGTCAAATGGTTCGTTATCGCGTACTTTAATTATTGGCATACGCCATCACCCCTTAGGTGTAGTTGTTGGGATCAATTTCTTGACCCGAGTTAATTTAAAAATGGTGCGGAATTCTATACCGACTCCGACCACTTTGTAAAGCCTATATTGCGATCCAAATACAGATCTTTCGGCCAACATCCGATCATATTTAAGCCTAGCCCAAATAGCAAGGTGAATAAACAGGGATCTGCTTGATAAATTACGCAGAGAATTTAACGGTCATTTGATGACTTAGCCTAGGTTTTTCGCTCGAAATCGATGGGGCGATCCAAATAAGCGGTTATTTGCTGTGCTCTGAGAGGGAATATATTGATATAAGGTTGCAACAGCAGGTAGAATTGTCGCCCTATTTTGACTGCTTGACGGGATATGATGCGGGTTTTAGGTATTGAAACATCTTGCGATGAAACAGGGATCGCTGTTTATGATGACGAGTTAGGCTTGTTATCACACACATTGTACAGCCAGGTAAAGCTGCACGCCGACTACGGCGGAGTTGTACCTGAGTTAGCCTCTAGAGATCACGTAAGAAAAATCGTTCCTCTTGTTAAGCAGGCCTTAGCTGAGGCCAATTGCACCTTCGACGATATTGATGGCGTAGCTTATACCAAGGGACCTGGATTAGTAGGTGCTTTGCTCGTGGGCGCGTGTATGGGAAGAGCGTTAGCGTATTCGTGGGATAAACCTGCAATAGGCGTTCATCATATGGAAGGGCACTTGCTTGCGCCTATGCTTGAAGATGACGTTCCCGCATTCCCGTTTCTTGCCCTGCTTGTTTCTGGCGGACATTCAATGCTGGTTGGCGTTGAGGGGATTGGTAAGTACGAGGTGTTAGGCGAGTCAGTCGATGATGCGGCAGGTGAAGCATTTGATAAGACGGCCAAGTTGATGGGATTAGATTACCCCGGTGGTCCACGTCTGTCTAAACTCGCTGCTGAAGGCGAAACAGGTCACTACCGTTTTCCACGTCCGATGACAGATAAGCCTGGCCTTAATTTTAGTTTTTCGGGGTTGAAAACCTTTGCTGCCAATACTATTGCTAAAGAGCTTGACGATCATCAGACCCGTGCAAATATTGCTTTAGCGTTTGAAGAGGCGGTGGTTGATACCTTGTCGATAAAATGCCGCCGTGCATTAACGCAAACGGGCTATCAAAACTTAGTGATTGCTGGCGGTGTGAGTGCCAATACGCGTTTGCGCAGCTCTCTTGCTGAGATGATGACATCCCTTGGTGGTAAGGTCTATTATCCACGAGGTGAGTTTTGTACCGATAACGGTGCAATGATAGCTTATGCTGGCTTGCAAAGGTTGAAGGCGGGCCAGATGGATGATCTTGGTGTGAAAGGTGTGCCACGTTGGCCATTGGATACACTGCCACCGGTATAATATTTTCTGGCTAAAACGGTAAAGTATTCATCAAAGAAATGAACACCCCTATTGATAGAATCATAGCGGTGTTTTTTTATGCCCAAAAAAGGAGGTATTAGCCGTGAACCTTAGCTTTCTTTTCCTGCTTTATTCACCTTCTTGCGTGAAAACTTAGCTTCTTCACCTTTTAATAATCTGCGAATGTTGTCTTTATGGCGAATAATAATGAGCGCCGATAACATGGTGACAGGGATAACAAATCTGTCATCCAAGAACCAGGTATAAAAGGGCGCGAGCAGCGCGGTGACAATTGCGGCAAGGGAGGAGTAGCGGCACACAAGCACCATGACTATCCAAGTCCCACCCAGTAGCAGCGCTAACATAGGGCCTATCGGTGCCATAGCCCCAAAAGCTGTTGCGACCCCTTTTCCGCCTTTAAAATGAAAAAACACGGGGAAGATATGCCCAAGACAGGCGGCCACGGCAATGATCCCAAGTGAAACGGAGTCTAAGCCTAGGCGGAAGGCGATATAAGCGGGTAAAGCGCCCTTTAACATATCAAAGAACAGCACCAGAGCTGCAGAGCTTGCTCCACCGATACGCAATACATTGGTTGCACCAGGATTACCGGAACCTTGTGTTCTTGGGTCGGGTAATCCTCGCAAGCGACACACCAGCACAGCACTCGAAATTGATCCGGCCAAATAGGCGGACAATATCATTCCTAAAGTAACTGCTGTCATGGTCAAGTTGGTTTCCTTATCCTTCTTAAGGTATCATCGCGCCACAATATTTTTAGGCTAGATTTATCTCGCATCATTCTCGGTGATAGAGTGAGCTAATTAGGCTATAAAAACATTGAGGCCAACATGAAGTTTGTTGGTATTAGCAGGGGTTATGTCCCTGTTCTGCTGAAATAGTCCTGATTTAGGGCTTTCGTTAGAAGCTAAACAATATCACTGATTAGATTGGGATTATATCTTCTTTATTCGATTTAGCTTATCTGACCTCAGTGAATGACATTTAGTGCATTAAGATTTCTTTAGATATTATTTTTCACCCTTTAACGCGTTTATCATTGAGGTTGTCATGGATAGGGTATTAATCAGGCAGTTAAAAATTGAAACCATTATCGGTATCTATGAATGGGAAAAGCAGATCCACCAAACTTTGTTGGTCGATCTCGATATGGCTTGGGATAACAGACCCGCTGCCGCAACCGATGATTACAAGCATGCACTTTGTTATGAAACGGTATCAAATCGCTTAACCGCACTAATCACCGATAAGCCCATCGAGTTGATTGAAACGGTGGCTGAGATGATCGCTGATTGTTTAATGAATGAGTTTACTGTGCCTTGGGTCAAAGTGACTGTGATGAAACCGGGGGCTGTACCGACAGCGGTTGCTGTTGGTGTTGAGATTGAGCGAGGACATGGGTAAATGAGCGTAAGAATTTTTATCAGTTTAGGCAGTAATATTGAACCTGAGCGTTACATTAAGGCCGCGTTAAGTGAGTTAAGCTATCATTTTAGCAACTTGCTTTGCTCATCGGTGTTTGAGAGCGAATCGGTAGGGTTTGATGGCAGTAACTTTTTAAACATGGTCGTGGCGGCTGACACTGATTTAAGTATCCCTGAGGTTATTGCCGTTTTTAAGAAGATAGAGCAAGCCCACGGACGTATTCCAGGGGCAAAGAAATTCTCAGCAAGAAGTTTAGATCTTGATCTGCTGCTTTATGACGAGCTTGTCACGCAAGATCCGATTGAGTTACCTAGAGCTGAGATTTTAACCAATGCATTTGTGCTCTGGCCTCTGGCAGAGATTGCACCTGAGTTGCTGCATCCCGTTGCTGCTCAGTCTTATCAATCCTTGTGGGATGATTATGATAAGTCGCAACAGAAGCTCTGGACCATTCCATTCACCTGCCCGCAAATGGCATAACGTAAACTTAGGTTGCTCAATATAAGTAACCGAATCATAGATTGATATTTTTAAAGGAAGTTCATGGACACTTTTCAGGTCATCGTACTAGCGCTGATTCAAGGCTTTACTGAGTTTTTACCTATTTCAAGTTCGGCGCACCTCATTTTACCTTCGCAAATATTAGGCTGGGAAGATCAAGGGTTAGCATTCGATGTTGCCGTTCATATCGGTTCGTTATTAGCGGTCATACTTTATTTCCGTAAAGAGGTTGTGTCGTTATTAACCTCATGGGTTGCCAGCATATTCAAGGGAAAGCAAACTGATGACAGTAAGCTCGCCTGGTGGATCATTTTAGCTACGTTACCCGCAGTGGTGCTTGGTTTTACATTAAAGGATTTAATTGAAGAGTATTTGCGTGGTCCGGGCGTTATTGCCATTACTACCGTTATTTTTGGTTTGTTATTGTGGTGGGCAGATAGAATGTCTCGCTGTGAGTTGACGGAATACCAAACCGGTTGGAAAAAAGCATTGCTGATTGGCTTTGCACAGGCGTTGGCACTTATCCCTGGTACGTCGCGTTCAGGTGCGACAATTACCGCTGCGTTAATGTTAGGTTTAGGTCGTGAAGCAGCGGCTCGATTCTCCTTCTTAATGTCGATCCCTGTTATTTTAGGTGCGGCGTTATTGATGGGAAAAGATCTGGTTGAAAGCGGTCATGCCATCGACTACACCTCATTGGCACTGGGCATCCTTGTGTCATTTGTGGCTGCGTATGTTTGTATCCACCTGTTTTTGAAAATTATCAGCCGTATGGGAATGACGCCATTCGTTATTTACCGTTTGGCATTGGGCGCATTGTTATGCGTCTTTATATTTGCGTAATACCAATTGGTATAAGAAAAGAGAAATCATGAAAAGTCTTTACCTTTGTCCTAAGTGCGAACAACCTCTGTTAATTCATGAGGCTTCTCAAGGACTACACTGTTGTAAAAAACACCATTTTGATAAGAATGAAAATGGTTATTGGATTTTTAGTCAGGCTAAGAAACCACAAATTGATTCTAGGCAGATAATGAGAGCGAAACGATTCCTGCTGGAATCTGGCATCTTTCAACCTGTTGTAGACGTTATCGATACGATGATACAACAGGCTGAGCTCGCTGAAGGCCCGATTAATTATTTAGATTACGAGTGTGGTGAAGGCTATTACTTAAGAACCATTAAGGACAAGCTAGCTCAAAGTCCTGAGGGTGAGAAGCTTGCACAAAGGCTGAATGCTTACGGGATCACAGAGGCTGAAAATGCTATTTTTTCAGCGGCTAAAATCCAGTCTGAAGCGAATGCTGAAACGCAAGCACAGGATGAGAGCATCGATACCGAAGCCACTGATAGCCACTTTATTGTCAGTACGCTAAAGAAATTACCTTTTGCCAGTGAAAGCTTTGATTTAATCACCTTGATTGATAAGCAGCTTAAGGGGAAGGAGCTAATCAGGTTGTTAAAAACGGGGGGATATCTCATTCAAGTTTCACCCGCGCCGCGCCATTTATGGCAGATTAAATCGATGGTTTATCCGGATCTAACTGAAAAAGAGCTAGCGTTACCTAAGTCGAGTGAGCTTGAGTTACTGCACACCGAACAAGTGAGCTTCACGCTGCCTATCGATGGTACTCAAGCTTTAGCGTTACTTGAGATGACGCCTTATGCTTGGCGTGCGAACGAGAGAGTGCGTAAACAGTTAGCGTCCAGTTCATTTGATTCACTTGAGATAGATTTTCTTATTAGTTTATCTAAGAAGAGATAATACTAAACCAAAGGTTTTCTTCAGCTTCAGCTCAGGCTAATCTTTGGTTTAAATAAGTAAAAGTAAGCTTTAAACACAACAGGAAGTAGAGTTAATTATGATGCGAGTCATGCTGTGGTTCATTGTAAGTTTAATCCCTTCAATTGCGTCGGCCAATGTTTATCCGTTACCTGATAAAGGCAGTCGTCTTATTGGTGAGATTAAAGAACATATTGTTGTTCAGGGCGATTTTTTTCAAACGATAGCCAAACAGTACAATATTGGCATTCTTGAATTGATGGAAACCAATCCTGGAGTCGATCCTTTTTTGCCAACCGTCGGTACTCGCATCGTCATTCCTACTCAGATGTTACTGCCAGACGTACCTCGTACAGGCATCGTCATTAACCTGCCTGAGCTGCGTCTGTATTACTTCCCTGAAAATGGTAAAGAAGTTCATGTTTTCCCTGTCGGAATAGGCCGTATTGGGCGTGAAACCCCAGAAATGGTGACTAAGATTAAGTCGAGGATCCCCAATCCAAACTGGACACCTCCTGCGAGTATTCGTAAAGATCACTTAGAAGAACGTGGTGAAGTACTGCCGCGGGTTGTACCAGCAGGCCCTGATAATCCTTTGGGTAAGTATGCGATGCAGCTTTCCTATGGCGATGGCAGTTATTTAATTCACGGTACAAACAAAGATTTTGGTATTGGCATGCGAGTCAGTTCTGGGTGCATTCGCCTCAATCCTGACGATATCGAGTGGTTGTTTAACCAAGCCAAGTATGGCGATGCGGTTAGAGTGATCAATCAAACGGTGAAGATATCTTCGGAGCCTAACGGTGCACAGATTATTGAGGTTCATTCAGCCTTATCTAAGTCTGAATCTGATACAAGTAGAGAGAAAGTCGTCAGCTTGAATGCAGCTATTGTTAAATTTATCAGCCAAGGTAATGTCGACAACTTTAAAGCCAATGATGCCTTGTTAGCCCAAGATGGGATACCGGTTAATATCAGCCTATAAAACCGATAAGCACATAGTAAATAGCGCCTTAAATTGGGCGCTTTTTTATGCCTGATTGGCATGAATACCACGCAATTCAAATTCGTTGCTTGGCAGTGTCGTCGTCAGCATAGCGTCATTGAACATGATGCAACTTAGCGTCCAGAGCGTCTTTTATTACTTTATTGATACCATGCTTTAGCTTGCGTTAATTTGCAGCGAAAAAGTGATGTCTATTGGGCAGTACAGAGGTCGAACAGTTGGAAAGTCAGACGCAGGAATGGGTTTCATAAAATAGTTTAGGACTATTAATCATTTGGGCTTGGTTGAGTTTGATGGGTGTTAGATATCAAGAGGGGGAGAGCAAAGATTTTTAAGAAGGGATATATCGGCAACACAGATGTGTTGCCGATACAGACAAATTACTTCTTGTAAGAAGAAGCAACGTTGTCAATGCGAGCGTTAGCGCGCTGAGCTTCTGCTTGAGCATCCATAGCAGCTGCTTTTGCATCTTTTACGTTTGCAGAAAGAGCGCCTTGCTCAGACTTAAGCGAACTAACTTCAGAAGAAAGTTGGTCTACTTTGTTGCCAAGGTTAGCTACACTTTCTTCAAGAGCAGTAGTGTTTGCACAGCCACCTAGAAGGGCAGTCATTGCTACGCCAGCAATCATAAGTACTTTTTTGTTCATTGGGAAATCCCTTTTAAATAGGTTGGGTTAAATTGCACAGCTGTAAATTACAACTGAGCTGGTTAATTATGTCATAGCTGGTGTATTTTGCTACGAATTTTCACCCTAAGGCCTGAATACCTTAATGAATATAGGAAAAAAAGCAAGTTGAACCCTTTTTTTTCGACAGTTTAACGCCTGAGAACAACACTTACAGCCAATTTAGTTCGAAAATCATACTCAGTTAATAGGGAGACTTTTAAAGTTTGTTTTAAATTCTGTGACAACTTCAATACGCTTAATTTGCAGTTGCTGTTTAATCTCAGCGCCTTTAAATCCAGCTTCTATGATCGGCTTAACATCGACTGAACTTGCAGCCTTAAAGCTTTCTTCAAGATATTGGGCTTGTGGGTAGGGCTGATCTTCTAAGCCTAACCTGCCTCTCGAATCTGCTTCACAGGCTGTTGCAAGTTGCGCGAGCCTGTGAGGTTTACGCCATAAATCGGCCTTATCGAATATTTTTATCAAGGTTTCTGGACGCAATTGATCGATGTTATGGACATTTTGATGTTGATCACTGACCAGCAGGGCTAAATCTCGATATTCGTTGGGAACTCTGACACGTATACAGAGTGCTTTGATAAGCGCTAAGCCAGATTGACCATGACCATGATGCTTTGGCAAAGACGCTTTTGGGCTTAGTGCTTTGCCCAAATCGTGAACTAATGCCGCAAACCTCACGCTGTTTTCATTCGATAGCTTAGCGGCTTGCTCTAAAACCATTAGCGTATGGATGCCAGTGTCGATCTCTGGGTGCCATTTTTCAGGTTGAGGAACCCCAAAGAGGGCATGGACCTCAGGAAACAGTATTTCAAGGGCCTGGCATTGATTGAGCACTTGAATAAAGATTTGTGGGCTGTCTGTTGAAAGTGCTTTATCGAGTTCAAGAAAAACCCGTTCAGGCGTTAACGCCTGTAGCTCACCGCTTTGACTAATTCGAGTCATGAGCGCAAGGGTTTCGTCTGCAACGGTAAATCCGAGAGTATGAAAACGTGCTGCAAACCTTGCGACTCTTAACACCCGCAGTGGATCCTCGATAAATGCATCAGAGACATGGCGAAGCTGTTTATTGTCAATATCGGTCATCCCATTGTGGGGATCGAACAGCACACCTTTATCGTCCTGTGCAATGGCATTGATGGTGAGATCTCGACGAAGAAGATCCTCTTCCAGCGTCACATCAGGGCTTGCATTGCAGCTAAACCCGCCATAACCGCTACCTGTTTTTCGCTCTGTACGGGCTAAAGCGTACTCTTGCTGAGTTTTAGGGTGCAGAAACACAGGAAAGTCTTTACCGACCTGTTTATAGCCGAGTTCAAACATCTGCTCAGATGTTGCGCCGACAACCATGTAGTCACGATCTTTAATAGGGAGTTTGAGTAAATTGTCGCGCACTGCGCCGCCGACTAGGTAAAATTTCACTATTTGGGTTCACTGTCTCTTTTAGTGTATTGGTTGAAGCTTATCATGCATTGAATAGGCATACAGACGCATTTTTTCATCCATTTTTTGACATGGTGGGCTGTTAGCTTTAGTTTGAACTGATTTTTTACGATTTTGTTGTTATAAGGATAGATAACTGCATGTACAAGGCGTTTTTTGGATTAAGCGATAACCCTTTTTCAATCGCTCCGAACCCCCATTATCTTTTTCTCAGTGATCGCCACCGCGAAGCGTTAGCACACTTAACTTATGGGTTAGGCGACACCGGGGGATTCGTCTTGTTAACCGGTGAGGTAGGAACGGGTAAAACGACGGTTTCACGTTGCTTGCTAAACCAGTTACCAGAAAACACAGACACCGCCTTTATTCTCAATCCCTCACTGACGGAACTTGAGCTGCTGGCTACCTTGTGTGATGAGCTATCTATCGAATATGAGAAAGACCCAAGCCTTAAGCAACTGACAGATCTGTTAAGCAAATACTTACTTGCGAATCATGAGAAGGGTCGTAATACCGTCTTGATCATTGATGAAGCACAACATCTCAGACCCGCAGTGCTCGAACAACTTCGTTTACTGACAAATCTTGAAACCGATACTAAGAAGCTCTTACAAGTTATTTTGATTGGTCAGCCAGAGCTTCAACAACTGCTTAAACGACAAGAGTTGCGTCAACTCGCACAGCGGATCACTGCCAGATATCACTTATTACCACTCACTCCTGAGGATGTTGGCTTATATGTGCATCATAGACTGCAAGTTGCCGGACGTCATGAGCCTTTGTTTAACACAGGCGCTATCAAGGCGCTGCATAAATACAGTGGCGGTATCCCGCGTTTAATTAACTTATTATGTGAGCGCGCCTTGATGGCGAGCTACGCTAAGTCAAAAGTCCCCGTCGATAAAAAAATGGTCATGTCAGCGTCGGCAGAAGTGTTAGGCGAGGACATCAAACAAGCTAACTATCTACTGCCAGCTGGTATTGCTGCGACTGTCGGACTCAGTTGTGTGCTGGGGTATTTAGTGTTTTCGAACCAAGAGGCGGCGCCAACCCATACCGTTTCATCAACACCAGTTAAGACTGAGACTAAGGTTGAGCCACAAAGCGAGAGCCGTGAAACTAAGCTTGATGCCAGCCAGCGAGTGCTCAATGATGCCATTGCAAGTAGCCGCAATATCGATACTGCTTATGCCAGTATATTGGGTTTGTGGGGCAAGGTGCCGTACATTGGTTTAACAGCCTGTCAGTCGGCTCAGCAACAAGGGTTATCTTGCTTTCAAGAGCAAGGTAACTGGAACTCATTAACCAGACTGAACTTTCCTGCTGTGGTGTATTTAGTCGATGGGCAAGATCAAGCCTTTTACGGCACCGTGGTTTCAAGAAGTGGTGAACAACTGCTGCTACAGCTTAATGAGCAACAACTTTGGGTCGATAGAGACTGGTTTACTCGCCACTTTAGCGGCACCTTCGAAATACTCTGGCAGGCACCAGATCAACAACCACTTGAGATAGGGCAAGGTTCTAGCCCTGCTCAGATACAGTGGTTGGAAAATAGCCTAGCCAAAATTGATAATACAACGCCACGTTTGGTGAGCCGATTTGATAGCCAGTTAGAGGAGCAGTTGAAACGCTTCCAACGTAAGCATGGCTTAAGGGCAGATGCGATTGCTGGCAGTCAAACGCTAGTGCAGCTTAATCTGTACTTGAGTGTTCAAGGGCCTAGATTAATGAAAGTTAAAGGTCAATATTAATGTCTATTTTACTCGATGCTGTTACTCGGGCTAAACAGCAAGATTTGAATATTCATCTGGATCCGGTACTGACGCCGCGAGCGCAGTATGATCAACTCCAGAAAACGAAAAATAGCGGCTTGTTGTTGCTGCTTAGTGGGATAATTATCACTTTGTTGGTGGTGATTATCTGGCTTGGCCGTGGCCAGTTCATGAGTGCTGAAGTTAACCCTGCGCCTGAACTGAGCGCAGCTGTGTTAGTTTCACCAGACACTGACCACAAAGAGGTTGTTCAGGCTGAAATGACGACTAAGCCAGTGATGGGGGTTCAGTTGGCGGGCAAAGTTGCGCTACCACTGGCCGCGACGATGCCTGTTCGTTATCAGGCACCAATAGCGCCTCAGACTGCTCCTGTTAGCAGGGCGGTGACATCACAGAGCTCAAATCAGGGCAGTGATGCCATTGTGCTGGGCGCAAACGCAAATCATAAAGGTCAGGAGTTGCTGGCGTCGCTTAAATCCCAAGTGAATTCAGCGGCAGAAGATGTTGGCTTGAGCCAAACAGCATCAACACCTGAACCAAAGTCAGAACAGAATCAATCTAAGCCGCGAGATTATCAAAGTGAGAGGAATTTATTAGCGGCATTTGAAGCGGCATTAAAAGAGGTTGAAGTGAGCAACTCTGTTGCCACACCTGTGACAGCAGAGAAGTTGGATCCTATTCCGACTCCAGAGCAAGATTCGCTGCCAAAGTATGGTCAGTTACCAGCTGTTTTACAGTTGCAGGTTCCCGAGTTCAATATTAATGCCCATGTCTATTCTAGTGACCCTAACAACCGCTGGCTCAATGTTGATGGGGCAGAATTGCAGCAAGGTGACAAGATTGGCGGTAAGTTAGAGATTGTTGAGATCCGCCCAAGAGATGTGGTGTTATCGATACAGGGGACTGAATTTAAGGTGCCAGCCATCTGATACCAATCACATTAAATTGGTGAAAAGTTGATGCATAAAAAAGCCTGCGAATGTTCGCAGGCTTTTTTTGTTCTTGTACCGCTAGCTAGCCGTAGAAATGATTGGCAAGCAGTAAAGTTAGGCCATAACCCAAGGAGTAACAAAGCAGTAATGCAGGCACATATCGAAGGTAACTGACAAAGGTCAGCTCCTTCACTTTACTCATGGCGATGATACCAGATGCTGAACCAATGACGAGTAATGAGCCGCCGACGCCAACGGAGTAGGTTAACCCTAACCACTCTGGTGTACTTAATACTGGGTCTGCTTTTAGTAGCGCAGCTGTAAGGGGGACGTTATCGAGAATTGATGAGCCAATTCCTGTGACAAAGTTTGAAATATTAGGGTCATACATAGAGTAGACCTGAGTTAATAGATCTAAGGTACCAATCTCTTTGAGCATACCGACGAGCAGTAATATACCGAGGAAAAAGAGCAGAGTATCGAATTCAACTTGGCGAATATACTCGAGGATCTGCATCTCTTCTTTATTACTTCTGGAGACATGTCCCACCAGAAATAAAATAGAGAGGCCAGTTAAAAACGTCAGTACAGGCGGAATACCATATAGGATGTTGAGCACCATTGTCGCGATAATCGTACAGAAGAAGATGATGGCTATCACCACATCGACTTTATGGTAATCGCGTTGAATGGGGGTGTTGCTCACATGGCCTTCAGCCTTAAGTGAAAACAGTACGGCGAGTAACATTACGCTCACAGCCGCAGGAATAAAGAGGATAAGCAACTCTGACATCTGGACATGACCTTCGAGGAAGATCATCAAGGTGGTCACATCGCCTGTTATCAAGGAGACCCCGCCTGAATTGACGGCAAAGATGATTAACACCGCCATTCTGCGCCGCATCTGCGTGTCGAGTTTGAAGGTGGTTAATAAGCCTAATGAGACGAGTGTAGCGGTGACATTGTCGCAGATAGCTGAGAGAACCAGCGAAAAGAGAGCCACCAGTATCATTAACATGCGTACTGAGACTTTTTGTGGAAACAGTTTTTGCACCAGGATTTGGATCATCCCTTTTGCATTAAGATAAGCAACAAAGGTCATGGTCGACATTAAGAACAGCCATAGGGTGGCAATCTCAAGTAAGTTTTCGTTTAACTCTGCTTCAATCAGTTTCTCTTGTCCGGGGCTACCCGCTGACATAAAGAGCACAACCCATGAGATACAGCCAAAAAACAGTGTGGTTTTGGTTTTATTTAGATGAGTCACTTCTTCAAAAATAATACTTAACAGTGCCAGAACGGCGAGGGAAATCAGGAATATGTAGAGCATACGGCAGTTCCTAAAGCTGATTATTTGTCGACCAGTCAAAATCGAACAAGGTTTAAAATCAAGGTTCAATTAATCTTGGCGTGTTAGCGGAGCGGATTAGGCCACATAGAAAGGGATAAAACAAGTGATAACCGCATCGGAATTTAAGGGTAATCGTGAGGTGCGTCACCTTGAGCATTTGTAGCTTTGAATTGGCATCACGAATATGTGGGTGTGATGAAGCGTTTTACGCTTCGATTAACAGCATATTAAGAAGGAAATTCTTTGTTGTGCCGAGTGCATGAGTTTTCGTTTCAGTGGTCGCTAGTCCTATTTTGTAAAAATACTAGCACAAAAAACTAATTAATTTTTTTGCAATATTAGTACTGTGAAATAGATGTAATTATTGATTCTAAATAATCACTTACAGTGTTTTATTTTTGACTGTGATGCGCCTAACTAGAAAAACACCATTGTTTATGGCGTTTCTTTAAGTGTCAAAATATTGACTGGTTAAAAAGTATTCAGTAGAGTGTTACAAAATGCTTCTGATAGAGTACATGGTTTTTCGGATGAAAGATGTTTACAACACTATCCATATTTACACAGATTTAAGGGGGAAGTAGGATGAAATTTTTGATTAGGGCTATTTTATTACTAGGTTCTCTCGTTTGGTTAGTAGTGTGTGCAAAGCAGTTTGTTGCTCTAGGTATACTCGACCATCCCTCAGTTGCAATCGATAATCCGACGCTGTTAATTCAAACATTTATCGCACTGATGATTTTACGTTCAGCCTGGATGTTCGGTCAGGAAAAAAGAAGACGCTTCTAAACTAATCAAACACACATAAAAAAGGACGCAATATGCGTCCTTTTTTGTGTCTGGAACACTTATGTAAATTTACCATGGATGGATATAAATTTACTTTGTGTCTGGAACACTTATGTAAATTTACCATGGGTCTTAGATGTTCCCGACATCTTTAAGACATTCCCCCTATCCATGGAGGTCAAGGATATAAGTTTACTTTGTGTCTGGATGTCAATGAAGACTATTTAGCCATCTTAGCAAAAACACGGTCAGCCGCTGCTAATGTCTCTTCCAACTCTTTCTCACCGTGAGCCATAGATAGGAAACCAGCTTCATAAGCACTCGGTGCTAGGTAAACACCTTCATCTAACATGCCGTGGTAGAAAACAGGGAATTTTTCAGCATCACATTTAGTCACTTGATCGAAGCGAGTCACTGTTTCTTCTTCTGTGAAAAATAAACCGAACATGCCGCCAACATAGTTAATCGACATTGGGATGCCATGCTTATTCGCTGCAGCTTTAAAGCCTTCTGCAATACGCTTAGTCTTAGCTGCTAGCTCTTCATATAAGCCTTCAGCGCAAAGCTCTTCCATCTGCGCAAGACCGGCAGACATGGCAATAGGATTACCAGATAGGGTACCGGCTTGATAAACTGGGCCTGTCGGTGCAATAAACTGCATCACATCTTTACGACCGCCAAATGCGCCAACTGGCATGCCGCCACCGATGACTTTACCTAAGGTTGTTAGATCAGGGGTGACGCCGTAGTAACCTTGAGCACCGCTTGAAGATACGCGAAAGCCTGTCATCACTTCATCGATGATTAACAAGGCACCGTATTGGTCACAAATAGCGCGTAGACCTTGAAGGAAGCCATCAATCGGTGGAATGCAGTTCATGTTGCCAGCTACTGGCTCAACAATGATGCACGAGATATCTTCTGGGAACTGTTCAAATAATGCTTTAACAGATTCAAGATCGTTATACACAGCCGTTAACGTCAGTTTGGCAAAATCTTCAGGGATACCTGGAGAGCTAGGCTGGCCTAGTGTCAACGCGCCAGAACCGGCTTTAACCAATAGACAGTCAGCATGGCCGTGGTAGCAGCCTTCAAACTTGAGAATTTTGTCACGATTAGTGAAGCCACGTGCAAGACGAATCGCACTCATGGTTGCTTCAGTACCAGAGCTCACCATACGAACCTGTTCCATTGAAGGAACCATCTCGATGACTTTCTCAGCCATTTTGACTTCAAGTTCAGTTGGCGCACCAAAAGAGAGGCCATTTTCAACGGCATCTAATACGGCTTGACGAATTTTAGGGTGGTTATGGCCTAAAATCATTGGTCCCCAAGAACCTACATAATCAATATACGCTTTGCCGTCGGCATCATAGATATAAGCACCATCGGCTTTATCAATAAAAAGCGGTGAACCGCCAACGCCATTGAAAGCACGTACTGGTGAATTAACGCCACCAGGAATGGTTTTTTTAGCCTGTTCAAAAAGTTCGTCGGAACGGGTCATGATCAATCCTTTAAAGTCTGTTGCCGTGTTTATAGTTCGGCTTTTCGTGAATACCAGTTAACGGGACACTCGTATTTTTCTAGTTGTGTGTCAACACCCAAAGTCAGTGCAAACAGTGCCATGCGGATCAGCAGTCCGTTATCAGCTTGTCTAAAGATAGCCAGATTAGGATGACTGTTAAGGTCATTATCCAGTTCGTTAGCTTGCTCACGTGAGTCTCTAGGCAGCGGATGCATGATCACTGTGTTTGATTTACAGTGTTGCGTGTAAATACTGCGATTAAGTCGGAACTTACCACGGTATTTATTGGCCTCTTCCTGTGAAGGAAAACGCTCCTCTTGAATGCGTGTCAAATAGAGTATATCAGCCTGATCTAGATTACCTTCAAGTTGATCGGTAATTGTGATCTTATGCCCAGCATTTTCGATGTCTGCTAGCACATAGTCTGGCATGGCCAACTCTTTTGGCGATACCAAGGTGAAGCTGACATTCTTGTACATACACAGCAGACGTGACAGTGAATGTACCGTACGGCCAAATTTAAGATCCCCGACCATCGCGATGTTCATGCCGCTAATATCTTGCCCTTGGGTTGCAAGTTCTTTTTGGATGGTAAAAAGATCGAGTAGGGCTTGAGTCGGGTGCTCGTTAGAACCATCACCGCCATTAATCACAGGTACGCGGCTTCCCTCTGCGAACTCTTTAACTGAGAAGGCTTCAGGGTGACGCATAGCAATCACATCAGAATAACTGGACAGTACCCTTGCAGTGTCATATAGGGATTCACCTTTAGACAGTGACGATGAAGCCATGCCTACGGTTTCATTTACTTTGCCGCCAAGCAGATTAAATGCACAACCGAAGCTGATGCGAGTACGGGTGCTAGGTTCGAAAAATAGGTTACCTAAAATAGCGCCTTCTAAGACAGTGGTGCGTTTTTGTCTAAGGGCATAAGGTGACATACGGGAAGCAACATTGAATATCTTTTGTACGGCATCCAGATCAAGCTGGTTTACCGAGAGGATATGAGATCCTTGAAACTGAGTCATCAGCCTTTATTTCCAATTTCTGGGGGCAGGAATAACAAGGAAAACCCGATTATTTCGCCTAAAGTTGTGTAGGGTGGCTGAGGCGGCATTATACTCGAATCTCTGGTGTAGTGGAATAACTCCGCAGAGTATTTTGTGCGTCTTTTATGGCAAGTATCTAATTTGGTCGGGGAGCGTGTTTTGTGTCTGTTCCTGAAATAGAAAATCCGGCACAGAGTGCCGGATTTTGTCAGTCTTAGATGAGTGCTTTCGATTACTTAGCTAAGTTCAATGGTGCTTGCTGCGAATAGTAATACGCCACATTTTTTATCTCAGCTTCTGACAACATGCCTGCTTGTGCTTGCATGATTGGGTTGGCGCGTTTTCCCTGTTTAAACTCGATAAGCTGTTTAAATAGGTAGGCTGATTTTTGCCCCATTAAGCTAGGATAAGTTGGCATTATGCCTAGCATGACATTACCGTGGCAGGCGATACAGCGTGTGTTAACTAACGCTTCACCTTGGGCAAGATCAAATTTCTGTGACAGTACATCTTGACTTAGCTTAAGTCCGAATACAGCCTGAGAATCACTAAATTCTGTTTCAGCACTCACTGGTGTTGCTGCGGCAAAGCAGCTGCTAGAGAGTAGAAGGCCAGCGGCAAGCAGTGATGTTTTGGCACTTAACTGATGCAGTAAAGTCATTATTCCTGCTCCCCTTGCTGCGGAAGTGGTGGCATCTGAGCAGCTTCCAACGGCTTACGTCTAAAGATTTTCATATTGATGCCGGACTCGTTGTAATAGGTCTCCAGATAATCGAGAACAGGATCCCAAGTTTCATTCAGATCCCATAAACCTTGAGTGTCGATCATCCATTGTATCGTGTCGCGCCACACTTCTCGGCTTCCCACATTTTGTGGAATAATCAAACTGGTGTGACAGGCATTACACTGGTTTTTCACTATTTCCCAGCCTGGCGCCATGATGAGGCCAGTGGCCTTATCTACTGGATATTGCTCGGCTGCAGCAGCGCCGAAGCTGCTGGCACCAAACAGTAAAGCAAACGCATAAAGGTGTTTTTTCATTATACGACCCTTACAGCAACTCTATGGCAACCGTTGAATAGGTAGCCTTTCGGGTTCCATTGTGGTTGAACCATAGGCTGGCTATCGCCTTTGGTATCGGTTGCTTTAGCCCAAATTTCGTAATAACCCGTTTGAGGCAGATTTAGGTTTATCTTCCACTGCTGCCAAGCCATTGGGTTGACAGGTTTAGTCAAAGAGGCGGTTTGCCAAGTGGTGCCATAGTCATAGCTCACTTCAACTTTAGCCACGTCACGTACGCCTGCCCAAGCATGACCACTGACTTCAAGTGATTTTCCTAACGTGAGTTCACCGCCAGTTTGTGGGGCAGTAATAAGCGACTTAACAATCATCTCTTCAATGACTTTAAAGTCTTTGTTGTCGACTTTTTCACCTGGAGCTACTGGGTTTTTAGGCACTTGGTACGCAGGAGCCCCCATTTTCTTACCATCATGTACGCGATCACGTACGCCCATACCTGTCGCACATTTTTGTGACACAGAGCCAGGACGACCACCGAAGACGATACGCAGTGGGTAACCGTGCATGTAAGGGATAGCTTCGCCGTTCATGCCCCATGCAATCATGCCATTTTCATTCATGGCTGCATCAATCGGTACGCCGCGAGAGATGGCAGCACCTTTACCGCTGATATGCTTATCTGCGCCATAGTGAGCGGTATAAACAGCATCGCTTTTCACGCCACAGTCAGCCAGTACGTCTTTAATTAATACACCAGTCCATTCGGCACAGAATACAGCAGTGTTACTCCACTGGTTTCCTTTCGCGTTAGGGTAGAAGTTCTCACGGCTGTTACCACCACACTCAAGCACTAACTGTTGAGTATGAGTTTTGAATTTGCTCTTTAGCTCGGCAATGGTGTAAGTCTTTGGTGTTTCAATCGACTCACCGTCGACAGTGAACTCCCAAGTGTCTGGATCGATATTCTCAAAGTCAGGCATTTGACCATTCCAGCGAATAAAGGCGACATCAGCAGGTGTTTTTACTGGGGCAAGTAGGTGCTCTGGTGGAAATGCGTTTAACGGACTCGAGTTAAGCACTTTAAAATGTTCAGGAAGATCTTCAACCTTTGACCAAGTCACGGCAGAAACATCGAGAGCAGCCATACCTGCAGGTCGATTTTGAGCAAATGCCCAATTAAGCGGTAGCATTGCTGTGACTGAAGTGGCTACTGCCCCTTTTAAAAATTTACGTCTGTCGATAGTCATCGTTACTCTTCCTTACCTTTATTGAAGTGGTCAGCCATCGCTTTCATCTGCTCTGTGGACAGAAGGTTGGCGACTTTAGTCATTGTTTTATCTTGGCGTTGGCCACTTTTAAATTGTTCTAGCTGTTGCACAATATAAGCTGCATTTTGCCATTTTAGATTTGGGATCGAGGTAAACTCACTGCTTCCATCTTTACCATGGCAGGCCATGCACATATTTAATAAATCTTGGTCAGTCGCCGCTGAGCTTATGCCACTGAACATTGTCAGAGATAAGCCTATAGAGAGGCAGACGCCCTTTATGGCAGGACTTTTTTTAGTCTTATTTACACCCATATCCTTCCTTCACTTTTTATCTCAGCCATGTCGCTTATCTTCATGTAAGCGAAACTTGCTTAATCCACCTGCAATTGATTTACATCAATGTTTTTAGCTAGGCTTTGCTATAGCTGGTGAAGTTACCCTTAAAGTTGATATTTGGTGTGTGAAAAGTTATAAAAAGTTCTAAAAATAAAATGAAAATGCTTTAAAAACATATGTTAATGTTAAATTGGAACTGATTGTTTTTTATTCTGAGGTCATCTTGTTAAGCTAGATGATATGGCCTTATTATTGTTGTTTTTACAGGGTTTAATGAGTAAAGAGACCCTGAGGTTGTTTGGTAATAACGCTCGAAATAGTTCGATCTATGGTGAGTCATATCAAGAGAAGAAGGCGAGACTTATGCTGCTAAAATTTGATGTGTTTGGTAAAACCATGCTGGTTGAGCGTAAACAGAATTGTTGGCTGCTCTTTGTTGATTCTGGCAGAGGCATGTGGACTCGGGTATTTGATGTGGTGATCCCACCGGAGCTTGCTCAAGCAGATTTAGCTGTGTACCTCGATGATATTTTTCACGAACATTCAAGTGAAAGGCATCCTAATGTCACCTCCATAGATAAATAACGAGATAAATAGAGAGGTATTTTCTAAAAGGTATTTAAGCCATTTAACGTCAATGTTACCCTAAGTTTGTAAAGCCATTTTCGATGACATTAATCATGTAATACAAACAAATATCAATAACAAAAGACATCTTGTCTTATGTGGTTGTTATGTCTTCAATCTACATATTTATCACAAGTAATAAGTGAATTCAGCCATGACGGTAATGTACTCAAATCGTAGCGAAGAAACACGTTTAGAAACGGATCTACTGGGGGATAAATCGATCCCCAAAGAGGCGTATTACGGTATTCATACTCTTAGAGCGATGGAAAACTTTAACATTAGCAGTGAAAAAATTGGTGATTGCAGTGAGTTTGTTCGTGGCATGGTGAAAACCAAGAAAGCAGCGGCACTGGCAAACGGAGAACTAGGGACTATTTCTAGCGATATTGCCAAGGCGATTGTTGCGGCGTGCGATACCTTACTCTCTACTGATGGTTTCTATGATCAATTTCCGATAGATGCATTTCAGGGAGGAGCTGGCACGTCGGTGAACATGAACACCAATGAGGTGATAGCCAATATCGCCTTAACGCAGTTGGGTTATGACAAGGGAAGCTATCAGCATATTAACCCAAATGATCATGTTAATAAGTCTCAAAGTACCAATGATGCTTATCCGACAGGGTTTAGGGTCGCGCTGTTTGAGCGTACAAATTCAGTGTTAGCTGCACTAACTGAGTTGATCGATACCTTTATGGTTAAATCGTTAGAATTTGATGATGTATTAAAAATGGGGCGTACTCAGCTGCAAGATGCTGTGCCGATGACATTAGGCCAAGAGTTCCGCGCGTTTGGTGTCACGTTAAAGGAGGAGATTAAGAGCGTTAAACGTTGTCAGGAGTTATTGCTGGAGGTCAACTTAGGCGCGACAGCAATTGGTACTGGCCTTAACACGCCACAGGGCTATTCCCAGTTAGCGATTGAGAAACTGGCAATGATCACAGGTCATGCTTTTGTGCCTGCTGATGACTTGATTGAGGCGACATCAGATTGTGGCGCTTATGTGATGCTATCGAGTGCCCTCAAACGCTTCGCCATTAAGCTGTCTAAAATCTGCAATGATCTTCGTCTGCTCTCATCTGGTCCTCGTTGTGGGTTTAATGAGATTAACTTACCGCAAATGCAGGCGGGTTCATCGATAATGCCAGCGAAGGTGAATCCTGTTATTCCGGAAGTGGTTAATCAGGTAGCATTTAAAGTTTGTGGCAATGATCTTACGATTACAATGGCAGCTGAAGCGGGACAACTGCAGTTAAATGTCATGGAGCCAGTGATCGGACAAAGTCTGTTTGAATCTTTATCACTGCTCGAAAATGCGTGTTTTACCCTTAACGATAAATGTATTAAGGGGATCACTGCAAACCGTCAGATTTGTCAGGATTTTGTGCTCAATTCAATCGGTATTATCACTTACCTTAATCCGTATATCGGCCACCATGAGGGCGATATTATCGGTAAGATTTGTGCCGAAACAGGGAAAAATGTACGAGAAGTAGTATTAGAGCGCGGTTTACTTTCAGTGGAAGAGCTTGATGAGATATTCTCAATTGAGAACCTAATGAACCCGCAATATAAAGCAAAACGTTTTGCTATTGAAGCGTAAGCATTAGCAGATAAAAGCTAGAAAGCCGAAGTGGTCATACCAATCAGTATAAAGATTTGCTTGCTCAGCGAGAGTTTAGCGGTCCTGAGGCAAGGCCATTAATTGCTCCTGCATTAATGGCATTCGCAACATCCATGTTCCTAGCAACGAGTGAAGAGCATAGTTATTCTACGGTTAAGCTCGTTAACACAGCATCAGGGCTGCTAAAACTCGCCTGTTAGGAGTGTTTTTGGCTGCCTACTTCTGCGTTGAATGAACTTATAAGGGAACAACCATTATGTCATCCATTCGCCTTGAATTAGTTTGTCAAAAAACACTCTGAGTAGATCAACTTCTTATACTGATTGGTATTAGCTCCGGCTTTTTTTATGAAGGCATGGTTTTATTCGGTAAAGGTGAAATCGGTTTCACTGTTCGTTTTCTTTTGAGAAAAAAGCTGGTTAAGAGGCTAATGATGGCAATGCCTAATGTTAAAAAAGGTGCAATCATCAGTCCCATTGTGACGACTTTAGCGATCTTCTCCGGTAGAAACGAGAGTGAGTAACCGAATCCAAGCAGTAATGCACTCCAAATGGCAGCGCTTAACCAAGCAAAGTAATGGAAATGAGCCACTTTCTTAATATGTAGCCCCATCATCAATGGTAGTAAAGGTCGAACGACAGGGATAAAACGAGCGGTAAACAACGCCAGTAGCCCATGGCGGTTGAGTAAACTATCCACTGTCTTCATGCGTTTTTCAGGTACAGCATCTATCCACTTTTGAATTTTTGGCAATTTATGTAACCAGCGTCCCTGTATGAAGGCGACCCAACTGCCGGTTGCTGCAGCAACAACTAAAATAAGAAAGACCAATGGCAGACTTATAATGCCAGCTGCAGCTAAACTTCCCGACAGGATGACGACACTATCACAAGGCAGTGGTGCAGCAGGAAGAAGGGCGCTTTCAAGCCAGATAAGTGAAAAAACACATAGGTATATCATCGCTGCACTGCCGGGGCTTTGTAACAGCGCAAAATCTTGCTGCCACAGGGCGGTGAGTACTGAGATAAATGAATCTAGCATACTGGTGTTCCTAAAGAGGGCTGATATTGTGCTCAAACCGTTTGGTTAGGCTGAGCATACTTCTAGTGATTGAGATAAACCCTTATGCCTCACTATACATCAGGTATTTATTGTCCCCTATCAACTATGCGGAACATTAATAAACTTACATCTTCTGTTAATTATTAATTAATATAAGCTTGCTTAAAGTACCCTGACCAATCTTCCTTTTATTGTTTATCACTAGATTTAGAACACTCAACTTCAATCATTCTATGTAGTGAACCTACCTGTTGATGATGACGCTTGTATTCCTGCAAGTGCGCTGAGTTTTCCTGACCATAACGGATAGCCCTTATAACCATGTTCATTACCTTTAGTGGACATGGAGCATACTTTATCTTTGGAATTAAAAATGGAACTGCTACTCGATCCCAATGCCTGGTTGGCATTGCTGACCCTAACCCTGCTAGAAATAGTCTTAGGTATCGATAATATTATCTTCATCAGCATCTTAGTGAGCCGACTGCCTGCACATCAAAGAGAGCGTGCCCGCACTTTGGGACTTGGCCTAGCGATGCTAAGTCGTATCTTACTGTTGATCTCTATCGCCTGGGTGATGAAACTGACTGCGCCTTTCTTTAGTGTGATGGAGCATGCTGTTTCTGGGCGAGATCTCATCTTGCTGTTTGGTGGACTCTTCCTTATCTATAAAAGTACCACTGAGATCCATGCCTGCTTAGAAGGGGAGAGTGAGGAAGCGCCTAAGGTTAAAAGCAGTGGTTTTATGTTTACCTTACTCCAAATCGCCATCTTAGATATCGTGTTTTCATTGGACTCGGTGATCACCGCTGTCGGTATGGCCGATGATGTTGAGGTGATGATACTGGCGATAGTGATAGCTGTTGGTGTGATGATGTTTGCAGCTAAATCAGTGGGTGATTTCGTTGAGAAACACCCAACGGTGAAGATGTTAGCATTAACTTTTCTGACTTTAATTGGCTTTACTTTAGTGGGGGAAAGCTTTGGTCTACATATCCCTAAAGCTTATATCTATTTTGCGATTGGTTTCTCTATCTCGGTCGAGATGTTGAACTTAAGAGCTAAATCGAAGAAGTTACAAAGTTAACGATTCATTGAGCTACAGCTAAGTTTTATCAGAGAAGCCTGCCACTACGGCGGGCTTTTGTCTCTCTTTTGTTCTCTTCTACTATTTCCCATTCCAGATCTTGCTGCACTTCTATGTCGCAAAGGTGCAGGAGTGTGCACTATTAGCGTGCATGTCAACTTTTGATGCACCAGTCTGATGCGCTTTAATGGCCTGGTAAAACTCATTGTTATGTTAATGCTTTGAAAATATAGATTTTTCGTTAATGGCCTAATTCCTGCTTTACCGTTACTTATATTTACTATTTGTATAACGGGAGATGGCATTGAAACTGATCACCGCAATCATAAAACCTTTTAAGTTAGATGATGTCCGTGAGGCGCTGTCTACATTGGGAGTTCAAGGTTTAACGGTCACTGAAGTTAAAGGTTTTGGACGTCAGAAAGGACACGCCGAACTTTATCGAGGTGCTGAATATTCTGTCGATTTCCTGCCGAAAATCAAACTGGAAATTGCAATTAGCAGTGGCCATGAAGATGAAGTGATAGAAGCGATTATAGCGGCCGCCAATACCGGGAAAATTGGTGACGGAAAAATATTTGTCTCACCACTTGAGCAAGTTGTCCGCATTAGAACGTCAGAAGAAGGTGATGAGGCAATTTAGATGAAATGGATTAAAGGGTGTTTTTTGATTAGCTTTAGCCTGTTATCTTTACCTGTTTTGGCTGAAGAAAGTGGGTTTAATGGTGCGAATACTGCTTGGGTACTAAGTGCATCAGCGTTGGTCTTGTTAATGACGTTACCGGGTTTAGCCCTGTTTTATGGCGGGTTAGTTCGCAGTAAAAATGTGCTCTCGATTCTTATGCAATGTTTCTCAATTGCAGGTCTCGCATCTGTGCTCTGGTTTGTGTTGGGTTACTCATTGGCGTTTGATAGCGGTAATGGCTTTATCGGTGGCTTGGATAAAGTGATGCTGGCAGGCGTTGGCAGAGATGATCTGGTTGGTGATATTCCTGAACCGCTATTTATGTTGTTTCAGATGACCTTTGCGATTATTACGCCCGCGTTGATTATCGGTGGCTTTGCAGAGCGAATGAAGTTCTCTGCCGTAATGTTGTTTTCGGGTGCATGGTTATTATTGGTTTACGCTCCAATAACTCACTGGGTTTGGGGCGGAGGCTGGTTAGCCGAGTTAGGCTTATATGATTTTGCTGGTGGTACCGTGGTGCACATCACCGCCGGCGTGGCAGCACTAGTTGCTGCAAAAGTACTTGGTCCACGTAAAGGCTTTTTGAATTCAGCTATTTTGCCTCATAACTTGACGATGACCTTAATGGGGGCTGGCATGTTATGGGTTGGCTGGTTTGGCTTTAACGGTGGCAGTGCCTTAGGGGCTAACGGTAGTGCGGCGATGGCCATTTTGGTGACGCATCTAGCGGCATCAATGGGAGCGATGACCTGGGCTGCGATAGAGTGGATTAAGTTTGGTAAACCCAGTGCACTGGGGATTGTGACTGGCATGGTTGCTGGGCTTGGTACGATTACGCCAGCATCAGGGTATGTAGGGCCTGGTGGCGCACTTGTGATTGGTCTCTTAGGCGGCATTGTCTGTTTTTACTCTACGGTTTATATCAAACAAAAATTGAAAATCGATGACTCATTAGATGTGTTTCCCGTGCACGGTGTTGGCGGTATTCTGGGAACGTTATTGGCAGGTGTCTTTAGTTCAACACAACTTGGTGTGTTTAGCGGTTATGGCTTTGCTGAGGGTAATGAGACCATGCTAGATCAACTCGGAGTACAATTTATTGGTGTTATCGCCACTTTTGCCTATACCGCAGTTGTTTCTTGGGTGTTGTTTATTATTATCGGCAAACTGCTCAATGGATTAAGAGTCAGTACAGAGCAAGAGATCACAGGTTTAGATCAATCTGAACATGAAGAGAGTGGTTATATTCTGTAGAACCCATCGTCTATCGATATTCCCAAAAAAACAGCCACTGAAATTCAGTGGCTGTTTGCATTAATGAATATGAAATCTTCTCATTCTTGAGTATGGATTATATTCAAGTAAGGTTAGAAGCTGTAAGTGAGTCCAAGGCTAGCCACCCACTGGTTTTTGCTTTCAATTAGCGGTGAATCAGCAATGCTAGACCCTAAACGAGAGTAGCCAGTTGACTGAGTCAGATCGAGATGCTCTGATAATGGTACCACCAGTGAATAACCTGCTTTATAGACGAAGGTGCTACTGCCTTTATATGCAGGGCGTTTAGTCGTTGCTTCTGAAGTTAATACACCAGTGTAATAGTTCACGTAGTCGCTACCCAAGTAGCTTGCGCCGACGAAGGGCACAAAATCGGCAAAGCCAAGATTCATAGGATGGTAATAGGTCACACCTGCTTGATAGCCATTATAAACGCCTGTCATGTCGTGCTGAAATTTGGCCGACAAAGTCCCTTTTCCCAAACGTAAATCGGCATTAATGCCCAGATCGCCGCTGATGTTACGATCTTTCATGCCAGTGAGAATATTGGCATCTTCCGCTCGGTAACCTATGTTGGGAACAATAAAAGCACTGAAGTTTATTGCGGAACGATTGTCACCAAAAAAACGGTAATTGATGCCTGTGATGTCAGCGTTAAAGTCTTCACCATGGTAACCGCCGTTAACATATATAGCCGTTTTATTATCTTGCCCCTTGTAGAGCTCACTCCCCGTTACTGCACCAGCCTCGATAAAAAACTGACCTTGATGGCTATAGATATTACCGTTTCTGATATAGGTGTTAGCTTCAGCAAAAGCATGTGTAGATAACAATGCTGTTGAAATTAGTAAGCAAAGTGTTTTCATTTTTGTCTATTTTCCTATTTTTATGTTGAATGTCGATGAGGGCATTGTATTGTGCTCATCTGACCAACTTTGTATCCAAGTGTATCTTTATGTTGTTTGGCTGTGAGTGGTTAAACCTTTAGAATTAACTGGTGATCTTGATTAACAGCCGAAATGAACGATGCTTATTTACAGGGAAGTAGCTACTTGTGATATCAGTCGATATTGAAAAAATTAAAGGAAGAATCATTATCAACAAAGTGAAACAAATGGGTGTCGGCATGCTTTTTTTGCTGTCGTGGCTACAGGTTTTGATGCCAACAACGCTTGTCGCTGGAGAAATGTCGAGTACAGCAGTCACGACTGAAGATAATCGCCTTGCCGATGGCGGCTACATTGAGCTGGGTGTCAGTGCGTTTGCTGTGAACAAGATTGACGCTCGACAAATCGATCACATTCCGGTGCAGCCATCATTATTGTTCAGCGGTGTATATCAGTACAAAGGATTGTTTGTAGAAGCAATCCACCAGTCTCAAGACGGTGTGAATCTTGGGGTGAATATTTGGAATTCAGAACACTGGTCATTAGACATTCTGGCGGCGAATCTGCAAAGCTCAAAACAGCGGTCGGAAGAGGTGGAAGTCAGCATGTTAAATGAAGCTGGACGCGATACCTATTTGATGTCTGAAGACTCCCTTTTTATCGGTGCTGGTTTTCGTGCAACTCGCTATTGGGATGATAATTATGTATTTCAATATCAGATAGTGAGCGATTATTTTGATGACCAAGGGATCCTAAGCAGCGCACGCTTGGGGAAATCTTGGCAGGTACACAATTGGAATTTTCATGTTTTAGGTAGAGTTGAATATTATTCAGCGACCTTGAGTCGCTATCTGTACGGAATTAGTACAGAGGAGGCCACCGAGCGATTTCCTGAATATCAACCCGGTAGTGCCTTTAATTATGGTTTGGAAGTCGGTGTGGCGTATCCGCTGAGTGAGAGTTTAGTGTTTCGATCGATGTACCGCTTCAAAGTGTTATCCAATGAGATAACAGACAGTCCTTTTAGCCTAGCTGAACAGATGTCGTTTTTTAACGTCTCTGTCAGCTATGTATTTTAAGGGGGCGGATATGAACAGATCTTATTATTGGTTTGGTGTCGTGCTGCTAATGTTACCCATGATGGCCTGGAGTGAAGATGATTCAGTGTTCTTCACCGCAACTCCTGAACGATGCATCGCTTTGCATAAAGGGCAAACCTGCTATCAGGATGTGAACTTTCGCTGGCAGACGCCTGACATTGGTCAGTATTGTTTAGTATTAAATTTGGATAATCGTCAGATCATGTGTTGGAACGGTAATGCCATGCAGCAGTATCAGTATGCTTTCGAGGGCGACACAACCACCACGTTTAGCCTATTTCGTGATGGTAAAGAGCTGCCATTGGCAGAAGTTAAAGTGGTAGTGACTTGGATCTATCATGCCCCAAAACAGAGTCGTTCTGGCTGGAGATTGTTCTAAGTATGTCGGTTAAGAAACATATATTAGTGGTAGAGGATGATGCTTCTCTAGCTGAGTGGATTAGTGATTACCTACTGGAACATGGTTATGGGATAACAGTGGCCAGTCAAGGTGATTATGCTTTAGATATGATAGCGGAAGAGACCCCTGATTTGGTGTTGCTGGATGTGATGATACCGGTGAAAAACGGTTTTGATGTGTGTAAAGAGGCAAGGGGATTTTATTCTGGCCCCATTTTGTTTATGACAGCATGCTGTGAAGATGGCATGGAGATTAAAGGGCTAGAGCTAGGAGCGGACGATTACCTGACTAAACCGATACGCCCTCAGGTGCTACTAGCCCGTATTAAAGCATTATTGCGCCGCGCCAGTGACGAAGAGCCTAAGTTGCAACTGGTGTTTGATTCGCTAGTGCTAAATGCGACCGCACAATCTGTCACTATCGATCAGCAACCAGTGAATTTAAACGCCAATGAGTTTGATGTATTGTGGCTGTTAGCGTTGAAAGCGGGCACCATAGTGAGTCGTATTGATCTTACTTATCAATTGCGTGGTATTGAATACGATGGTTTAGATCGCTCAATCGATAATCGTATTTCACGCTTACGTAATAAGTTAAACAAAGCCCCTAAGCAACCCTTTAAAGTGCGCACTATTCGCGGCAAGGGTTATCTGTTTTGCCGTGACGATAATACGTTAGAATCATGAGAATGTTAATGAGTTCGCTAGTGCTGGTGGTACTGGCTACTATCGCTGGTTTAGGTTGGTCAATTAGCGAGTTTGCGGCTCTGCAAAATCAAGATACAGCAACTGCTAACGTCAACAGTCGAATAGCGGCATTAAAACTTGTTGGCAGCACGCTAGCCATTAGTTTTGATAGTGAAACCGGTCTCAGCGACTCTTTTATCCGCAACTGGAATAAGCACAATACCGAACAGCTATCGTTGGTGTCCTCGGCTGAGTTCGGTCTTCCACGATCACTGCAGTTGCAGTTTGATACAGGAGCGCCTTTGTTACTTGAATCTAACGAAGGCATTTCGCTGCACTACCGCCTACCCAATACGGGGAAAATACTGAACATCAGCACCAATTTGCTAACACCACCAGAGGTTATGTTTACGCTTAATGAGCTCTATACCATTATCTTTTATGTTGGGGTTGTTATGATTCTGCTGCTATGGATATCCCCCTTAATACGGCAGTTAGTCAACTTGAGTAAAGTCACAGAGGCCTTTGGGATGGGAGAGTTAGGGCAGCGGATCAAAGTCAGTAAAACCTCCTACATAAGCTCAATTGAAATACAATTTAATCGTATGGCAGATTGCATTCAGGAGTTACTTGACGACAACAAGTTACTGAGCAGTGCTGTATCTCATGATCTTAAAACGCCGATAGCAAGACTGAGGTTCGGAATCGAGGCTTTGGAAGAAACTCAGAATGAGCAGTTGCGAGTTAAGTACTTTCAACGCATTAATCGGGATCTGGATACCATGGAGGATCTGGTGGTTACTTTGCTCAGTTATGCACATTTGGAGCAGGCAAATATTCAGCCGGATTTACAACCCATTGAGCTCAATAGTTGGCTACGAGATATTGTGAAACATTGTGTTCATCCTGAGCGTCAGATTGACTTTATTGGGTTTACCAAGCCTGTTGTGATTAACACAGACCCCAAATACTTGTCGATGCAGGTGAATAATCTACTCAGTAATGCCGTTCGGTTTAGCCGATCGCGTATCTTCTTAATGGTGATAGTTGATGAGGCTGGGTTATGGGTTCATGTTGAGGACGACGGTAAAGGTATTGATGACGAAGAAGCCATGCAGGTGATAAAACCCTTTGTTCGAGGTCAACACAGTCGTGGCAATGCAGGCCACGGTATGGGACTTGCCATTGTGAATCGCATTGGGCAATGGATGGGCTCACCTTTGTGTATTGGTCACTCTACTATTTTAGGTGGGGCGCGAGTATCACTTCACTTCAAGTCATTCACTGAGAAAAGCGATTAAAATCAATTGATATAACTCCATTCAATTCCCTAATCTTGCCCTGAACGTATCTCTTTTTGTAGCGCCTGTCTCTTATACACATCTGACGCTGCCGACGAAGAGGATAG
>OJDH01000113.1_pt1 | contig 69458 bp, 57 predicted proteins | sample 1592761 | NCBI WGS metagenome assembly OJDH01 (sample SAMN05416855, study PRJEB24817) | seawater metagenome | isolation source: Sea water | place: Canada:Atlantic | collected 2013-11
CTATCCTCTTCGTCGGCAGCGTCAGATGTGTATAAGAGACAGGCCGGAGGCATGCGGGGATTGTTAAGGGGGCGCGCCGCCCCCTTGACGCGCCATCAGGCAAGACCAGGCCTCTGCATGACACACAGTTGTAGCAGCCCGCTCCGCGGGCGTCGGGGTTCGTACCGGCCCCTGATCGCCAGCAAGCTGTCTCCTACACAAAGCCACACCACACACGTAGGAGCGAGCTTGCTCGCGATCCGTCAAACATCACCACGAGGCAACCATGACAGCAACCCTTAAAGTCCGCTTCGGCGGCTGCTCGGTGGGCGGCGTCAAGGCACTCAACCAGGACGCCTTCGCCGCCCACCTGCCCACGGATCGGGAACTCACCTTCAAAGGCAGCGCCGCCGTCATTGCCGACGGCGTCAGCAGTTGTGCGGACTCCCATATCGCCAGCCAGACCAGCGTCACCAGTTTTATCGCCGACTATTTCAGCACCCCGCACAGCTGGAGCGTTAAACAGTCGGTATCCCGTGTATTACACGGCCTCAATCGCTGGCTGCACCAGCACAACAATGCTGCCCAGCCTGACCGCGACAGCATGATGTGTACCTTCGCCAGCGCCATTATCAAATCCAACACCCTGCACTGCTTCCATGTCGGCGACTCGCGTATTTACCACTGGCACCAGGGTGATCTGGAACAGCTGACTCAGGATCACACCCGCAAGGAAGCCGGGCGCAACTTTCTCGCCCGCGCGCTGGGTGGCGACAGCCAGCTGGAGGTGGATTACCAGACCCGCCCGGTACAGGCCGATGATCTGATTCTGCTAACCAGCGATGGCCTGCACGAGTTTGTAAAGCCACGTCAGCTGAAACAGCTGCTGGCCGACCACAGCGATATCGAAGCCTGCGCCCGGGCACTGGTGCAACAGGCGCTGGATAACGGCAGCGATGACAACGTCACCGCATTGCTGATGGTCGTGGATCAGCTGCCCGAGGAAACTCTGGATGAAAGCCAGCAACGTCTGGCCCGGCTGCCCATTCCACCGGTACTGAAAATTGGCAATCGGATTGACGATTACGAAGTGCTGGATATTATCTTCAGTGGCACCCGCAGCCATATGTACCGGGTGATCGACCGGGGGACAGAGCAGCAGTTCACCCTCAAAGTGCCGTCACTCAACTTCAGCGACGACAGCCTCTACCTGGATGGCTTTATCCGCGAGGAATGGGTCGGCCAGCGGATCAGTCACTGCAATGTGATGAAAACCTTTTCCCCGCGCCAGCCCAAACGGTTTCTCTACTACCTGGGCGAATACATTGAAGGCGAAACCCTGCGCCAGTGGATGAACGACAATCCCGAGCCACCGCTGGAAACCGTGCGCGCGCTGATGCAGCAGATTGTGCAGGGTATGCGGGCCTTCCAGCGGGCGGATATGGTGCACCAGGATCTGAAGCCGGAAAATATTATGATCGACCGCGATGGTCGGGTGAAGATTCTTGATTTTGGCACCGTGCTGATCGCCGGTATCGAAGAGATCGCCTCGCCGCTGGATAAGTCGATCCCTCAGGGATCGGTCAACTATGTCGCCCCGGAATACCTGACCGGCGAGCGCGGCTCATTCCGCTCCGATCTGTTCTCGCTGGCGGTGATCTGTTACGAGATGCTGACCGGCGAGCTGCCCTACAAGGAGCCCTCGGTCAAACGCAGCCAGCTGGCCAGTTACAGCGAGCTGCACTACATCCCTGCGCTCAATCACCGGCCCCAGCTGCCACTCTGGGTGGAGGGCTGCCTGCGCAAAGGTCTGCAGGCAAACCCAATACACCGCTATAGTGCGCTGTCGGAATTTCTGCAGGATCTGAACCAGCCCAACCCGGCGCTGGAAGCCCGTATCCGCCGCCAGCCCTTGCTGGAACGTAACCCGCTGAAGTTCTGGCAGGGGGCGGCAATTTTGTTGCTACTGGCCAATCTGGTGCAACTGTTACTCTGACAGCTCCGCCACACCCTGCTGGCGGAACCACTGCCATAGCTGCACCAGTGGCTCACCACTCAGGCCCTGATCTGCCAGGCAGCAACGCAAACTGACGCCCGCAGCCCGGCCCCGCACCACCTCCACCAGCGGGGCCAGCTCCACCCCGGCCAGATGCCAGACCCCCAGCGGCTGATCAGGCGTGACCACCACCGGCCGGGCGATAATCTGCGCCCCCTGCACCACCGGCAACGTCTGCACCTCAAACTCGGCAAAGCTGCAGGCCTGGTGCATCGGCTGCTGATCCGGCCACTGCCGACGGGTCTGCCAGAAAGGCTCAGCAGGCCACTGCTGTTCCAGCTGATAGAAATCCCGCCCCATCCGGGCAAAACGCAAAAACAGCGCCTCAACACGGGATTGATGAAACTGCCGAGCCAGCGCCGCCCGCTCAGGATGCTGCAATAGCGTGTTGATCACCGCCGGAGCCTGCAGCGCCGACGACAGCGCCTGGAAAATACCGTTGCCAGACAACGGGTCCACCGCCATCGCCGCATCGCCCACCCGAATCCAGCGCTCGCCGACCACCGCCTCGCACAGCACCGCCGTACTGGTGCGCGCCTGTACGTCGCCAACCGGTTCCGCTCTGGCCATAAACGGCACCGCCTGAGGCAACGCGGCAAAACGCTGACGACAGAACGCCGTCAGTTCAGCTTTCGCGGGCAGCGCCGTGCTGGCCACATCCAGCGTCAACTGCAGATAGCGCCGCCCCTGGGCCGTCATCGCCAGCCATGCCCAGCCATCGGCAAAGCTGACCGCCGCCGACTGAGGCGCGGCCGCAGGCCCCTGCCAGTACTGCAGCAACGACACCGTTTGCGACCCGCGCAGGCGTGACAGTCCGGCTGAAGGTGCCTGCCGCCCCCGCGCTTCCACCAGGAAACAGCCACTCAACTCACCCGGCGAGGTCGATAACGAGGTGGGTGCAAACTGCACCGACACCTGGCCAGCGCTATGTGTAATCCCGGTCACCCGTGCCGAAATGCAACGCACACCGGCCTGCTGCAAGTCCCGCCAGATTCCAGCATCCAGCGCCTGACGGTCCACCAGCTGCTCGGTATTCGCGCTGTTAGATGCCCCGTTCCAGTGGGCATTACGGGCCGAAGGTTCAGCAATGGCTGTTAATGCCGCCGAAAAACCCGCCGCCCTCAACCCTGCCACCACCCGCTCGGAAATCCCTTCCACTGCAGCAAAAGGCCGGGGCTGAGCGATCACCGTTACCGCATAACCCAGCCTGCGCAGCCCCAGCGCCACCGCCCCACCGGCAGGCCCTGCCCCCAGTACCAGCACCGTTTTAGTCATCTGTTGTGTCTCCCCCAGGCCAGACCTCATCCGCGCCTCGGCGCTCAGCGCCCTGAAACGCAGCGCCCGTTTTCAGATAACGCCCCAGCTCGGTACGGCTGGCAGCGGGCTGGCGGACCATAAACCGGGCAATATGACCACACAGCCAGGCGGTGCCAATACTGGCCCCGGCGATCTCGCCGGTGAGGCTGCGCACATGGCCCGCAAAATCAGCATAACGGGTATCCAGCCAGCACCACTGTTCTGGCCCACAACGGGCATCGCCGGTAGTGCGTAGCACCCCAGGGTAGGCCGCCGGAAACACCGGTTCCCCTTTTGCTGGCGATGAAGCACAGATCAGAATGCCCGCCGCGACCGCCTCAGCAACCGCCTCACGCAGACATTCCCAGTCGGTACGCAGGCCCAGACTGAGGTTGATCAGCTGTACCTCCTGCTCGACCAGCCAGTGAATCGCCTCCGCCACCTGGCTGGCCGTGGTGGTCAGCCGCTCGCTAAACACCTGGGCCATATACAGCTGCGCATCCGGCGCGCAGTGCTGGATCACCTCAACAATTTTTGTGCCGTGGGCCAGCTGGTCTGGCTGGCCCTCTGCCTGCCAGAGGGCATCCTCGTGCAGCACAAAGGCAGCACTGGCCGCCACCTGTCCGGCCTGGGCGGGCGCAAAGCCGCTATCAACAATGCCCACTTTCAGGCCGCTCATGTCAGAGCCTCCTCAACAGGGTTCAGCTTGCCATCACGCAGTTCAACCCGCTGGTCAACCTGCTGTAACGTAGATGCCCGGTGGCTGATCAGAATCCGGGTACGCCCGGCAAACAGCTGATCCACCGCGCTGATAATCTCCCGCTCGGTCTGTGCATCCACCGCACTGGTGGCCTCATCCAGCACCAGAATATCGGGCTGTTGCAGTAATGCCCGCGCAATCGCGACCCGCTGACGCTGGCCGCCCGACAGCTGCTGACCGCGCTCACCCAGCAGGGTATCCAGCCCCTGAGGCAACTGCGCCACCATCTCGCTCAGTTGCGCCTGCACCACCACCGCCGCCAGCTGGGCCTCACTGGCCAGGGGCGCGGCATAGCGAATATTGTCTGCCAGGGTCCCCCTGAACAACACAATCTCCTGACTGACCACCGCCACCCGACGGCGCAGTTCGGCCAGGTTGCAGGCTTTAATATCCACCCCATCCAGCACAATGCTGCCCTGTTGCGGGTCATAATGGCGCTGTAACAGGTCGATCAACGTAGACTTGCCCACCCCGGACGCGCCAGTCAGGCCCACCTTGCTACCTGCCACAATCGCCAGGCTGGCATCCTTCAGCACCACGGTCTGGCGTTCGCCGTCGCCATGGCTAAAGCTGACCCCCTGCAGGGATAGCGCGCCCCCCTGAGCAGGCAGCGGTGTCTCCACCTCGGCTGCGGCAACCATCACCGGTTCCTGACGCAGCTCCATTACCCGTCCCAGACTGACCGTCATCCGCTGCACCGCCACATAGAGGCCCAGCAGACTCTGTACCGGCCCCACCGCCATGCCCAGGTAAGTCGAAAAGGCAATCAGTGAGCCCAGCTGCCACTGGCCTTCAATCACCCAGTAACCGCCGATCAGAAACGCCCCGGCGCGGGATAGCGAGGTCAGCGTGCCCGGCACCGCCTGGGTGAAAAATTCGGTGATCTGTAACCGCAGCAGGTCACTGAGGTAGTGACTGTTGAGGCCATCCAGCCGCCGGGCCTCTTTTGGCTCCTGGCCTACCGATTGAATAAACTTCATTGCGGGCAGGGTTTCCACCAGAAACGACGACAAATCCGCCGAACGCTCGCGCAGCGTACGGGTCTGTACTTCCAGCTTGCGCCGCATCCAGCGCAACCACAGCACCTCCAGCGGAATCAGCAGCGCCACAATCAGCGATAACTGCCAGGAGAGCATCAGCATCAGCGCCAGCGCACCCATCAGGCCAATCACACTGGACACCGCTGAGAACAGCGAGTCCACAGCGAAGCGCTGGATCTGCGCCACATCGCCATCCAGCCGGGACAGAATGTCACCCAGCCGGCGGCGGGCGAAAAAGGCCGGGGAGAGTTTTTGCAGATGGCGATACACATCCATGCGCAGGCTGAACAGAATCCGTGCCGACAGCCGGGTGTGCAGATACCGGTTCAGGCCGGACAGCAGCGTACTGAACAGGCCGACCCCGATCATCGCCAGTGCCACCTGCACCAGGGCGCTGTAGTCACGGGCAATCAGGCCATCATCAATCAGGGTTTTGGTCAGCCAGGGCTGCATCAGCACCAGCATCGAGGCCAGCAACGACAGCCCCAGCACCTGCATAATCGCCCGCCGCTGGGGTCGGACAAAGCCAAACAGCCAGTGTAGCGCCTGCTCCAGGGCAGCCGGGGCAGCGGTTTCAACCGCGCGGGACAGCCATTTAATCATCGGGGCTGTAATCATCGGGACAATCAGACTCCTGTAACAACGGCACAGTGGAATAGCCCACCGTAACGGTTTATCCGCCGTGGGGGTTCAACGGTTTGTGCGAAAATGTAACCGTTTGTAATAATCCGCAGCCCCGTTCCAGGGCACCGCTGCACCAGCAGTGTTCAGCCCCACCCTGCCTGCGGTGCAACCCTGACCAGCAAAAACAACATAACTAACTGAAATAAAAAGATTAAATAACAATGGCACAGATTCTGCTTTATCGTCCCTGACAATCTCATTTGAACAAAGGCGTTCATCCTCTGCAGCTCCGCACTCGCTGTGGCGGACGAACGCCTTTTTTTTTGCCTGGGCACTCTGATGACACACGAAAAACTGGTAATCATTGGTAACGGCATGGCCACTGCACGGCTGCTGGAACGACTGCTAAAACAGTCTCCCGGCCGCTATCAGATCAGCCTGTTCGGCGAAGAGCCACATGCCAGCTATAACCGCATCATGCTGTCGCCTGTACTGGCCGGTGAGACTCAGACCGACACCATTATGCTGCACAGTACCGACTGGTATCAGCAGCATAAAATCCGTTTTTACAGCGGCGATCCCATTGTGCGGATCGACCGTGAACAGCAGAAAGTGTACAGCCGTGCCGGGGTCAGCCAGCGCTATGATCAGCTGATTATTGCCACCGGCTCCCGCCCTGCGCTGCCTGAGGCTGTGCGCCAGTGTGAACTGGACGGCCTGTGCAGTTTTCGTAACCTGGACGATGTCGACACCCTGCGCAGCGGTGCAGCCCGCAGCCAGCATGCGCTGGTGATCGGCGGTGGCCTGCTGGGGCTGGAAGCGGCCCATGGCCTGCGCCAGCTCGGCTGTGAAGTCACAGTCTTACATCGCAGTGACTGGCTGCTCAATCGCCAGCTCGACAGCGCCGCCGGTCAGCAGCTGCAACAGACACTGACCGAGCGCGGCATCCAGCTAAAACTGGGCTGCGAAGCACTGAGCATTCATGGCGATGAACAGGTAGAGCGCGTAACGCTCAGCGATGGCAGCGAGCTGGCGGTGCAACTTGTCGTCTCCGCCATCGGCATCAGCCCCAATATCCAGCTGGCACAGCATGCCGGGCTGGAATGCCAGCGGGGCATCGTGGTGAACAATCAGCTGCAAACCAGCGACCCGGCCATCTACGCGCTGGGTGAATGCAGCCAGTTTAACGGCGCAACCTTCGGCCTTGTGGCCCCGATTTACGATCAGGCCCAGGTACTGGCCAGCGCCCTCAGCGACCAGCCGGGCGAGGCGTTCGAGAACCGCCCGGTCGCCACCCGACTGAAAGTCTCCGGCATCGAGCTGTTTTCCGCCGGCCTCCACCAGGCCGACGACAACACCGAGAGCCAGCACTTTTATAACCACCTCAGCGGCAACTACAAAAAACTGCTGTTCAAAGATAACCGGCTGGTTGGCACCGTGCTCTACGGCGATGTCAGCGACGGCAACTGGTACTTCGACCTTATTCAACAGCAGCAGGATATTGCGCCACTGCGGCCCCTGCTGATGTTCGGCCAGGCACTGGCCACCGCACATGTACCCGCCAGACAGCAGGAAGGCAGCCATGTACTGCCATCCGCCACTGACTTACAGATTTCCTGACAGGAGCACTTCCAATGACACGTTCAACCAACACAAGCCGACTGATTGTTATCGGCAACGGCATGGTCGGCCACCACTTCATCCAGCAGCTGGTTGAGTCCGGCCAGGCTGAGCGCTGGGAGATCACCGTATTCTGTGAGGAGTCCCGGCTGGCTTATGACCGCGTCCACCTGAGTGCGTATTTCAGTGGCTCCAGCGCTGATGATCTGGCCATGGCGACACCGGACCTGTATCGCGAGTGGGGCATCAACGTGCGCCCTGGTGACAAAGCCATCAGCATCGATCGCGAACAGCAGCAGGTCACCGCTGCCAATGGCGAACAGCTGTCCTACGACAAACTGATTCTGGCGACCGGCTCCTACCCGTTTGTGCCACCTGTCCCTGGCCATGAGCGTAAAAACTGCCTGGTGTACCGCACCCTGGATGACCTGGATCAGATCCGTGCCGCAGCCGAAGGTGGCAGCAAAGGTGTGGTGGTCGGTGGCGGCCTGCTCGGCCTGGAAGCAGCCAAAGCGCTGCGTGATCTGGGGCTGGAAACCCATGTGGTCGAGTTCGCCCCCCGCCTGATGGCCGTGCAGCTGGATGAAGATGGCGGTGCCCTGCTGCGCAGTAAGATCAGCGAACTGGGGGTACAGGTACACACCAGCAAAGCCACCGATCTGATCGACGATGGCGAACAGCACCTGCACCGAATGAACTTCGCCGATGGCGAAACGCTGGAAACCGACCTGATTCTGTTCTCTGCCGGTATCCGGCCACAGGACGAGCTGGCGCGCCAGAGCGGGCTGGAGATCGGCGAGCGCGGCGGCATTGTGGTGAACAGCCAGTGCCAGACCAGCGACGAAAACATCTTCGCCATCGGTGAATGTGCGTTGTGGAATGGCCGCATCTTCGGCCTGGTGGCACCGGGCTACAGCATGGCCAAAGTGGCAGCGGCCCAGCTCAGCGGCGGCGACGAATCCTTCCTGGGGGCCGATATGAGCACCCGGCTGAAACTGCTGGGCGTGGATGTCGGCTCCATCGGCGATGCCCAGGGCCACACACCCGGCGCACTGAGCTACCGCTACAGCGACGATGTGGCCCAGGTGTACCGCCGTATCGTGGTCAGCGCGGACCGTAAAAAACTGCTCGGTGCGGTGCTGGTCGGCGATAACAGCCTCTACGACACCCTGCTGCAGTACGCCCTCAACGGCATCGACCTGCCCGCCCAGCCGGAAAGCCTGATCCTGCCCCAGAGCGACAACGTCGCGCCGATGCTCGGCCCCGACGCCCTGCCCGACACCGCGACCATCTGTTCCTGCCTGAACGTCTCCAAAGGCCAGATCTGCGGTGCCATCGACGCCGGTGCGCTGAGCGTAGGTGATGTCAAAGACGGCACCAAAGCCGCCTCCGGTTGTGGCGGCTGTGCTGCCCTGCTGAAAAGTGTGGTCGATAACGAGCTGGAAAAACGCGGCGTCGAGGTCAACACCGATCTGTGTGAACACTTCGCCCACACCCGTGAAGCGCTGTACCACATCGTCCGGGTGGAAGGCATCCGCAGCTTTAAAGAGCTGCTGGCCAGCCACGGTAAAGGGCGGGGCTGTGAGATCTGTAAACCGACCGTCGGCTCCATCCTGGCCTCCTGCTGGAACGAGCTGATCACCGAAGAGACGCACGTTGGCCTGCAGGACACCAACGACACCTTCATGGCCAATATGCAGAAAAACGGCACCTACTCGGTGGTGCCCCGTGTTCCCGGCGGCGAGATCACCCCGGATAAACTGATCGTGCTCGGCCAGGTGGCGAAAAAATACAGCCTCTACACCAAGATCACCGGCGGCCAGCGAATTGACCTGTTCGGTGCCCAGCTGCACGAACTGCCGGAGATCTGGCGCGAGCTGGTCGACGCAGGTTTTGAAACCGGTCACGCCTACGGCAAATCCCTGCGTACCGTTAAATCCTGTGTCGGCAGCACCTGGTGTCGCTACGGCGTGCAGGACAGCGCCAGCATGGCGATCCAGCTGGAAGACCGCTACAAAGGCCTGCGCTCACCGCACAAAATCAAATTCGCCGTCTCCGGCTGTACCCGTGAATGTGCCGAAGCCCAGAGCAAAGATATCGGCATCATCGCCACCGAAAACGGCTGGAACCTCTACGTCTGCGGTAACGGCGGCATGAAACCACGTCACGCCGACCTGTTCGCCACCGATCTGGATGACGCCACTCTGGTGCGCTACATCGACCGGGTGCTGATGTTCTACGTCAAAACCGCCGACCGCCTGCAGCGCACCTCGGTGTGGATGGACAATATGGAAGGCGGGCTGGACTACCTGCGCGATGTGGTCATCAACGACAGCCTGGGCCTGGCCGACGAACTGGAACAGCAGATGAGCCACGTCGTCGGCACTTACCAGTGCGAGTGGAAATCCACCATTGAAGACCCGGAAAAACTCAAACGCTTCCGCACCTTCGTCAACGATGACAGCAGCGACCCACAGATCGTAATGATCCAGGAACGCAGCCAGCCACGCCCAGCCTGAACCCGGCCCACTCAGAGGAGAATTGATCATGAATAGCCCGATCACACTGAACACCAACACCGAGCAGCGCTGGACCACCCTGTGCAGTCAGACCGACCTGGTACCCTACTCCGGCGTCGCCGCCCTGCACAACGAAGAACAGATCGCCCTGTTTTACCTGCCAGGCGAAGCAGATGAAGTATTTGCCCTGAGCAACCACGACCCGGTATCAAAAGCCAACGTCATCGCCCGCGGCCTGGTGGGCGATATTGATGGCCAACTGATGGTCGCCTCACCGCTGTATAAACAGCACTATGATCTGCGTAGCGGGAAGTGCCTGGATGCGGAGGATCTTGCGTTGAAGAGCTGGGCGGTTAGGTTGAGGGAGGGGGTTGTGGAGGTTTTGGGGTAAGGTTTTTCAATAACCTGGCGCTGGGGTTTGAATACCCCAGCTGGGTAATAACTGAACCAGTAAACGGAAAGTATTTCATAGAAGGCTGAAAGCCCTATTGTCAGCCAGTAGCCTCTAGATTCTCAACATAAGCGAGACACCCACGTTAAGATTGCGCCAGTTTCGCACGCCATTCTAGTTTAGCTCGATCAAGCTGAGCAGTTAATTGCTCGGTAATTTTCTGGACCTTCTGTGCACCAGGCTCCCCCTTCTCAAGGTTGTAGTGTTGCTGGAAGTCCTCCAGTGAGCTGAAGCCAGAATTAAATACATCAAATAACTCAGTCACAGCCAGTACTTGATCGGAATGTGTATCCAGCCATGACGTTATCCGCTTTGAATCTGGATGAGGCTGATCGCTATTTGCCATAGGCAACACCTGCCCTGTACGGTATTCATCAAGTGCATTCAGTAAACTAAATGACTCGTTTTGAGGTAACTGTAAATCCTCACCGATTTTACTGGACAGAAGCAGGTCCTGATAAAGTACCAAGTAGGCCATAGCCCTCTTCGCTTCACCGTATGCCTCGCCTTGATTATCTGGATCAGGGCCCACCAGGTCGATTCCGTTAAGTGCAGGGGAAGAGGCCCCCAAAGAAGCAGCGTTGTCTACTTCGGATAGGTTTAGAGATCTACCTGTCCAGCTGTATCCTGACTGCTGTAGCCATGAACTTGCTGCACCCGTAGGGAGCTGATCTGAGACTTTATCCGTGTTCGTTATTCGCGTGGCAGGTGAATGATTTCCCATTCCGGCAAGTGAATTAATTTTCATATGTATCGTCCATGACAGTAGCCCAGGAACCTCACTGATCCCTGAGCCGGGAATCTTTTTCTATCAGAAAGGCAATGTATAAGCCTGATTTGCACTATCAGCTACGTACTCGATACGGTTAGCAGGATCACCACAAACGCATTACTTACTACTCTTGGGCACCCATATCTCCAACTATAAAATAGACAAAAGCTGACAATACTCGCCCTTGAACCGAATTTTACAGGTTGGCGCAGACAACGTCCGCTCTACCATTGCATCATTTATAGCCTTTCAGCTTTCCTTGACACCCCACCCTCAAGTACACTCCCAGCCACAAACAACCAATTTCGCACTGGAGGGTAAACATGATTGTAGTCAACACCTTCCGGGCAGCTTGCTGAAATCTGCTGATCTGATTTCGCTGCCCGGTTTCTGAACCGGGGCACTTTTTGCCCCCACGATATAACACTATCGGATGCAGTCTGTGACTGCGTCAGGGGTTCGTATGACTACAATTTACCCACTGTCCCAGCTGGGATGGACCGCGTTTTTTCAGCAACAGCTCAACCTCGACGAATGGACAGATGCCACGCCTGCGCGGGTAATGGCACAACACCGCTCCCGGCTGGAACTGCTCTGTGAGCAGGGCCCGATTGACCTTCCCATCACAGCCGCCATGCCACCACTTACGGTGGGTGACTGGCTGCTACTTAATGCTGATCACTCTTATGGCCGAGCACTGGAGCGGCTGTCGGTGTTCTCCCGCAAAGCGGCGGGTAGCAAGGTGAGTGAGCAGCTGATCGCTGCCAATGTGGATACGGTGTTTATCACCACCGCGCTGAACCGCAATTTCAATCTGAACCGCATTGAGCGCTACCTGGCACCCACCCGTGAGGCTGGCGCTGAGGCGGTAGTCGTGCTGACCCAGGCCGACCTTTGTGAACACCCGGACGATTTCCGCCAGCAGGTGCAGGCACTGGATCCGATGTTGATGGTGGAAACCGTCAACGCCCTGGATGCCAGTAGTACAGCGGTGCTGCAACCCTGGTGCCGGGCAGGTCAGACGGTGGCGTTACTGGGTTCATCCGGGGTGGGTAAATCCACCCTGATCAACACCCTGCTGGGCCAGCACAATCAACAGACCGGTGCTGCCCGTGGGGCCGATGATAAAGGTCGCCACACCACCACCGGCCGCTCACTCTGGCTGATACCGGACGGCGGCCTGCTGCTGGATACACCGGGCATGCGGGAGCTGCAGCTGGCAGGCTGCGAAAGCGGGATTGAGGAGACGTTTGCTGATATCAGCGAGCTGATCCGTCAGTGTCGTTACAACGACTGTCAGCATGGTAATGAGCCGGGCTGCGCCGTACAGGCGACCATTGAGTCAGCACAACTGGATGAGCGGCGTTTTGCCAATTATCAGAAGTTGATGCGCGAACAGGCCCATAACAGCGCCAGCCTGGCGGAACGACGGGCGAAGGAACGTGATTTCAGCCGGTACTGCCGTTCGGTGATGGATCAATCCAAACGGCACAAACAGGGCCGCTAAGTTGTCAGCGCGCTAACCTTGCAGGATGGGCAAAAGAGCGCAGCGATGTGCCCATCATTTCACGCGCAGAACATTGCGACGATGATTGATGGGCACGCTTCGCTTTGCCCATCCTGCGGTTTGTACGACTAAACGGGAACTAGGTAGAGATCACTGACTGATCTATACTTGAATCTACTTTCTGGTGGTGTGTGTCTGCAAACTCCTCCACCCTGACCGCCGCCAAGGCGGTTTTTTTTCGCCTGTACCGCAGGAGGGGCCAAAGCGCAGCAACCTGTCCATCAGCAACCGAAACATATACACCAGGTCAACCAGCAACCGAAACATATACACCAGGTCAACCAGACCCGTGCAACAAAGCTATCAGTTTACGACGCTCTACTTCGCCGACTGTGAATGGCCCGGGCATGACCTGTGACTGTCGCGATCAGAGTGAAATTTGTCTGACCGAGGTACGAGGGAGTTTATTTCACTCAGCGACAGACGCAGGACAGGCACGGATTAAGCCATTCTTTGGAGGCGATGGGGGTTGCGAGGGGGCTAGCCCCCTGGCGCGCCAGCAGGCAAGACCACAACCAAAACCCAGTACCAGCTCCCCGCGATAGCCCATTGCAGACAACCCGACTGAAACCCCTGGTGCCTGGAATCGAGCACAATCCCATTAAGAGCTTCCCGGTGGGGGTTTATGCCCGCAGGATGCACCGGCCCCACAAGGGCTGACACCATCACCCCCGCAACAGCGCCTGTAACTCAGGCACACAGGAACCACAGTTAGTACCGCAAGCCAGACTCTCGCCCAGCGCTTCTACCGAGCAGCAGCCCTCGCTGATCTGCGCTTCAATCGCACGCTGGCCCACCTGGAAGCAACTGCAGACAATCGGCCCACGGTCCGGCTGATCACTGTGACGGGCAGCCAGCAAATACGCCAGGCTCTCGGCGCTCAGTTCGGGTTCGGCAAACTGGGCATCCAGCCAGTCCAGTTCTGGAAACTGAGCATAGGGCAGTACCAGTAACACCCAGTCCAGCTGGCCACCTTTCAAGCCAGCGGCGCGGTAATGGCCCAGGCTGACATCATCAAAACTCAGATCCGGCACGCTCAGGTGCTCACGACACCACTGTGACCAGTCCGCCACCGGCTCGACATCGGCCAGTCGCCAGGACTGGCTATGTTGCAGCGGCACTCGACAGTGGTAGAAAGCTGGCGGTACGGGCTGTTGCGTGTCGCTGCCGCGGCGCACCAGCAGCGCCTGCCAGCTGACGTTAAGGGGGCGCAGCTGGACAGCCGCGTGTTTGGATTCTGGCTGGCCGGAGAGCGGGTCGGTCACCGGTTCGATCAGACTGCCCATCCGCCCGGCGCGGGTGAACTGCTCGGTCCAGTGCATGGGCACAAACAGCTCGCCGGGGCGCTGGCCATCGCTCAGTCGCACCCGCCCCACATAGCCTGCGCCAGGCAGGGCTGGGTTTTCCAGCAGTACCAGCTGGTTCTCTATCACCGCGTAGTGGCGGGCATCAACGGGGTGCAGCTCCACAAACGGCTCCGCCCGGTGCTGAAACAGCCCGGCACTCAGGCCGGTGCGGGTCATGGTGTGCCACTGATCACGGATGCGACCGGTGTTCATAATCAGCGGCCGCAGCGCGTCGGGCTGCTGCTGCGCCGGGCGCGGGGTAATTGGCAAGAAACGGGCTTTACCGCTGGGGGTAAAAAACTGACCATCACTGAACATCCGCGCCGTGCCATTGGGGGCAGCCGCCGTCACCGGCCACTGGATGGGCTGTAGCTGGTCATACTTTGCCCGGCTCAGCCCGGCCAGCGCGCTGATATCAAAATCACGTTTCGCCCCGCCAGCGCAGCCATTTTCAAAGCCAGACAGCGCTGCATGTTCGCGGAAAATCTGCCCGGGTGTGGTGTAATCAAAAGCTGCCGCAAAGCCCATTCGCTGGGCCACTTCGCTGATAATCTGCCAGTCATGGCGGGCCTGGCCACTGGCCGGGATCAGCCCGCGCTGGCGGGAGATACAGCGCTCCGAGTTGGTCACGGTGCCATCTTTTTCGCTCCAGCCCGTCGCAGGCAGGCGTATATGGGCCAGCGCGCTGGTGTCGGTGTGTTCAATACAGTCAGACACCACCACCAGCGGGCAGGCCTGCAGCGCGCGTTTTACCTGATCGGCATCAGGCAGGCTGACCACCGGGTTGGTGGCCATAATCCACACGGCTTTAATCTCGCCACGCTCCATCGCCTGGAACATATCGACGGCTTTAAGGCCATTATCCTGCGCCATGTTGGGGGCATCCCAGAACCGGCGGACCCGATCAATACTCTGCGGGTTGTCAAAGTCCATGTGCGCCGCCAGCTGGTTGGCCAGCCCGCCCACCTCGCGCCCGCCCATGGCATTGGGCTGGCCAGTGATGGAGAACGGCCCCATCCCTGGCTGGCCAATGCGCCCGGTCGCCAGATGGCAGTTAATAATGGCGTTGGCGTTATCCACCCCGCTACTGGACTGGTTAACCCCCTGGGAGTAGAACGTCACGGCCTGCTCAGTCTCAGCAAACCAGCGGTAGAACTGCTGCAGTGCATCCAGTGAAATATCACAATCGCGGGCGACACAACTGAGCACCCCGGCGCTGTCATCGGCCGCCGCCAGGGTCTGGGCGAAGCCTTCGGTATGCTGATCGATATAATGCTGATCCAGCCGACCATCGGCTGCCAGATAGCTGAGCAGGCCATTAAACAGCAGTGTATCCGTGGCCGGGCGGATCGCCAGATGGAGGTCTGCCAGTTCGCAGGTGGCGGTGCGCCGTGGGTCAATCACCACTACTTTCAGCTCAGGGTTGCGCTGTTTCGCCGCCTGCATACGCTGGAACAGAATCGGGTGATTCCAGGCGGCGTTGGAGCCTACCAGCACCAGCAACTGCGCCTGGTCGAGGTCTTCATAACAGGTCGGCACGGTGTCGCTGCCAAACGCCCGCTTATAGCCCACCACCGCCGAGGCCATACACAGCCGGGAGTTGGTATCCACATTGGCGGTGCCCATAAAGCCTTTGATCAGTTTATTGGCGACGTAGTAATCCTCCGTCAGTAACTGAGCCGACAGATAAAACGCCACCGAGTCCGGGCCATGCTCTGCAATAGTGCGGGCAAAACCACTGGCGACCTGTTCCAGTGCGTTATCCCAGCTAGCGGGCTGATCATTGATCTGCGGCGTCAGCAAGCGGCTTTGCTGTTCCAGCGTGTCTGCCAGCGCACTGCCTTTAACGCACAACTGGCCCCGGTTAGCCGGATGGCTGGTATCCCCTGCCACCGCCGTAATCTGCTGGTCGGTCATCTCGGCAACTACGCCGCAGCCCACACCGCAGTATGGACAGGTTGTTTTGCACTGCATCGGTTTCTCCCAGACAAAAAAGGGCCTGACATGCTTAATGCCAGGCCCCATTGCCGATCGTTTCAGATTGTGTCGCCACCCCTGAACAGCAGGGCTAGCATTAATAAAACAGATACATGCAAAGCATGGGCCAGAATCTGGAACGATCTTTGCTCTGTACCCTCTGTCACTCTGGAGAGTCTGTTATGCAAACTACATCCCTCAGTGTGCTGCTGGTCGATGATCAGCCCGCACGTATGCAAACCCTGCAGGATGCGCTTCACGCATCGGGACATACCGTGGTCAGCCAGCTGACTGGCGTCCATGGCCTCAGCGAGCATGTGCAACAGTGCAAACCGGACATTGTGATTATCGATATGGACTCACCGGACCGCGACACTCTGGAGAGCATGGCTGCCATGAGCCGCGATGCCCCCCGACCCATCGTATTTTTCGCTGAGCAGGAACAGGATGCCGTCACCATTGGCGAGGCAATTCGTGCCGGTGTCAGTACTTACATCGCCGATGGCCTTCAGCCTGACAGGGTTCGCCCCATCATCGAAACCGCCATCGCCCACTTCCACCACTATCAGCAGTTACGCACAGAACTGGATAGCACCCGCGATCAGCTGGCCTCACGCAAAGTAACCGAGAAAGCCAAGGGGCTGTTGATGAAACACCACAATTGCAGCGAGGAGCAGGCGTTCAAAACCCTGCGCAAACTGGCCATGGACAGAGGCCAGAAGCTGACCGATGTCGCCAGTGAAGTGATCAGAATGTTTGAAGCAAGCGCCCACCAGGGCGAAAACCGGAGATAGCAGGATGCCTGTAGCCACTGCAGAGAAAACCCGCCTGAGCCTGGGCTTTATCGCCCTCACCGACTGCGCGCCGCTGGCGGTCGCCCGTGAACTGGGATTTTTTGACCAGGCCGGGCTGGATGTCAGCCTGGTGAAGGAGGCCAGCTGGGGGAATATTCGCGATAAAGTCAGCTATGGCCTGCTCGATGGTGCGCAGATGCTGGCCCCCATGCCGCTGGCCGCCACCCTGGGACTGGGCACCCGTGCCGTGGCCATGATTACCGGGCTGGTACTGAGCTATAACGGCCTGGCCGTGACGCTGTCGCAAGCCCTGTTTGACCAGCTGGACCTTGACCCGCAGACGGTACAAACCCCTGAACAGATCGGCCAGCTGCTGCGCCAGTATTGCCAGCATAACCGTGAGCACGGCGACGCAAAACCCCGACTGGCCACGGTGTACCCTTACTCCTGTCACTTTTATCAGCTTCACCAGTGGTTACTGGCCCACAGTATCGTGCCCGGCGAGGACATCGAGCTGGTCGCCCTGCCCCCCACCCGGATGCTGAGCACCCTTAAAGCCGGTGAGATCGACGGCTACTGTGTGGGCGAGCCCTGGAACAGCCTGGCAGAACAGCAGCAACTGGGGCGGGTGATCGTCTCCGGCCATCAGATTGCTCCTGACGCCATCGAAAAAGTATTCGGCGTCACCCAACAGTGGGCAACCGAACACCCGATTACCCATCAACGCCTGCTAAGCGCCCTCAGCCAGGCTTGCCAGTGGCTGGATAAGCCGGAGAACCAGCCCGAGCTACAGCAGCTGCTGCTCCACCCGGATTACCTGGGCCCACATGCACCGGCGAAAAATCTACAGCCACATCAGCCGGTGCTGCACAAATTCTGGCATCAACAGAACATTCCTCACCCCGCCAGCGCCGTCGAGCTGCTGGAGCAGATGCGCGCCCGTGGCCAGTGGCAAGGAGAAAATTTATTACAGGTTGCCGAGGCGGTCTATCGGCCTGAGCTAGCGCCAAACTAACCTGAATAACCCGGTGGACACCCACCGGGTCAGCACCATCGCCAATTAAAGAATATTGCCGGACAGCTCAATCAGCTTTGCCAGCTGCTGCTCACTCAGGTTGTCTGACAGCCCATCAGCACAATGGGCAAAGCTGACGCTGGCCTCTTCATACAATCGCTGGCCGGTTTCCGATAATTTAACCAGGCTCTGCCGCGCATCACGCGGGTTGGCTTCCTTCTCCACAATTTTTATCTTCTCCATCGGCGCAATCAGCCGGGTAACCCCGGACGCGCTGATACCAACACACTCTGCCAGCTCAATCCTGCGCATGGTTTTCAGCGCAGCGCCCGCCAGGTGGTGCATGATCATATACTCCGTAAAGCTGATGCCATGAACACTGAGGTGATTATCCACGCGTTTTGATATGCGGGACGCCAGCAACGCATGTTGAATAACGAAGGTAGAACTTAACGAAATCTGAGACATGACAAAACCTTGATAGATGCTTGATTACTCAAGTATCTATCAAGGTTTTAAAAAGCACAAGACCAGACTTAACATCAGCTATAGACATCCTGCGTCTGACGCGACAGCCAGCCAGGCCACCTCGCCCCACCGCTCCGTATGCCTTTCTAATAACCAGATCCAGGGTGATCAGTATATCGATCACACGATATTTGTGCTCATTCCACCTGTATTTACACCAGAAGTTTAATACGCCAGATTGTTATCTACAAGACAACTTTCATATGCTGTCTTATAGATAACAAATTGTCTTTATGACAACAGCCGCGCACAACTAAACCTCACCCCCAGCATACAGCCACCAGAACCGCAGACCCCGATACCCAGCCCTTCAGACGCAGCCGGGTATCGAGGCCTGTCGCAGAGAAAAAGCGCACGACGGTAACATCAGAATAAAAACAGAAGGGATAACGCAGAAGGCGGGAGCGCGCTGGAAAAGTAGCAGAAAGACAGAGCTTTCTGCTGCAGGAGGATTAGCTGGCAAAGGAGCGGCTTCGCTGATATTGCTCAGGCTTCATATCGCCTTTAAACGCTTCCAGGCAATCCCGCAGCTGTTACGTCCAGTCCTGACAGGAGAACTCGAGCGAGGCAAATGGATTGACGAAATCGATACCACCTGGCTGAGTCGCTTTGACGGTGCCGTTCTCCTGAATGTTAAAGTTCGCAGTTGTTATCGACACCATAAAATGCGCTTAGGCCATCAGCCCGTTCACACAGGCACATCATCCTGCAGGATCACGTAATATTTCTGACAGCTTTCCAGCACTTCCCAGTAACCATCAAACCCATACGGCAACATAAACGCATCACCCGCTTTGTAACGCCGCTGACCACCGCGTATGTCGCTGATGATCACATCACCGCTGATGATGTAACAGAACTCAGTGCGCTCAGCCACCGCCTTCCACTTACCCCGCTCACTCTGCCACAAGCCAGATAGCAGACGACCATTTTCCGCCGTCACGTAGTTAGCAATCGCCTGTGCCGGATCGCCTTTCAACAGCCGCTCCGGCGGTGTGGTAAAAGGCCCCAGCGGCAGTGGTGGCTCAGAAAAGCTGATTACCTGGTCGATATAACATGTTGTCATCAGATGCACTCCAGATTGATTGCGCAGATTGATTACTCAGAGGGATACATAACGTAGCAAGCTCAGAACAGCAGACAGCTTCAACGCCGCTCATCACGCGCATAGTAATAGTGATACAGCGCCTGCTGACCCAGCCGACGAAACGGTGCCAGCGGAAACTTTGGCAACGCAGACGACAGTATTGGCAAACCATGCCCAGCCGTTCGACCGGCGACTTTTTCTGCCAGCCGCGCCCCCGCCTGAACCGCAAACGTCACACCACTGCCGCCATAGCCCATGGCATACAGCACCGAACCATCTTCCGACTGATGGATATGAGGCATCTCGTCAAAACTGAGACTGACCCAGCCACCCCATTGATAGTCAAAGGTGAGATCCTGTAACGCTGAAAACTTGCGTTTCAGCGCCTGCAGCAGGTTGTTATTGTGCTTCGGGTTTGCCGCATCCCGCCCCGTGATTGCACTACGACCCCCAATCAGAATCCGGTTATCGGGTAACTTGCGGTAGTAAAACCGTAACGTGCGGGTATCAGCAATCACATCAGAACTCTGGAAACCGGTCGCCGCCAGCTCCTGCTCGGTCAGCGGCCGAGTCACGATGACATTGGACAACACCGGAAAAGTACGATTTTTCAGCAACGGCGTCAGGCCTGGTGCGGTATAGCCATTGGTGGCACAAATCACCGTTTTTGCCCGCACAACCCCACCGGGCGTTTCCAGCAGGTGATACCCGCCTTCCTTTCGCCAGCTCTGGACAGGGCTGGCTGTATGAATGCGTGCCCCGGCAGCTCGCGCCAGGCGATGATAACCCCAGGCCAGCTTCAGTGGATGCACACCAAAGCCATCGCTATAACGCAACGCCCCACAGGCTTCATCACTGATAAAATGCTGCTGAGCCAGCTCATCAGCGCTCAGCAGCTGGGTAGCATAGCCAAACTGCGTCTGCAGAAAACGCTGCTCTTCACGCGCCGCCGCCATCATCCGTGGCCGATGCGCAACCCAGAGATGGCCATCCGGCTGCTGATCACAGTCAATCCCCTCATCCCGAATCAGACCTCGCACACGCTCCAGCCCGTTATAGATCTCGCCAAACATCTGCTGCGCCTGATCACTGCCAAAACGACGCACCATCTTCTGCCAGGAAAGCCGGCCACCCGCCTTCAGCGCAAAACCGCCATTACGACCGGAACACCCCCAGCCCGTGCCGTTCGCTTCAAGCACCACCGCCTCAACTCCCTGCTCTTTCACCAGATGGTACGCAGCAGACAGGCCTGTATAGCCACCTCCAATAATGGCGACATCGACGGACATATCACAGCTAACCGGCCCATCATCTGCAGGCGCAGCGCCCGCCGTATCAGCCCAGTAAGAATCAGGCCACGCAGCCGCATGGCCCGGCCCAGCAGAGATCAAGGGATCATACATCGTCGGTTTTCCTCATCGCGGCACCCGGCTACTAACGCAGGCAAGCACCCTTTTCTGATTATTATTCATACAGATTCAGCTCCAGCACGAGCCGACAGAGGAAGAGTAAGTTCTACGAAATGAAAAAACAAATTATTTTTTCATTTTAATGATTTATTTTAGAATTCATCAATCAATAACCTGACCAGGCACTCGCAAGACAAACGATAACAATAAGAAAAACAGACACAGGCAGGCGATCAGAGAAATACCCACACGAAGCACACTACAAAGAAAATCGCAGACGAAGAGACGCCCCGGCGCGATGACACCACAGCAACGCCAGCAGACACGCAGAGACAGGAGATGATCAGACAGGAAAAAGCACGCTTAACCGCACTCGAGAGCCAAAAGAAGAGGGATTTAAATTAGCCTGGCCCAGAAACAAAAAATCCCGCAGATGCGGGTTTCTTTTTTGTAAGAATGGCGTCCCATAGGGGGTTCGAACCCCTGTTACCGCCGTGAAAGGGCGGTGTCCTGGACCACTAGACGAATGGGACACATCACTGCGTTAGCAGCGAGATGCGAATAGTACGGAGCCAGGCAATCAACGTCAAGTAAAGTTAGACGTATTTAACGGATAAAAACACCGATCAGTCCTCATCCCGGCACATTGAACAGCGGATTCTGGCTGGGTCAGGGTCCCAGAACGTCATGGTTACTGGCTCTTCACACAAATAACATCGACTCAGCTCCACCAGTTCTGAAAGATCAAAATCGGCCTCATCGACGTCAGGCGTCCCGCGCCTTCTGGCTATAAGTTGTTCCAGCAAGGCACCATCACTGCGCAGCAGCTCGAATAGTTCACTGACATCCTGTCCTGTCGATCGCCCCTGATTGAGCATATGGACCTCTGAACTGATCTGCTTTTTCAGCACTCCCATGGAGCGCAGTAATTTATCAATCTGTTGCGAATGCCCTGATTTCTTCATAGAAACATCTACTTGCTCTGATATCGTCATCGACTTTGCCCGCATAGTTTAGCAGCACGGACCAAGCACTTCTGCAGAAAACGAATCCCTGCTCACGGTTAAACTATATTCAGCGGATAAACTGCCAACAAACACGACATCTTCCACCTGCTCGCGAGCCAGAACGACAACAGATAACCCTAAACCTGTACTGCGCTCGATAGTTAAAATAATGCAATAGCCGTTTCAACCAGCAATGTGCTCGCATTACCCAGGTTAACGGCCATCAAACCGTAATGTTTAATATATTCTTCGTTATATTTTCCTGCAGTGGATAGCTGGAATCCACTGTCTAAACTGATCACACCAGCCGATTGTTCACCACTGATAGCAGGGAGTGATCCATGTACACAGCGTTTTTTGGCTTACGAGAGTCACCCTTCTCGATTGCCCCGAACCCGCGTTATCTCTATATGAGTAACCAGCACCGCGAAGCGCTGGCGCATCTGCAGTACGGTACAGAATCAACCGGTGGCTTTGTGATGCTCAGTGGTGAAGTGGGAGCCGGTAAGACGACGCTGTGCCGACTACTGCTCAATCAACTGCCTGATGACTGTGAGATCGCTTTTATCTTCAACCCGGCGCAAACCAGCGAAGAGCTCTTCCTGGCCATCTGCGAAGAGCTGGGGGTGAAAGTCACCACAGAGGCTGAGTCCAGCCTGAAAAAGCTCCAGCAACTGATATACCGCCATCTGCTGAAAACACACGCAGCCGGTAAGGGCACCCTGCTGATCATTGATGAGGCCCAAAGCCTGTCGATGGAGGTACTGGAACAACTGCGGCTCCTGACCAACTTGGAAACCGATGAGCAGAAATTACTAAAGATCATTCTGCTCGGCCAGCCTGAGCTCAGAGAACTGATCGCGCACCCTGAACTGAAGCAACTCTCCCAGCGTATTACGGCCCGTTTTCATCTGGCCCCGCTCGCAGAAAGTGATATTCAGCCCTATATACAGCACCGCCTGACCATCGCTGGCGGTAGCGGCCAACTGTTTGACCCGCAGCTATGTCAGGAGATCTACAAATTAAGTAACGGTATCCCACGACTGATCAATGTTCTTTGTGACCGTACGCTGCTGGGGGCTTACACCCACAACCAGCAGCAGATAGACCGCCAGATGCTGGCCCAGGCGGCTCGAGAAACTCTGGGGGTTGAACCCAGCTTCAGTTCCCCAAATAAAACACGGCTACCGGTCTACTTCGGTGTTTTCGCAGCCTCGCTTGCCCTGCTGGTCTGGCTAACAGGCATTCCGATGAGCATATCCCCAACGTTACAAACCCTGACCCCAACACCCGCTGTATCTGCACAACAGACATCAGCTCCTATCTCGGTAGCACAACAACCAGCCACTGCGATTTCTAGCCCTGTACCAGTCCAGCCCCCCGGCACCGTTGACGATGATGCAACCCGTCCAGCAGCTCAGGCAAACCCAACCGTACAACAAACAGCACCAACGGCAATCACACCGGGCAACACAGCCTATGAGGTACTGCTATCACTCTGGCAACTCCCGGAGCAGAACATCAGCACGGAAGAACCCTGCCTGCTTGCCCGCCAGAATGGCCTGCGTTGCCTCAGTGGCGTCGCTTCACTACAAGAACTGGCGAGCCTCAATCGACCCGCAGTCATCCAGCTGAAAAGTGCCGAAGGCCCCAGCAGCGTCGTACTCTCCTCACTCACCGACAGCAGTGCGACGGTGATAGAGAACCAGCAACAGCGCCAGCTCAGCCACACAACCCTGGCTCAGCTCTGGGATGGCAGTTACACCCTGATCTGGCGTCCACCTACCGGCTATATCAATGTTCTGCGCACCGGCCAGAGCAGCTCTTCAGTCAGCTGGCTCAAAACCCAGCTGACGGTACTGACTTCAGCGCCGCTAGACCCTGACAATCACCGCTTTGACAGCGATCTCGAGTTCTGGGTAAAAGCATTCCAACGCAGCCGGGGCCTGTCTCAGGATGGTGTCGCAGGCCCACACACGCTGATTCACCTCAACAGCGTCACGTCAAAGCGCGTTCCTTTATTGCAGAATAATCAGGGGTGAAGCATGTCATATATTCTGGCAGCACTGGAAAAATCAGACCAGCAACGACAACCACGAGGCACGTTCCAATCGCCACCAGCCGCACCCTGCCCTGACAAACCAGCCCCCACGACTCAATGGCGGGCTCTGGCGCTGAGCTTTAGCCTGGCAGCCATCATTATCGGGCTACAGTGGCCAGCCCTTACCACCTGGTTGACGCCTGCCAGCAGCGCACCCACCGACATCACCGCTTCCGCTATATCCACACCGCCGCCTGGCGTGATTAATCCAACTCATCACTCCAGAACCACCCTGGAAGTACAACAAGCCGCTATTCGAAAACAGATGCAGGCTTATCGCCAGAGCAACCTGGCATCACTCAACAGTGAGCCTGAACAATCAGTGAAGAATAGCCCGCCTGTAGCACCCGACATCACAGCAAGCACCGCCACAGAGCCCGCTCTCCCCCCTGTCGATACCGATAGTCCGATGGCTGAGCTGGCAACAACACCAGACGCCCTCCATGACACTCAGTCAGTCCCTCTGTACATACCTCGAATGGTTGATCTGCCACTCATACAGCAACAACAGATCCCAGACTTGAAAGTCAGTGTCATCATCTACTCAACGCGCTCAAAAAATCGCCGGGCACGTATCAACAACGCCATGTACTACGAAGGTGACCCACTGCCACAAGGCCTGACACTGCAGGAAATACGCCCCACAGCCTTGATACTCAGCCATAACGGACAACGGTTCCAGATCAGCCCCTGAGCAAGGAGACACTGTCGTAGTGTGCTGGCCGATGATCTAAACCTCAGCCCAAAACCATCGAATAGTAGCGTGTGAATCTGAGGGCAAAACTGGAACTTCACAGCGTTTCGGCACTCATCACCTATAACAATCGAGAACGGCCGGGTCTCCGTGTCAAAGGCAGTCAGAACGGGAGGAATAGCTCCGTCAGATTACACCTTTCCCCTGCCGGTTGAACCTCGGGCACTAACCAGATTTCGAACACAATACCAACCGTGCTGACTCAACTGATCAGCCAGTGGAGGGCTAAAGATGCAGAGGGTTACGCCAGTTCACCAGCCACCGCCCCTTGAAGAACTCCTGACGCCCTGGCTACAAAAGCACGCCAACCTCAGCAGCGGCGAATGTCAGCATATCGTTAAGCTCTGGCAAGAAAAACAGCATGAAACCGGGCTGCCTCAGCTGTTACTGAAACTGGGCACTGTCTCGGCGGCTGACCTGAGCATGGGCCTGGCCGAGCTGCTACAACTGCCGCAGCTTGAGCCCCGTCATTACCCACGAGAAGCACTCTGCGGCGACGCCCTGTCAGCCGGTTTTCTGCAACGCCACCGTGTATTGCCCATCGCCGAAAGTGAACAGCAGATCACCCTGGCCATGACCGACCCCAGCAACGAACTGGCCGTACAAAGTGTCGCCCTGGCCTGCCAGAAAACCGTCCGCCGGATCGTCGCCGACGACAGCACCCTGCAACAGCTCTACGACGACCTGTACGGCAGCAGCAACTCAGCCATGGATCAACTGCTGGGGGACCTGGATGGCAACACTGATAATCAGGATGTTAACGTTGACCAGCTGCGTGATATGGCCAGCGAAGCGCCAGTCATCCGGCTGGTCAACCTGCTTATCCACAGCGCTGTAGAGCGTAACGCCTCCGACATCCATATAGAGCCGTTCGAACACAGCCTTACCGTCCGCCTGCGCTGTGATGGCATTCTGCAGACCATCGACGCGCCCCCGGCACAGATGAACACTGCCGTTATCTCGCGAATCAAAATCATGGCCGGGCTGGATATCGCCGAACGACGCCTGCCCCAGGATGGCCGCATCAACCTGCGTGTACAGGGCAGCCAGCTCGACATCCGGGTATCCACCGTGCCCTGCGTCCATGGCGAGTCGGTTGTGATGCGTTTACTGCGCCGGGACAATCTGATTCTGGCGTTTGAACAACTGGGGCTCAGCCCGGCGCAACACACTCAGCTCAACCAGCTGCTGGCCCAGCCTAACGGTTTACTGATCGTCTCAGGGCCAACGGGGAGCGGCAAAACCACCAGTCTGTACACCGCCCTGCGTCAGCTCAATACCCCCGAGCGCAAAATCATCACCGTTGAAGACCCGGTGGAGTACAAGCTCGATGGCATCAATCAGATCCAGGTTAATAACACCATTGGCCTGAGCTTCGCCAGCGCCCTGCGCACCATCGTCCGCCAGGACCCGGACATCATCATGGTCGGCGAAATTCGCGACCAGCAGGCCGCAGAAATCTGCGTCCAGTCCGCCCTGACCGGCCACCTGGTACTCTCTACCCTGCATACCAATCAGGCCGCGGGCTGTATCACCCGATTACTGGAGATGGGTGTCGCTGACTATCTGCTGACCTCCACCCTGCTAGCGGCGGTAGGCCAGCGTCTGGTGCGCAAACTGTGCCACCATTGCGCCCAGCCTTTCAGCCCATCGGCTGAATTGCGTCAAACCCTCCGCCTGGCCTGTCCGGATACCGCTGACGACACGCTGAGACTCTACCAGCCAGGAGGCTGTGATCACTGCAGCCAGAGCGGCTACCAGGGCCGCGTCGCCCTGATGGAGATCCTGCCGGTCAGCGATGCGATTCAGCAGCTGATTCTGCAACAGGCCGACGCCCACCAGTTACAGCAGGCCGCCGTGGCCGAAGGCATGCTCACCCTGTATGTCGACGGCTGCCAGAAAGTCATTGCCGGGCTGACTACCTTCGAGGAGGTCCTGCGAGTCACGCGGGAGGAATAATATGCCGCTATTTCAGTTCAAGGCATTAACCCAGGGAGGCGAGCTACAGGAAGGCGAAATACAGGCCACGGATGAGCAAAGCGCACTACTGGCACTGGAGGCCCGTGGCCATATTCCACTGAGTGCGACGGCCCAGCAGCAACGACGACCACGCAGTAACGCCGATCAGCAGACAGAACAATTCACCCAGCAATTAATGTACCTGCTGGAGGCTGGCATCACCCTGGAACGCGCTTTGGACATGCTCCAAAAACACCCCGACCTGACCCGCCAGCTTCCGCTGAGTGATATTCTGCAAGCCCTGCGCAGCGGCCAGTCATTCAGCCAGGCGCTGGCCAGCTACCCCACCCTGTTCAGCCCGCTCTATCTGAGCCTGATCCAGGCGGCAGAAGCCACCGGTGATCTGGCCGAAGGGCTGACCACCCTGCACCGTTACCAGCAACACAGCCGACAACTCAAAGAAACCCTGTCTGGTGCGCTGATCTACCCGATGATCCTCAGCCTGGTTTCCATCGCCTCCATCCTGATCATACTGCTGTTTGTGATTCCGCAGTTTGCCGAAATCCTCGATGGCATGCGCCAGACACTGCCCTTTCATACCCAGCTGATTCTGGATTTAAGTGCCGGGTTGCGCAGTCAGGGCCACTGGCTGGCACTGGGGCTGGCGGGCGCGTTGATGCTGCTGAGCCTTGCCCAGCGAAGCCCCGCCCTGATACCCCTGCTGGACAGCTGCAAGCTGAAATTGCCTATTGTCGGCAAACTGCTGATCGATGCTGAGCTGTCCCGCTTTAACCGCAGCCTGGGCACCCTGCTGAGCAAAGGCACCCCCATGCTGTCCGCCCTGCAGATCGCCCGCCAGACACTGCAGCTCAAACCCCTGCAACAGCTGTTTGCCCACAGCCATCAGCAACTGCGCGATGGCCAGCAACTCTCCCCCCTGCTGGCCGCCGCGCCACAGATTCCGGCCATGATGACGCAGCTGGTGCAGGTGGGTGAAGAAACCGGCCAGTTAGGGCCGATGTTAGTCAAACTGGCCGACATCCAGGATCGCCAGATCAGTATCCAGCTACGCAAACTGATCAGCATTCTGGAGCCCCTGTTAATCATCAGCCTAGGACTGATCATCGCCCTGCTGGTGCTGTCCATGCTGTCCGCCATTATCGGCATCAACAACATCAGTTTCTGATAACCAAGGAGCCACCGATGCACCCGACCCACAACATTCGCCAGACCTCTAAGGCGACCCATGATTTTAAGGGACTGAGAAGTCATGGCTTCACCCTGCTTGAACTGTTAGTGGTACTTATCATTCTGGGCTTACTGGCCGGTCTGGTCGGCCCTCAGGTAATGGATCAGCTCGGGGGTGCCAAATCAAAAACCGCCCGCCTGCAAATGGAAGAACTCGGCGCGGCACTGGACCTCTACCGGCTGGAAGTGGGCCGTTACCCGGACAGCAGTCAGGGGCTCAATGCACTGATCAGCAAGCCGCTTAACGCCGCAGGCTGGAATGGCCCCTACCTGAAGAAAAAAGTGATCCGTAACGATCCCTGGGGCGTGCCCTACGTTTACCTGAGCCCCGGCAGCAATGCCGCCTACGAGATCACCAGCCTGGGCGGTGATCAGCAGCCTGGCGGTGAGGGTGAAAACAAAGACATGAACAGCTGGGAATAGGCATTAATCATGCGATGCCAGCAACGGGGCTTTACCCTGCTCGAACTGTTAGTGGTGCTGATCATTGCCAGCGCCATGGCTGCGATCGCCGCGCCCAGTTTCGAGCAACTGCTCAGCCGGGTACGTTTCGCCCAGCAGGGCAGCCAACTGGTCAGCCTGTTACAACAACAGGCCCAGCACGCCCGGCACAGCGGCCAGCCACGTCAGCTGACGCTTGAGCCAGGCCAGATACTGCTTGATCAGCAGCCTCTGCTACACCTGCCAGAAGGGACCACACTGCAGTGGCAACCCGACCGCCCCGGTGCTGCCCTGACCTTTTTTCGTGACGGCAGCAACAGTGGTGGGCAGATACAGCTCAGCAACGGCCAGCAACAGCAGCAGATCAGCCTGCACTGGTTAACCGGCGAGGTAAAACTCGATGCCCATCAGACTTAACGCCCAGACCCGACACCGGCATTATTCGCAACCGGGGTTCAGCCTGCTGGAAGTACTGGTCGCACTGGTCATCGCCGCCATGGTCTGTGGGCTGGCGTTTAAGGTGATCGGCAATGCCAGCCGCACCGCCGCCACCAGTCAGGATTACCAGAGTGGGCTGCAACTGGCCGATGCTCAGCTGGCACGGATCGCCCTGCAGCCCGAGAAATGGCTGGGCCAGCACCAGGGCACCCTGCCGCCCCACTTTTACTGGCAGGCACAAATCAGCCACTGGCAGAGCACGCCTGATCAACCCACCAGCCCCGACTGGGCCCTCTATCGGATTGATCTTCAACTGGGCTGGACGGGCCGGGCTGAACCTCCTGTGCGCCTCTCAACCCTGCGCCTGTCCCATGCCAGCGCACGTCCCGACACGACGGCCGCACCATGACCCGCCAGCGTGGCTTTACCTTGCTAGAACTGATGCTGGCATTGCTGATCAGCACCGCCCTGCTGGCTCTGCTTTATCAGGGCGTCAGCCAGAGTCTGCAACAGTGGCAGCGCAGCAGCAGTATTGCCCAGCACAGCAGCCAGCAATACCGCCTCAATCAGCATTTACGCCAACAGCTCAGCCAGGCACTGCGTGTTAAAAGCATCGATCGCCAGCCGGTATTTCAGGGTGACAGCCAGCAACTGGCTTTCGTCGCCGCCATCGATCACCCAGCCCGCAGCGGCCTCTATCACTACCAGCTGAGCCACAGCCGAGGCTCAGATAACCTATACCAGTTCACACTCAATATTCGTCGCTGGAATCTAAACCCGACGGAACCTGTGCCCTCAGAAAGGTTCCAACTCTATACCGGGCCCAGCCCTATACTGATTGAATATGCCAGTCAGAACAGAGATGGCAGCCTGGAATGGCATGGCCAGTGGCAACAGCAGCGAAGCCTGCCCGCCCTGGTCCGGCTCAGCCAGCCCGACAACCCGTCGTATGCCCATGGATGGCCGGAACAACTGATAGAGATAAAGAGCCCACACCATGTACGCTAAGCAACGGCAACCGATGGATCAACAGACGCAGCACCGGCAGCAGGGTGCGGCACTGATTTCCGTGCTCTGGTTAAGTGTTGTACTGACGCTGATTGCTACCACAATGACAGCGCAGCAACGTAACCAGATTGATACCGTGCGCCAGCAACAGAGCCAGCTCAGCGCCCACCATGCACTGGCCGGGGCAGAACAGTGGCTGCTCTACCAGATACTGACCCATAACATCAGCACCCGACACCCCGAGCTTGCACTGCCCCAGCCCTGGCAATTTAATGGCTACCAGATCAGCCTGCAGCTGCAACCGGAAGACCACCGGATGAACCTGAACTTTGCCCAGTCAGCCGCACTGATGCAGTTACTCAACGCCCTGCACCTTGCCTTGCCAGAACAGCAGACACTGGCTGACCGGATCATGGACTGGCGTGACCGCGACGACCTGCTCCGCCCCCAGGGGGCCGAAGCCGCTGAATATGCCGAGCACAATCAAACTGAACCACCGGCCAATCGGCCCTTTGCCCATATCAGTGAACTGCAGCAAGTGCTGGGCCTGAGTCCGGCACTGGCCTGGCAGATGCAGCCGTTTGTCTCGCTACACAGTCGCGCCGGGCGCGTGAACCCTCTGCTACTTCAGGCGCTGCAACAACAGGACCCGCTTGACCCCATGGCTGACCTGCCTGCCACGACAGCACGACTGGGGGGAAGCCCAGCCTTGAGTAACACCTGGCATCTACAGCTGGACGCCTGGCGCGATGGCCAGTTTATTGCTGCACTGGATTCCGTACAACGCCAAAGAGCCATCGCTGTAGCTCGCCCCTTTGCCACCCTGAGCTGGCAGCTACAGGGCCATCCCATCGGCGGGCCTGACCCACACCGCTAAGCGCAAGGAGATCACCATGAGAGCGCTCAAACGGCACCTTCACCACTGGCACCCTTACCGACAGCATCTGCTGCGGGGCTGGCGCTGGTGGCAACAACAGTTACTCCTGCTCTGCCCGGCCTGGCTTTGCCAGCGGTTGATCAGCGGCCAGCAACCCGGCTATCTGCTAATCAACGGCCAGCACTATGAACTGCTCAGCGACCCCGATGCACTGGAGCAGCCGCTGACGGTATTTGAACCCGACACCGCCCCTCTGTCCCAGGCCTTGCGTCAGCAACTGGAGCGCTTTGACCCGCTGGTGATTCTGATCCCTGACACGCTGGTGCTGCGCGCGCCGGTCCAGCTACCAGCAACAGCGGCCCAGCACATCGACCGGGTAATCGCGCACCAGCTGCCTCAACTGACTCCCTTTGCCCCTGATCAGGTCTATGTCAGCTATCAGCCGCTGCCCTGTGAGCCGGAGACACTACGGCTGGAGTTGCAGCTGGTGCCCAAAGCGCTGGTCGATACACAGCTGGCACAGTTACGCCACTGGGGCCTGAACTGCGACACCCTGCGCCCACTCAGCATGGCCCACTGCCCAGGTTACACCTTACTGCCACCACCGCCGGTCAACCGTCGTCCATTACGGCAGTTAAACCGGCTGTTGCTGGCCAGTAATCTGATCCTGCTGACCACTCTGGTCGCCCTGCCTCTGTGGCAAAAACAGCAGCAGATCAGCGTACTCGAAGCCGAACGTAATCGCTTACGGGCCAACGCTGAGGCGGTCCTTCAGACCCGTCAGCAACTGGACCAGCTCACTCAGGTACAGCAGCAGTTACAACAGCAACGCGACGAGCCCGGTCGGCATCTCCCGGCCCTGGCCAACCTGACTACACAACTGCCTGACAGTGCCTGGCTCAACCAGCTGGAATGGCAGAAGAATGGCATCACCCTGCAGGGCGAAGCGGACAATGCCTCGGCGCTGATCAGTCAGCTGGATCAGGCAACCACATTTTCCCAGGTAGAGTTTGGCACGCCGGTTACCCGCAACCCCAACAACGGCAAAGAACGCTTCAGTATCAACCTGCAGTTCAATCGTGAGGCAACCCCATGAACAGGCTATCCGCTGGTCGTCAGCAGGCATTGGCACTGGCTATTCTGGCAGCGGTGCTACTGGCCAGCTGGGGTCTGGTTATTCAGCCGCTGCGCCTGGCCTATCAGCACGCCGATAGTCAGATCAGCGATCTGCAGGATCAACTGCAGCGCTACCAGCGGATCAACCAGAGCCATAGCGCCCTGCAAGCCCAGCTGCAGCAACGTCAACAGCACTTTAATAATGCCAACGTATTGCTGCAGGGGCGCACCCAGGCACTGCTGTCTGCCAGCCTGCAGCAGCTGTTACGGGATGTGATAGCCAGCAACGGTGGCGAGCTGGTGCGTGTACAGTCAATGGACCCCTTACCCGATCAGCAGCTGACCGCTGTCCGGCTGCAGGTAAAACTGCGGGCCAACCTGGACCAGATACTCGCCAGTCTGTTACAGCTACAGCAGGGCCAGCCGCTGTTAACCCTGAGCCAGCTCAGTATTCAGGCCCGCCCGACACGCATTCTGCGCAGTACGGGTCAGCCGATCGCCTGGCCGCTGGATATCCAGTTCCAGCTCAGCGGCTACAGCCTGCGCCAGGAGGCTCCATGAAAGCCCGCCAGCGTCAGCTCAGCCTGCTCCTTGGACAACTGGGTATTTCCAGCCTGCTGATCTGGAAGCTGAGCCAGCCGCCCGTAACCGATAATCACACAACCTCAGCAGCGCTGTCAGAGACACAGATCACACAGGCATCAGCCCCGTCGGTCGATTTTCAGCGCCTGGCCATCATCACCCCGGCGCAACAGCAACACATTCTCCAGCGACCGCTATTCACAGCCAGCCGTCGACCCGTCAGCACCGTCAGCCAGCTTCAACAGCACAGCCCGGTGACCGAACTGACTGACTGGCGACTGAGCGGCATCATCACCACCGGCCAGGTGGCCGTAGCGATGTTCAAAACAGACGGTGATAGCAAAGCCCTGCAGCCCGGCATGCAGCTGGATGGCTGGACTGTCACCCAGATCAGCCGTGCCAGCGTCACCCTGCGCCAGGAGGATGAGCAAATCCAGCTGAAATTACATAACGAAGAACACGGAGGCTGAACTCATGTCGGCCATCCGCAGTCATAATCAGCCACAGTCATCAACGGGCGTCCATCATCGTCCAACGGGAGACAGAGCCATGACGCAGCAGTACAAATGGAGCGCCATCATACTGGGACACTTGCTGCTGTTATCGGCCTGCAGTCACCAGCCACCACAACAGACAGTCGAAGAACCCCACCAGCCGGTAGGCACCCTGATTCAGCAACAACGTGAACTGCGTGACCAGGCCCGCGAAGCTGCGCCCGCGGCAATCACACCGGATTCAGTAACCACCACAGCGGCCGAAACCCGTTCACGCTATGAGCTGATCAGCCCTGGCGAGGGTATGATCAGCCAGCACAATGCCAGCAAGCCCAGAGCGCTGGATCAGGGCGGCAAAATCACCCTGAACTTTAAAGACGCCGATGTCAGTGAAATCAGCCGCACCATTCTGGGTGATATTTTGCAGCGTAACTACACCATTGATGAACGGGTTAGCGGCACCTTTTCCCTGCATACCAGCCGCCCTGTTTCCAGCGAGGCCCTGATCCCAATTCTGGAGTCCATGCTAAGTGCTAACGGTGCGCTGCTGCATGACAATGGTTCGCTGATCGAAATTGTGCCGCAGTCCCAGGCTCTGCTGAGCCATAACTCTCCCCGCCTGCAACTCGATGCCAGCCGCGGCTATCAGACGCTGGTGGTACCGCTGCGTTATATCGCCGCCCCGGAGATGGCCAAAATATTAGGCCATTCAGGCCCGGAACAAAACCAGGTGGAAGTGGATGAAAAACGTAACCTGTTGCTGCTGACCGGCACCCATCACGAGTTAAGCAGCCTGCTGGATACCATTGATGTATTCGATGTGAATCAGCTCAAGGGCATGGCCATCGGTATGATCGAACTGGAAACCATCAGCACCCGTACCATGCTGACGGAACTGGATGCCATCTTCAGCGATAAAGCCAAAGGCCCGCTGGCCGGGATGGTGCGTTTTGTACCTCTGGAGCGGCTTAACAGCCTGCTGATCATCACTCCACAGCCGCAGTACCTGGAAGCCGCCAAAGGCTGGATTGAACGGCTGGACCGTAACAACAGCACTCACCATACCGCGCTGCATGTCTACAAAGTCCGCCACAGCACCGCTGACCACCTGGCCGGGTTGCTCAGCCAGCTGTTTAACCACAAGGCCGCCGCCAGTCAGAATGCCAGCGGCAGCGGCCCGCTCTCCCCCTCGCCCGAACGTATCGCTGAACGTACAACAGAGCGTGCCGATGCAATATTACTCAGCCAGGCAGGCCTCAGCCCGCTGGAGGCCAGCCTGCCGGCTAGCACTGATGTCAGCATTATTCCCGACAGCCAGAATAACGCGCTGCTGATTATGGCCTCTGATACCGATTTTCAACGGATAAAAGTTGCGCTGAGCAAACTGGATGTCCTGCCCATGCAGGTGCTGGTTGAAGCCTCTATTGTCGAGGTCACCCTCAGTGATGATCTGTTCTACGGACTGGAGTGGTTCTTTAAGAACGGTGGTAGCAGCAGTAAACGCGGGGTTGGCAAACTCGATCTGCGCGGTGCAGGCATTGCCCCTGTCTCCCCTGGCTTTTCTTACTCAGTAGTCGATTCCGCCAACGCAGTCCGGGCGGTGTTCAACACGCTGGCCTCCGATAACAAAGTCAACGTGGTGTCATCACCGTCATTGATGGTGCTGGATAACCAGACCGCTTCAATCCGGGTGGGGGACCAGGTGCCTATCCGCACCTCAGAAACCACGAATACCGGCAGCAGCGGTGCCGACCCGCTGATCACCAGCACCATTCAGTTTCGTGATACGGGGGTTATGCTGGAGGTCACACCGCAGATAAAGGATGGCGGTATGGTGGTGCTGAAAATTAACCAGGATGTCAGTGATGTGGCCCAGACCACCTCCTCTGGCATCGACTCCCCCACCATCAATCAGCGCCAGATTAACACCACCGTGGCAGTGCACAGCGGTGATACCATCGTGCTGGGCGGGCTCATTCGTGATAACCAGGATCGCGGCAACAGTGGCGTACCGGGCTTGCGAAATCTGCCTGGGCTCGGCTGGGCCTTTGGCGAAACGCGTAAAAAGCGCCGCCGGACGGAACTGGTGATACTGATCACCCCCACCACCATCACCAGCCGGGATGAAGCCCGCGAAGTCACCCGCGAATTCCGCCAGCACCTCAAGGGCCTGAAACTGCCAGCAGGCTTTAACAAACCGGAAAACAAAACCGCGAAGGGCAGCTGAGCCGAGGCGGGTTATCTCGCCTCAGGCTTCATCAACTTCAACCCGGTTACCACCGCTCAGCTTGGCAATGGACAGGTTCTCGCTGGCCCGCTTGCTCATGTCCTCGGTGGTATCGTCAGGGCCACGCAGGGATGCGGTGCCAATACTGACTTTAAAACGTATCGGGCCTGCTTTGCTCTCCACTTCCAGCCTGGAAACATGCTTAATCACTCGCCGACCCATCCCAGCGGACTGATCACGGTGGGTTTCAGGCAGCATCATCGCCAGCCGGTCATTGCCGATGCGCACCAGAAAATCAGCGCCTCGCTTCATCTTTTCCAGTTCCGAGGCCAGCGCCTGCAGCACCAGGTCTCCCCCCTCCCTGCCATAACGCTTATTAATATCACTGAAGCCATCAATATCAATCAACACTAATGAGCAGTGATACTCATAGCGAATCGCCTGAGCAACCCCCTGGTTCAGCATCGGCACCAGCGCATTGCGGTTATAAACACCCGTCAGTGGGTCACGCTGACCCTGATGGCGTTGGTGGTTTTGATGACTGATACGCGCCTCCTCGGCACACGCCTCAATCTCTTTCTCGCGGGTAATATCATGCAATGACAGAATGGCTTTGTCTGCCAGTTTGCTACAGTTCACCCGATACCAGCAGGGCCTTTTAAGCCCCAGTTTCACCAGCGTTGGTGAGCACGCTGGCGTCAAGGTAAGTTCGGTCTGCCGGGTGTCTTCACCACGACGGCTCTGTTCACAGAGGCTGGACAATAACAACGCGACCTCGTCATTAAACAGCGCCTGCAAGGTTTTGCCACGCAGCGCTGTGAGCTGCACCCAGTCACTGCCACCACCGCAGTAATTCACCCGGTCGGCACTGTCGATAATAAGAACGGTATCGGAAATTGTTTTCAGAAGGGTGGTAAGCAACTCGGCGCCGGACATCCAATGTTCTCCCGAAGACTTGCACTCAATCGAAGACGGGGCGACGAGGCCGTTGAAGGCTGATTCGCCACCACTGAAAATTAACGATCAGCTCTGCTCTCTGCACAGCTGAGACCGTGGGACGTCCACAATGTTGGCATGGCCAGTGGTGTGTCTGCAAATTAAATTGCAGACACACCAAAGGGTTACATCAATGAAGCAGGCTTTATGGCAGGCGTATTACAGCACGTACTGTTTTAATGGCGGAAAACCATTAAATTCGATCGAGCTATAACTGGTGGTGTACGCGCCGGTTGAAAACCAGTACACGCGGTCGGTCATTTCCAATGCCAGCGGCAGCTCGTATTTGTGATGCTCATACATGATGTCCATGCTGTCACAGGTCGGCCCGGCCAGAATCACCGGCCCCTGCTCGCCTTCATGGTCAGTACCGATCTGGTATTTAATCGCTTCATCCATGGTTTCGATCAGGCCGTTAAATTTACCGACATCGGTGTACACCCAGCGTTCCAGCGCGGTACTGGATTTACGGGAAATCAGCACCACTTCTGACACCAGAACCCCGGCATCCCCGACCAGTGAACGGCCCGGCTCCAGCAGGATTTCCGGCATATTGTCGCCAAAATCTTCCTGCAGGAAGCGACTGATTTCTTCACGATAAGTCACCAGCTCATTGGTCTTGTGCAGATAGCTGGCCGGGAAGCCGCCGCCCATATTGATCATTTTCAGCTGGATACCCTGCTCGTTCAGCAACCGCTCAAAGATGAATTTCACCTTGGCTATGGCGGCATCCCAGACATCAATATCCCGCTGCTGGGAGCCCACGTGGAATGAAATCCCCCAGGGCTCCAGTCCCAATTCCACCGCCAGACTGGCCAGTTCGACCGCCATCTCCGGGTTGCAGCCGAATTTACGTGACAGCGGCCAGTCGGCCCCTTCAGAGCCTTCCGTCAGAATACGGATATAGACTTTGGAACCCGGTGCATTCGCCGCGATATTACGCAGGTCTGGCTCAGAATCGGTGGCGTACATCCGCACACCCTGCTGATAGAAATATGCAATGTCGCTGGCTTTTTTGATGGTATTGCCAAAGCTCATCCGTTGCGGCTCAACACCAAAGCCCAGCACTTTATCCAGCTCATAGGTGGAGGCAATATCAAAGTTAGAGCCCAGCTCAGCCAGCAGCTGGATCACTTCACCCGCCGGGTTGGCCTTAACTGCGTAATAGATACCCGCGTAATCAAAGCTCTGCTCCAGCTCCTGGTACTTATTACGTACCACATCGAGGTCAAGAAGCAAAAACGGTGTTTCATACTGGTCAGCGGCTTTTTTGAAGCGCTGCCACTGCGCCGAACTGATGTGTTCAGGTAGCTGCATTCACGTACGCCTGAGAAAGAAGATTATGGAAAAACGGATCTATGTGTCACGACTGTGACCGAATTTCGCGAAGTATAGAGCAAAAAAAACACCGCGCAACTGTTTGCCGAACCCTTGTTCGGCAAACAGTTGCGCAGTGCTCTGTAACCCCCATGGTTAGTGGGGAAACGAGGTTATTCAGCGTCCATAATCAGGGCCGATGCAGGGCACCGGCAGGGCCTGACCAACAGCGTCAGTCCATCCGTTGCAACCACCTCAACCTTTACCCCTCCGGCCAGCTGCTGCTCGGCTCGCACGTCCCAGACCGCGTCATCCAGCCTGGCGTGACCTGAGCCTGCATGAAGATCAGATTCCAGCCGCAAACGCCGCCCCACCAGGGCCCGGGCTTTATCGACTAGCGTGCAGCGCTGAGGGGAGCCAGCGAGCCGCTGAGACAGACAAAACCAGGCCACAAGGCCAAGGGAAATAAGGGTGAAAAGACTGAATAAAGGTAGCTGCCAACCGTTCATTAGGCCTGTCTCTTTCAAACATTATCAGGCCTGTTCAGTACAACTGAAAATCAGGCCTGGCAGTTTGATCCAAAGGTCTCAGATATCAGCACTAAAACAGCTTTATTAAAGCGCTTCAGACTGATCCCGGCTGCTTCCCTGACGGTCGATTCTGTTTGAATCGGAGCAACCTCAGACACATTTATACAGCGTCTCACCTGGCAATTTCAAGCCACAAACTGCACAAAAATTGATCTGCCTTAGGCCACCCTTAGTCGTAGTAAGCCAAGTGCTTGAATCAGCTCTGTAAAATAGTCAGCGGCAAACCCAGTAACGCATCACCCGTACCAGCGAAATACCAGATCACCCCAACCAGCCCCAGCGTCACCGCCACATACCACAGCGCTGCCACCACCTGACCGTAACGCTGTAACGGTAACAGGCGGCTTTGATGGCGATAGCGCCATTCAAAAAAGATCTCCACGCTGCCGATCAACAGCAGAAAACCCAGCAACGCCAGGCCAAAGTAATAACTGAGGAAAATGCCACCCGCCGCCGCAATACCGCACAGCGCCAGGCCCAGCCAGGAGTGCATGGAAAAACTGATACTTTTAAGGATATGGCCGCCGTCCAGCGGCAGGATAGGCAACATATTAAACAGATTAAGCAGCGCGTTGAGCGACGCCAGCGCAGCAAAAACAGGCTCATCGGTTAGCAGCCAGCCCAGCAGGCAGACTAATGAAATACCCAGCCCATAGGTTGGCCCCATAATGGCAATGACAACATCCTGCCAGCGGGTATTAACCCGGTTTTCACCCAGCGCCAGACCACCGACAAACGGAATCAGATAAATACCTTTGGTTTTCATCCCAAACGACTTCATCGCCCGGATATGACCATACTCATGCACCACCAGGCAGGCGATCAGTGCCAGCGCGAAGGGTAATGAAAACAACCAGGCGTAGGCAGCCACGCTGGCACCGGCCAGCACCACTTTGATGATTTTGGCGCTTTTCAGCAGTTTCAGCCCCAACAGGCCCATGCCGATCAGGCTGAACTGTTTTTTCATCGGCTGTACCACCGACGGCACCGACTGCTCCATCGCCTGGCTATCCTGCTGACCTTCGCCCGCCAGCTCACCGTTGACGGTCATTGCGTAGTCCAGCGCAAACGGCTGCCATTGCAGGGTCAACCGCAAACAGCACTGCAACGGCTGATCATCTGCGCGCAGCTCAAAGTGGTGTTCAATGGCATCATCAGCCAGGCCCTCTTTACTGGCCTGAGCATCGCGGAACGACACCAGCTGGTTATCCCAGTACAGTTGCTGCCAGCCAGCCATGTTTCCTTCCAGCCGTAGCGGACGCCCCAGCAATTGCGCATTCAGTAATTCCAACTGACACCTCTGATTGTATTTGCATAATCAGAGCGCATTCTACCGGTTCGGCCCGCAGGATGCAGGCCGTGTGACAGGCTAATCTGACCGAGTAATCAAATAAGACTGCCGATGGCACCACACATCAGATTAATAAAAATAACAGAGAACAGCGCCACCCCCACCTTCACTTCAGGTGCCCAAAAACTGCTGCTGGAAGTGTTACTGGAACTAGAACTAAGAACACTGCGCTGGGCGCGATACTTACGGCGTGATTGTCGACTCATCATCATTTGGCAGATAAAACTGCCCCTCCCCCATCAGCACTGCACTGCCTGCCACGGTGACCCGGGTAAGCGCTCCTGCCGCAATACTGAAACACAGGCTAATCTGACTGGGCCGCCCCATCTCCACCCCCTGGGTGATCTCGACCGCATAGTCTCCCTCGGACAGTGACTGGGCCAGTACGCCGGCTAATGCCGCTGCAGCGCTACCGGTTGCCGGGTCTTCAGCAATACCGACAGCGATACCAAACATACGCGCGAAAATCTGCTCACCTTCGCGACAGAACAGGTAAAGACTGGCATTGGGATCATCACCGATCACCTGCTGCCAGCGTGCACTGTCCGCAGCTGCCTGCGCCAGCGCCTCCCGTCCGGTTAACTCAATCACATGGAAAGGTAGACCACAGCTGGAGTGCTGAGTTTCACCCACAATATCGGTCAAATTCAGTGATATAACCGCCGCAATATCCGCCAGTGAAAACGGTGATAAGGACACCTGGGGTAACTGCGCCACCGCAAACTCCGCTACCGGACCACTGTCCAGCAGCTGTACCTTAACCGGCACCGGCCCCACATTTTCCAGTAATTGCCAGTCACTGCACCGCTGGTCCGTCTGTTGCGAAGCCAGCGCAATCGCCGTACCAATGGTGGGGTGGCCAGCAAAGTCCACTTCACAGGCCGGAGTGAAAATCCGTACCCGTGGCATCCGTTCTGCCTCGCCCGCACTGACAAAGGTGGTTTCTGCCAGGTTCAGCTCTTTGGCCAGCTGCTGCATCTGTGCTGTTGTCAGCCCTTCTGCCTGGGAAAACACCGCCAGCTGATTGCCACCAAACGGCTGGCGGGTAAATACATCCAGTAACTGATATTTCAGGGTACGCATTCTCTCTACTCCACTGTGTATTGTTATTCTTTCCAGAACGGCTTGCGCCCTTCTGCTTCCGCATCGCAGCGGCTCAGGCCCAGATCACCTAGCGCCTGGCAGTCCATGCCCAGCAACATCCGGCGGCTCCGATAACAACGATAATAGGCCCGTAAGCGGCCATACAGCCGATTCAGATAGTTCATAGCATCACTTCCCTGTCAGCGTTTCATTGCCTTGCAGTGTAGGGAAAAAACTGAAACCATTACAGATTCAAAGACACATAACATACACCAGCACAGAAACTACCCATCTGATCTGTCAGGATCATCCAGGACGGATCTGTACTGGTGGCATCGCCTGTAAGGATACCGATTGCATGAAACTGTATGAACGATTAGCAGACACCCTGGGCGAGCGTATTGAACAGGGCTATTTTCAGACCGGTGACAAGCTCCCCTCAATCCGCACCCTGAGTCAGGAGCACGGTGTCAGCATCTCCACGGTGCAGGAAGCCTACCGCCTGCTGGAAGATCGCGGTCTGGCCGATGCCCGGCCCAAGTCCGGCTATTACGTCAGCCCACAAAACCGGACCCCGGAGCTGCCCTCGGTTGGCAAAGTGATTCAGCAACCCCTGCAGGTATCCAAGTGGGCCCATGTATTACACATGTTCAACAGTACCAACTCCGAGCTGGTCACCTGGCTTAGCGTCGCCTTGCCGAACCTCGAGTCCAGCACCCTGAAACCATTGCAGAGCACCATGACAGATCTGTGCCGTCGGGTAGGCCTGCGCGGGCTGGCCTATGACCGCCTTAACGGTGCGGAAGAACTGCGCCACCAGCTGGCCCGTGTTTCCGTGGACTCCGGCTGCCAGCTGTCCCCGGACGAAATCATTATTACCACCGGCTGCCAGGAGGCACTGTCGATTAGCCTGCGCACCATTGCCCAGCCAGGAGAAATCATTGTAATGGAATCACCGGGCTTTTTTGGCTCCCTGCAGGCGATCGAAGCCAGCGGTCTGAAAGCACTGGAGATCCCCTGCCACCCGGAAACCGGGATGAGTATGGAAGCGCTGGAGCTGGCGCTGGAGCAGTGGCCGGTCAAAGCGATTCTGACCACTCCCACCTTCAACAACCCGGTGGGCCACACCATGCCCGACAGCCATAAACAGCGGATGCTGGCGCTGGCCACCCAGTATGATATTCCGATTATTGAAGACGACATCTACGGTGATCTGTCCTACAGCTACCCTCGGCCCCGGACGATCAAATCATGGGATACCGAAGGCCGGGTGATTCTGTGTTCTTCTGCCTCCAAAACCATGGCACCAGGGTTACGGGTGGGCTGGGTGGCACCCGGGCGCTATCTGCAGAAAATCATGCACATGAAATACATTACCAGCATGTCCAGTACCACCATGCCGCAGCTGGCGGTGGCGGAGTTTATCGCCCAGGGCGGCTATGAACGCCACCTGCGTAAAGTCCGCGCTCAGTACAAACAGAACCGCGACCGGATGCTGGAATGGGTCGCCCGTTATCTGCCGGAAGGCACCCGCGCCAGCAAACCACAGGGGGGCTTTGTGCTCTGGGTCGAGCTGGATGAGCGTATTGATGCTAACGAACTGAACGATCACTGCCAGGCACGAGGGGTCAGCATTGCCCCTGGCAACCTGTTCAGCGCCAGTGATAAATACCGTAACTTTATCCGTATCAACTTCGCCATGACCACCGACGAGGGAGTCGAGAACGCCATGCGCATTGTCGGTGAAGAAGTCGATAAAATGCTGGCGTAAAAAAACCGGCGACCGTTCCCGGTCGCCGGTTCTTTATCCGCGAGTTACAACCCGCGGGCTTCAGGCCAGCCGGTCATCAGCCACTTTGTAGTTCGGGTCTTCCATCCGGTTCACTTCCACCAGATCACCGGCTTTATCCAGCAGATCACGACATTCCTGGCTCAGGTGGCGAATGTGCAGTTCTTTACCCGCTTTGAGGTAACGTTCAGCCAGACCATCAATTGCTTCCAGACCGGAGTGGTCCATCACGCGACAGTTAGCGAAGTCGATGATCACCACATCCGGGTCTTTAGACGGGCTAAAGTGATCGCGAAAATTCTGCACCGAGCTGAAAAACAGTGGCCCATTAGGCAGATAGATTTTGACACCTTCGTCTTCCATCTCTTCCACAACCATCTGCTTGGCGTGCTTCCAGGCAAACACCAGCGCGGAGATAATCACCCCCACCACCACGGCAATCGCCAGATCCTGCCATACGGTTACACCGGTCACGGCTACCACCACCAGCAGGTCAGATTTTGGAACCTTACCCCACAAACGCAGGCTCGCCCATTCAAACGTGCCGATCACCACAATGAACATCACGCCGACCAGCGCCGCCACCGGAATAATCTCAATCAGGCTGGAACCAAACAGGATAAACGCCAGCAAGAACAGCGCAGCCGAGATGCCCGACGCACGGCCAAAACCACCGGAGTTGATGTTGATCATGCTCTGACCGATCATCGCACAGCCACCCATGCCACCAAAGAAGCCGGTGGCCACGTTAGCAACACCCTGGCCCACACATTCTTTATTACTGCGACCACGGGTCTCGGTAATTTCGTCGATCAGGGTCAGGGTCAGCAGGGATTCGATCAGGCCAATGGCGGCCAGAATCAGTGCATACGGCACAATGATTTTCAGCGTTTCCAGGCTCAGATCAACCATCGGGATATGGAACTGCGGCAGGCCACCAGCAATCGTTGCCATCGGGTCACCGGTCATATCACGCAGTACGTCCTGCACCGTGCGGGCATCCAGATCCAGCCCGATCACCAGCAAGGTAACACTGAGGATCGCCACCAGCGTGGAAGGCACCGCCTTGGTCAGTTTGGGCAGGTAATGAATAATCGCCATGGTCAGCACGATCAGGCCCACCATCATGCCCATATCAGAGCCCTGCAACCACTGCAGATCACCGTTCTCATCGGAGAACTGGAACTGTTTGAACTGCGCCAGACCAATCACAATGGCCAGACCATTCACAAAACCCAGCATCACCGGATGCGGCACCATACGGATAAATTTACCCATACGGAACACCCCGGCGGCAATCTGGAAGACCCCCATCAGCACCACCGTGGCAAACAGATATTCCACCCCGTGCTGGGCCACCAGCGAGACCATCACCACCGCCAGAGCGCCAGTTGCACCGGAGATCATCCCCGGACGACCGCCAATGGCCGCTGTAATCAGGCCAACCATAAAGGCGGCATAAAGACCTACCAGCGGTTCAACGCCAGCGACAAATGCAAACGCAACGGCTTCCGGTACCAGCGCCAGGGCGACAGTAAGACCAGACAGCAGATCCGCTTTCATGCTTTGAGTACGGGAAATAAGCAGCTGAAACATCAACTTCCTCAATGTGTCGATTCTCAACCCCGGCACTTGGCACCGCGGTCTCGACCTAAAAAATAAAGAACCTCTGAACAAACTCTGAGCGGCCATTTACAGACAGTATGAGTGTACAAAACTTGTTCAGAGGTTCCCCAAAAAAGCGCGCAATTATAGCAGAGAAGCAAGCGGACAGTCTGTCGGGCTTTGTCGATCGTAGTGAGGAAATATCCGGTTTGAGGCCGTTTTCGCGTTATTTTGAGGTGAGTAGCGAGCGATTTAACAATAAGTAACACGAAGAGTAACCAGGCCCGGGCTTTACGCAGCAGATCAATACTAAACCCCAGCGTTCAGAACAGGGCTAACTGTACCTGTGGCTGCACCGGTTGTTCAGACAAGCGGTAACCCAGCCCCAGTAAACGCACCGGCTTACCACCCCGCCCCCAGGCCTCGGCCAGCAGCTGGCGGAAGTGTTCAAGCCCTCCCTGCGTCAGTGCCTTCTCGGCGGTGGTCTGGCTGAAATCGCCAAACTTGACCTTCACCACCACCCCGGCGATTGCCCGGCGATCTTTCAGGCCCTGATAGCGGGCCTGCAACTCCTGCATCAGTAAAGGTAGCTGCGCTTCACAGCGGCTCAGGTCTGGCAGATCCTGAGCATAGGTGTGTTCAACACTGACCGATTTGCGGGTGCGGGAGGTTTTCACCGACCGCTCATCCAGCCCCCGGCACACATCGTAAAGTCGGCTGCCAAAGCGACCAAACTGCTCAATCAGCTGCGCCAGGGTAAATCGACGCAGATCATCACAGCTTTCGACGCCCAGCTTATGCAACCGGGCGGCCGTTTTTTCACCGACGCCGGGGATCTTTTTCACCGCCAGCTGGCGGACAAAGCTGTCCACCTGGCCGGGCTGAACCACAAACAGGCCATCAGGCTTATTCCAGTCACTGGCGACTTTGGCGATAAACTTGTTAGAGGCGACCCCCGCCGAAATGGTAATGCCAGTCTGGGCGACCACCTTTGCCCGAATTTCCTCGGCAATCAGGGTCGCGCTGCCGCTGCAATGCTCAGAGCCGGTAACATCCAGGTAGGCTTCGTCCAGGGAGAGAGGTTCGATCAGGTCAGTGTATTCACGGTAGATCGCCATAATCTGTTTGGATACCTGGCGATATTTTTCCATATTGCCTGACACTACAACCAGATCAGGGCACAACCGTAACGCCCGCGCTGTCGACATGGCCGAGCGCACCCCAAATTCCCGTGCGGCGTAATTACAGGTGGCGATGACACCACGACGGTCAGCACTGCCACCCACCGCCAGCGGTACATTCCTGAGTTGAGGGTTATCGCGCATCTCAACCGCAGCAAAGAAACAGTCGCAATCACAATGCACGATTTTACGAGACACCTGCGTCACCGTTTCCAGTGCTGCGACACTGACTTCACCTGAAGCCTGTGCCGAGTTCATTTTCTGAGCCATACCAACCACCAGCGCCACGTTCAACTAGCTGTTCATTTATACAGTAGTTGTAATTATTGGCGATTTAACGACCAGGCACAAGCTCTGTTCAGTCGAGTACTGCCTCTGGAAGCAGCAGCTCAGCAATATCGCGGGGGTTTTCCAGCAGGTGCTCAAAATCACTGGCCGGTATCGGTCGGCTGAACAGATAGCCCTGCATCATGCAGCAGCGGGCGTCACGCAGCATATGGTACTGCGCAGCGGTTTCTACCCCTTCAGCGATAATTGATAGCCCCATACTGTGGGCCATCGCAATCACCGAGCGCACCAGGGTTTCATCTTCTTTATCTTCCAGCAGCTCACGAACAAAACTGCGGTCAATTTTCAGGGTATTAAACGGATATTTACGCAGGTAGCTGATCGACGAGTAGCCGGTACCAAAGTCATCAATCGACAACGAGATACCGGCAGCGGCCAGATCATGGATCTGACGATCGATGGTCGGCCAGTTCTGCATCAACAGGCCTTCGGTGACTTCCAGTTCAATGGCACTGCCAGGTACATTGTAGTAATCCAGCCGGGACAACAGAAACGACGCCAGCTCACCACGCTGAAACTGACGGGGAGACACATTGATCGCACAACGAAACTCTGGTTTAACCAGGTTACGCCATTCCCGGTACTGGCTCAGCACCTGATCAATGACCCATTCACCCAGTTCATCGATCAGTCCCAGATCTTCGGCCAGTGGAATAAACTGATCCGGCGGCACATGGCCCAGCTCCGGTGAATACCAGCGCATCAGCGCTTCAGCCCCAACCATCTCACCCGTGCTGAATGAGATCACCGGCTGATACACCACCGTCATCTGCTGACGTACCAGCGCCTGCTGCAGCTGACTTTCCAGCTTCAGCCGGAGCCGGGCCTGTTCATTCATCTGTGGAGTAAAGAAGTAATAGCCGTTACGGCCCTGATCTTTAGCGCTATACATTGCCGCATCGGCATGGCTAAGCAGGGTTTCCGGATCGTCTCCATCCTGTGGATACACCGCGACACCCACCGACGCCGTCACCGTCAGCTGATGTTCACCCACCAGCACCGGTACGTTGAAAGCTCGCAATACTTTCTCGGCGACTTTTTCGATCGAGATAAGATCCTGCTGATCATCCAGCAACACGACAAATTCATCACCGCCGAAGCGGGCGACTGTATCACCCGCCGTTACCACCTGCTTCAGCCGTTCTGCGGCGCGCACCAGTAACTTGTCACCACTGCTGTGGCCAAAGGTGTCATTGATACGTTTGAACTGATCAAGATCGACAAACATCACCGCCGCAAAACTATTATTCTGCCGGGCAACATTGATAGCACAGCTCAGCCGGTCCATCGCCAGCACCCGGTTAGGCAGGTGGGTAACCGGGTCATAACTGGCCTGCCAGGCCAGCTGGGCCTCCTGGTCTTTCAGGCGGGTGATATCTTCATTGATCGAAACAAAATGAGTCACCTCGCCATCTGGAGAACGAATCGGTGCCAAACTTGCCAGTTCCCAGAACATTGAACCATCTTTGCGCCGGTTCAACAGTTCACCGCGCCATGGCTGACCCGAGGTGATCGTTTGCCACATCCCCTCGTACACCGCTGGCGGGGTTTTGCCGGAACGCAAAACACGCGGCGTTTCACCCACCAGGTCTCTGAGCTTATACCCACTGGTGGTTTCAAACGCCGGATTAACGTACTCAATTTTACCCGCCACATCGGTAATCAGAATGGACGATGGGCTCTGCTCAACGATGATCGATAACTGCGTCAGGCGCAGTTCAGTGGCGATTTTATCGGTTACATCGGTCAGGAAACCGATAAAGCCCTGAGTGTTACCCTCTTCATCCAGCATATAGTTGAGGGTGACATCCAGCTCACGAAAGGTGCCATCAGGACGCTTACCCACTCGATGGTATTGCGTCACACGGGGTGATTTATCCAGCAGGCCGTTAAACAGCGTGCAGGTCTGTTGCCACTGATCATCGGGCAGCACAACGGCCAAAGAGCGCCCTTGCAGTTCACCTTGCTGGTAACCGTAGATTTTTTCTGCCACATGGTTGATGTAGACAAAATTAAGATCACGATCCAGGTAGGTAATGCCGTAAGGGCAGGCAGAGATAAGCCGTCGCTGCATCTGTTCAGATTCAAAGGCCTGACGCTGACTGTGGGTCAGTTCAGTAATATCCTGACTGACCCCGAAAATCTTACTGACCCGACCATCGGCCATAACCGGCTCACAGCCGGAACGAATCCAGCGCACTTCACCATCGGGTAACAAGATGCGGTGATGGAAGTTATAGGGCTTACCACTGGTCTCGCCCGCTGCTATCTGTGCCTGCACCCGAACACGATCATCCGGATGTATACGCTGTAGCGTCAGACTACGGGGAACTTCACAATTGAATTCATCCAGGTGATAGATCGTGCTCATCTGTTCTGAGATCACCACACTCTGGTGGGTAGCATCCACCACCCAGCTGCCCATATTGGCGAGTCGCTCAGCCGCATGCAGCCCCAGCTGGCTGACTTCGAGCTGTTTCTCCGCCTGTTGCCGTTGCAAATCACTCTCCACCCGGCTGGCGACAAACTGCAGCATGGAGATCAGCGTACTGGACATCTCCATCGGCTGGCACGACATCAGGGCGATCACTCCCATCGGCCGGCCATCACTGTCACACAACGGGAAGCCAAGATAACTTTCAATCTGCTGTTCACGTAAAAACTGATCCGCCGGAAAGCGCTGGCTGACGGTGCTGGCATAATGGATTGGCCGCCGACTGCTTAAAACTCGCTCACAGGGAGTGCCAACCAGTGAATAACAGATATCTCGCTTATAGCTGCCCTGAATATAACCAGACAGCCCCTGCAACATCGGTTCAGCGCTACTGTCCACCTCCGCAATCAGTGCCCCATCCAGGTTCAGCGTGGTGCACAGAGTACGGGTCAGGCGGTCAAAAAACGCCCGACCACGGGCACTGGAAGCGGTTGCAATGACCTGTCCCAGCGCCTGTTCCATACGATGCTGTTCGGTATTGTCGGTAAAAATAAGCCAGCAGATATCGGCCAGGTCAGGGCTGTTAAAACGGTTGAGGTGAACACTGCAATGACGGATCTGGCCCTGGCCATCAGTCAGCGTCAGGGTCTGACGTACCTCAGTGGGCGTCGGGGCCTGGGGCGTCAGCAACCGCTGTAATGCCTGATCATCAATCTGACAGCGAGACTCCCAGTCTGCCAGTGCACAGGGTGAACTCAGGCCAAGGTCGGTCAAGGTCAGCCAGCCCTGGCTGACGGCCAACACCTGGCGCTGCTGACACACAACAATCGGCGTGCTGGCCTGGGCCAGTAGCGCAGCCATCGCCTGCAACTGGGTATTCTCTGAGAAAGTCTCCGGGGTCACGGCTATCACTCCCTAATCTGCCATCAAGTGCTAATACTACAAGACGTCGTCTATAGCCGTCACCGGCTTATTCTTCTACTACACGACCTTCAACGCCCCGACAGGCCTGCGCTCGCAATTTTATGGGCTCAGGCTCAGTTCTCACGACTTGAAATCACGATTTCATGCATTTCCAGCTGGCCCTTCTGGCTGAAGGCCTCTTTTGCCATCGGGTTGGCATGCGACAGCCGAAAATCATCACTGCCCACCCAGCCATCAAACGCCGCTTTATCCTGCCAGTGAGTCTGCACGACCCAGGGAGCACCCTCTTTGGCTGGTTTTAACACAGCCATCGAGACAAACCCCGGTTGTTTATCAATCTGTCCGGCCCGGTGGGCAAAACGCTGTTCAAACTCTTCTGCATAACTATCGACCAGATAAATCCGGTTAGACACGACCCACATCGACCTTCTCCTCTTTGTCACCAGACCGTCACTACGCCGTCAGTAACCGGTCATAAAACACTCATACATTGAGTGCCTATCCAACGTTTAAATAGAACACAGCTGTATTTGAAATCAAATAGTTAGTTAGAGCAACCACGCTTTTAGCTACATGGGGAACTCAGGCGATGAACGAGATCAGCGTAGAACAGGTGCTGACCCATAAATATCCAGCTTTTTCCAGCAAGCCTGCACCGCTGCGCAACTCCACGCTCTTCCTGTTACGACGGCTGATCCGTGAGCAGGAGATCAACCGCTTCCTGGATACCCACAGCCACCGCAGCGGCTTTGAATTTGTTGATCAGGTGCTGGACTATTTTGACTTCAGCTACAGCATGAGCAATCGCGACCGGATGAATATTCCCTCCACCGGCCGGGTGCTGATTGTCGCCAATCACCCGCTGGGGGCACTGGACGGGCTGGCGCTGCTTAAACTGATTGGTGACATCCGCCGTGATGTCAAAATCATCGCCAACGATATGCTGATGCACTTTGAGCCCCTGAGCGGGCTGATTCTGCCGGTCGATAATATGGGCAAGCGCACCCGTAAACGGGATATTTCCCGCATTGTGGACAGCCTGCAAAATGAAGAAGCGGTGATTGTATTTCCGGCTGGCGAAGTGTCCCGTGCCAGCCTCACCGGCATCAAGGATGGTAAGTGGAACAGCGGCTTTATCCATTTTGCCCGCAAAGCTAACGCGCCGGTTTTGCCCGTTTTTATGGGTGGCAAAAACAGCTCTCTGTTTTATGGCGTCTCCTGCCTGAACCGCAACCTGGCCACCCTGCTGCTGGCACGGGAGATGTTTAACCAGCAAGCCACCATTCTGCCGGTACGGGTGGGTGAACCCATTCCGTTCAGCCAGCTCGACAGCCTGCCGGTGTCCAATCAGGAAAAAGCCAGACTACTGAAGAAACACCTGTACCGAATCGCCCGTAATGGCCGTCCACTGTTTATCACCGAACGCACCATCACCCACCCACAGGATCGTCAGGCGCTGAAACAGGAGCTACGCGATTCCCAGCTGCTGGGGGAAACCAGCGATGGCAAAAAGATCTACCTGTTTGACTACCAGCCCGACTCGGCGGTGATGCAGGAAGTGGGACGACTGCGCGAAATGTCATTCCGCTGCGTTGGCGAAGGCACCGGTAAGAAGCATGATCTGGACAGCTACGACCCGTATTACCGCCATCTGATTCTGTGGGATGATGAACAACTGGAAATTGCCGGGGCCTATCGAATTGGCGAAGCTGCCAGGCTTTATGGCGACCCGGACAGCCCGCTCTACAGCAGCACCCTGTTCCGTTACAACCCATCGATGACACGCTACCTGGAACAGGGCATTGAACTGGGGCGCAGCTTTGTTCAGCCCCGCTACTGGGGTAAACGCAGCCTGGATTACCTCTGGTTCGGCATTGGTGCCTACCTGCGTCAGCACCCGGAAATCCGCTATATGTTCGGTCCGGTCAGCCTGTCCAACACCTACCCAGGGCGGGCCAAGGATTTACTGGTATGGTTCTACCGCCACTATTTTTCTGACGCCGAACAGCTGGCCCGCGCGTTCTCGCCCTACACCCTGGATACCGACAGCGAACAGAACATCGAAGCACTGTTCTGTGGTGCGGATTACCGGGACAACTTCCGTATTCTCAAAGAACAGCTGGAGTTTCTCGGTGTCAGCGTCCCCACGCTCTATAAACAGTACAGCGAAGTCTGCGAACCTGGCGGGGTGCGCTTTGTTGATTTCGGCGTTGATGCCAGCTTCAACTACTGTGTTGATGGCCTGGTGCTGGTCGATATGAACTTCCTGAAAGAAAAGAAGCGCAAACGCTATATGACAGAACCGCGCGCCAACCGTTAAACAGCCGGATGGTATCGGCTCAGGTCATAATGCGCTTGGGGAAAACGCATACTCAGGCGCTCCTTATTTTTCCCCAGCCGTTTACGGCTCAGCTCAATTGGCCCGACTGCCCCGATCGAGGGCAGGTGGGTGCCGCCACAGGGCATTACACAGTCACCGGCCTGCCAGTACCAGGCCTCATCATGTGTTTCTAGTGGAAACAGCGTTACGGCCAGGTCCTGCGCCACCAGCTCGGCGCAGCGCTGCTCAAAGGCAGCCACCTCCGCCAGCTCAATCCGCTCATCCACCAGAAAATCAAACCGCGCAGCACCCTGACGAATAGAGCATCCAATCAGCCCCTGAACCAGTGCTGGCCGTAGCTGTTCCAGTGCCATAAACACCACATGGGACGCCGTGTGACTCAGGCTCAGCTGCTCACGACGCTCAACATCAATACACACTTCGACGTCATCGCCCGGCTGCAAACCCGCCAGTCCGGCAACCTCGTCTTCAGCAATAATATGCAACACCCGCGTACCCACATTAATCGCCGGAAACGCTTCATGAAACAGTGGAAAGCCGCCACGTTTCTGCACATCCTCAAACCGAACCTGCTGGTCTGCCCAGACAATAACCCCCTGATCCGCCACCTGACCGCCGCCTTCGGGGTAAGCAATGGTGCGATCCAGCACCAGCGTGCGTTTTTCCGGCAACCATTCAACGACTCGTGCAGATAACCGGCTGGCCTGCATATCCTGGTAATAATATTTTTCCGTTTTCATGGTCCGTTACTCTGCACAATTCTAATAACGGTCACCCTACGCCAGCCCAGGCCCGACTGTCAGTAGCGTACCCCTGCCTGGGGTGACAATCTGCCGGTAAACCAGGACAATCAGCCCACTGCTCCAGCAACAAGGACCTGGCATGCACTGGTATCAGACGCTCGATTTCGCGCAAGGCCCGCTTTATCAGGTGATCGCCCAGGCGATCGCCCGCGCCGTACGCACCGGCGAACTGCAAGCCGAGCAACGGCTACCCGCCCAGCGCACGCTGGCAAAAGAGATCGGCTGCACCCTGGGAACCATCTCCCGCGCCTATCAGCTGACCAACGAAATGGGACTGACCCGCTCCACCACCGGCAGTGGTAGCTATATCTGCGCCCAGCACCCGTTCGGCTTCGCTATCCCCGATGCCCAGGGCCCGGCGCTGATTAATATGTCGATCAACACCCCACTACTACAATCCCGCGCTGAGCTGATGGGCGATGCCCTTGCCGCACTGGCACAACGACTGAGCTTTGACCCGGCCCTGATGGACTACCAGGTCGACCAGGGTGCCCTGCGCCAACGTCAGGTGTTATGCGACTGGTATCGCACTGCAGGGCTGGACTGCCAGCCAGAACAGCTGTGTATTACTGCCGGTGCCCAGCATGGACTGGCATTGGTGCTCAGCACCTTTACCCGGCCCGGCGATGCCATCCTCGCCGAGGCGGTCAGCTACCCCGGCCTGCGGCCACTGGCTGAACGCTTTGGCCTGACCCTGCACCCACTGCCCATCGACCAGCAGGGGCTGATTCCCGAGGCGCTGGATGAACAGTGTCGCCGCCATATGCCCCGGTTACTGTTCTGCAACCCCCGTTTTCATAATCCAACCAGCAGCTGGATGAGCGAGCGCCGTAAACAACAGCTGGCCACACTGGCCCGTCAGCACCAGCTATTGGTGGTCGAAGACGATATTCTGGCCCATTTCGGCCCCACCAGCGTCCCGCTCTACAACCTATACCCGGAACAGACCATCTACCTGTCCAGCCTGTCAAAATCACTGGCACCGGGGCTGCGTATCGGCCTGCTGGTCGCCAGCCCGACGCTGATGGCCAGCCTCAGCCAGACCCTGCGCCAGGATATCTGGATGGCTTCACCGATGATGGCTGAGCTGGCCGTGCGCTGTATTGAGTCCGGCTACAGTCGCCAGTTACAAGCCTCCGATCAGCTCGAACTGAGCCAGCGGGCCGCCTTACTCAGGCCGCTGATCACAGCTAACAGCCCCGGAGGCAGCGTTCAGTATCAGCCCGGTTCACCCCATGGCTGGCTACACCTGCCCGCCCAGCTGGATGCACTGCAATTTGTAGAACAGCTGCAGCACAAGGGCGTATTGCTCAAGCCTGCCAGTGATTTCACCCTGGCTGGCGTCCAGCCGATAAACGCGGTCAGATTCAGCCTCAGCGCCCCGCTGACCCGCGACCAGCTTCACCAGGGCCTGCAATTGATCCAGCAACAGCTCTGCAGCCCCCGGCCACCAGCCACCAGCCACCAGCCACCAGCGGCTATAGTGTAATCAGTGATTAATGAGGACCGTCGTTATGGCCAATGATCGTTACCCCAGTGAACAGCCTCGCTCCAGCCGACAGGAGATAGATGCCTTCCTCAAGCAGGTTAACAAAGCGCCCGCCGTGCTGGGGGCCGGTACCCAGGGGCGACTGATTTTTGCCCTGGACGCCACCCTCAGCCGCCAGCCGACCTGGGACCAGGCCAGTCACATTCAGAGCGAGATGTTCACCGCCACCCGCGACATTGGCGGCCTGCAGATCCAGCTCTGCTATTACCGGGGCTTTGGTGAATTTGAAACCACCCCCTGGCTGCGCAACACCACCAGCCTGCTGAACGAAATGAACAACGTCAGCTGTCGAGCCGGGCGTACTCAGATTGAGCGGCTGTTGCAACATGCCTGCCGGGAAACCCGGCGGGACAAGGTGCAGGCGGTGGTCTTTATCGGCGACTGTGTCGAAGAAACTGTGGATCAGCTATTCGCCTCGGCCGGTGAGCTGGCCATGCTCGGCACCCCGGTGTTTATGTTTCAGGAGGGTAATGAGCTGGTGACCAAACGCACATTCAAACATATTGCCGAATTAACCGGCGGTGCCTGGTGCCATTTCGACAGCAGCAGCGCCCAGCTGCTCAAAGACCTGCTGGCTGCTGTGGCAGTGTTTGCCAGCGGCGGTCGCAGGGCACTGGAAGATTTCGCCCAGCGTAAACAGGGTGAAGTACTCAAACTGGTCCATCAGCTCAAATAGCATTCCTGACAGGAATGGAACTCAGCCATGATTTGCGTTTGAGGCAGGGTATCAACCTCCCTACACTGGCGGTTCAGCCCAACACCTGAAGTTATCGCGTTAGATCTCAGCGTCTACCTCTACGTTCTGTTTGCCGCCGGTGCCCAGATTATTAATGCTGTCACTGTTCAGCCAGCGCGAACAGGCCGGTATCCTGCTGATTACCCTGTCAGTATTCTGCATACTTCAGCCATACTGAAATTCATAGTGTTAGTGAGGAGCGTTACCTGTGCATCCATTTGGTCTGATTCTACTTGGGACGGTTACCCTGCTGGGCATGCTCTGGCTGCGTTCAAAACCGGCACCACAGCGTCGTAAAGCTCTACTCAGATTGGTAGTTACACTGGCCGTACTGGGTGTGATATACCTTGCACTCACCGGCCGATTACACTGGCTCGGTGCGCTGATCGCAGTGGCCTTTCCTTTCGCTCGCCGACTGTTACCGCTGCTACGGTTTTTACCCTTCCTGGGCCGCCTTTTCAAACACGCCCGCAGCCAGCCAGGCAACCATCGCAGCAACGGTAACCAGTCCACCATCGAAACCCGCCTGCTGAATATGACCCTGGATCACGACAGCGGGGTGATGCATGGCACGATCCTGCAAGGCCCACTGACCGGCCAGGCACTGGGCGATTTAACCGAACAGCAATTCCTCGATCTGCTGGAATATTGTCGACAACAGGATGACGAATCCGGTCGGGTGCTGGAGGCGTATCTGGACAAACGGTTTGGCGACAGCTGGCGTACAGATGACCCTGGCGAGACTCAACACAGTAACGACGGGGCATCCAGTCACAGTGGCACCCTCAGCGACAAAGATGCCTGGGCCATACTGGGGCTAACACCCGGCGCATCGGAGCAGGATATTATCCAGGCACATCGTAGACTGATGCAGAAAGTTCATCCTGACCGGGGCGGCAGCCATTACCTGGCCGCGCGGATAAACGAAGCAAAAGATCGGCTGCTAAAATAACAAACCGACCGCTCAGCAGAAGACCGACCGGATAGTCCGCAAAAAAAATCCAGTCTTTCGCCTTATTGACTCAGGGTCATTTCATGAATTGCTTGAAAAAACCTTCAAAAATACGTCGGAAGGATGAGTTCAGCGTATTGCTACGCAGCAAAGGAAGGCCGATAATTAGCGCCAAGATCAAGGAGGTAATACACTATGGCACGTCCCGCTGAATTCGACCGCACGGAAGTTCTCGATAAAGCAATGGAAGTCTTCTGGCGCACCGGATTTACGGCTACATCGGTAGCCGATCTCGTTACTGCGACCAGTCTGAAACCCGGTTCTCTCTACAGTGCGTTTGATTCCAAACGCGGCCTGTTTGTTGAAGTCATCGATACCTATGCTGCACGTCGCATCGACAGTGCGCAAAAGGTGCTCGAAAACACCGAAACTCCGCTCACCGCTATTCATGAATTCTTTAACAATCTTCGTCTTGACGCCTGTAACGACGAGATTGGCCGTGGCTGCCTTATGGTGAACACCATGCTGGAGCTGGCAACCGAAGATGCAGATCTGCGTGAACGTATCACCGGCTATCTGGACCAGATTGAAGGCTTCCTTTGCACCGCATTAACCCGCGCCAAAGAGCTGGGCCAGCTGGAAAGCCACGCCAACCCGGCAACACTGGCTACCTTTCTGATGAGCAATGTCTGGGGCCTGCGTGTTATGAGCAGCTCCCGACCTGATCATGCCCGCTATCAGCAGGTGATTGATCACGTACTGGCCTCGCTGCCGGTTACCATGACGGCTTCTGTCAAAATTGCATCCTGAGCCCGATTCAGACTGCACAAAAAAACGCCCAGATGGGCGTTTTTTTATAGCTAAAAATCCGCCTCTGAACTGGTTATCAGGTATTCCCCGGGAGCATTAAGCAATGGCGTTGCTTTATCGAACTCTGTTTTTCATCAGCCTGTTTTTCAACAACCCTCTGGCATCCGCTGACATTCAGCAACAACTGGAACCGCTCGTCTCTGATACGACCGAGCGCCGCTTCAGCGGCCAGGTACTGATAGCAAAGGGGCACCAGTCCTATTATTCATACAGCACACTGCCAGCACCCAACAGGCAATTTCTCATTGGTTCGCTCAGCAAACAGATCACCGCTGCGATCGTCCTGCAACAAATTAAGGCTGGCACCTTACAGCTCAATCAGCCGATCAAGGCATACCTGCCCAGCCTGCCGTCAGGCTGGAGTAAGCAAATCACCCTGGCACATTTACTCAACCACACCTCCGGCCTGACACACCCAGATACTGCGCCCGTACACCCGCCCGGCTCAACATTCCAATATTCAAACTGGGGTTATGATCTGCTCGCCCAGGCCGCAGAGCATGTCAGCGGACAAAACTACGGCACACTTACTCAGACACTGTTCGAACGCTGCCAGCTGACACAGTCTTTTGCCCCGTCATCAACTCGCCCTGCCCTCCAGGCAAAAAACCTGATTCCCGGCTATTTTGAACGTGAGCTGGGTAAGCCAGAACTGGTCGAGAGTGACTTTCCACTGTCGTCGGTGCCCAGCGGCGGTATCATCGCCACCGCATCGGACCTTGTCAGCTGGAACCAGTGTTTATATCAATCCGGAACCATCGCTGACAACATAACCCTGCTGACAACGCCCACTGCAACACGCCAGCATCGCTGGGGAAGCCTGGGCTATGGTGCCGGACTGCAGATAACCACCACCCCGGCAGGGCTCGAGTACAGCCATAGCGGCTATGTACCTGGCTATATCTCCACCATGGCCTATTACCCCGACCACAACGTCAGCCTGGTGATACTGGAAAATGTCGCCTGGTACCCAGGGGATATGCAGCGGGTCTTTGGCATCCATGATCGCATCCGTGCAGCACTCATCGAAAACCTGTCAGGCCACCACCAGGGTACGTAACCCTCAAACCAGCGCCAGGATAAAGCGTGATCCGTGTTGGCAGCCACGACTCAGGCGATATACTGGCGCCGCAATTAATCACCCGCAGAGCAGTACCCGTCAGAGAGAGACAGCCCATGAAACTACTCCGCTACTCCCACCACCAGCGCACCAGCGTGGGTGCACTGATCAACCAGTGCGTGTACAGCACCGAACACTGCCCCGAACTGCCTGATAGCATGCCCGCACTGCTGGCCTGCGGCGCTGATGGCTGGGCACAACTGAGCCAGCTGGCGCAGCAACAGCCTGAGCTCGGCATTCCACTGGCCGAGGTAACGCTGCTGGCCCCGGTGGCCGCGCCGCGCAAATTTCTGGGGGTTGGCCTTAACTATGCAGACCATATCGCCGAAACCGGGCTGGAAAAACCCAGCTTCCCGACCATCTTCACCAAACAGAACAGCTGTATCATCGGCCCGGGCGACGCCATTCACCGGCCCCGGGTGTCCGAAAAGCTGGACTACGAAGGCGAACTGGCCATCGTGATTGGTAAGCGCTGCCGCCATGTACCGCGTGATAAGGCCGCCGAGGTCATCGCCGGTTACACCATTGCCAACGATGTCTCCGTGCGTGACTGGCAAATCAAATCCCCCACCTGGACACTGGGAAAATCGTTCGACACCCATGGCCCCATCGGCCCCTGGATTGTCACCGCCGACGAACTTGACCCGCACAATCTGGAACTGAAAACCTGGCTTAACGACGAGCTGCGCCAGCACTCCAATACCCGTGAGCTGATCTTCGACTGCTACGCGCTGGTGGAAACCCTCTCCACGGTCTGCACCCTGGAGCCAGGGGATATCATCGCCACTGGCACCAGCTCCGGCGTGGGGGTCAAAATGAAACCCCGTGGCTATATGAAGCCCGGCGACCGGGTCACCATTGAAATCGAAGGCATTGGCCAGCTCAGTAACCCGGTTATTGCAGAACCCGACAGCACGGTGCTGTATTGAAAGACCGATAACAAAATAAGACTGTCGCCAAATAGCGTCACCCTCTCCCCTGAACACTGACAGCCTGCTAAAAATCACCCTGAACCCCGCATTAAGCGGGGCTTTCAGTTGCGTCCGCCAACCATGAACAGAGCCTGAGCGCCACCTGAACAGAACGGCTGTCGCAAAAAGGCTACATCCTAACGCATTGATTTATATAGGCCGAAATCAGCTGCCACCCCAGCTGTCGTCAAACAACGACAGTTTTCAGCGCGTATCCACTTCCATTCATTCAGCCGCCACCAGACAGAACAAAAAACACATATAACCATATGTTTTTTAAAGAAAAAATAAACATGGCACGGTTTAAGCAATACTGCAGATCAAACGCCACCGAGCCGCACCAGACGGCCACTGCGCGACCACAGATTCTGCCAGGAGATAGCCACCATGGAAACACGCCCGATCATTGCCACTGTCCTGCTCATGATGGCCAGCCTGACCAGTCAGGCAAACGGCACCGATACACCGATCACCATCGTGCCCGTTGAACCGGCACCGAGCGTTGAAATCAAAACCATCGAAACCCTGAAACTGAGCAATGTGTCTACCATCGACCTGTTCAGCGTGCTCGACGGTAACGATGATGACAATCTCAGCCGCCATGAAGTGCGCAAACGCCCGGCGCTGACCCGTTACTTCCATAAGCTGGATGCCGACCGCAACGGCCTGCTGGACCGTGAAGAGTTCGCCGCTCTGGGCATGGGCCACGGCTTTCATTTCAGCCCGGGCCGCAGCCGTCTGAGCAGCGTCTGACACCCACCACTGACTTTCCCCCAGGGGCCGTGCAGATCAACTGCGCGGCTCTTTTTTACAGGGCCATACTGGAGTAAGGCAATAAGTGTAACCGCCTGGTGACAGCCCCCTGCGCTTAGCCGATAATAGCCCCTCAAACAACCGTTTTATTTACGTCTTTGTGGAGCCTATGGCCCAGACCAACCCCCTGCGCTGGAAACCCCGTTCCCTGCAACAACTGATTCTGATCAGCTTCCTGCTGGTTGTCGCGCCACTGTGCGTGCTGATATTCAAAGCCACCCAGACCCTGACCCAGCAAAACGATACCCTGCGTGAATATGCCCAACAGGCACTGGATACCACTGCCCGGTCCCAGCAAATGAATCAGATTGCTGAAGATCTGCTGCGCGCCTCTCGCCAATATCAGATTGTGCACAAATCACAGATCGCCGAACGGTTACAGCAGCAGGCCCAGGCCTACCGGCTGGAGCTGGGCGTACAAAGCTTCTGGCTCGATAACAATCACCAGATCAGCGAGATCAACCGCCTGCTCAAACAGCTGCTGGCCGTCCCCGATGATGCCAACAGCGCCCGTGCACTGTTCGATGCCACCCAGCAGCTGGACCAGGCCCTGCGCCAGCGGCTGCAACACCGGCTCAGCCTGCTCAACACCGAAAGCAGCAAAACCCGCCAGCAGGTATGGATGATGACCGTCAGCCTGATCACCCTGTCCGGGCTGCTGATCCTGCTGATGCTGGGCACTATCAACCGGCCGGTGCAGGTGCTCTCTGCCCGTATCCGCGCGCTGGGCAAAGGTGACCGTGGCCCGTTCAATGCCAGCCACGGCCCCAAAGAGCTGATGGCCCTGCATGAAGAACTGAACTGGCTCAGCGAACAGCTCGAAGTTCTGGAACAGGACAAACAGCGCTTTCTGCGCCATATGTCCCACGAGCTGAAAACCCCGCTCACCAGCCTGCGCGAAGGCTCCGACCTGCTAGCCGAAGGGATCACCGGCCCGCTAACCCCGGACCAGCAAGAGGTCGTCACCCTGTTACAGGCCCAGAGCCGTGCCCTGCAGGCATTGATCGAGCAACTGCTGGACTACAACCACCTCAGTCAGGGCGTAACCCTGAATCTGGAACAGATCACCGTCTCAGCACTGATCGCCGATGCCCTGGCCCCGTTCCAGCTGGTATTACAGCAAAAAAGAATCCGCCTGGAACTGCCCGACGGGCTGATCCACTGGCCTGGAGATCGTCACCTGATGATGCGGGTACTCAACAATCTGATCTCCAACGCCACCCTGTACTGCGCCCCGGACAGCACCCTGCGTATCGGCCATGAAATCAGTAAAGGCATGCTGACCATCGATATCAGCAACCAGGGGCCACTGATCCCTGACGCTGAAGTCCCCCGTCTGTTTGAGCCATTTTTTCAGGGCAAGAACCGCCGCAGTGGGCCGATTAAAGGCTCCGGTATCGGCCTGAGCATCGCCCATGACGCCACCCAGGCCCTGAATGGTGCGCTATGCCTGCATGAAAACAGCAACAACACAGTCACTTTCCGTCTCTGCCTGCCCCGCCCGGAGTAATACATGTTTATCCGTTTGAGCTGCACCCTGCTTCTGGCCACCGTTATCAGTGGTTGCCAGCAAACCCTGCCCCAGGTGCTGAAACCGATCGAGTGCAGCCTGAGTACCCAGCAACTGGCTGGCCTGGTACGACTGGAAGCTGGCTACCATAAAGCCAACGCCCAGAACCGGCGCGCACAGCGCCAGCTGGCGATCAAAGACAAAGCCCACTTGCACAGCGCCCTGTTGCTCTCAGCAAGTGACGCCAGCGAAGAGCAACTGCAGCAGGCACTGAGCCATTACAACCGCGCCCGTAAAACACCGCCTGGCTGCGACAGTGATGCCTACCTGACTCTGCGCCAGGACCAGACCCGCACCCGGCTGCAACACTATGAACAGGCCCGTGAATTGAACCTGCAGATCGAACAGCTGCAACAGAAGATCGACGCCCTTACCGGGCTGGAAAACGAACTCAGTGGTCAACGAGGCCTGCCCCGATGAGCCATACCATCCTGCTGGTTGACGACGACCCTTCCCTGCTCAAGCTGCTACAGCTGCGCCTCAACGCCAGTGGCTACAAAGTCCTCACTGCGGATAGTGGTGAGGCCGCCCTGCAGCAGCTGAACGAGCGTATCGACCTGGTACTGACTGACCTGCGCATGGAAGGTATGGATGGCATGGAGCTGTTTCAGGCCGTTGAACGACGCTTCCCCCAGCTACCGGTGGTGATCATGACCGCCCATGGTTCCATCCCGGAAGCGGTGCATGCCACCCAGCAGGGCGTATTCGGCTTTCTGACCAAACCGATCGACCGCGACCAGCTGCTCGACACCCTGCGCAATGCGCTGGCCGATGGCCGTGAAACCAGCCAGCACTGGCGCGACGAGATCATCGGCCGCAGCCCGTTGATGGAGCAGCTGCTGGAGCAGACCTACAAAGTCGCCCCCAGCGATGTCAGCGTGCTGATCACCGGCCCCAGCGGCAGCGGCAAAGAGCTGCTGGCCCGCGCCATCCATCGCGCCAGCCCCCGTGTCGACAAACCGTTTATCGCCATCAACTGTGGTGCACTGCCGGAACAGCTGCTGGAGTCAGAACTGTTCGGCCACAGCAAAGGCGCATTTACCGGTGCCGTTAACCGCCATGAAGGGCTGTTTCAGGCCGCTGACGGTGGCACCCTGTTCCTGGACGAAATCGGCGACATGCCCCAGTCGCTGCAGGTAAAATTGCTGCGCGCGCTGCAGGAACGCCAGATCCGCCCGGTGGGCAGTACCCAGAGCATCCCGGTCAACGTGCGCCTGCTCTCCGCTACCCACTGCAATCTGGAACAGGCCATGCGCCAGAACGAATTCCGCGAGGACCTGTTCTACCGCCTCAACGTGGTCAACCTGGCCCTGCCCGCCCTGCATGAGCGACCGGAAGATATCCCGCTGCTGGCCCGCCACTTCCTCAGCCGCGCCGCCGCCCGGCATAACCCGAAAGTGAAAAACATCGCCAGCGCGGGCCTCAACCAGCTGGCCCGTTCCAGCTGGCCGGGCAATATCCGCCAGCTGGAAAATATCATTGAACAGCTTACCGCCCTGAGCAGCAGCAGCGTCATCAGCGAAGGTGCCGTGGTCCAGGCCCTGGCCAGCCAGGAATCGGTGATCCCCAACTTCAACGACGCCCGCGCCGACTTTGAACGCCGCTACCTGAGCAAAGTTCTGCAGATCACCGAAGGTAACGTCACCCAGGCCGCCCGCATCGCCGGTCGCAACCGCACCGATTTCTACAAACTGCTCAACAAACACCAGCTCGAAGCGGCGCAGTTTAAAGAGTAAAACCGACGGACCCCGTGCCCTGTGGGACCGGTGTCCTCACCGGGAAGCTCTGCTCGCCCATCATTAACACTGCTGCACCTTTATCCCCACGTAGCGGCAATAAAAACATGCAGATGACGACGCTTTTAAGTCCCGACTGTGAATGGCCCGGGCATGACCTGTGGCAGGCGCGACGAGTTTGTGCCGATCAGGCGATTACGACCCTTGCCTGCCAATGAACGTCATTTCGACCATTTACCTGGCAGCTTTACTATCCACCCGCGCCTCCCTTCTGCTCAGAAAGTTTCTTGTAACCCCCATAAACCCTGACACCCCAGCAATGATGCGGTGCACAGCAAACTGTCCTAAAAACGACAGCCGCCAGGCCTTTGACTTTAATCAAGAAAACCGCGAAGCTGTTTTTAATTAAACGGTTAATTAAAGAAAAAGAGGCCCGCAATGCCCAAAGTCGGCATGGACGAGATTCGTCGCCCGCAACTGATTAAAGCCACCATGGAGGTGATCGACCAGGTCGGTCTGCAGGGTGCCAGCACGGCGCTTATCAGTCGCGCAGCCGGGGTCTCGCCAGGCATTATTAACCACTACTTTGGCGGCAAAGATGGCCTGTTAGAAGCCACCATGAGATCAATCTTACGGCAGCTGTCGGAAGGCGTTCAGGCACGGCTGATGACGATCCACCCAGACGATATCATTGGTCGACTTAAGGCGATTGTCGGCGGTAACTTCGACTCCCGCCAGCTGGACAGCAAAGTAGTGAAAACCTGGCTGGCGTTCTGGTCCCAGGCGATGCACAACCCGCACCTTTACCGGTTACAGCGGGTCAATGAAAAGCGGCTGCTGTCGCATATCCGACTGGAACTCAAACGGGTTTTGCCTGCTGAGCGCGCCCAGTTTGTCGCCCAGGCCATTGCCGCCCTGATTGATGGTATCTGGCTACGTGGCGCACTGACGCCAGAAGGCATTAACAGCGACCTGGCCCAGCGCATTATTACTGATTATCTCGAACAACAGCTGCCACCCGAGCTGTTTGACAAGCACCGAACATTACAACAAGAGCAGGGACTTTGATCATGCAGCACAAAGCACTCTACATCCACGGTCGTTACCAGGATGCTACTTCCGGTGAAACCTTCACCACGGTTAACCCGGCCACTGGCGCGCCGATGGCTGAAATTCAGCAGGCTGCACTGGCCGATGTAGACGCCGCCGTCGCCTCTGCCCAGCAGGGCTTCAAAGTCTGGTCCGCAATGACCGGCACCGAACGCGGGCGCATTCTGAACAAAGCCGTCGCCCTGTTGCGTGAGCGTAACGACGAGCTGGCGATGGTGGAGGTGCTGGACACCGGTAAACCGCTGCAGGAAGCCAACTGTGTCGATATCGTCACCGGCGCAGATGTCATCGAATATTACGCCGGACTGGCAGTCAGCCTGCACGGCGAACATCAGGACCTGGGCGGCACCAACTTCTTCTACAGCCGCCGCGAACCACTGGGCGTATGCGCCGGAATCGGTGCCTGGAACTACCCGATCCAGATCGCCATGTGGAAAGCAGGCCCCGCGCTGGCCGCCGGTAATGCACTGATCTTCAAACCCTCCGAGGAAACCCCGCTGGGGGCACTGAAGCTGGCGGAAATTTTCACCGAAGCCGGGCTGCCCGATGGCGTGTTTAACGTCGTCCAGGGTGACTACCGGGTTGGTCAGGCACTGTCCCGCCACCCGGAGATCGCCAAAGTTTCGTTTACCGGCGAATGTGGCACCGGCAAGAAAGTCATGGCGGACGCTGCGGGTTCTTTGAAAGCCGTCACCATGGAGCTGGGCGGTAAATCACCTCTGGTGGTATTTGAAGACGCCAAGCTGGACAGCGCCGTTTATGGCGCACTGCTAGCCAACTTCTACACCCAGGGTGAAGTCTGCACCAACGGTACGCGGGTGTTTGTTCATGACAGCCTGTACGACGCTTTCGTTGAAAAAGTTAAAATCCTCACCGAAGCGATGATTATCGGTGACCCAACGGATCTGAACACCCAGGTCGGCGCACTGATCTCCCGTGATCATATGGAAAAAGTGCTGGGGTATATCGAAGCTGCCAAAGCCGCCGGTGCTCGCCTGGTCTGCGGTGGTGAGCGCGCGACGGAGAATGGCCTGGAAGCCGGTTACTTCGTCAAACCAACGGTATTTGCTGACTGCACCGATGAAATGCCCAACGTAACCGACGAGATCTTCGGCCCGGTAATGTCGATCCTGCGCTTCAGCGATGAAGATGAAGTGGTTCGCCGCGCCAATAGCACCGAATTTGGTCTGGCAGCGGGCATCTTCACCACCGACCTGGCTCGCGCTCATCGAGTAATTGCGCAGATGCAGGCCGGGATCTGCTGGATCAACACCTGGGGCGCGTCCCCGGCGGAGATGCCAGTCGGTGGTTATAAGCAATCTGGCATTGGCCGCGAGAACGGCCTGGACACCTTAAACCACTACACCCAGATCAAGAGCGTGTATGTGGAACTGGGCGAACTGGAAAATCCATACCAGTGATGCGAATCGCCAGCAAGCTGACTCCTGCGCCGGGAATCCGGCCCCATATATGCAGGCGCGAGCTTGCTCGCGATCCTGGATTTTAATACATACACAACCCAGCGTTACGGACACACAGACATGAACAAAGAATATGACTACATCATCGTTGGCGCAGGCTCTGCCGGTTGCGTACTGGCTGACCGCCTGAGCGAAAGCGGCCAGCATCAGGTACTCCTGCTGGAAGCCGGTGGCAGTGATCGCAGCATCTTTATCCAGATGCCCACGGCGCTGTCCTACCCGATGAATACAGAGAAGTACGCCTGGCAGTTTGAAACCATTGCCGAAGCCGGGCTGGACAACCGCAAACTGCACTGCCCTCGTGGCCATGTGCTGGGGGGCAGTTCGTCCATCAACGGCATGGTGTATGTCCGTGGTCATGCCTGTGATTTTGATCAGTGGGAAGAAGAAGGTGCACAGGACTGGAGCTACCAGCACTGCCTGCCCTACTTCCGTAAAGCCGAGCGCTGGGCTGGCGGTGCCGACACCTATCGTGGTGGCGACGGCCCGCTGGCCACCTGCAACGGCAATGAGATGAAGCTCAACCCGCTCTACCAGGCGTTTATCGACGCCGGGAAAGACGCCGGTTACCCGGAAACTCAGGATTACAACGGCGAGCAACAGGAAGGCTTCGGCCCGATGCATATGACGGTGGATAAAGGCGTCCGTGCCTCCACCTCAAATGCTTACCTGCGCCGCGCGATGAAACGCAGCAACCTGACGGTGATGACCGGCGTACTGAGTCGCAAAGTGATTCTGGATGGCAAACGCGCCACCGGTATCGAAGTTGAAAAAGGTGGCAAGGTCGATCAGTTCTTCGCCCGTACCGAAGTTATCCTCAGCGCAGGCTCTGTCGGCTCACCGATGTTGCTGCAGCTGTCCGGCATTGGCCCGGCTCAGGTACTGAAAGACGCCGGGGTCGAGCTGGTGCACGAACTGCCCGGCGTCGGCGAAAACCTGCAGGACCATCTGGAAGTCTACTTCCAGTTTCACTGTAAACAGCCGATTTCGCTTAACAGCAAACTGGGACTGGTCAGCAAAGGTCTGATCGGCACCCGCTGGATGCTGTTCAAAGATGGCCTGGGTGCCACCAACCACTTTGAATCCTGCGCCTTTATCCGCTCCCGCGAAGGGCTGAAATGGCCCAATATTCAATACCACTTCCTGCCTGCGGCGATGCGCTACGACGGCCAGGCCTCATTTGATGGCCATGGTTTCCAGGTGCATGTCGGCCCCAACAAGCCGGAAAGCCGTGGTCGGGTATGGATTCAGTCCGCCGACCCTAAAGCCAAACCAGGTATCACCTTCAACTACATCAGCACCGAGCAAGACCGTCAGGACTGGCGTGACTGTATCCGCCTGACCCGTGAAATCATCGGCCAGCCAGCCATGGATGCTTTTCGCGGTGATGAGATCCAGCCGGGTATCGATATCAACACCGATGCTCAGATCGATCAGTGGGTCAAAGATAACGTTGAAAGTGCCTACCACCCGTCCTGCACCTGCAAGATCGGTGCAGACAATGACCGGATGGCCGTCCTGAACAACCAGTGTCAGGTACGCGGAATTGAAGCCCTGCGCGTGGTAGACTCCTCGGTTTTTCCAACCATTACCAACGGCAACCTCAATGCCCCGAGCATTATGGTGGCCGAAAAAGCCGCAGATCAAATTTTAGGCAACACGCCGCTGGCGCCAGCAGATGTAAACGTCTGGATTGCTGACCAATGGCAGGACACACAACGCAGTGGCTGTGCCAAACGGCCGCTGCAGGCATAAGCCGCCTGTTCACACCCGGCAGGCTTAGCCGCCTGCCTTTGGCCGCGCGATATTGCATGGCCGTACACCGCCCGGCAGACGCCTGGCGCGTACCACCTGAGAATTGATAACAACAAAGGTAAACACAGATGACCGCAAATACATCCCGAACCAACCGTAAACGGACCCTGACACGTACCCTGGCCGCCACCCTGAGCCTCAGCGCCTCCATGGCCTTTGCTGGCCAGTGCGACACCGTACGTTTCTCCGACGTTGGCTGGACCGATATCACCGCCACCACCGCTGTTACCAGCGAAGTCGTGTCCGCACTGGGTTACAAAACCAGCACTCAGCTGCTGTCCGTGCCGGTCACCTACACCTCCCTGGCGAATGGCGATATCGATGTATTTCTGGGCAACTGGATGCCAACCATGGAAGCCGACATCGCGAAATACCGCAAAGCAGGTACCGTCGAGAGTATTCGTGCCAACCTGGAAGGGGCCAAATACACCCTGGCGGTGCCGCGTTACGTGTACGACGCCGGTGTGAAAAGCTTCGCTGATATCGAAAAGTACAAAAGCAAATTCAAAAGCCGCCTGTACGGCATCGAACCCGGTAACGACGGCAACCGTCTGATCCAGGACATGATCGACAAAGACGCCTTCGGCCTGAAATCCTTCAAGCTGGTCGAGTCCAGCGAAGCGGGCATGGTGTCTCAGGTAGCCCGCTCCGCCAAGCGTAACCAGTGGGTCGTGTTCCTGGGCTGGGCACCGCATCCGATGAACGCCAACATCGATATGGTGTACCTGGACGGTGGTGATGACTACTTCGGCCCTAACTACGGTGGTGCCAGTGTTCACACCAACACCCGTAAAGATTACAGCACCCAGTGCCCGAACATGGGCAAGCTGCTGAACAATCTTAGCTTCAGCCTGAAGATGGAAAATGAAGTGATGGGTGCCATTCTGGACGATGGTCAGAAACCACAAAAAGCGGCTCAGGCCTGGCTGAAAAGCAATCCTGAGGTGCTGAACAACTGGCTCGCTGGCGTTAAAACCCGTGATGGCGGCGATGCTGTTGCTGCGGTACGCGGCCACCTGGGCCTCTGATTTTCTGCGACACCTGGCCCGCCCTTGCGGCGGGCTTCTCAAACGGCGACGGGTATAAAAAACCGTAGCAGCACACGCCGTACACCGCGCGCGTCAGACGATGGCACAAGGCTCAGAACACCCACCCACTCCCGATGAACATCACCGGGCCTGAGTAGCGTTCGGCCTGAATATGGCAACCGCCTGACCTCGCCAAACAATGTTATACGCAGAATTCGCAGGTACACTTTATGAACTGGCTTACCGAACACAAACTTCCACTAGGCAGCTGGATGGAAGCCTTCGTTGACTGGCTGACCATGAACGCCTCCGGCTTCTTTGATGCCATCTCCATTTCACTGGAATGGCTGATTCTATCGGTGGTCGATTTTATCCAGTGGTTCCCCCCTTTCGTACCGATGGCCGTGGTCGCCGGTATCGCATGGGCACTGCATCGCAGTCTGCCACTGGTGATATTCGTCGTTGCCTCCCTGCTGCTGATCCTGAATCTGGGTTATTGGCAGGAGATGATCGAGACCCTGGTGCTGGTGCTCACCGCCACCTCGCTGTCGATTATCTTTGGTATTCCGATTGGTATCCTGGCAGCGCATAAGCCATGGATCTATACCATCCTGCGGCCGATCCTGGATCTGATGCAGACCATCCCGACGTTTGTGTACCTGATCCCAACCCTGGTACTGTTCGGACTAGGCGTTGTGCCAGGGCTGATCTCCACGATTATCTTCGCCATCGCTGCGCCAATTCGCCTCACCTACCTGGGCATCAGCCGGGTACCGGAAGAGCTGATCGAAGCGGGTCGCGCCTTCGGTGCGACCCCGTTCAAACTGTTGTACAAAGTGGAACTGCCCGCCGCCATGCCAAACATCATGGCCGGGGTCACTCAGTGCATCATGCTCTCGCTGTCCATGGTAGTCATCTCCGCGCTGGTCGGTGCCGACGGGCTGGGTAAACCGGTTATCCGGGCACTGAACACGGTTAACATTTCTCAGGGTTTTGAAGCCGGGCTGGCCATTGTACTGGTTGCCATCATTCTGGACCGTATCTGTAAAACCCCCGGTTCACGTGAGGAGGGCTAAATATGACTGCTGTCAGTATTAGAAATCTGGATGTGGTGTTCGGCGACAAGGTCGAGCAAAGTCTGGCCCTGCTGGATGAGGGTAAAACCCGCCAGGAGATCATCTACAACACCGGTGATGTGGTGGGCGTTCACAACGCCAGCATCGAAGTCAAACAGGGTGAGATCTGCGTATTAATGGGGCTGTCGGGTTCAGGTAAATCCAGCCTGCTGCGCGCCGTTAACGGCCTTAACCCGACCAGCCGTGGCGAGCTGCTGGTGCGCGACGGTGAGCAAATGGTGGATATCGCAAAATGTGACGCCAACACCCTGCGCCATATGCGCAGCAAACGAATCTCCATGGTATTCCAGCGTTTCGCGCTGATGCCCTGGCTGAACGTGGTCGATAACGTCGCCTTTGGACTGGAGATGCAGGGCATCAGCAAACAGCAGCGGCGTAAACAGGCAATGGAAAAGCTGGAGATGGTCGGGCTGGACGAATGGCACGATAAACTGCCCCATGAACTGTCCGGTGGTATGCAGCAGCGCGTTGGCCTGGCCCGTGCCTTTACCATGGACAGCGATATTCTGTTGATGGATGAGCCGTTCTCCGCGCTGGACCCGCTGATCCGCAGCCAGCTGCAGGACGAGCTGATCGAGCTGCAGCAAAGGCTAAACAAAACCATTCTATTCGTCAGCCATGATCTGGATGAAGCGCTGAAAATCGGCACCCATATCGCCATTATGGCTGTCTCTTATACACATCTCCGAGCCCACGAGACCGAGGCTGATCTCGTAT
>OJDH01000115.1_pt1 | contig 69050 bp, 55 predicted proteins | sample 1592761 | NCBI WGS metagenome assembly OJDH01 (sample SAMN05416855, study PRJEB24817) | seawater metagenome | isolation source: Sea water | place: Canada:Atlantic | collected 2013-11
TGAGGAATGTTTCTATGAATAATTACTTTTGTTGCACTTCAAACTTGATACTAAGTTTAAGTTTCAACCAAACCCATAGCCACTGCCATTTGAATCTGATGAATTTTACTTAAACCGCGTAAGTAATCATTGAGTTCAACACGCTCAATAATAGGTGTTACTTCAGAATCAGATTTATCAATTTCGACATTTAAAATATATGTGCCTGAAATTAATAAAACATATATATCTTCGCATTGCTCAGGAATATGATTGAGTACGTAACTCTTTGATAATTGGTGACCTGTGCTATTTAATACTTGATTTAGACGTTCTGATTCATTGTTTAATGAGATATTTGAGTCAATTAACTCTTCTCTAAATTCACGTTCCGCTTTACTACCGATCAATTTCACCGAAACTAGCCCTTAAACATAACGCCCAAATAACAGGCTAAAAATAGTGGGCTAAAATGGAGCGGAGCGAACAGCCCGCTGTTTTTAGTCCTTGTTGATTTGCTTGTTATGTGCACATTCATTGATTGCTGCAAACCCCATATCAATGTTAGCTACAATATAACCATATTCTTTTTTAGATATTTGCTCAGAGTTGAACTGTTGCTTGGCTAAATCATGAGTCCAAATTTTGCCACAAGCTGGTAATGGAATAGAAGTATCTATTTTTAACAGATATTCTTCTTTGATTACACCACCTTTTTTAACAATACTTTTAGCGCATAAACTAAGAGCATACTCAATAGCATATTCATCAACACTTGGTGCACCAACGAACTCGTATTCACAGCCAAGTTTTTCGCTACCTTCCGTATCAACATAGTAAAGTTGCCCTGATGTTGTACAAGCAGAACACATTAATATGGTAATGTATAAAGAGAAATGCCTAATGTTCAAGAGAGCTCCTTGTGCACATAACAGTGTATTAATGCGCATCTCGAGTTAATACAAATTCAATCGTGAATTTCAGTACATTCAAGCACACATTTTTATTAATAATTTTAGTACGTTACCAGTATCCTTTTATCTATTCAATCTTTACCAAAACACGAGAAAGTGATCATTAAGATATCACCCCTTAATAAGGCATATTATAAACGTAATTAAAAATAAGCACTTAAAGAAAAGCCCACAACTGAAAATACAACTGTGAGCCCATAATAAAACAATTAAATATTTTAAAGCAAAGCTAAGAAGGCTTTTTAAAGCGCAATACAAAACGGTCAGTTTTTCCACGCACTGTAGGGTCAAAAACTACTTTGCTGTAATCATCATTAGGGTTGCGTAAAAATGCGGCTTCACCATCTAATTCAAAGCCAGCTTCAGCCAATTCTTGTTTAACATATGCTTCATTTATCCGATGCAATTTGGGGTTATGTTCTTTGGCATTTGTTTCCATATCAATCAAACCTAAAACACCACCAGGCTTTAGTGCCTTTTTCAATTGTGCCAATATTTTCATGCGTTTTTCTTTTGAAGCTGAAGAATAAAGGTCATGATAATTTAGTACTACCGTCACCACATCAACTTCATTGGTTAAATCAAATTCACCAAATTCTTTTTTGTAATGCATTACATTCGGTAATCTTTGGTCTACGAGTCTATTGCTAAATTCATTAGCAAAACGTCCATCAAACACCTCCAAAATGAACTTATTATTTTGCGCTATTACTTTGCCTTTATTACCAACTCGATGAGACAAAACTTCGGTGTAATAACCGCCGCTAGAAAGCACTTCCAAAACTGTCATGCCTGGTTTAATACCAAAAAACTTCATCACTTTCTCGGGTTTTCGGCCAGCATCTCTATCACGATCTGCCTGTGCTCGGTGCTTCGACTCTAATGCATTGCTAAAGGAGTTTTCATTAGTATCATGACTTAACGCCATAGTGCTCGTAATAGCCGTCAATAATCCTAAACTTAAAATAGTATGCTTTATATTCATAATTGTTCTCCTAAGTTATTGTTTTGCTGTTTATTGGGTAATTCGGGTATGGGGGCTGTTGCATCAGTATGATTAAAGGTTCTTTTTCTAAATAAGTAGATAACGTAAAGTGCCGCAGAAAAATGACCAAGCATAAGCGCTTGAAACAAACTTGAGTCTGTTGAAATTGAATCTATTGAAAGAATCCCGCCAATAACGGCAAGAGGCAATAACAAAACTAAGCGATGCATAATGCCAATGGCACATGCCTGTAAAGGTTTACCTTCTGCGTTCAAACATGACTGATAAACAATAGCGAAACCAGCGCCAATATAACCTAAGGGTACCCATGTTAAATAAACCGCTAGTAGTTCAGCTACTTCACCTTCTGGGCAAATAAAATAAGACAACATATTGTTGTTTATTAACAGCGCTATTGCTAGCAGTAGCTGCACAGTAGCCACAGCAATAAATGCAATATAATAAGCTTGTTTAACTCGCTTGAAATGACCCAACCAAAAGTTTGTGCCAATAATGCATGGCATCGTGGTTGTTAACATCATAGGTAACAACAGGAATATAGGCTCCATACGAAATATGAAAGCAAATGCAGCAACATATGAATAACTAATATTGGCGGCAATAATAGTGAGCAGTGCAATGCTTAAAGGGGTAATAAGTTGTTGAAGTACAATGATAAAGCTATTTAATTTCAGTGAGAATATGGCGCGGCGCAATTCAGTTGGTGATGGCCACATTAAGTTCAGGTTTTTATGCAAAAATACAACGGATATAATCGCGAATAAAATATCAACACTGCTATGACTCAAGGCCAGTCCATTAAGCCCTGATAAATGAAAACTGCTTTCTGGAGTTATTAAAAGTATGGCAATAATACTTTTCATGAATAACCAGAACATCATTATACGACTTGCTAGCTTAGAGTTGCCTAACGCCCGAAAAATAGCATTAACTTGCCAAATTATTCCTAAAAAAATCCAACTAAAATATCGACTATCTAGATAGTTCATTTGACTATGAATTATCTCTATTTGTGGATCTCCAATATGCCCTGACGACCAAGAGTGATTACCGAGTAAAGAAAGTATTTGCTCATTAGCAAAATAAAAAACAATAGAGAAAAGTAAGATGAAAAAACTAGCTTGTAGCAGCGATATTACCACAGACTTTGCTAATTCATGGCTATGCAAGCAGGCATATTTTATCACTTTGTTGTTGGTGATAATACTCATACCAATGGCAATCGCGGTTATTGCCGTGGTTATTGGCAACGTGAAACCAAGTGCAGTTAATGCTTGTTCACCATTAAGTGCAAGCAAGCTTGACTCTAACAAGTCATATGCCAATAAAGCTAAAATAGCGCCAAACATTGGCCATGTTGAGTGCCAGATGACTTTAGCTATTTTCTCTTGCGTAAACCAGTTTTTAAGCTGTTGATCCATTAAGGGGTGATTCTTGTTATTGATGACCTCTAACAAGATACGTGAAGCGAGAGATATTATTCATTTGTGAATGTAACATTTCATGTTGTCGAATATTTGCCAAAGCACTAATTAACCTCATATTAATTAAAATATACGTTACTCTGTATTCTAGCCACGACGAATAACATTAATGATGGCTAATCGACTAAACGCTAAAGAAATATATTTTAACAATATACCCAATATATTTTTCACTCCGAGCCAGAAAAACGTAGTTGTGATGCTAAGAAAAACACTGAGATATAAAACATGCCCCTCAGAAATGATATTTAACTAAAGCCTTAGTATTATCTAAAGCTTTATCGATGAAATACCAACTAAGTGGCATAAGAAACAAATGGCTATTAGCCTTTCGCTAATAAATAATCCAACAGGCGAGCTGGCAGAATTCGTTTAAATATCGCAAAGAGTTTTGTTGGGGTAGTAATTCGATAGCGTAATTTTGGTCGTTTACTTTCTAATGCATGAATAAGTGCTCGCGTTACATCGAGCGGCTCTAGCGTGAAAGCAGCATTTGATTTTTCACTCGCTAAGCGCTCTATTTGCTGCTGATATTCTGTTTTATGGACGCTTGCTTCTACATCAATATTATCCTGAAAAGCAGCTAAAGCATTAGCACGAAATTGTGTATTAATCGGTCCTGGTTGTAAAAGAACAACATCAATATTCGCCGATTTTAATTCTAACCGTAAGGTATCGGTCAACCCTTCTATGGCATATTTTGACGCATTGTAAGCGCCACGATAAGCCATCGAAACAAAGCCTAAAACTGAGCTACATTGAATGATACGCCCATGCCCTTGTTGCCTCATTACCGGAATAACTTGTTTGGCTAGCTCATGCCAACCAAAAACATTAGTCTCAAATTGTGCTTTAAGTGCTTCTGTCGATAAATCCTCCAATGCTCCAGGTTGTCCGTATGCACCATTATTAAATAAAAAGTCTAGCTGTCCACCGGTTTGCTCAAGTACCTTTGCAAGCGTATCTTCAATACTTTCAGGCTTAGTCACATCAAGCAAATAAGCACTTAGCCCTTTTTCTTTTAGCATTACAACATCTTGCTCTTTTCGAGCAGTCGCAAATACCTGATATCCGCGAGCTGACAATGTTAGGGCTGCATGTAAGCCAATACCTGACGAGCAACCAGTAATTAATATAGTTTTATTCGACATAAATAAGAGTGACAATTTAGTAGTAGATAATCAGCAGCTTACTTGATTACATGCAAAATTTGAATGAATAGCTGTAGATCATAGTAAGCAAAAGTAACTGAAAACGTGTCATTACATTCTTTCATCTTTTGGCGAGTCCATTACCACGTGAGTTGTAATGGTTCGAACTTGTGGAATGGCGCCAAGTACATTGGCATGAAAGGCTTTAAAAGATTTAATATCTTTGGTTTCAATACGCAATAAATACTCAAATGCGCCAGTCATGTTGTGGCATTCTTTTACTTCATCAGCAATATTAATCGCCTTTTCGAATGCTTGCTGCGACTCAGTAGAATGCTCTCCTAGGCCGATACTTATATAGGCAATAAAGTTAATACCTAACAAATCTGCATCTAAAACAGCACGGTAGCCTTTGATCAAGCCACTATTTTCTAATTCTTGCACGCGACGTAAACATGCTGATGGCGACAAGCCTATCTTTTCTGCCAACTCTGAATTAGCAATTCGGCCATTAATTTTAAGCTCACGCAATATTTCACGGTTATACCTGTCTAACTTAGTCATTTGTTGTCCATTTAGATTTATTATACCAACAACTTGCACGGTTCTTGTGTAGAAATCAATTTATACTTGTTCAACACTTACTGCAATAAAGGATGACTTTGATGAACGCTGAAATATTAACTGCCTTAGCCATTTTCGCTTTTGTATCATCTATAACACCTGGCCCCAACAACTTGATGTTAATGAACTCTGGCGCAAATTATGGCTTTAAACGAACCTTGCCACACGCATTAGGTGTCGGAATAGGTTTTACGGTGATGGTGGCATTAGTAGGTTTAGGTATTATGCAGTTATTTGATATTTTCCCAATAAGTTATCAAATATTAAAGGTGCTTAGCATTGTTTACCTGCTGTATTTGGCTGGCAAAATAGCCATGTCTAATTCATCAATTGAAACAGAAAACAGCAATGCTAAGCCTTTTACTTTTGTGCAAGCCGCCATGTTTCAATGGGTGAACCCTAAAGCATGGACTATGGCGCTAACAGCTATTAGTGTTTACGCGCCAACAAAAAGCTTAGGTGCGGTACTGTTTGTATCATTAGTCTTTGGTTTAGTTAACTTTCCTTGCATTAGTGGTTGGGTAGTTCTTGGGCAAAAAATGCAAGTTTTTCTCACCAATAAAAAACGCTTAAGAGTATTCAATGGTTCGATGGCTGCTTTACTGGTGCTATCCTTATACCCTGTTCTTTTGGACTAAAACTACGAATTAAAAAACAAAAAGGTGGCTATTGCCACCTTTTCATTTCAAATATTTGCAAGAAAACTCAACATACGTTGTCTCTGTTCTTTCTATTGAGATTAACTGGTTTCGCCTTCATTATTTTTAGAACGAATAACTACAGTACCTGCCATTTTGTCATGCCAGCCCTGCTTTTTAGCATCCCAAGCAATCCAGAAAAAGCCTAAACCTAACGGTATTAATGAAACATAGTAACCAACATAGCGAATAACTGATTGCCTAACGCTTGGTTTATTGCCTGTTTTTGCATCAACAATTTTCGCCAATAAAGCTATTTTACCTGGCGTCGCTGATTTATAAATCCAAAACAAAATTGTTGCAATCAATGGAAAAAGGTAGCTAATAACAAAATCAAGCACACCAGAAACCGATTCACCGCCATAGAAGTATTCACCACCATAAATTAGAAACAAAATAGGGAAAGTGATCATAATTAATATTATAGAGTCTATGATGCTAGCACCAAATCTAGTCCAAAAACCAACATACTGAAATGCTTCAACATTTTTTTCTACTTCACTATTACTCACATTGTTCTCCGATAATACGATTTGGTTAGGCTTTAAGTTTGTTATCATTTAAAAGCAACTAATAATCCTAGCATTTACTGACATAAGCCTAACTAGCCTAGATCAATATTTTAGCGGGATTAACACCAAGCCAATAAGCCTAACCGTTACAAATATCATCTAAGTAATGTGTTGAGCTTACGTACTTTTTTCTGGTTCTTTTTTTCCCACATTACTAACTACTTTGGCTTGCCAATATCCTTGTGAGCCTAATTTCTTCCATGCCCATTTCATCCAATTTAAGCCTGAAAAACTTAGCCAAATCACCCAAGCCAACATTAGGCCTTTATAAAACAGAATAGGAATACTGATAACGGAAACTTCCGGTAACAGACCCTCAGACTTATCAGCAAACCACTGTAAATAGTTACCATATGAATTGTTGCCTGTTATGCCCATATCAGGAGAGCTTAACAAGCTAGTTGGTATAGCCGCTAATAATGAAAGTAGTGTAATTATCGACAGACCATAAAGTAATAACTGTGAAAAATTAAAGGCATTACGGTTAAGCGTTTTAGGTCGATAAGTACTCGCAGTTAATGACGCAAACCACACTGCCACTAACATTAATATACCCCAATTATTTAAGCTTAAACCAAAACCTAAGGCAATCCAGCTTATGGTGCTTAAAGGTGAAAATGGAACTCTAGCGATTAACACTGCTAATAAAATAAACGCCAGTAATTCCCCCCAGTACAATACCGCAGGCCCAAGCACAGGGCCATCAGCCCATAACACCCAACGCTGTCGAGTTAAATTAATCACACTGGTAATATTACTAATTGGCGCATTCAAGTTAATTGCAGGTGCCGTGAGTGCCAGTTGGTCTGAAATATTTGCTCGCATTAATATACTAATATTATGCTTGCCTGGTAAAATTGGCACCGCTAATTTGCCCTGCTCTAACTGCAAATTTATCAACTTATTATCAGTTTGAATTTCTTTTAGCTGATAGTTTTCTGGCAAATCAATAATGTGCTCGCCACCTCTAGTACTGCGATAATCAAATGACAAACTCAATTTTGAAGTACGAGTTCCTTGCTCAATTTCATATTTAACTCGGTCAATAGCTAAAACATCGCCTTTAACTGCGTTTGGCCTGTTGGTGGCAATCGTTAATGTTTCACCTGGATACGGATAAAATAGGTAAGAATAATAATCATTGTTTTCTTGTTCACCTAAAATGATTGGCAAGCCGCTAATGTCGGCATGCCATGACGGGCTAACAATAACTTGCCACTGCTCAATTAAAGATAGATCTGCATCAGCGTGTAATGACAATACTTGTTGTCTATCTATCGTTGAGCGCCAAGTAAACTCATTGACACCTGCAGGCAAAGTAACTTCTACTTGACCGTTTTCCAATAGAATATCAGCACTTATTATATGTTCACCACTTAACGTAGGAATGCGGGTGTTTATTGAACCTGTGCTCGGCGCAATGCGTTCAATGGTGGTTTGTAGCGTCCAAACTTGATCGATAGAAAGCTCGCGCGTAACGTTAACAAAAGGCTGATAACTGTAACGTGTGGACGATAATTTATCGCTGCCTGTAGTAGCATCATTATTTGCTGTTTGTTCTTTAATGATCGACAGAAACTCTAAAGTATTTCCGCTTAGGCTATTGGCTTGGCTACCAACTACTTCCCATGAACGGCTGGTATTTACATTGATATGTTGTGGAATATCTTTAAATTCAAGCTGAAATGCATCTACCGGCGCTATTTGTCCTAATAAGGTAAAAGTAGATATGCCTTTTGAAACCGGAATATATATCCACGCTTTACGCTTTAACAAACTGTTCATTGGTTTACCGTTTAACAACAGTTTTTCTGGTCGCCAAAACTCAGAACGAGGTAAAGCCACCGCAGTATCAGCGTTAGCATGAACCGTTAAGGTCATTTCAAGTGCTTTTTCTTGGCTGTCTACTGTCAATTGGTTGATCAAAGCACACGATGGCGCGCAATCGGGCGCTGCCAATACTCGTTGTTTTAACTCATCAAGTAATTGCTGTTGAGGAAATTCAGCCGCTTTGGTAGTTACTGAAACGCCAGGAAATAACACAAACATAGCTAATGCTGCAGTTAACGCTTGCGCGCGAAAGTCACTGACACGAAGTTTGATTAAATCTTTCAACATCAGTGCTAACCATATTAGTGCTAACAAAATGCCTAGCATTTTAATCAAACGATAGCTGCTTTTTGATAACACGATAACATCAAACATTTGGTTTTCTGCCACTGGGCTATGCCAATTAATTCGGTATGGATTCCACTGCCAATTAGGGATCCCTGAACCCGCTTGAATAAGCGCATCAGTTTGATAACGCTCCATCAGTAAATCAGCTCTTTTAATTCTGCTACCAGTCATTACAATGCGTTCCACGTCTTCCATAGATGAATATGCTTGTTTTTTTGTTTTTGATTGCGCTATTTCTGAAACAATATTCATGTCCATTTGGCTGCGTCTATCAAAATTTTCAACGGCTGAAACATGGGCTTCTAACTGCGGATGAATCACCGTTCTTAACTGTACGGCGCTAAAAAACAATATCGAACCAACAACAACCGCAACACTAATAGCCCAATAACTATTAACAATAGATTTGAGAGAGCTAAACGGCTGATGCTTTTTAATCGCAACAGCTAATAAAAAGTTACCAATAGCGATGATAGGTACGCCAGCTTCTTGATAAATCAAAATAAGCATTAATGCGGTTACTATCCCTGCGGTAATACTGACTAATCGGCTAGCAATAAAGGCTGAGAGTAAAACAATAAAACTTGCCCAAATGCTCCAATTTCCCCACCAACTATTTGAAACACTGTCGGCACCAAATACCGCAAACAATTTATTTCCTGGTGGTAAGTTAAGCGTTAACGACACCCGTTCAAAATTACTTTGCCAACCACTAATAGCAATATTACTTTCGGCTGCAAAAACACCACGAGCATTTACATTAATACCGGGATATCGGTTTTCTAAACCTCGTTCATCTGTGGCCTGAGAAGTAATTAGCACCGAACCATCTTGGTCTTCAGCCGACTCCAGCATATAAGGTGAATTCATACTTAAACGCCAATCACTAATCATTGCCCCGGTGATATGGTCGCTAAAAGTGTAGTTCGCACTATCAAATGACAGCCATAAGGTTCTGTTTAAGGTCAATTGGTTTTCTACATGAAGCGGTTTACCTCTATGTTGAATATCATAGTTAAGTACGTCAGTTTCGCGCAATAAATAGCTAGGTAGCTCGTACCAAGCATTAGGCATTTCCGCTTGACTATTATCAACCATAGACGCGCCACTTAACTTGCCAAGGCGTAAACTTTCATCACCTTTAAATACCCAAATTTCGTCTTTTGGCCACACATGTGATTGCTCAGGACGTTGCCACGTAAGTAAGGTTTGCTTAGCATAACCACGTACTAAGATTTGCCAAGACCCAGGTTTTAATTTTGCGTGTAATAAACCGTCAGCATCTAAAAATGCCGGCAACTGTGATTCAATGCCAATGAGCTCAACATCTTTTGGTAGCGCTTTACCCAGAATAACTTCACGCATCTTGCCCGAAACATTGAGGCTTAAATAGGTTTCGAACTTAATATAGCTACCATCAGTCACTCGTCGAGCAACAGAAATATCAATAGAGTCGCGCTGCTGTTGATTAGGCTCCAAATCCTGTAGCCATAAATCATTTCCTTCAATTTTAGGGAAGGAAATAGCTTGATTATTAATAGTCATTTTTACAAAAGCATATTGCTTAGGAATTGAAATGCTTTCAGGGATTTTCGGCCAATTGAACTGACCGGTTATATTGTAACTGCCTTTAGTTAGTTCAATAACAGGTTTACCTTGATGTAAAACTACAGGTATTAGCTTTTGATTTACTTTAACTGACAAAGGCCAATTTTCTGAATTGCCTGGCAGCGGAATAATGCTATTCGCTAGCACTTGCCACGACTGCTGAAATACTGCAGATGTATTTTCAACCTCTAAATTCAAAGTGCTCGGCCAAGCACAAATATGATTTTGTGTTTTAGAAAAGTCTGAACGATTGATAAAAGGACAAGTATAGCTTTCATTACCTTCCATCACCCAAGGTAACCATGGGGCAAGTACTTTTGGCACACTTTTTTGTGTTAATTGAGAACTTTGTGCAGCTGCAATGTCTTGCGTGAAAAATAAAGTAGATAGCAGTAATAAAAAACCACTAATAAAACTTAAGTAAGTTTTAGCCATGCTCGTAACTCCTTGTAAAGGTTATGCCAATTAGACTAATGCTTTCTATCTAACTGATTTTATTAGTGTGCACTTAACCACACCATGAAAGCAAATTTTTAAGCAGTTAATCGTATACGGTACTTACTCTTTTAGTGTTGGCCGCATTATTCTCTTTTTAACCTTATTTTAAATAAAATTTCAGAGGTTCAGGTCAGCGAATGTCTCAATTGGATTAGGGCTATCCATCTAATAATGCCAAGCTTTTGCAATGTTCGCATACAATAAAGGCTTCTAAGATAACTTAGAAGCCTTTATTTTCGTTCGTTTTATAAGCTTTTTTATAATGTACTTTCAAACAACTTATAAATTCTGCGGTACTCGTTTAACCATGAGCTTGGTTGTACAAAACCGTGTGGCTCTACTGGGTAGATAGCGGTTTCAAAGTCTTGTTTTTCCAACTCAATTAAACGTTGAACTAAACGCACTGTATCTTGGAAGAATACGTTGTCATCAACCATAGGTGCGTTAATTAATAATGGCTTTTCTAACCCTTCAGCAAAGTAGATTGGCGAACTACGTTCATAGGCAATTGCATCATCACCCGGCATATTTAAAATGTTAGAGGTATAACCATGATTGTAATATGCCCAATCAGACACTAAACGTAATGCCGAGCCTGATTGAAATAAGTCAGGGTCAGTAAACATCGACATTAGTGTTAAGAATCCACCATAAGACCCACCGTAAGTACCTACACGGTTGGCATCAACATTAGCATTTTCAACTAGCCAGTTAACACCATCACGCATATCTTGCACTTCAGGTTTGCCCATATGACGATAAATTGCGGTACGCCAGTCACGACCATAGCCTTTCGATGCACGGTAATCCATATCAATCACGACATAGCCTTGTTGAACTAACATGCTATGAAACATATATTCACGGAAGTAACCTGACCAACCTAAGTGTGAGTTTTGTAAATACCCTGCACCGTGGCTAAACATAACTGCTTTATTTTTATCGGTAGTTTGGTCGTAACCTTTTGGTAGGTAAACCTTTGAGTAAACAGGCTGTTCTTGATGAGATGACTCAATGGCAACAACATTTGGCGCAGCCCATGGCATTGCAAGAAACTCTTCAGAAACCGTATGAGTTAAACGAATAGCTTCTGCGTTAGTCGCAATATCTTTAACATAAAGCTCTGGAGGCATGGTGATTTCAGAGTGTTCAACCAATAATTTCGACTCATCTGGGCTTAATGAATAATCATTCATACCGCCCAAATCCGTTAATGCCGTCATTTTCGCTGAATTAACATCTACTTTGTAAATCTCGTAAATACCTGGATGTTTCTTGTTGGCTTTAAAGTAAATACTTTGCTCGTCAGCAGAAACGGTTAAGTCATTAACTTCATAGCTACCTGAGGTTAATGCTTTCGCTTTACCATTTAACGGCTTAACGTATAAGTGTGCATAGCCACTTTCTTCAGAAAGATAGTACAAGCTATCGGTGTTATCTAACCAACCTAGTTCGTTAAAAGTGTAGTTAATCCACGCATCATCGTGTAAACGGTGTTGTGACACTAAAGTTTTTTGTTCAAAATTAACGGTAGATATCCAACGATCTTTGTTATCCCAAGCTTCAAGCATAATAGCAACTTGCTCGCCATTTTCTTGCCACTTAATAGGGTTCCACGCCTGAATAACATGAATATTACGAGGAGATTTTTCTGATTTATATTTTTTACCTTCACGGGCATAGTTTTCTGCACGTACACTGGCTAAAACGTCTTCATCAAAGCCAGGCAAAGTATCGTAACTTAACAGCGCTTTAGTACCCTGTGTTAAATCTAGCATGTACAACTGCTCAGAATACTGACGATTATTCGCCACACGAGCACGTACTTTTTCTGCTTTCACATGTCCGTCATTAGCAATGTAATTCGGCATAATATCGCTGTCTACGCGAGCAGACTTTGCCGGAGCCACACTAACAATTAACTTATCGCCAGCAGGAGATAAGCTTGCATGTACAACACGATTACCTTTACCTAAATAAAAGTTAGTTTGCGTTACCGTGCTGTTTTTTACCCGCAATTGACGTTTTTGCTCAGCGCGTAAATCTTTATTGCGCTGTTGCAATGCAACATATTCAATTAGCTCGTTTTGTTCTTTGGCAATATAACTGGTTGGTGCAGCGTTTGATTTGCTGCCATCAGTCATCTCTAAATTAGCTAACTCAATAATTTTCTGGCTAGTCATATCATGCGCATAAAACACATTGCCTACTCGGTAAGCGACATTACCATCGGTTAGAAACATCACTGATGATTCAACCGCTGATGTATAAGTTAATTGCTGAACTTTTTGAGTCGCCAAGGTTTTAACAAAAACATTGCCTTCAAACGCATACGCTTCATGTGTGCCAGCACTATTTAAAACCGCATTGCTGTCAGCTACAACATGCATTTGCGCTAACTTAACTAAATCACCATTGCCCTGAGTGCTTAAATTCTTTTGTACTAAATCACGTAGCGGATTACCTTCACGTTTCTGCTTATAGAAAACGGTTTGGCTGTCATCGCCCCAATACCAAGACTCAGGTGAACGTCCCATCCAATCAGGGTTTGACATGATTTTTTCTAAAGTAATGGTTGTTGAGCTAGCAACACCTGCTGCAGGTGTTGCAGCAACTTCACTCGCAGCTGAAGCGTTATTTTCTAACGCGACCTTTTTTTGTTCTGTTGATGCACAAGCGACTAAAGAAATACTAATAGCAGCGGCAATTAATTGTAATTTCATAATTTATTTTTACTTGTAGTGAGTAACTTCTGTTAGTTGTAAGGGTTAATAGCAATAAAATTATAAATCTCATTGCTAAAATTATCTAAACGGTTGAAAAATTGTTAATAAATCTTTAATAACATACAAATTTATTAATAATGTGCTTAATCACAATACTAGCGCCTATTTATACTAAGCTACGGGCCAATTTTCAATGTAAGTGTTGAGATTACAAGACCAATGCCTTGCTTTATACGATGAAATTCTGCTTTTAACTAAGTTAAAACCTTTTAAAAAATAAGCCTATTAGGGCTTAGCTTTTAACTCTGGTATAATCGCGCGCCGCTTAAATGTGATATTGATCATCAATACAATTTAAATGCGGATAAATGAGCCATAATAAAATGGCGTAATGTGTGTAAAGTCACAGTTTAGAATCTAATTTAGGTATGGTATGAATTTAGCGTCAACACAAAAAATAACTCCAAAACTATTCGACTACCCGAAATATTGGGCAGAATGCTATGGAACTGCGCCATTTTTACCTATGTCTCGAAAAGAGATGGATGTTCTAGGCTGGGATAGTTGCGATATTATACTCGTCACCGGCGATGCTTACGTTGACCACCCAAGCTTTGGTATGGCGATTATCGGCAGAATGCTTGAAGCGCAAGGTTTTCGTGTTGGCATTATTGCGCAACCAGATTGGAAATCCAAAGACGCCTTTATGCAGCTAGGTAAACCGAATCTATTTTTTGGTGTTACCGCGGGCAATATGGATTCAATGATCAACCGTTATACCGCCGAACGTCGTATGCGCCATGACGATGCCTACACACCTAATGATGAAGGTGGCAAACGCCCTGATCGCGCCGTAACCGCTTACACTCAAAAATGTAAAGAAGCCTATAAAGGCGTGCCGATTATTATTGGCGGTATTGAAGCCAGCTTGCGCCGAATTGCCCATTACGATTACTGGTCAGACAAAGTACGTCAATCAGTATTATTCGACTCAAAAGCTGACTTACTAGTTTACGGCAACGCCGAACGACCGCTAATAGAAATAGCCCATAGAATTGCTAACGGTGAAGAAGCTAAAAACATTACCGATGTGCGTGGTAGTGCATTTTTAACTAACCAAGTATTACCAAATTGGAAAGGCATTGATTCTCGTAGCATTGATAAGCCGGGGAAAATTGACCCTATCATCAGCCCTTACCAAGAAATTTCAACTAAAACCTGTTCAGACGAAGGTAAAGACGTTACTGGTGAAATAGCCAAAGATATCACTAAAACCGCCCAACCTATTCAGCTTGGCGAATACCGAGCAAAGAAATTGCAAAATGACAGCTGGGCAGACAAAAAGAAACCTTGGGAAACTACTTATATTAACTTGCCAACGTTCGAGCAAGTTCGAGATAACAAGGTACTTTATGCCCATGCTTCTCGTATTTTTCATCAAGAAGTAAACCCGACTTCTGCTAAGCCATTAGTACAAAAGCATGGTAGTAGAATGATTTGGTTAAATCCACCAGCTAAGCCCTTATCTGAAGCAGAAATGGATAGTGTCTTTGGTTTACCATACCAACGTGTACCACATCCTTCATACGGTAAAGCTAAAATACCAGCCTACGACATGATTAAAACATCAATCAATATCATGCGTGGCTGTTTCGGTGGTTGTACGTTCTGTTCAATTACTGAGCATGAAGGTCGAATTATTCAAAGTCGCTCTGAAGATTCAATCATTGCAGAAATTGAAGATATTAAATTAAAAGTCCCCGGCTTTACTGGTGTCATTTCTGATCTTGGTGGCCCAACCGCCAACATGTATCAATTGAATTGTAAAAGTGAAAAAGCCGAAGCAACATGTCGTAAGCCATCATGTGTTTGGCCAACTATTTGTGGTCATTTAGACACCGATCACACGCCAACTATTAATTTATACCGCCGCGCGCGAAAAATTAAAGGTATTAAGAAAATTCTAATTGCGTCAGGCGTACGTTATGACTTAGCAATTCAAGACCCTGAATACGTTAAAGAATTAGCAACCCATCATGTCGGTGGTTATTTAAAAATAGCACCAGAGCATACCGAAGAAGGGCCATTAAATAATATGATGAAGCCCGGCATGGGTAGCTATGACAAGTTTAAAGAAATGTTTGATCATTACTCAAAACTTGCCGGTAAAAAACAGTACTTAATCCCCTACTTCATTTCTGCTCATCCAGGCACTACTGATCTCGATATGATCAACTTAGCGTTATGGTTAAAGCGTAATGACTTTAAGCTCGATCAAGTGCAAAACTTTTACCCGTCGCCTTTAGCCAATGCGACAACGCTTTATCATACTGAAATAAACTCACTAAAAAATGTTAAAAAGAATAGTGATACCGTTGCCGTACCTAAAGGCACAATTCAACGTCGATTACACAAAGCAATATTGCGTTACCACGATCCAGCGAACTGGCCGATGTTACGCCAAGCTTTCACTAAAATGGGCTTAGCAAGAAAACTGATTGGTTCAAAACCAGAGTGTTTAGTACCAAATGAAACCCGTGGTGAGCTAAACCAGCAACATTACAAAAATAATGGGAAAGGTAAGAATAACTCGCAAGGTAATAAGACTTCACCAGGGCAAGAGAAACGTTTTGGCAAAAAACCAGTGACCGCTAAAAAAGCTAAGCCGGGCGAGAAAGCGAAACAAGGCTTAACACGTTTTTCTGACAACCAGTTTAATGATAGAAAACCGAAAAGCCCAATAAAGAAAAAACGTGGTAATAAGTAAATATTTGGTTATTTAATTCAACTGATACCCTCCAATACAACCTAGCAAAATGCTAGGTTGTATAACATTACATTAACGTAAATCTTAAGCGCAATCGTTATTCCAAGCGCACTTTATTGAACATAAAACCTATTATCTGGTTTACATTATTATTCACCGTTGGTACCATCTCGCTTGAAAAAGTCGGGGATTTCAATTGGTTAAAAATCAATCGAACACCCATACTGAAACAAAGGCAAACTGTTCGAAAGTTCAGGACGCAAAGCCATCTACCTAAGATAATTTATGATAAAAGTTATTATGGTTGAGAGGTTGCGGTTTAAATCGAATAACAATTTAAGTATTCATCGTTAGCAATTCGTTGTTATAAACTACGAATTTAACAAACTATGATGCGTTTTTTTGGAACTTTTTCAAGGATTGATTTATTCGATGATGACTTTATTTGCCCTTGTTTTTCTTAACTTTAGTACTAAGGAAAAACATGAGAAAACAACACCTAATTGCGCTAGCAACCGCTATAGCGATACAGAGCTTTTCAGCATCAACTTTAGCCTTAACATTTAACGATATCCAAGTTCAGCAGTTGTTAGCAGAAATAAAAGCTAACCCTTCTAGCACTGACAAAACCAAATTTAACACTTTAATTTATACTGCCAATGGTGGTGTAAGTAGTGAATTTTTACAATTTCTTGAAGACGAAATTCATGCGCAAAACTTTGAATTTCCAATAAGTATCAATAGTGATAAGTCATATCAGTTTTCACTTCTAGCCATTTATAACCGCTTAAATGGGCTACGCGCTAACCAAAGAGCCATGCCAAGTATAGTGCTAGAGCCTGTTGATGACTACAAAGGGCAATATGTACCTGTTCCGGGGTTAATAAAACCAGGTACACCGATACTAGAAACGCCGGTTGAAGTTGAACTTGATCACACCATTAAAGCCTCTTCTATCCCCTCATTTATTGATTATAAACTTCCCGGCCTTTTTGCTGTGCCCGGTGAAAATATCACTGTTAAAGTAGAAGTATTATCAGGCTCATGGAATGGCAGAGCCTTAGCGTCATTGCGTGTTAACCAACACACCGATGATTTATCTAGTCGTTCAAGTATCGTTCGTGCTCCAACGGTAAGTGCGTCAATTGCCCTTACTCCCGGTGAACATACCATTAGCTCTGCTTACGGTGGCTTAATTTCGATTACGAACCAGCAGTACAATAATAACAACGAATTTAAAACTAAAATTACCATTCAAGGTGGCGTGGTAGAAGCGCCTGTTTACAAAGAATCGTATGACTCACCGTCGCAATTTGCTCAAGAAGCAGCTAAAGGCGCACCATGGGGTATTTTAGAAGGAAAACATATAGCGGCGATAATACCGGCACATGAGCTAATTGACACAGCTGATCACCTTGAGCAACGCCAGCAAAACTGGGAAAGAGTCATTGCTGGTACTATTGACCACATGGGGTTAGATAATTCTCAAGCAGAATTTAGCACGCTTGATCCTGCGCTTAAAGTTACGTACGTCAACGATATTCAAATAAAAACAGGCTCTTGGCATTCTGGCTACCCAATTATGGCGGGGCCAAAGCAAAAGTTAGTATCTAAACCAGTACATGAAAACGCGTGGACAATTGCTCATGAAATTGGTCATAACTTTCATACAAGTTACCGTGGCTGGAAAATAGAAAAAAGTAAAAGTACAGAAGTTTCAAATAACTTATACGCCACCAATCACCAAGCAAAAGCCTACCTTGAAGGTGACCCATACTACAGCCGTTTAGTGTTTGATAACACTGACCGATTTTTAGATGCTTACAACATTCTTAATCAAGGCAATAAGTATGGCGATAAAGCAACGGGTGGCGTGCGTTTAGTCTTGTATCGCCAATTACAATTAGCTGATCCTGAATTTTTTAAGAAGCTAAACCAAGAAGTACTGCTACAACTTAAAGGTATCCACTTTAATGAAAAAACGACAAAAAGCCGATTAACACCAGTAGAATTTATGGTGAAATACGGCTCGCCAATTTTAGGTTATAGCCTTGTTGGTTTTGTCGATTATTGGGGCGTGGCAATCTCAGATGAAATACGCGAATTAGTATCAAACCAATTTGATGAACCAGTAACGCCAGTACAATTTTTATTTGAAGACATTAACTTTAAACGCTACGTATTCAACCCTGAAAATTACGATAACCAAGTGCGTATAAATGAATTGGCGCACAACTTCCCTGCCGACGCAGGTTGGATAACGTACAACAACCAATTTGCCATTGACATAGATGCGCCAGAACTACTCAGCGTTATCATTGATGGTGAGCCAGCGCCTGTTTGTCGCTTTAATAGTGTTGACCAAGAAAGCTGGACAGCTAACAGTGTCTTTGGTTATGTTAAAAATTCAGTCTGTACTATTGGCGATTACAACAGTTTACATGGCGTGCAAGGAGCAAGCTCTATAAACTTCCAAGTGGTCGATTTAATGGCGCATGAACTTAATGGTGAGGTTGCTGTAACTATTGGCAACCCATTACAAACCGCGCAATTATGTTTCCGTCATCAAGCACCGTGGACTGGGCTAGGTTATAGCCTAAACGGCAAGCGCTGCTCAGGCAATATGACAGCATCAAATGGCAATGGTTGGTCATTTTCAAGCCGAAATCAAATGTTAAGTGTGCAAAAAGAACAAGCATATAGCTTTCCAGATGATCAAGCATGGGTAATACCTAGCACTGCCATAGCACCGCTAAACATAGACATTCAAGGTGAAAAACGAACGGTTTGTCGCACTCACTACAAAGGTGGTGAAGTCTTCGGTTTTGCAGATCAAAACACCTGTGCTGTTGGCATAAACAATAGTGTTGAAGGGATTGTTAATTACAGTAGTAGCGAATATCAAGTAATAGACACTCATTTAGCCACGCCTGGAGAGTTAGCAACAACAACGCTTAAAGATGGACAAGTCGTTGATATTTGTTACCGAAAAGACGGTGTTAAAGTTGGTGTTGGCTACAGCTTAAATAAAAGACGTTGTCAGTCTCCTCAAGCTAAAATGAAAGCCTTTAATGGTGGTGACTGGACATTTAGCAGCGGCAATAAATTCATCACTTTTTAATTGATGCCCTGCTTACAGTAAGGTTACTAGAAATATGACATTAGAGCTCTAGCAAATTTTTGTATACAACAGTTAGAGCTCTTTAAGTTTTGCCTCTACCTTCAATGCTTTTGTAAATATCTGACAAACGAAAACCTAAAAGCCCTAGTAAGGGTGATTGAAGTTATAACGAGCGTTGACGATGCTTTTAATGTAAATTTAATCCCAATAAAGCTTTAGTTGCTCAAGTAAAAAATCAATATACTCAATATTGGTATTCGGTACTAACTTAGCATTGACTAGCACATGCTCTTTTTGAGATACCCAATCCATGCGATCCCATGAGCTTGAGTTTTTACTGGTATTTATTCCCTTAACTAACAGTTGTAAGTTAGATGCTCTAATAGAACTTTCCTTAGCATCTTTAATCGAAGATGCATGATCAACATGGAATATTGAGCCAACGTGACTATTTATCTTCTTTGCCACCTCCCAAAATCCATCATATTTGGCTTTTTCAATATAATTGAGCTTACTTAACGCTTTTGACTCTATGTCGTTTCTATTGAATTCTTCTGCAACATCTTTTTCATCAATATTTATACAAGCATGCATAACCTCTCGTAATAATTTTAGAGTATCATCTGCGTTCTTAACTGACTTCCACACGCCATGCGAAGCACTTCGTTCGCCTAATGTTACTTCGATAGAGTCAGCAATTTTAATGGCAATATCGTCAGTTGACCAAAATTCAATCCATGTACTTTTTAAGTTTCCACATAACATTACACGGCGTATACCAACCTCTTTAAATTCAGCGATCTTTAATGAGTGATTACCATGGCCTTTTCTTATTGTATGCTCTAAAACTTCATAGTTATCCTTACAGTATTGCAAGGCGACATCTCTATTAAATACCATATATTTTCTTAATTTCTATACTAAATTTAGGATGGAAGTTTAAACAATCATTAATAAATAAACTGTAAATATTTGCAATGAAATAAGTTTCATAAAGATAATTTTTGAAGTTAATTCTTTCAGAAGACATATCTCACACAACTCTGTATAATCGCGCGCATTATTTTGACTTCGAGTTAGCACATCACTGGCTCTTTAAATTACTCGCTACGGAACTTATATGTTAGCTGCAAACAATATTACCCAACAATTCGGTGCTAAGCCTTTATTTGAAAACATTTCACAGAAATTTGGTGGCGGTAACCGCTATGGTTTAATCGGCGCCAACGGTTGTGGTAAATCTACCTTTATGAAAATTTTAGGTGGTGATTTAGAGCAAACATCAGGCAACGTAAACTTAGACCCTAACGAACGTATTGGTAAGCTTCGTCAAGACCAGTTCGGTTTTGAAGAATATTCTGTCGTTGATACCGTGATTATGGGCCACACCGAACTATGGGCTGTTAAAGAAGAACGTGACCGTATTTACGCTTTACCGGAAATGAGTGAAGAAGACGGTATGCGTGTTGGCGATTTAGAATCTGAATACGCTGAAATGGACGGTTACAGCGCAGAAAGCCGCGCCGGTGAATTGTTAATGGGCGTTGGTATTCCGGTTGAACAACATTACGGTTTAATGAGCGAAGTAGCCCCCGGTTGGAAACTTCGTGTGCTACTTGCACAAGCGCTATTTTCTGATCCCGATATTTTATTACTTGATGAGCCAACCAACAACTTGGACATTCACACCATTCAATGGTTAGAAGAAACCTTGAACGAACGCGACTCAACCATGATCATCATCTCGCATGACCGTCACTTCTTAAACAGTGTTTGTACTCATATGGCTGATTTAGATTACGGCGAACTGCGCGTATTCCCAGGTAACTATGACGAATACATGTTGGCTTCTACACAAGCTCGCGCACAGTTAATGGCTGACAACGCCAAGAAAAAAGCACAAATTGGCGAGTTACAAGCCTTCGTTGCGCGTTTCTCAGCTAACGCATCAAAAGCGAAACAAGCAACATCACGTGCTAAGCAAATTGATAAAATTCAATTAGCAGAAGTTAAAGCCTCAAGTCGTGTTAACCCGTTTATTCGTTTTGAGCAAGAGAAAAAGTTATTCCGTAACGCCTTAGTGCTTGAGAACATGAACAAAAGCTTCGACGACAACCACGTATTACACAATATGGATTTGATGGTTGAAGTGGGCGAACGCATTGCCATTATCGGTGAAAACGGTATCGGTAAAACTACCTTCCTACGCACTATAATGGGCGAATGCGAATACAAGCCAACATCAGGTTTATATACTTGGTCTGAAAACGTTAACATTGGTTACTACGCGCAAGACCATGCCCATGAATTTGAAAATGATATGACGTTGTTTGAGTGGATGAGCCAATGGCGTCAACCAACTGATGACGAGCAAGCGGTTCGTGGTTACTTAGGGCGTTTATTATTCTCAGCTGACGATATTAATAAGTCAGTGAAAGTATTATCCGGTGGTGAACAAGGTCGTATGTTATTTGGTAAAATAATGATGCATAAGCCAAATATTTTAGTGATGGATGAACCAACTAACCACATGGATATGGAATCTATTGAGTCATTAAACATGGCGATGGAACAGTTTGAAGGCACTATTTTGTTCGTCAGCCATGACCGTGAGTTTGTATCAAGCTTAGCAACGCGTATTATCGAATTAAAAGCAGGTGGTTACACTGACTTTGCTGGTGGTTACGACGAATACTTAGCGTCACAAGAATAAGCCTCGCTTACTTATCTCATTAAAGTGGCATTATCACTTTTGCTAATGCCACTTTTATAGATAATGCCATTTTAGATTCAAACCTGTTCTTCCCTATTCTTAACTCTTTAAGGAAATAAAGTGCTTAGTTATCGCCACGCCTTTCATGCCGGAAATTTTGCCGATGTATTAAAACATTCTGTACTAACGCTAGTGCTTGAATACATGACCCGCAAAGATAAGGGTTTTTATTACATCGACAGTCATTCTGGCGCTGGCATGTATCAACTTGAAGACGAATACGCGCAAAAAACCGGTGAATACAAAGACGGTATTGCTAAATTAATCGATAACGAAGATTTACCCGAAGCATTACAGCCGTATATCGATTTAGTAAAAGATATTAATCAAGCAGAGCAAAGTGATGAACTTGCGCTTTATCCGGGCTCTCCGGGCATTGCTCGACAATTCACCCGCCGTCAAGACAGCGCACATTTATTTGAGTTACACCCAGCCGATATTGAGCATCTACAAGCATATAGCCAACGTTGGAATAAATCTCACGTTAAGCAATCAGACGGTTATCAAGGTGTTTTAGGATTAGTACCACCACCAAGCAGGCGTGGCGTGGTGTTAATTGACCCACCATACGAGCTTAAAGAAGATTACTTAAAAGCGGTTCGCACCATAGTTAACGCTTATAAAAAGTTCGCTACTGGCACTTATATTTTATGGTATCCGGTAGTAAAACGTGAACTGGTAGAACAAATGCAAGATGCCTTTACTAAAAGTGACGTGCGTAATTTATTGCAAGTAGAGTTCTGCCAAAAAGTCGATACCCAAGAATATGGCATGACAGGTACAGGCTTATTCATTGTTAACCCGCCATGGCAGTTAAACAGTCAATTAGCAGAAATATTACCTTACTTAAAAACAAAACTAGGTAGCGCCGATACCAGCTTTACCTTAAAGCAGCTCATTGCAGAGTAATATTGTCGATTTCATTATTCGTGATAACTTTGCGTTCGATAGCCTGAAAATTTAGCTAAATCATCATCTGGTGAATACCAGCTAACTTTACTTGCTAAATAAATATGAGCATCGGGGTTAACTGGCAGTTCAGTGTCAAAACAAGCTAAAGCGATTTCCATGGTTTTAGCTTGTTGATTAAAGGATGAAATAAACATTAAGCTTGAGCCACAATGCTGACAAAATTGTCGAACCGTGTCATTTTCCGCTTGGTAACTGCTGAGTTCACTTTCACCCCTAAGCCAAGTTAAATGCTCAAGCTTTACTTCAACAAAAGTAGAAAACGCCGCGCCGTGAAATTTACGACACATGGTGCAATGACAATGCCCGACTAAGGGCTCAAACTTAGTAACTGTAAAGCTGACTTCTCCACATAAGCAACTACCTGAATTTACTGCTTGTTTACTTTCGATGAACTTATTCATAATTATCTCTTCAATTAAAAGTGCTAAACATCAATTTCTCAGGCGTGATCCTATATTTTCAATATAAATTATCCAAGAGCAACATTAACACGTTGATTTTAAGCCGACATCAAATTATGATCATCGCAAAAATAAAGCGGCTACTTAAAATACGCTAACTTAATAAATAAAAAGGAATTAAATGAACAAGTTAACCACTGGAGTAATACTTTCCTCACTTCTTTGCTCAACATCATTTTCAGCAATCGCAGAGTCAGGTTTTATCTCAGAAATTTTGATTGGTCAATCAAAACATACAGTAAATGCTACTCCAGTAAATTATCAAAGCGAAAAAAAATATAAATCTAATTTAGATGATAAGTCTTTAGCATTTAGAGTTGGCTACAAATATACTGATTATCTAACTTTCGAGTTAGCAAAGCATGATCATGGTAGTGTTACTAATAAGGTAGAACTTATATATTCAACGCAACTGCCTGGCTCGCCTGATGGCAATCCATGCTGCTTAGGACCAGATCATGACACCGTTGTTACTGCGATTGTACCAATAGAAATTGACTCTTTAAGACTTGGCGTTAAAGGACAATGGCAATTACTTAGCAACTTATCAATCAACGCTAGATTAGGTATAGCTCGATGGGAGTTTGAAAAATACTCGCCAAAGAACCTTTCTCAATTAGCCGTTCAAACAAATGAAGATGTTAGCGGCAACGACCTTTACTATGGCGTAAGCGCAGAATATCAATTTACTGAAAATTTTTATATTGGTGTTGAATATTCAATGCTCTCTATTGATGAGGATTATAAAGATGAATTCAATAATATCGGTTCATATAATTACGACGTGAAAGATTTATCATTAGTACTTGGCTGGGCATTTTAACCAGTCTTATTACAACGCTTTCACCATCGTCATCATTTCAGGCTTAAACCCAAGATTATTATAAAAACCTTGTCCATTATCATTATTAGCAAAAACCTCTAAGTGTAATAAACGATAGCCTTGTTGCTTCGTCCAGCGTTCCGCCGCTTGCATTAATAATTTTCCAACGCCCCTACCTTGTGCAACCAGTGAAACTGCCAGTAATGTAACCATGGCACATGCTTCATTAGAAATTTCATCGTTATGCTCTTTTACATGAATAAAACCTAAAGATGTTTCATTGTCTTCTGCTATCAGTAACGTAAAAGGTACAGATGTATCATTTAAAACAGCATTGATGTATCCATCTTGCATGGTTTGTATTACCTCTTCACTATGCCATGCCAAATTTGCAACTTCCGCTAAACGTGGTGAAAGCTCATAGATAAACTGATAGTCATTTTCTAAAGCCGCACGAATGTTAATTTTATTGTTCATATTATCCCTATGCTTACTCTAACTATTCAAACACATGTTCAAAAAGAATTGGCATATTACATCACGGTAAATTTCGAGCCCAACCTTCTTCGGGCACGACATTCACCAAACATTTTTTGCCACTTAGTACCAAAAGGTGAACCCACGAGGAATAAGGAATAGTTGATACCGCATCAGACTCCCCTTCACACCATTTCCGAAGTGTTTTTGTTTTATCTTTACTAACAGTTCTAATACCTAACAACTTCGCGACATCTGTTTTCTTAAAACCAAGAAAAGCCATAGTATCAATAACTTCTACTACCTCAGCATTAGTCGGATCTCGATAGTTAGGATCATCAATATCACGATATGAGTCATGTCTTAACGTATTCATAAAATAAACAATACCCACATGGCGTTTCATTTTACGAAAGCTCTCCATTACTTCTTGTTCATCTATATCGTTACTGTGATCCACAGCAGTTCTCCTAACATTCAAAACTATTGATGAGTGTCATCAAATTAATCACACCTAATGACCAGAGATCAGCTGTTTGTTGAAAACAGACAGCCCCTATCAATGCTTGATGGTGATTGGGCAATCGTATCAGCAAATTAGGCAATATTGTTTATTCTGTACAATTCATAACAATTTAAGGAGGGTTTTTAACTGTTTTCCCTCCAAATAAGAGGATAATACATTTTATCAAACACTGTAAGAGTTAGAATTATGAATAACGTAAAAACAATCATTCAAAAATTAACGTTAAATACCGCATCAGGTGTTGTATTAAGTGCCGTACTTAGTTTAGGAATGGCGTCTACCGCACACGCCGGCTTTGACGAAAAAGTTGCCGCTAGTTTTGCTGCAAAATATGAAGTTTGTTCAAAAAAATTGGCTGATAAAGGCATGCTAATTCGTGCGATCAAACTAAAAGCAAAAGCTGATGAAATTAGTCGTGATAAATTAGGCGGCGGTGGTTACATCAAAGCATTAGTAAAAGAAAAGAAAACAGCATGGTTAATCCCAATTAAAAAATGTAAAAAGTTTGCTGATAAGTTATAGCATTTGCTTGAAATATTACTGAAGCTTTTCTGTGAAATTAATGTTTAATAATTGAAGTGATTTTAGCGCTATGGCAACAATTAGAAGTTTGGCAAAAAAGGTATCTAGCTTAGTCTTAGATACAAACTTAACGACCATAGGAATGAAACTATTAAACTGGGTTATTGCCCCTATTATTATTTTCACCTTGCTTACTATGAGTTTTAGCGCATACCAAAAATATAAAAGACACTCCTATTGTGAAGAACGAGGAGTGTCACAATCACAATGTGACTATTTCATCAAATATGGAGATTAATACCTTCAATGTTATCGGGGCGCATAGTTTGCGCTCACTTTAATAATGGTTGCCAGCATAGTCCTCAACAAAAAATTTATCCCTATCATCTCTCTCTAGTAAAAATTTTTTATAGTAAGAGAACTTTTTTATCGCTACAGCCTACCTTGCTTTTATAACCTAGATTTTTGTTATCCACATAACTGATCTTATTAACAAGGAAAGCCGATGAAAAACTTAGTTAATTTACCAACCATATTACTATTAACAACGACATTAATTTTACTATTTCAAATTAGCATCTACAAAACACACCAAAACAATAGCCAACATTTACAAGCACAAGTTGATGATTTACAAACTCGACTTACTACATCCAGCTCAACAAATAAAAAACTACAGCAACGACTAACAAAAATTGAAAAAAAGTTAGCACCTGAGTACTATCATTTAGCGCAGAACAATTAGTATTTTGGAGCATTACCAACACCATGACAAAATTAGTCACAAATGCCTTGTTACTCATCTATCTATTAATTAGCACTAACGTCAATGCAAATACCTGTTCTTCATTAACCCAATTAAATTGGCTTATTGGAAAATGGCAAACGAAAAAGTCAGCAAGTTTCGTAAATGAAATTTGGCAAAAAGTCAGTGATGATACATTTGAAGGCCAAGGAAAAACGAATAGCAGCAGCGAGTCACTAAGGTTAGTAAAAATGGCTGATGAAGTGTTCTACTTAGCTAAAGTTTCGCATAATCCGTTGCCTATCGCTTTTAAACTTAGCCATTGTAAAAATAAACAATTTGTTTTTGAAAATATGCGACATGACTTTCCAAACAAAATTGAGTACCGACAAATAAATAGTAATGCCTTACAGGTAATAGTAAGTGGCAAAGCAGAAAAATCATTTACAATTCAATTATATCGTGCGCAAAATAAAGCCAACATTTATCAATAATAAGACCAACATTCATGGCTATGAAAATAGAGTTAAATGAACAACATTTGGCTCCTGCATTATCATCTAAAAGCATTTACCTTAGGCCAGCAACCAAAGCAGATTACCCTGTAATAAAAGTATATCGACAAGATCCCGAAAATTGCCGTTATATTCGCCCGCCTGAAAGTGATGAAGAAACAATGGAAATTGTAATGCAGCTTTCAAAACCGTGGAATTTGGCGTCGGGACATTGGAACGGCTTAGTTATTTGCTTACAAGAAGATGACACGCTTGTTGGTGAGGTAGTATTTCGTATAGAAGATTGGGAGCATCAACGTGCTGAAATTGGCTATCGCTTAAGTGAAAAAGCAGCTGGTCGAGGAATTTGTACAGAAGCGGCAAGTTTACTGATTGATTACATCATCAAAGAACTTGGTTTTTTCAAAATTGTTGCTAAATGCGATCCAAGAAACATTTCTTCGTATCGAGTTATGGAAAAACTAGGCTTTAAAAGAGAAGCTTTTTTTAAAGATCATTATCTTATGGGTGATGAATGGACTGATCAATATGACTACGGTTTATTAGCAAGTAATTGGCTGGAAACTGGCGAGTAAAACCTAACAAATAAAATAAAAACAAAGGAACACGCTATGGATAAACTATTTTTAGGCATTAATAACCATGTGGTTTGTGTGAATAAAAAAGATGGTGCTGAGTTATGGAAAACTAAACTACGCAGCTCAACAATCACTAATGTTTACTACGAAGCCAACAACGTATTCGCATATTCTGGTGGACATTTATATTGTTTGAACGCCCAAGATGGCGAAATTACTTGGGAAAACCAACTTAAAGGACTAGGCTACGGTACGTGCATTATCGCTAGTGAACATCAAAACTCTACCGTTATTACCAGCCAAATTGCTACTCAACAAGCAAGTGCAGCAGCAAGTAGTGTTGCCGTTGCCGGTGTTGCAGCATCAAGCTCTTAACATGTAATGGTGTTCAAGTGCGGCATTTAGAATGTTAAACCAGCACAAAAAAATTAATCATTTATGATTAAAATAAGTTTGCCAATATTTTCATTGTTCATCATCACTTGGTGAACACTTTCAACTTCTTGCCACGCGCTCTGTTGATAAATAACAGGGCTTATTATCCCTTGCTCAAGTTGCTTATAAAAATCCGCTTTAAAAGCGTTTACTAATTTATTTTTATATTCATCAGTGCGGTTTCTAAGCGTTGTTGCCGTTATATTGATGCGCTTTAACAGCATTTTAGCGACATCAATACTTTCAGCATAACGTCCACCTAACATTGATAACATCACAATGTGCCCGTCTAATGCGCAAACACTTATATTTTTATTTACATACGCCCCGGCAACTACATCAACAATAACGTCATAATTCTGCTTTTTCTCTTTCGAGTAACTAACAAAGTCAGCCAACTGATAATTTATGACTTCATCAGCACCTAATGCCTTACAAGCCGATACTTTTTCGTCATTGCCAACCGTAACAGTAACGTGACAATGTAAGCTTTTTGCTAATTGAATAGCAGCACTACCGACACCGCTTGCACCTGCGTGAATTAATACCTTTGAATGTGGCTTTAAGTCAGCAATGAAAAATAAACACTGATAGGCCGTTAAATAGGCTTCAGCAATGGCTGCGCCTTCAACGTAAGAAAAATTATGAGGTAATTTGAAAAGGTGTGCTGTTTTTACTTTTACATACTCTGCATATGCACCGCCTGGGACAATGGCAAAAACCTTATCATCGATAGCAAAAGCACCATTTAACGTTGATTCACTACCAATGGCAACAATATCCCCGCAAGCTTCAATACCAACAATTTCAGATTCTCCCGCGGGCGCTGGATACTTACCTTGCTTTTGCAAAATATCTGCTCGATTAACACCAATAGCTCGAACTTTGATCAAGCATTCATCACTGGAAATTTCAGGCAATTCCGTTTCACAAAAATACAGCGTTTGCTGTTCATTAATGGCTAAATACTGCAACTTACTTCCTAATGGAATAACTAAATTATGTAATATTTTGCCTTATCTAGCGTTTAATACCAATAGATCAGCACTCATTGCGGATGAATATTAAGTACAGCTAAATTTCCTCTAACTAATAGCGAAAAAATGGTGCTCTTGCCAAGGTACTTTTTTCGCTTCAATATTGTCGACTTCAGCTTGCGGAGGACCATGTGCTAGCCATTCCAACATTTTGTCTATTTCATGCTTTTCACCACACATCAATACTTCTACATCACCGTCAGTTAAGTTACGTGCGTAACCACTTAAACCATGATCAATGGCAACCTGTTGACTAGAAGCCCTGAAATAAACTCCTTGTACTTTACCGCTTACATGCGCCATATAACTTACATTCATAATTTTTCACCTTACCTTTTGCTACTTACTATTATTATTTTTCGCTTAAATATCCTCATTTATCGCAGTAAATGAGAAATAGTTAACCTAGAACATTGCACGCGACTAATGCATTGACTAAACTCGCGCAATTATTATTGTTAATTATAAGTATAGGCATATGTCAGCAAGAATTTATTTAAAAGTTGCTCGTGAAAAATCATTACTGCGAAAACACCCGTGGATATTTTCTCAAGCCATCAACAAAATCAAAGGCAACCCTATGCTTGGTGATACTGTTGATGTCTTTGACAATAAGGGAAACTGGCTAGCTAAAGGCGCATACTCTCCAGAATCTCAAATCAGAGTTCGCGTTTGGACTTTTGAAATTGATGAAGAAATAGATGCTGATTTTTTTCGTAATAAATTGTTAAAGGCACAAGCTCGTCGTGATTGGTTTATCGAAAACGGTGGTTTAACTGGCTATCGTCTTATCGCGGGTGAATCTGATGGCTTACCTGGTATCACTATTGATAAGTATGACAATTTTGTTGTTTGCCAACTCCTGAGTGCTGGTGCAGATTTTCACCGTTATACCTTAGTCGAATGTCTAAAAGAGCTTTATCCAGGTTGTCATATTTATGAACGTTCAGACGTTGATGTTCGTAAGAAAGAAGGCTTAGAGCCTGTTACAGGTTGGTTAACTGAGCCCCAAGATTCAACAGAATGCGTTATTGAAGAACATGGTATTAAAATTCACGTTAATGTTGCTGAAGGCCATAAAACCGGCTTTTATTTAGATCAACGAGAATCAAGAGTTGCGGCGGGTAAATATGCCAAAGGTAAAAGCGTATTAAACTGTTTTTCTTATACTGGTACTTTCTCATTACATTGTGCGGCCAATGGCGCAAAAGAAGTTATCAACGTTGATGTTTCAGAAAGTGCTTTAGATCTTGCCAAACAAAATGTCGAGCTTAATGGACTAACAGATAAAAACGTGTCATTTGTTAAAGCCGATGTTTTTAAATTATTACGCCAATACCGTGATGAAAAACGTACATTTGATATGATTATTCTTGATCCTCCTAAATTTGTTGAGTCTAAAGCTCAATTAACGGGGGCGTGCCGAGGCTACAAAGATATCAACATGTTAGCCATGCAATTGCTAAAACCTAACGGTACGTTGTTAACGTTTTCATGTTCTGGCTTAATGGAAGCAAGTTTATTCCAAAAAGTAGTGGCTGACGCGGCATTAGATGCAAAAAGAAAGGCTTATTTTGTCGATAGACTTCATCAAGCACCTGATCACCCCGTATCGTCAAACTACCCGGAAGGTTATTACCTTAAAGGATTAGTCTGCCAAGTAGAGTAACAAATAAATATCCTAGCTAGTGTGAAGCGCTAGCTAGGTGTTTGAAGCATAAAGCAATGGCTATTTAGTACAATTTTAAGTTCCTTAATTATCATAAAATTATTTAAACCTTATGAATTCACAAAACAACTCAAGAATACCAACATCAGCACTGAGTTGTTTGCTGCGCGCTTTTTTAATCTTTTCATGGCTATTAAGCTCTACATTCTCAATCGCTCACGCTCAAGAACACGCTGTTGTTGAAGAGCATGAATGTCAGCTATGTTTCATCAGTGAAAATTCACCTTCTGAAGCAAGTCACAATCGCTTACCCATCGAATTTAATGGTCAAATTAGCTTCAACAATAATGCTAACTCAATTTCCATTTTCTGTTTTACCTGCCTTTTTTTAAGTAATAGTGACCCACCGTTAAATTTTTAGGTTAAAAATTTAAGCTCACTTACATCGTATTTCCCCAATTAATTAAGTTTCATTGGGCTTAGTCGATGTCAAAAATTAATTATCTAGCTTTATTAAGTTTGTGCTCTGGTTTTGCTGATTAAAATAAATCAGCACAAGTGCGTAAAACTTAATGAGGTTGGTATTACAGGTAATAAAAAATCATGATCAATACGATTATTCTCATCTTAGTCATTATCAGTTTTATAATGATCATTACTGAAGATTTAATTCATATAAACAAAGCTAAAACCACGCTATTTTTCGGCACATTGTGTTGGATATTGGCCTTCATATTCCCCATTAACAGCAATGACAGTATTCAAACTAATCATCAACTAAATGAAAATTTATTAGAAATAGCAACCTTATGGCTGTTTCTCATGTCAGCAATGACCTTTGTCGCCTACTTAAATAGTAAAGGTTTTATCTCCGCTTTAGTGCAACGCATTTTACCCAAAAGTATTTCAGAGCGGGGCTTAATGTTCGTTATCGCGATATTCGCGTTTGTATTCTCTTCTTTTGCCGACAATGTCACGGCAACATTGGTAGCAATTGCGGTGGTAATGAATTTGCAGCTCGAAGTAAAGAAGCGTTTAAAATACGCAACGCTGATTGTTTTCTCGGTAAATAGTGGCGGTGTCTCGCTAATCACCGGTGATGTAACAACACTGATGATTTTCCTTGAAAACAAAGTCACCATATCGAATTTACTGATACTAATACTACCTTCTTTCTTAGGCGTTTTAACTCTGGCGAGTTTATTGTCATTCGGGTTTTCGGGCAACGTTCAATTGTCGCAAACACGACTTAAAATTGAAAAGCCCGACATCATTATCGCCATTATTTTTATGCTGACTATTTCTGGTACTTTACTGCTAAACGTATTCTTTCAAATACCGCCAGTACTGAGTTTCCTCTTTGGTTTATCAGTAATGTTTCTAGTGGCAAATATGTTACCTAAGAAGAAAAATGAAGATATTCTGCATTACATTCGAGAAGTAGAATACGACGCTTTATTATTCTTTCTAGGGGTATTGTTACTTGTTGGTATTTTAAAAGAAATAGGCGTATTAAGTGGCTTTACCGAGTTATATGAATTCTTACCAGCAATGCAAGTAAACTATATCGTCGGTTTTATGTCTTCAGTGATTGATAACGTGCCATTAACAGCAGCATTGTTAAAAGCAGATGTAGAGATGAAAGTAACAGAATGGCTAATGCTAACTTATGCTACCGGCGTTGGCGGCTCAATTTTAGTCATAGGCTCAGCTGCGGGTATTATTGCCATGAGTAAAATTAAAGAATTGAGTTTTATCAGTTATTTGCGCAATATTGGCTATCTAACCATTGCCTATACCGTTGGTTACATTGGGGTATATTTTGCTGCGAATTGGACGCTGGCTTAATGGGTTTAGGCTTAGTGCTAGTACTTAGTGCTCGAATAAGCAAATAGCTAAGCAAGTGGTTAAGCAAAGAATATCAAATCGAATATATTATTAGGCCCTGAAACAAAACATTGTTGCAGGGCCTCAATTTCTACAAGTGACTTTAACTAGTCAATTTCGGTAATATTAACGCCGATTAAGTAGCAGTCAGTACCTTCTTCCGTAACGCGAACCACTTTACCTTTAGCGTCTAATGGCTGAACGGCATTATTAGCAGACTCAACACTAATACGCACTGCAGTATTAATTTCTAATGGATGTGGCATTTCAATCGCAATTCCCGTTGCACTTAAATCACGACAAGTCGCTGAAACTTTACTATTCGCTTCATCATCAATAATGGTCACGGTCACTTCACTGTTTAACATCATCCGATAAAAGTTACGCTTATCATCGTAATTAACCATTACTACTCCAATATGTTTTTATAGCTTGTACTTTTATTTATACTCACCGTAACCATCACTGTCAAATCATAGTAGATAATTTAGCTGTATTCTTTGAGGTAGTTCAATATTCGTTTAGTCGAAATAGGGAACGGTGTTTTTAAGTTTTGAGCAAAAAGTGACACTCGTAGCTCTTCAATCATCCAATAACCTTGTACTAATTCTTTCCGTAGAGGTTGGCCTTTAGGCTGCAGTGCAACAACCGCATCTAGCGCTTTTTGTACTTTTTCAACTTCTAACATTTTAAGGCGATCTTGGTTCGGGTCGATTTGTAGTTTTTCTAATCGACGCTCCATTGCCGTTAAGTAGCGAGCAATATCATCTAAACGTTGGTAACCCGCTTTGGTGATAAAGCCTTTAAACACCATAGCTTCCAATTGACTTTTAATATCACCGTGCGATTGCACTACATTTAGCGACATTTTACCTTTCATTTTCTTGCGTACGTCATGAGCCAAACTCAACACGCGTTCAACTTTTATCGCCGCACTTAATACACAATCAGCAATTTCAGCGCGCACATGTTCTTTACACGCTTCAAACTCTTGTTGCGCGCGCGGTAACTCGCCGTATTCATTTACTAAGAACTGACAACCGGCAACAATACAATCATCAAGTAAATCGTTAATTGAACCAAATGGATTGAAATACAAACCCAATTTCGACTTGTTAGGCAATTTCTGTTGTAGATATTTTACTGGCGACGGAATGCTCAATAAAATTAAGCGGCTGACACCATCTAACATCGCCTGCTCTGCTAAGCTTTCGTGCTCAAATAATTCAATCGCGACTGACTTATTCTTATCAACCAAAGCAGGAAATGCTTTTATGGTGATATTAGCGACTTTCTTTTCGTAGCTTTTTGGTAAATCTTTAAAGTCCCAATTGGCAATATCACTACGTTCTATGCCTTTATCCGCAACCTTTTTAATTGACGCTTGCACACGACCTTGCAAACCATCTTTTAACTCATCAAGGTTTCGACCTTGTTTTAGTAACTTGCCATTTTCATTCACAATTTTAAAATTCATTGATAAATGAGGCACTAGCTCAACACCTTGCCAAGCATCTTCAGGCATGCGAACACCTGTCATTCTCAGCAATTGCTTTTCAAGCGCAGCAGTTAACGTGCTACCTGTATTTGATATTGCCGCACAACACGCCTGTGCATAATTTGGTGCAGGTACAAAATTGCGTCTTAATGACTTAGGTAAGCCTCTAATCAATGCGGTGATCAGCTCAAGCCTTAAGGCAGGAATTAACCAATCAAAACCAGTGTTTTCTACTTGGTTTAATATGCCAACAGGTATCAAAACACTAATACCATCATCAACATCCCCCGGACTAAAATGATAACTTAACGGCAAGGTTAAACTGCCCTGCTGCCACGTTTCAGGATACTCGTTAGCAGAAAGCTTAACCGCTGTTTCTTTTAGCAAGAAAGCTTTCGTAAAGTTTAATAACTTGGCATCGCTCTGCTTTTGTTTTTTCCACCAGGCTAAAAAGCTGCGCTGACAAATAGCGCTTTCCGGTAATTTTTCGGTGTAAAAATCGACTAGCTGTTGTTCTTCAATTAAGAAATCTTTACGTCGCGCTTTTTGCTCTAGCGCTTCAATTTCATCAACCAGTTGACGATTGTCTTTTAAGAACGCTTCTTTAATAGTGCTATCACCATTGACCAAAGCTTCTCGAATAAAAATTTCACGACAGGTATCAGGTTCAATTTTGTTAAAATTGACCTTACGCTTACCAACAATAATTAACCCGTAAAGCGTCACTTGTTCGAACGCCATTACAGCGCCCTGTTTCTTTTCCCAATGCGGCTCACTGTAGCTACGCTTAACTAAGTGCTCAGCTAATGGCTCAAGCCATAAAGGGTCAATTTTCGCCGCCATACGAGCAAACAAACGGCTGGTTTCAACCAGTTCAGCCGCCATTAGCCACTTAGGTGATTTTTTAGCTAACGCAGAGCCCGGGAAAATAAAGAATTTGCTGCCACGTGCGCCTTTGTATTCTCGATTCTCATCTTGTTGACCTAAATGACTCAATAAGCCCGATAATATCGCTTGGTGAACAATGTCTAAATTGCCGTTAACTGGATTTTTTTCAGCTTCTTCAGATAAATCTAGCTCAATACGACTCATCGGGATTTTTAATTCCCGCAATGAATGCGTCAATTGACTGTAAATATCTTGCCATTCTCGAAGTCGTACGTAGGATAAAAATTCTTTCTGACACAAACGACGAAACTGATTATTGGTTAACTGCTTTTGCTGCTCTTCAACGTAGCTCCACAACTTCAATAAACTGACAAAATCCGATTGTTTATTTTTGAAACGGCCATGTTTTTCATCGGCAGCTTGCTGTTTTTCATGCGGACGTTCACGTGGGTCTTGAATACTTAAGGCACTAACAATAATGAATATTTGTTCAATACAGCCTAAGTCAGCCGCCGTTAAAATCATTTTCGCTAAACGCGGATCTATCGGGAATTTTGATAACGAACGACCAATCGGCGTTAACTTAACTTGGTTTGCGTTGGCGTCAATTGCCGCTAGCTCTTCAAGTAAGCGAACACCGTCATTTATATTGCGGTTATCTGGTGGCTGCACAAAAGGAAAGTCTGAAATTTCACCTAAATCTAACGACAACATTTGTAATATAACGGTCGCTAAATTGGTGCGTAGTATTTCTGGGTCGGTAAATTCTGGGCGGTTTAAGTAATCGTCTTCAGAATATAAGCGAATACAAACACCTGAAGATACACGGCCACAACGACCCGCACGTTGATTGGCACTGGCTTGCGAAATAGGCTCAATCGGCAAACGTTGTACTTTGGTGCGGTAACTATAACGCGATATTCTTGCAGTACCTGGGTCAATAACATATTTAATGCCCGGCACGGTTAAACTGGTTTCAGCAACGTTAGTCGCCAAAACAATATTACGGCCACTATGAGGCTTGAATATTAAATTTTGCTCAGCAACGGTTAGGCGCGAATACAAAGGTAAAACATTGGTATGACGTAAGTTTGCCTTTTCTAAAGCTCGTGCGGTATCACGAATTTCTCGTTCACCATTAAGGAATACTAAAATGTCACCATCAGACGCTGCACCACGACCGTCAGAGCTAAGCTCGTCTACCGCATTGAGAATACCTGAAATAATATCAGCATCACCATTACTTTCATCGCTCATTTCGTTCAATGGCCGGTAACGCATTTCTACGGGGAAAGTTCGACCAGACACTTCAATAATCGGTGCTAGTTCACCGTTAGCGCCCGCAAAATGTTTAGCAAACTTTTCAGGATCAATGGTTGCAGAAGTAATAATGATTTTTAAGTCAGGGCGTTTTGGCAATATTTGACGTAAGTAACCTAGAATAAAATCAATGTTTAAGCTACGTTCATGGGCCTCATCAATAATCAAGGTATCGTACTGACGCAAGAGCCTGTCTTTTTGCATTTCAGCAAGCAAAATACCATCAGTCATCAGCTTGATATAACTGTGTTCGCTCACTTGGTCGTTAAAACGCACCTTATAACCAACAGCATTACCTAGTTTAGTATTAAGCTCATCAGCAATACGGTTTGCTACTGTTCTTGCCGCAATACGACGTGGTTGTGTATGACCAATAATACCGTCAACACCACGACCAAGTTGTAAACATATTTTCGGAATTTGTGTAGTTTTACCTGAGCCAGTTTCACCGGCAATAATCACCACTTGATTTTCGGCGATGGCCTTAGCAATAACATCAACATTTTGAGAAACAGGTAGGCCTTCTGGGTAGCTCACCTTAGGTAAATTAGCGCGACGAACTTGCTTGTTCTCTATCGATTGTTCAATTGACACAGCAATTTGTTGAAGCGCTTTTTGCTGCTTGTCGGCATGAGTTATTTTTTTAACGCCCAATAAGCGTTTTCTTATCCGCGCTTTGTCTGACAGTTTAACTTGATGTAAACGGTCAAAAAGTGCTTTTACCGTGATATTTTCATTGGTTTTATTAGATTTTTTTTCAGTAGCAGCAGAATTAGCGGGGGTAACAGAAGACAAAACAGACTCAACACAAATAACAAAAAAACAGTTTAACAGGTAAACAATAGCAAATGAATACGTAACCCTTTCGGATGTAGTCTTTTGCTATTTTTTGTTGAACTAAAATATCAAGTTAAAGAATAAAGCGCTAACAGCTGTGGTTACTGATTAACGCAAAATCAACTAGCTTTTATAGCCCGAGCGTAAATGTAAATCGATAGCTCGCAGTACATCATTACGAGAAATAGTGCCGAGTAAATTTTCATCATCATCGACCACTGGATATACCTTAGGCTTATTTTTCAGCATTTGCTGACCAAGCTCAATAACGCTGTCATACGGTTTTACTGTTAATACATCTTTTCGCATTAAGTCAGCAACATCAGCAATATGCTCGTTGTAGTAAATGGTTTCGATCATTTTAGCTAACACGTCACTTTCTGATAAAAACCCCTTTAACTGATTATTTTTATCAATGACAGGACCACCGATTTGCTTGGTTTTTAAAAACCGTAAAGCTGCCTCTTCAACCACCATTTCAGGGGTGAAAGTTACAGGATAATGGTTCATATATTCTTTTACTTGTAATGATTCCATAGCGGATCCCTAAAAATTAAAATAAAATCTATACGCAAACTACTTGTAGATACATCTTCAAATAGTTTAGGTATACACTATTAACTGTAGACGCATTTGCAAATAAATCATCCATTTAGCTAATTATTTCTAAACTTTTTTATTCCTACTACTCGTTCATGGTGCAATTAATTCAATACCGCCAATAAGGCTGGTTGTGTACTGGTAGAAATTGACTTCTCAATACCTTTATAAGCATTAACAAAGTCTTTTCGTAAGTGTGATTTTAAGTGACCTTTAACATTTTTCATTGGTTCTTTTTTCAAAACACAAAATAGCGCTAAAGCATATAAAGTTTCAGGCTCAGTAAGCGCTGCCTGGCGATTCAAACTAGCGTTATTACAAGAGCCACAGCCGCCTTTAAATTGATAAGCTGTGTTAGCAAATATAACGCCAAAGCCCATAAAACAGGCAACCAAGTCAATCGCTTGCGGTAAATATTCTTTTCCACCCGGTGGTAATACTTTATTTGAAACCACTAAAATACTGGCAAGCGCTTGGCTAATACCGGCAATTAAATCTTGCGGTTGGTTCACTTGATTTGGCGTAAAACCTAACATCAAGGCGTCGTTTCCTTCGCTTAATGCTACATCTGCGTTATCACCACGAACCACGTCCCCTAAAGTTAAATCTTCAATAGCGGTCTGGCTTGCTGGCGTGCTTGATGTTATTTGTACTGGCCATTGTTGCATACCGGCATATTTTTTAGTGTTAGTGAACATAGCTTGCGCCATTTCATCAATACTACTAACACTACCCGGATAAAAATCATTAGTCGGTAGTACCAAACGTGCGTCATTTTTTAGCACATTAATATCAAAATTTTCTACGGCCCATGCAAAAGTATCGTGTATCCAACTTTGCGTGTTTTCATCAATAATTGCTTTCGGGCTAAACAGGTTTGCCAACATAATTTCTACTACTTTTCATTTGATGAGCTTTATATTTATTTTTCAGCCAAATTCGGCGGAAATATAAAAGTCATTTTTGGTTCATTTTTGACGTTTACTTTTAAGTTTTCAAAGTACAACGGTTAATTTTTTACATCTTGTGCCAATGCCCAATCCCACGCCTTGGTATTATATAAAGGCACAGTAGACAATGAATGATGATGGCTACCCGATGATTCCTTCGTTGAATAAGACAGGTAAATAAGGGTTTTATGTTCAGCATCGTAAATACGTCTGACTTTTAGGCTTTTAAACAAAATGCTTTTCGATTCTTTAAAAACCACTTCGCCATTTTTTGACCGATCAATTTGCGCCAAAGCTTGTGCTGATATTTCACCGGTTTGTCGACAAGCTATGCTCATGTCTGATGGATCAGAAAAGTCTAAATCAGCTTCAACATGACTGATGTGACAAGTTACGCCTTTGACAATAGGGTCTTGTTTCGCGTTAATCACCACGTCTTTGGTGGTAAATAAGCCTAAACTGACTTTACCAACATCATCTGAACAGCCTGTTAGTGCCATTGACATCAACATCACCGCAGTAATTTTTAAATTAAATGCTTTCACTAGCGTGTTTGATTTTTTTGCAGCAACGCCACTTTTCAAGTTTATATTTTTATTAATCATCTTTAAATATTCCAACAAATTCTTCGCCTGTTGACGACTTACTCGCGCGATACATGCCCGAGCTATTAAATGGCATGGTAATATTGCCCGCAGGATCAATGGCAATAATACCGCCTGAGCCACCTGCAGTAACTAATACATCATTAATAACAACATCAGCCGCTTTTTCAAGACTAATGCCCTGATATTGCATACGCGCACAAATATCTGCAGCAACATGATAACGAATAAAATATTCGCCGTGACCCGTGGCAGAAACAGCACAGCTGTCATTATTGGCGTAAGTGCCCGCACCAATAATCGGTGCATCACCAATACGTCCAAATCGTTTTGCGGTCATGCCGCCTGTGCTAGTGCCAGCAGTTAATGTACCTGATTTATCAAGCGCTACAGCGCCAACAGTGCCGTATTTGTATTCATTGCCCAGTGTTTGATGAGCTGCTTGAAAGTCTTTTAGTTCTTTTTCCTTGTCAGCCAACTTCTTTTTCGCTCGAAGTAATGACTGATATCGAGCATCTGTATCAAAATAGCTATTTTCAACACTAGCTAACCCTTGTTGTTTAGCAAAAGTATCAGCGCCCTCACCACTTAGCATGACATGAACTGATTTTTCCATCACCTTTTCAGCTAAAGCTATTGGGCTTTTAACGGTTTTCACGCCTGATACTGCACCGGCATTTAAGGTTTTACCATTCATAATCGAAGCGTCAAGCTCATGCTCGCCTTCAAAAGTATATACTGCGCCCTTTCCAGCATTAAATAACGGCGAATCTTCTAATATTTGAATAGCGGCAATGACTGCTGCTTGACTAGATTTACCTTTAGCCAATAAAGCATAACCTGCATCTCGTGCCTGTTTTAATTTATTTTCATAGGCTAAGCGTTTTTCATCAGTCATTTTACTTTTATTTATTGTGCCTGCGCCGCCGTGTATTGCGATAGCAAAAGGCTTTTCTTGATGAGCTTGCGCAGCGTTACCTAAAAATAATTGTGCGCTAACTAAAGTTAAAACACTGGATAAAAGTAGCTTTTTATTCATTATATTTCGCCGTAGAAAATGATTGAAAATAAAGGTGTAGCGACAATGTGCGATAAATCCGCTTTATTTACAAGTATTCGCTTTAGGGTTAGCTGTTAGAAAGTAGACATCAATAACGACTTTCGCTAAGGTACTGGTCATACCAATAAATTAATGACCAAGTTATTTAGCAGCAAATGAACGCTATTTACCAACTAGTATCACAATACAAGGACGCCCATGACCGAGCAACGAGTCAATGTAGAAATCATCGATAACATCGCCCACGTTAAGCTTAATCGTGCAGACAAGCTCAATGCTTTAGATATGGCAATGTTCCTTGCTATTCGTAGAGCTATCAAAAAATTACAAAAAAATCGTAATATTCGTGCGGTGATAGTGTCAGGTAATGGTGATGATTTTTGCTCAGGATTAGATGTAAAATCAATCATGAAATCATCAAGTAGTATGATAAAGCTTTTGTTCAAAGCCTTGCCTTGGCGCGCGAATTTGGCCCAAATAGTTTCCACGGGTTGGCGAGATATTCCCGCCCCTGTTATTTGCGCCATTCATGGTCGATGTTGGGGTGGTGGCTTACAAATAGCCCTAGGCGCTGATTTTAGATTTGCCACAGCTGACAGTTCATTATCTATTCTAGAAGGAAAATGGGGCCTTATTCCAGATATGGGTGGCACTATTGCCCTGCGTGATTTAATACCGATTGACCAAGCCAAAAAATTGGCCATGACAGCAGAAGAATTTACCGGCCAACAAGCACTAGCACTAAACCTAGTAACAGAAATAACAGAAACACCACTGGCTGATGCACAAGCGTTTGCCGAGTCATTACTGACAAAGTCACCTGACGCACTTGCCGCCAATAAAAAACTTTATAACAAAAGCTGGCAAGGCAGCAAAGGTTGGGCACTATTTCGCGAGTCTTACTACCAACTTAAAGTATTAATGGGTAAAAACGTTCATCGTAAAGTGTACAATCAAACCCATGATGCTGAACAACAAAAACCATTCTTACCACGTAAAAAATGGTAAGTTTATAGTTTTTCAGAATGAATTAAGTTAACAGCTATAAATTGGGGTATTTAAGTAAGACATGGAAATAAAACTTGATGACTTGGCGGGTGGTGAAGTCATCAGCCTACTTGAAGAGCATTTAGCCGATATGTACGCAACATCGCCAGCAGAAAGCGTACATGCACTTGATATAGATGCCTTGAAAAGCCCAACCATAACCTTTTATAGCTGTTGGAAAAATGGTGAATTGCTAGGCTGTGCTGCTTTGCGAGAGCTTGATGCAAACCATGTTGAACTTAAATCAATGCGAACAGCTACCAATGCTAGAAACCTTGGTGTCGCTTCAACCTTACTACAGCATCTTTTAACCGTCGCAACCGAGCGTTATTATCAACAAATAAGCTTAGAAACTGGTTCAATGGATTTTTTCAAACCTGCAAGAGCGCTTTATAAGAAGTTTGGTTTTGAATACTGTGGCCCGTTTGGTGACTACCAGCTAGATGCTAATAGTCGGTTTATGACACGTGGCGTTTAATTTATAAGAAAAAATTAAAACAAATACTTTAGTGCCGAAAATACCACTAAAGAGGACAATCTTTGGAAAACAGAATGATTATAGGCATTTTCGCTTATCATTAATTTTCAAAGGAAATATATAAAAAGTATGACGTTGATGAGCGATTCACTTATTTTAAACTATTAACCTTACTTTTTAGAAAGACATCTTGATAAAACCTGTTAAACGCATCCTTTTTACTTTCTTCAGGCCACCAGTAATTCATTGTAGGGATATGGTTTTCTTTTTGACGCTGCTGTAATAGCACCTTGTTTACGTTGTTTATTACAGACTTTCCCCATGCATTCTTAGTACAAGCGACACTACCCAATGTGTAATCACTCAAACCAGTAATAGTGAATGCTTTAAATTGAGTGTCGTTAGTATATTTTTGATAGTAATTAAGCTCAAATGGAAACGTAAAAGTAAAGTCAACGCGGTCTCGTGCTAACAACTTAAACAGTCTTGTATTGTCTGTGACACTTATTTTTGCATGTGAATAATTATTGTGTTGTTTGCTAATTGCTTTATCAATGAACTTGCCATAAGAGCGTCCTTTTATAGTAGCAAATGTTCTTTGGCTAGTGAAAATCTGCTCAAGGTCGATTGGTTCCTCTAAGGATAATGATTGAGCTAAATCAGCTTTCATGACAACACGTATCGATGGAGTGATAGTTACAGGTATTGAAAAGTAAGCGTGCTTTTTTCGTTGTTCAGTTACAAACAATAAGGGATGACAGATATTCTTATCTCGCTCCATGTCTTCAAATAAGGTGTCTAAAGCGCTGACAGTGTTAATATGCTGATATTGAGGAAGTTGATTGATTAATGTGTTACGAATACGATCAATGTACCCTTCCCCTTGACGAGGACCATGTAAGATTGAGGCTGGAGGTCTATGATCTGTTTGCCAATATATAGTGCTCTCTTGTGCACTAATTGAATAATTTACAGCAAGAAGAATGAGTACTGATAAGTATTTAATAAAGCTTACTTTTCTGAGACTTTCAAGAGAGGCCATAAATATAGGATGTCACCTTAAACTAAGCATATTTACCATTTCTATAAATTGAAGCTTAGATGGATTTTATCCTAAAATAAAGCTGTTTATTTGCTCAGTTAAAAATATCTATTACAATTTTTCAACCCAACCTCATTGTTATGTTACATCATAACATATATTATCTTGCACAAATTTAATCGCAAGAGATGAAACCGTGTATAACAAAAAAATGAAAATAGGAAAAACAGCGATTGCCACTGTGATTTCGAGTTTATTATCGCCTCAATTATTTGCCCAAGATGATGCCTTGAGTGACATTGAAAAAATTGAAGTCATTAGTTACAAGCAAGCATATCGCGGCAATGTGCCCATTAAAGAGTTGCCACAAGCAGTGTCGGTTATATCAGCTCAAGAGCTTGATGCTATGGGCATTTCAAACTTTCAAACGGCTTTAAGTTTAGACAGCAGCTTGTCACGTCAAAACAACTTTGGTGGTCTTTGGGAAAGCTTTGCTATTCGCGGCTTTTCTGGTGATGAAAATCTACCTTCTGCTTATTTAATTAACGGATTTAGCGCTGGACGTGGCTTTAGTGGTTTAAGAGATACCTCTAATATCGAGTCTATTGAGGTATTAAAAGGCCCTGCTTCTGCACTTTATGGCCGTGGTGAGCCTGGCGGCACCGTGAATATCATCACTAAAAAACCTCAGTTTGAACAACAAGGTTACCTAAAGCTTTCTGCGGGTGAATATGCCCACCAGCGTCTTGAAGGTGATTACACTAGTGGCATTACAGATGATATCGCATTTCGAATTAATGGCTCATACGAAGATTCAGAAAGCTTTAGAGATACCATTGAAAGTAAAAAAACGGCAATAACGCCTTCTATTTTTGTAAAACTAGGCGACGATACAAGCTTAACTTACGAGTTCGAATACGTTGATCAAGAAGTTCCATTTGACCGTGGTATTCCTGTTTTGCCTGGTGTTAATATTTCACCTGAAACGTTTTTAGGTGAGCCAAGTGATGGTCCTATGGAAGTTGAAGCTATGGGTCATCAACTTACATTGCAGCATCAAATAAATGCTGATTGGTTTTTGTCGTTGGGTGCTGGTTATCGAGACTCTTCTTTAGAAGGATATTCGTCGGAAATTGAATTATCACCGGGCAGACAGTTACTTTATGCTGACGGTGAAACCGTTAGCCGACAACGACGTTATCGTGATTATGATGCAAAAGACGCTTCATTAAGAGTTGAGCTTAACGGCTCGTTTGACGCGCTAGGCACAAAGCACAACGTATTGATTGGTGCTGATGGCTACGACTATGAATTGCATTCTATACAAGAAAGATGGCGCACGGCTTGGGGTAGCGGCGATACAACTTTTTCCATAAATGCTTATAACCCTGTGTATGGCCAAACAGCACCTGAAACATCGCCAACACAAGACAACCTTGAAGAGCAAAATGCTTTTGGGATTTATTTACAAGATCAAATGGCCTTGAGTGAAAAAGTTAACCTGCTAATAGGTGTGCGTTTTGATAAGTTTGAGCAAGACATTACTAATAACTTTAGCGGCAATACTGTTAGTCAATCTAAGTCTGAAGTAAATCCAAGAATTGGCATTTCATATCAAGTTGATGATGGAGTCACGCTATATTCAAATTATGCTGAAGGTTTTCGACCAAACTCTGGCGCAGACGCTAATAGTAACGCATTTGAAGCTGAAAAAAGTGAGTCAATTGAAGCAGGTGTAAAGTGGTCATTATTTAATGATGTATTAAGTGGCACAGTCGCATTATTTAAAACTGAAAAGTCTAATATATTAACCGCAGATCCCATAAATTCAGGTTTTTCTGTTGCATTGGGTAAAGCAGAAAGCTCAGGTATTGAGTTAGAATCTCGCTTTAACCTAACTGAAAACACGGTATTAGATATCGGCTATACCTACATTGATGCTCATACAGTAAACGATATGACCAACCCTGATTGGGGCGTGAGTATTGCAGTTAACAGCCAACTTATTAATGTGCCAAAACACACTCTGAATATGTCACTTATTCATTATGCAGAAGTAGCAGATACGCCACTACAATTGGGGGCTCACGTACTAAGTGTTAGTGACCGTTTAGGTGAAACTATTGACCCAGATTATGAACTGCCAAGCTACACCATAGTTAACCTGTTTGGCACATTAAATATTAATGACAACATAACACTGCAAGCTAATATCGAAAACTTATTTGATAAAGAGTACTTTGCCAATTCTTATTCTGCTTTATGGACTATGCCTGGGCAGCCAAGAAGAATTAACGCAAGTATTAGCTACAACTTTTAAACAACCTTAGTGAACAGCGCTTCGAAAGAAGCGCTAAAAACAAATGACAAATATAAAACCTAGCCGAATTGCTTCTATCGATATTCTTAGAGGCTTCGTGATTTTACTCATGCTTGTTGACCATGTTCGAGAGCGCTTCTTCTTACATAAACAAGTGCTCGACCCGATGGATATTAATAATACTGAGCCAGAGCTATTTTTCACGCGCTTAAGCGCCCATTTATGTGCACCCATTTTCGTTTTTCTTACTGGGATATCTGCATGGTTATATGCTAACCCGAGTAGTGGCGTCAAGCGTTCAGCGCCAAGCTTTTTATTCAAACGTGGGCTGATTTTAATTCTACTCGAAGTTACCTTAATTAATTTTTCTTGGTTTGGCGCTTATAACACACTTTATTTGCAAGTAATTTGGGCAATTGGATTAAGCATGATTGCACTTGCGGCTGCGGTGCATTTGCCACGCCAATGGATAATTGCTATTGGATTAGCCATTGTTGTCGGCCATAACTTACTGTCACCTATTCAGTTTAATTCAGGTGAATTGGGTTACAGTATATGGACGATATTACATGATCGCGGTTTTCTAATAAGTGACGCATGGCTGAATGTAAAAGTATCGTACCCAGTTTTACCGTGGATTGGCGTTATTATGCTTGGTTATGCGGCTGGACCATTGTTTTCTTCAAAAGTAAGTTCTGCGAAGCGTAAGTCAATGTTAATCAAAACGGGTTTTAGTTTAATAGCGGTATTACTTATTTTACGAGGCTTTAACATTTATGGTGAAACACTTGAATGGACGCAACAAGCCACGGTATTAATGAGCATAATGGCGTTTTTGAACTATACCAAGTACCCACCTTCGTTAGACTTTCTATTATTTGCCATCAGCATAGGCGCGTTAACTTTAGCATGGTTAGAAACTGCTAAAGCAGGCTGGCTAAATAAAGTAAGCATATTGGGCTCTGCGCCGATGTTTTTCTATATTTTACATCTTTACACTTTGCTTGTTTGTTACTTTATTGCTTATCAAATTTGGGGGCCGAATACCTTTTATGGTAACCCTCAGCAAGGATACCTCGCTTTTAATCACGTTGGACAAGTTTGGCTATTCTCAGCTGGACTAATTATGCTTTTATATTGGCCGAGTAAAAAGTTTAGCGAGTTTAAACGCGCTACCAATATGCAGTGGGTAAAGTATTTTTAGCAGATAGAATATTTAAATTAGTAGAGCGCAAATCTGTTGAGTTTTTGAAATATATTCTTCAACAGATTAAAGTAAGGTATTACTCAAGGTGGTTACTTGCGCTTTATAAATTAACCTTGAGCAATGAGTTATATCAGGCTTGTTTGCTGAATGGAGTTAATACTTATTAACACTACATTTATGAACACTTCTCGCATATACATTGTAGTTCTAATTGTGAATTAACCAGCTTATAACCTGCGTTAGCGACTTCCTGCTCTAATTCATCAGCAATGCGTTTAGCGATGGCAATTTCTTTAACACTTTGGCATTTTCCACAAATAAGAAATTGTGGTATTTCATGGGTATGACTACAAGCAATATGTGAGCAAGCAACGTACTTATTAGTTGAGCTGAGTTTATGAACTAATTGTTCAGTTTCTAGAAAATCGAGTATCCGATAAACCGACATTGCCGCCATAGAAGAACCAGTGCTTTTATTATATTTATCAGTTACTTCATAAGCTGACAAAGGAACATTGGAAAGTAACATTAACTCTAAAATTCCTTTACGCTTACTTGTTAAGCGCCCACCGGAATGATTACAAATGTCTTGTGCTTTACCCAATACTTTATTTAATTGTTGTTCTTTCATCGCACTATCTCCAATACCCTATTCTGCTTATCAAACTGTTTAAGACTTTACTTACTTTTTATAGCCCCTGAAGGTTTAACCTTGCGCTAGTAGTTTGATAATCATCTAATTCATCTTACTGATATATCATATCATTGCTGTTTGTACAGTTCCTCTTTTTTAAACTTAAGTTCGGTATTGTTAGGTGCTAATTAGATAGATATTCGATAAAACCTAGCGATTAATGATACAAAGCACGAAAGCTTGAGGATTAGTTATGTTGGTATTTTTAGAGCGTTACATTTCAATCAATAAATCTTCTTTATTGACCGAAAATTCTGCCACTATTCATTTTTACTGAGTGCCTATATTTCGATTAAGTTTGCTTTCTTAGTTACCCACCATTAATTATCCATCATTAATTACGCAACATTGACTACCCATCATCAGTTAAGCACAGTATTTATACTGTGCTTAACACGCCTAATGACTTAGATATGCCTACGCTCGACAAGCATATAAAATTATTGAAGTTACCCGAGTTTTCCTGCGTAAATGTCATTAAATATTCTTAATAATAAGTAAATGTCGATTGATCAAGTGGCCAATAATAAAGCTGACACCTGAGGTCATTACCCAATAAAACTCGTCGTTTTCTGCTACTTTCGTCGCCATAATCATTAAGCCAACTCCTACAAGTGCCAGCAAACTTGGTATTATCGATTTATGAACCCGCCAGCCACTAGGAAAAACCCATACAGCGATAGATACCATTAAAATATTTAACCAAAAGTGTGTGGATTCACTAAAAAGGTAGATAAGCCCTGTTGATGAAATACCTACAGCAGCAAAAACGGGCAAGGCTAAGCAATGAACCATGCAAAGCCCAGAGCAGGCAATTCCTAAAAGATCTTTTTTATTTTTCATTTTTATTCATTTACACCCAATTAAAAATGATATGTTACATCGTATCATTTAGAGTATCAAGCGATGTCAATGTACATAACATGGAAAGTTATACATTCAGCTTAATTCTTAATGATGGCGCACTGAAAATCGCTGCTATTAGCTAACAGTTAATTATCATATGGGAATAAAACGTAGGTCTGAAAGAGTAAAGTGTGACTTAATTTAGGACTGTAAATTACAACTGCTGGTTGTTTTTAACTTGTGTTTTCTTACCGGTGAATTCATCAAATAACTTTTGGTGTGCTGACTTTGAAAAGGTGTCAGTGCGCTGATCATATTGTGAAATCCAATCTATTAACATAGTTAAATTAGCATCTTGCGCTGCTTTGCTCTCGTATTTATGAGGTTCCCAAGGACGTTTTTTTGCATTTTCGATACACAGTTCAACAGCAAGGTTCATAAAAACAACTTCGCTACATTCGACTAGCGTATGCGTTAACAAATCACTGTAACAACCTTCTATCACCCAGTTTTGATGCTGATTAATAAAAGCATCAATTTCGGTAACAGATACATCAATGCTTTGACGTTGTGGTGATGTCGGGGCTGACTTCGATGCTGACGGCGGAAGCCAAGCCAAAGTGTCTAAATCTAGATGGGCTAGTTGGTATGCTGAAGCAAGTTTTTTGGCTAGGCTAGATTTACCTGATGCAGAGTTGCCAAATATGACGATTTTTTTTACTTGATTGTTATCAATTTTCATAAAACCGCCCTACTTGTATTTTCACTACCATTGAAACCTTTAGCCTTCTACTGAAGTCGCTTCAGAACTGGCTTCTGTTGTGCTCGATTCGGTTTCGTTCGACCTAGTTTCATTCGACTCTGTTGCGTTTTCTTGAGCTTCTTTTGCTGCAATAGCAGCGCGTTCAGCCTTAGAGACATACTTAGGCTTATTAGATTTTTGCTGTTTAGCATTCATCTTTTTAACCTTGGCTTTTAAGACTTGATTGATTTTCTTTTTACGATTCATAGAACAGGTTTGCTTCTTTTGTTTGCATGTATTTAACTTAATTTGTGTTTAGCTTACTTGTATTTAGCTATTACAAATTGGGAAATTGAATCGGCTTATTACGCCGATTCAATTGGTATAATAACCAATACTGACCTATCGAAATTACTTAGCTTATTTAGCTTATTTAAGTAAAGGGTGATCAGCAGGTAATTGTTTTGCAATCCATAAAGCTAATTTGTGCTTCATGCTTGCTAAGTCTTCACCGTCTTTTGGTAAAGGCTGAATAAGTTTATCATTTACCAGTAAACGATATAAGGCTTCTATTTTCTCTTTCGCTGCATTGGTAGCTGAAAAGCCTTTATAACCGCGATTTTTTGCATAATTTTCACCAATAACAATGGCTTTTTTCAATAATTCACTTTCGTTTTTTAACTTCTTCATTCGCGGTATCTTTTCCTTTATTTTCTTAAGTATTAGCTTTAAGAGTCAGCTTGAACATTGCGCTTTAGACAACAAGCTAACTTGAACGCAGCACGTTGCATTCAAGTTATATCACCGATACTAACGTTAAGCACCTGGCATGTCTAAACAAAACGCATTAAGTTTATTGCCGTCTAAGTCTCTGAAGTAGCCCGCATAAAAACCGGTCATTTCACCACGCGGTCCTGCTGAACCTTCACAGGTAGCGCCAAGTTCAAGTGCTTTTTGGTAAAAGGCATCAACTTCATCAGTAGAATTCATTTGGATAGCAACCATAACGCCATTACCTACGGTAGCTGGTTGGCCATCGGCAGGTTTGGTAACAGAGATACCAGCTTGATCTGGCCCTTTTGACCACGCAACAAATTGCTCAGTTTCAAAAAAACGACCTGCGCCTATTGTAGTAAATAATTCATCGTAAAATGCTACAGCTCTGTCTAAATTATTGGTACCTAAAGTAACGTAACCTATCATTGCATATTCCTTATTTTTTGCATTTAGTAATGTAAAGCATACTAACACCGAAAAATTAATGAAGCATTTTTGCTAATAAATCATCTCACTAATAAAGCTAGTAGGCAGCCAACATTGTTTGTTGATATTGTTCAGTTGATATTGTTAATTGTTTACTTTGAATTTGCGCATCTAATTCAGCTATATCTTTATTGAGCTTAGACATTGTTAAGGTATTGTCATCTAGAAGATATATTTGTTTCAAACTCGCATAATAAAAATTCAATATAATCAGCGCATCTACATCATCATTTTTAGCGGCAGCTTTTATTTTTTTCAATTTACGAAAGATATAATTTTGTTGCTGCTTTACTTGCCAAACATAATAAACCTCAGTAAAAAACGTGCTGGTTTTTAAGCGATGTAAAGCAAACACACACGTTAACAACGCCATTAATACGCCGAAAAAGTTAAGTTTAAAGTTATTTTCTGGTGCTGCTTCAGGTGCTAACTCACCAGCAACCTCGGTTACAGGCGCTACCTGTGCTACTGGTACGGGCATATTAACGCTGTCAGCAAACAAGGCGATTAATCCTTGCCCATAAGCTAATGATAAAACTAATAAACTGGCGATAAAACTTACAATAACGATATTAAGGCGTTTACGGTAAATGGTTTTTTCAATGTCTTTTAAAATCATGGTTTTACTAAATTCTCTTAGTTACTGCTAAAAAATTACTTATTATTTACGACGATAATGTTTCTGTGCTTAGTCTAAGGCGAGCCCTGAATAGCGTATCACCTGCTGGCTAACACCACTTTGCCAAATGCCTTCAGCGCTTGCGATACTTAGCTTTGACTTGGCTCGGGTGATGCCAGTATATAATAATTCACGAGACAATAGTTTATTGTCTTTTTGCTCAGGGAGTACCATGGCAACGTGATCAAACTCGCTGCCTTGGGTTTTATGTATCGTCATCGCATAGACGGTTTCAAATTTAGGTAAACGCGATGGCATGATCCAATCATACTCTCCTGAAGCATTTTCAAATACCGCCATTAAGTGGCCTTGGCTATTACGCCATAACAAGCCAATATCACCATTGTAAACGCCCAAGCGATAATCATTTTCACTGATCATAATCGGTTGTGTCGGATACAAATCACTACTTGCTGCAAAGTTTTTATAAGGGATAGCTTTTTTATTCCGTAGTATTTCTATCACCAGAGCATTCAAGCTTTCAACACCTTGCGGGCCTTTGCGCGTTGACGATAAAATTCTAAACTTAGCTAACAAATCAAAAGCATCAGCGATATTTTTACATTCGCTCAGTGGTTGATAGTACTGGCTAACTAACGGTGCTAACCAAGCTTCTACAGAGCCATTTAGCAAGGTTAATTGTTTCTGCCCGTTTTCTACCGCGTTACTTGTGGCTTCACTACTTTCTTTTAGTAATTGCCAACTTTCTCGGTATTGCCCGTTGATAACATAATTTGCGATTCGGCCTATGCCCCCCTTGCCATCGAATCGTCGGCTTTTCATTAAAAAGGTAACGCAATCAGCCACACTATATTGCTCAGGGATTTTTTCAGAAATTTGCTCAGCTAAGTCAGATAGGTCAGCACTGTCGCTTTGTTTAGCTAAGCTTTCAAAGCCAGTAACTTGCGTTAAATATTGATGATTAATAGCACTAAAACCTGGATGAGGTCGAGGTGCAAAATCAGCTAAAACACTACCAACAGCAACCGAAGGTAATTGGTCAGCATCACCTAATAAAATAACTTTGGTATGCGCAGGCAAAGCACGAAAAATTCGCGTCATCATCGGCAAGTCAACCATAGAGACTTCATCAATTAGCAAAATATCAACAGACAGTAAATTGTCTTGATGATGGCGGAAATTTACTTGCTCAGGAATAACGCCGAGTAATCGATGTAAGGTTTGTGCGCTTTCTGGGATAAGATCTAAAACATCATCATCAATGCTACCGCGAAAACCTTGTACGGCATTAATAATCGATTCTGATAAACGCTGTGCCGCTTTACCGGTTGGTGCAACTAATGAAATTCTTGGCGTTGATTCATCGCCTTTAGTATTTAACGACAACATCAGCAAAGCCGCTAATAATTTAGTGACGGTATAGGTTTTACCCGTACCTGGCCCACCAGCAATAATGGCAAAGTCTTTGTTAATGGCATTAGCAACGGCAAGTGCTTGCCAGTCAATGTCTTCAGTTATGCTTGCATTCGAGTCACTGTTAACGGAATCAGGAAACAGCTTAGCGATAATATCTTTAATCAGGCTTACTTGTTTTTGTGCCTGAGGCTCAGACATTGGTTTGATAGTTCTACGTGCGGCAACCGCTTGTTTCAGCTCTTGTTCAAACTGGTAATAACGTCGTAAATACAAACGACCATTGTTAAATACGATTGGTTGTTGTGCATCTTCGCCCAAGGGTAATTGTTCAAGTAACGCAGTTAATACCGTGGTACTTTCAAACAAAAAGCCATTGTTAATTGCTAGTTGTTCTTGCTCTGCTAAGTCAAAAGGTACTTGGCTTATTTGTTGGCGAACTAAGTCAACAAATAAGCGTTTATTCGCCACGGCATCTAGCGGTAAACAGCTATGACCATCACGCAAGCTAGCACTAAGCGCAACAAGTAAATGAAAGCATTGTAGTTGGCTTAACGACGTTGACTCCTCTGACAAAGGTAACGGCAAGCATTGAATGATTTCTTTCGCAAAAAAGTAATCGACAGCAACTAAACCTGCTAAGGTTTTTGCTGCATGACTAAATGATGAATATACCTGTGTTTTATTCATATCAGTGTGATTAATGCCTGTATGATTAATGCCAGTATCGGCAGTTGTGGTATTAGCGGCTAATTCAGGCATTGGTAGTTTCTCCGGCAAAAATATCATCAAGTTGCTGTAATTCTGATAGTGAAATTTGACGATAGTAAACGCCACAATCTCGATGCTGTGCTTTATCACTCATGCCACGTAAATATAAATAATAAACACCGCCAAAGTGCAGTTCAGGGTCATAATCAGCCATGGCGTATTTAAGATGTCGATGCAGCGCTAATGAATAAATAAGATATTGTAAGTCATAATGACTCCTCTCAATATTTTCTCGCATTGCATCATGGCTGTAGTCGCTATACTGATCACCCAAATGGCTCGACTTGTAGTCACAAACATAAAACTTACCGTCTGCTTGAAAGACTAAATCGATAAAGCCATGCATCATACCTTTTAACTGTTGATAAGACGGTAAATGTACTCGTTGATTTTTCCGTACATTCGCACCGGTATTTGGCTCTGCGTAATTATTACGATGTTCGGTCAACAGTTTTGTTAACTGCCCGCTACTTGCCGATTGCATTGGGTAGTAAAATTCAGTTTCACGCAAGGTGTCTTGTTGCTCAAGCTGCGCTAACGACAAATGATGATTACCGGTAAATGGTGTTTGTAATACTTCTTCTAGCCACTGAACTACCAATTCTTCACCGTTCGCTTGCGCTGATAAATTGCCCTCTCCAACATCTATGACGCCATATTTCAGCAATGGCCAATGACAACTTTTTTGCCAATCTGGCGCTGAAAAGTCGGTGTGCTCTAGAATGTCATGTAATAAATTACCCGTTTGCGCGCCCTTGGTTAAGGTAAAGCGCAATTCGTTATGACTCTCCACAATTGCACTATTGCCATAATCCAATTCGTTCGAGACAGCTGAAGCTTCTTGATTATCACGATCTGGTGCTGAAACACCGTCGTGGCGCAAATTTTTGCTTAGCGCTGAGAATGAGCTTAGCCACCAGTCACGTTCAATTTTGCCATTAAATTGCGCAACACTGGCTAGCGATTCACTTTTAGGTTTTACCTCATGTGCTACTTGTAGTTGAGCTTCAACATCGCCCATGTAGTTATCTAAAACTTCTACGGCGATTTCATTAGGATTGTCTTGTGCTAATTGTGCTAAACCAGCAGCGATATCAGTCTCAGCCGACCATTTTAAGGTTTTCCCTAGTGGCGATTTATCAAAGTGCTCAAACGCGGTACATAAAATATAACAACGTTTTTCAGCGCGAGTAACCGCAACATACAATAAGCGTATGGCTTCAGCATATGCTTCTGCCGCCATGCCAGCCTTAGCTTCTTCATTACCGTCAAGGCTATGTTGCAACATGCCATTTTTATCATGAAATTCAATTAAACTAACATTTTTATTACCAAACTTAAGCGGGTCTTTATGACGAGTGGCAAATGGCACGAAAACTACCGGATACTCCATACCCTTTGAACCATGCTGAGTGATAATACGAATTAAGTTTTCGTCGCTTTCTAAACGCAGCTCGGCTTCAACTTCTGGATTGTCGACCTGGCTTTGTTGTTCAAACCAAAACAGCAACTCTTGTGGTTGACGATGGCGCTGGCTAGCACTTTGCAACAGCTCAAATAAATGCAGCAAATTAGTTAAGGCCCGGTCGGCTTTACTGTTGTCATGCGCTTCAACATCAATATGAAAGTGCTGATGCATTAACTGCAATGCCATACTGATAAAGCCTTTAAATTGCCATTCGTTACGTAACTTTTCAAAGCTAATTTTTAGCTGCTGCCATTGTTGTTCATCGTGCTGTAATTGCATTAGCTTTTCACGATTAAAGCCCATTAACGGGCTAGCTAATGCAGCGGTATATAAGCGGTCGTTTTCTAAAAACAAAATGCCTTGTAGCACTTGAAGCAACTGCTTAGTTTGTTCACTTTGCAATAAGTTGGCCCTATTACTCATAAAAACACTGGCTAAACCACAATCATTCAATGCTTGCTTAATGTTCGCCGCTTCAGTGCCGTCACGTACTAATAACGCAATATCGCCACTGGCAATTGATAATTCAGGGCAAGCTAACAAGCGCACTATTTCATTAGCACACCAACTGGCCATATTGACACGATAGCTTTGTTTAACCGCTTTATCTTTACCGCTTTTACTTTCTTGTTCAACATTAAAATGCACAAACTGTAGCGCATTAAACTCTTTATCTGGAAAGACTTTACCTGCCGCTTTAGGTGACGCTTTAACAGGTAGATAAGGAATGTTATAGCCAAAAACGTCATTCGCTTTTTCTGATAAATTGTTGCCATAAAACAAACGGTTGTAGCCGGTGATCATATCCGCACTTGAACGCCAGTTAGTATCCATTAGCCATTGATAATCGCAATCGTCACGCGCCGATAAATAGGCAAATATATCACCACCGCGAAAACCATAAATGGCTTGTTTCGGGTCACCAATCATATACAAAGCGCTTTGTGCTTGGTGATAATAAATCGCTTTTAATATCGAAAATTGTTGTGGATCGGTATCTTGAAATTCATCAATAAGTGCCACTGGAAATTGGCTGAAAATACTATTCGCGAGCGCTTGATCTTTTTCACCTGACTGTTCATTTAGCTTTTCGTTAGTAAGGCAATTATTCAACGTGGTAATCAGGTCGTCAAAATCCAAAACATTGGCTTGCAGCTTTTTACGGATAATTTGTTCGCGAATTTGGTAAATACCAGCTCTGACAATTAACAACGCTTTTGCACGATTAATGTGTTTTGCCAATGCAGGATGCTGCTTTTTAACGGCATTAACAAAACTAAATATTTCTACTAATTCACTTTTAACTTTTGAACGGGCAAAACGTCTGCCATCAATAAAGGCGTCAGGCATTTTGCTGTGCTGACCTTCAACATCAGCGGAAAGCTCGGCTAACCACGATAGCAGCATATCTAGTTCTTGCTGGCGTTTTTCTCGCTCGGCGCCTTTTTTCACATCAATTAGCGATACAGTTAACATGTCTTTATGTTGGTTTAAGCTAGCAATGGCTTGTTCAACCAAGCTTTTAAATTCGATACTAATATTTTCTGGCGCTTGCACATTTAAGGCGTTGTGACCATTGAGTGCTTTTGAAAATTGGCTAATAAAACTATTAGGCTCAGGCCAAAATTCGGTCACTAAATTAAAGTCTGAATGGCTTGTTTTAGTTTCATCCGTTACTGATGTGTCTGTTCCTAGCGCAAGAACACGGTACCAGTCTTGGCAAGCTTCTAAGGTAATATCTTGAGTGTCGGTTTCCATTTGCGCATTAAAGCTCACGCCACTGGCAAAGGCATACTGGTTTAAAACTCGTTTACAAAAACCATGAATGGTGAAAATTGCCGCTTCATCTATGTACAGTAATGCCTGTGTTAAGCGTGCTTTTACTTCTGCACTACCTATGCCTTTTACTGCAAGGTTTTGACTAAGCGCGATAAAATACTCATCAGCAATAATGAGATCATCCCAGTTATGTAAGCTTTCTCGGATAAAATCATCAATGCGGCCGCGAATTTCTTCCGTGGCATCTTTGGTAAACGTCATCACCAATATTTGCTCTATGGGTAATGCCCGCTCCAGTAACAAGCGCAGAAATATTCGAGTAATGTTATGAGTTTTCCCCGTACCGGCACTGGCTTCAATTAGGTGTTTGCCTTGCAGTGCGATAGAACTAGCATTTAAGTTTTTCATTACATTATCCATTACTTAGCCCCCTTCTTTACTAAAGGCTTAACCACTTGTAAGGCATCTAACATAGGTTGGTATAAGCTGAGCAACTTACGCGAAATTTCATCATAGTGTGGACATGTTGGCCAAAAGTATTGCATGTAAGCATCGTCACCAAAGGCTTGGAAGGTGTTGCTGTCTGACCAAAACTGTTCAAATTGAGCTTGTTCAAAAACTTTGCTTTTTCTAATTTTTTCGACAATATCACCATTAAGTAACAACGGCTGATGCTGACCTAAATAAAAGGTTGCAATTAAACGCTGCAATTGTAGTTTGGCATCAACAATATCGCTGAAATAAAACTCGCTTGGCTTTTGCGTTTTAGTATCAAAATAATAACCATGGCTTGAAACTACCGTGCCTAAAACATCGGCATGTGTTTGTGACTCATCCGTTTGAGCAACTTGCAAAATAAGTTGATGTAAGTACAAGGTAAATAAGTCTTTCGCTTTCGCGCTACTGCTGCGATAAAACACACACTTACCGGCAATAATAAGCAATTTAGTATTAACGGTGACACTTTTGGGGAGCACGGTTTTTAAGGTCTCTAACTCAGCGTCAGAATATAAATTCGTATCAAAAACCTGCGTGTTGCTTGCGCTTAAATCGACGGTAATACTGCAATCTATCGGTTCAATGGCTATTTCTGTACTTGATTCTACGCTAGCGGCTTCATTCGCGGCTACCTCGTTAAGAATGAAGTGACTAAAGTCTTCGCTGTCTTTTTGCCATCCTTGAATTAAATCATCAGTGGTCGGTAAATCAGGTAAGTTTCCTGAAAGCTTTGCCGTTAGTAAAATATCTTCACAGCTTTGCTTACTTTGCCTTGGCGACAAATAATAATTGAGTAAGTCTTGTCTTAAAAGGTAACTATCAAGCCTGTCGGGCACAAAAGGCTCAATATCATTAATCAGGGTATTGTGTTGCTCTAAATATAAGTAAAGTGAGCGCTGGCCATAGTAACGGGCTGGATGCTGATAAAAACGAATAATGTCGCTTGCTGATACGCTGTCGACCATTGCACTATCAACTGCAGCACTGCCAACTATTGCACTGTCGGTTAACTCATCATCTTCAGGCGAATTCAACGTGGCATCAGTTTCTTGAGCTGTGTTTGCTCGTTTTAAATTTAACCAGTTGGCGTCAAAACTTGCATAACGGCCAAGGTAGTTTTGTTCACTAAACGCCTGCATCGGTAACTGCCTAATGTGTTCAGCTAACGCTTCATCTGTACTTTCATTCAGGCCTTCATTTAAGCCAAGCAAGCGCCAGCCGTAACCTCGCGCTAGGTATTCCATTAATTCTTTTAGTACTAATGACGGTTGACGTTCTTTGTTATTTTTAATATTTCGGCCTTGGAAGCTTAAATATAATGCCCGTCTGGCAGAAATAATCGCTTCTAAGAATAGGTATCTGTCATCTCCACGGCGTGATCTATCACCCAATTGCGCAGGTGTTGTCGACATTAAATCAAAACTTAGCGGTTGACGTTGACGCGGAAACTCACCATCGTTCAAACCTAATACCGCTATGATTTTAAACGGAATACTACGCATAGGTAGCATAGAACAAAACGTTACTTGCCCGACCATAAACTGACGGCCGGGATCGGGCTGACTAAAGTGAGCATTTAAATAATCGCGAATAACAGGCAAGCTAATATCGCTGTCGTAACCGGCATGCTGACAATATTCCACCAACGACTCTGTGGCTGTGCGCACAATGCTCAAGCCATTGTCATTTTCGTCTTCAAACAATTGTTGTAATAAATCGAATAAAAACTGCTGCCATTGAGTGGCACTACGCGCTTTTGACATGCTTATGGCTGATAATTGCAATTGCTCAATAATCAACATTAGCTTACCGAGCAATTCGCTGTCGCTACCTTCAATATTGGGTAACAGCATTTGGTTTTGATAAATCACGCTGTGATCACCAAAAGCAAAGCCACGCATTAAACGGGTTAATCCTTGCTGCCAGGTAAAGCTATCGCTGACGTTAGCTGAATGGGTTTTATCATCTCCTGCCGTTCGGCTTTGCGCTAGCACTTGTTGTTTATGGGCTTTATCTAATCCCCAATGCACTGAAGCTGCTTCAAGCCAATGGGTAATTTTTTCAATAGCTTCTAAATTAAGACCAAAACGATTTTGCATGGCCGGTAGGCGCAATAAAGCAATTAAACTTGAGACCTGAAAACGACTGTCTGGCAGCTTTAATAACTCAGCAAAAGCGGCAACTAATGGCTCAGCATCTTTACTCACTCTGTCGGCGATAGAACATGGCAGTGGCGGTACTTCGTCTGCAATATCTTGCCAACCACGGGTAAATACGGCATTAACATATGGCGCGTATTGCTCAACTTGCGGACACATGACCAGCACGTCTTTTGGCGTTAAGCTTTTATCCTCATTAAACTGATGCAATAACCAGTCATGCAAACCTTGAACTTCACGTAAAGCACTGTGGGCGCTGGTGATGATAATTGAGTCATCAATTAATGGTGATTTTTCTTCGCCCTCTTTTTCGACCTTTTCTTCGATATGTCGAGCATCGGACAAAGACAGAATATCTTGCTGTACTCGCGCTAAAATATTACTCGTAGTTTTTTCTTCAAAAGAAGTTTCAAGGGGTTGAGCACTATCACTTATTTTTGCGTTTATATCTTCAACGGCTGATTCAAAAACATCAATATTGATGGTACTGTATTGGTACAGCAAAGCCATAAACTCTCGCCCTTGTTGGCCTAAATTGGCAAGTAGCGGATTACCCACTTGGCGATTAATGTCGGCCAAATTTTCCATTGCTGTTAAGTTTTCGTTGTCATCAGCATCGACGGTAAAATCTTGGCCCTTTATCCACGCTTCAATAGCACGTTTCTCAGTCACCACATCGCCCCAATAGGCATAACATGGGTTTAAATGAAAGAAATGCACGTCTATTTTTTCACTCAATGCATTGATAAATTCAAGCCATAATGGCGCCATAGCGTTAATACCGAAGAATGATAAACGCTGCGGTAATAATTTCGATCTGGGATTTGTTTTATCAGTTAAGTCGATATTGCTCAGATTGCTAATCGCTAGCGCGACCAGTTCGTGGGGATCATAAGGTTGTTCGCTAACCAACAAGTGCCAAAGCTTGCCTTGCCAAATAGCACTGCTTTGTATGCCAGTGTCACACTCATCAGCTTGGTCATAAGCGATAAATTCGCCTTGATGCCAGGCATGTATCCATTCAGGGCGGAATATTAAATATTGTTCGTATAAATCGGCTAACTGACAGGCTAATTGATAGCGTTTTAATTGCTCGGCTTCGCTATGATTTTCGCGACAAGTTTCACTTTGTTCATTACCTGCATGATTTACACGCCAATAATCACTAGCCACTTGGTATGTTGTATCATTGATCACTTCATTCGACGCCAGCAAAGTATCGATACGCCAAGCTAAAACTTCACGCGAGTAAGGCGACTGTTCTGGCACATCTTCGTCACTGGCTAAATTACGGATCAAATTCCACAAATATTGTGACGGCAAGGCATAGCGCATATTCATGCTAATACCGCGCTGCTCTGCCAACGACATATTGAGCCAATGTTGCATACCAGCATTTTGCACAATAACGGTATCTTGAGCGAAAACAGGAAGAGGAGAAATTTGCTGAATTTTATCGAGCAACACTAACAAATTTTCCATTTTGTTAGCTGGGTAAAGATAGAACAAATGCGTGCCTTTTTAGCCATTTTTTCTTATGACTAAATTTAACCACATCAAGCGTGATAACACTAGAAATCTTAAGCGATTGACCTTGATTTGCATTCGAAAAAAGCAGGTTTAGTTGTCATTATTAGCCACAACTAAAACCTGTTTATTCAAATGCACTAATAGGTAATTTATTTTGTAGGACTTTTACTGCACGCAGCAACTGGAAAAATCAACGCTTTGGTTATTTTTCCGTGCTGACTTTTCACTAAAGGCTTGTTAATAAAGCCGTCAAATTTTGCTGAGTTGCTCATAGTTGGCATAACAAAGCTTTTAGATAAATTAGCAATAAAGCCAATCGATTTTTTTGCTTTTACCTTTTTCTTGTTTCCTGTGCTTTGCACGCTAATATCAACAACAGGTTCCGCCTTAAAGCTTTTTTCGCGGCTAGCAGCAACAATACAAATTCGATGTTCAGCAGCACGAGAGAGCAAACTGTAGTCAACTTCACATGGCTCTTGTATATCAAACGGTACTAACAACAAGTGAATATTGTTTAGTGCTGCGGCATTAACAATTTCAGGAATATTCGCATCGTCGGCAGTTAGCATGGCTACGCTAATATTTCCTTGCTCTAACGGTAATTCGATAATGCTTATGTCATTGCCTAATGCTGTCCATGAGTAGCGTTGGCAAAAGTGTAATTGCTGCTGTGTAGCAAATACGCCCTGCTCGCTGATGATCACCGCTTGGTGCGTGCCATCAAGTACTAGGCTTGTACAAACATATTGAAAAGGTCGCAACATAGCGCTGACTTGCACAATCAGTTGCTTACTTAAGCGCTCTATTTCGGCCAACTGCTCACTATTATGGGTGATGCTTTTATCGGCGACAAAGAATAATTCAGGCAATTGAGTAATGTCACTAAGATTGTTTTCAATATAATGACAAACATCCTCTATCGCTTCTTCGTTCGACTTATAAGTTGCAAATATTGCAGTATTTGCCGTTTCAGGCACTTCATTAATTTCAACTACTGTATTTAATTGCTCACTTAGTTTTTGATAAAGCTCAGGGCGGCGTTGTTCACTGAGCTTGGTGCCATCAGGACGTATTTTTTTACTGTCATCGCATGCCGACAAATCGATATCAGCAAAAACATAGCCTTCTTCAGTACTTGCCATTTTTGCTAACACTAGGCCGGTAGGTGAAACAATTTGGCTTTGGCCTGAGCCATTAAAATATTCATGTTCGTTGCCGTTATTTTCTGTTAATGCGCCAATTTTATTAGCTTGTGCTAAAAACACATTATTTTCACAGGCTCGCGTTGGGCCATGTAAATTGCTTTCATCCAACGAAAATGTACTCAACGATTGACATAACAATTGCGTGCCGCTTAACGCTAAGGTGCGCGCCTCTTTAAAGTTAGCACTATCAGTCAGCAGGCCAAGTTTTCCAAATGTCGTTGTGACTACTTCAGCATCATCAGAATCACCGGTTAAAAAATCACACTCCCGCCCTACTAGAACCTGCTTATCTGCTTGATGAATAAGCTCACCCTGTGGAGAAAATAAACAACTCGTTACGCTAATGTTGGCGTTGCTTTTCAGCTGAGAAGAGTTTTTTTGCAAGGTCACATTAATCACAATGTAACAATCATGCTTTATCGCTTGCTCAGCAATAGCTTGCAAAAAATCGCCATCGACAGTTAGTGCTTGCTCCCATGCTTGATAATGGTCAACGACGTTAGGCTGTGTATTGGAATATTCAGGTAAAACAATTAGCGATGGCTTACACGTTGCAGCTTCAGCGATCATACGAATACAGGTTGCTAAGTTTTTTTGAACATTTAAAGAGGTGGCAAACTGAGTAACAGCTACTCGCATGATTTATATTTCCAGATAACTAATGAGTGTTTGAGTTTTGCAATGTAGGACATTACAACTTATCGAGTAGAAATTAACCTAAATGGCTACTGATACGGGTATTTTACTGTATTTTGGCAGAATATTGCTAATGTTTGCGAAATATAATCACGAGTAAATATCAATCTGTAAATGGAAAGCGAAACGAAGAGTTGCAGAAATTAATCAGTTTTTAAGTCTACCGCTGAAAACTGCCCCCCTACTTCTTCTAAAAAAACATTGATTGTAAAAAGGAAGATTTAATAACATGCATACTCATATCTAATTTTAAAGTAATAAACTTATACTTTTTCAGCGACATAAGCCTCTAAATCTTTTGCTATCAGTGGCTTGGAATATAAATAGCCTTGAATTTTATCACAACCTAATGCAAGTAAAGTATCAGCCTCTTCTTGGCTTTCAACACCTTCAGCCAACACCGATAAACCTAAGTTATTAGCCATGGCAATAATAGTTTTCACTAAAACAGCACTTTTTTCTTTCTTGTCTAAATCAACGATAAAAGTTCGGTCAATTTTTAGTTTATGTAGCGGCATCGAGTTCAAATACTCAAGCGATGAATAGCCAGTGCCAAAATCATCAATTGCAATAGAAAATCCCTGCTGGCTTAGTTTATAAAGTAATGCGATTGTTTCTTTCGGGTTGACTAATAAGCATGTTTCAGTAATTTCAAGCTCTATTTGCACCGGCGAGATCTCAAAATACTGAATATTAACGAGTAAGTTATCATAAAAATTATTTGCGAGAAGTTGCTGAGGAGAGATATTAATGCTCACTAAAGGCACTTCAACACCTTGTTTATTCCACTTTGAGATTTGACGAAATACTTGGCGAATAATGTTATCGCCGAGTGAAACCATTAAACCATTAGATTCAGCAATAGGAATAAACTCGGCGGGTGACACCATGCGGTTTAATGAATGAGAATGCCAACGCACTAAGGATTCAACTGCAAATAACTTCCCAGTTGAAACATTAACTTGTGGTTGATATACCATGGTAAATTCTGACGAGCTTAACCCTTTTTTCATGGCGTTATGAATTTGCTGCGCGTCACTAAATTCTTGATTAATTTGCGCAGTAAAAACACTATAATTATTGCAATTTTGTCGACTAACACTTGCTAAGGCCGAGAATGCATTATCAATAAGAGTTTCAATGTTTTGCCCATGTTCAGGATAATCGCTAGCGCCAATTCTAAAATTACAATATATCTCACCACCAGCAATTTCATACTTTTCAGCTAGCGCTGACGACAACGTATCCAACAATTCATTATTTGCATCACCATTGACTTGATAATAAGCGATATAACGGCTTTCAGAAAAATTACCTAATAAAGAAGGTCCCGGCAGCTGTGCCTGCACTCTCTCCTTTATGATATTTTGTAACAAACTGACATAGGCAGCAGGGTAAGAAGCCGTTATACGATTAAAATTTTCCATATTGATAATCAATAAGCGGCCATTTTTCTTTGGCACAAGAAAATGTTGCTCAACTTGTTGTTTGAAATGTTTTTTACTCGGCAATGAAGTAACGCTGTCTAATTCAAGGTAATCAAAAAGAGGCGCTAATATATGCCGATTTGAGAAATACAGTGCAATAGTTACCATAATAAAAATAACTAAAAACTTCGCAAGTAAAGTTAACGTACCTTGATAAGTTTGATTTGTAATCAATTGATTAGGTATCGCAAATACAATATGACTTGTTAGCCCCTTGATCGGTTTAGATACATAGAAAGTGTGTGATGTGGTTTCCGTGATAGGCAAAATACCTGCAGATTGAGCAAGAGGAAATAATGACTTGGCTTGTTGTGGCCAAATATCGTCAACATTTTGTAGTTCAGAAAAAACAATACTGCCGTGTAGATCGACCAAAAAGGCATTGCCCGCCATATCCATGTCAATATTACGTAGCACTGAAAGCATATAGTCAAACGTGACATGAGCAGATGCCAAACCAATATACTTTCCTTGTGACTTTATTGGTGAGGTAACAGCTAACCAAGCCTGTTTATCACTTTCAATACTGATATAAGGTTGACCAAACACAGCTTTACTGGCCTGCTTACCCGCTTTATACCAATCACGTTTCCTCGCATCATACCGCTGTGGTACTTGCCATTCACTAACGCTATACTTTCCAGTTATATCATCTACATAGCCTAAATACTGCATTCCATTTTTATAAGGGTGCCATTTTAGAAATTCATCAAAGTTGTGATGTTGCTCTATATCAAGATCGTGATCTTCTAGATAAAGAGCAAAACTATTTACTTGCTCAACGACCCCTATTGTCCAATGAGTTAACTCATTTACGACAAAGTTAGCTTTTAGCTGTATTTCTGTTTGTATTGCCACCTCTATTCGGTTTTTAACATGCAGATAGGCAATTAAAGTTGATGCCACAAGCCCTATAAGTAACAAAGCAATAAAACTTATAACTAATTTGTTTTTATTGCTTGTACATAACATCGAGATTCATTTCCATAATATTCCATTAAATACAGAATTTTTTTCAACCATTAACACTACAACAAATGTAGCAAACTGGCGTTAAACCTTAAAACGGTTAGCTAAGTCTTGCATTGAGGTAGCTAAATGCGCTTGCTCCCTCGCTGTGCTTGCAATTTGGGTTGCACCCGTAGTAGTTTCTTCCGACATTTGTTCAATTTTAACAATGTTTTGCGCAACATCTTGAGTAACAACAGACTGTTCCTCTATTGCTGTTGCAACTTGCTCAGTCATAGAAAAAATGTGGCTTATTGCATTGGTTATTTCTTCTAATGTATGTTCAACATTCTTTGAGTTTTCAACTGCAACACGTGCTTTACTTTGGCTATTTTCGATGACTTGGTGCGCAGCATTTGCATCTGATTGCAATGTACCAATAAACGTCTCTATTTCTAATGTTGATTGCTGTGTTCGTTGTGCCAATGTTCTTACTTCGTCTGCAACAACAGCAAAACCACGGCCTTGCTCTCCTGCTCGTGCAGCTTCAATGGCGGCATTTAACGCGAGTAAATTAGTTTGCTCAGCAACAGACTTAATCACATCAACCACTTTGGTAATGTTGCTGCTACTCTCGTGTAAATTATTAATTTGCTTAGCTAAGCTATCAATTTCGACGGATAACACGTCAATTGATTGATAAGAAAGTTGCACAACACCTAAGCCTTTTTGCGCTTGGTCGTTGGCTTCTTTTGCTGAATCTGCGGTTAGTTGCGTATTTCCAGCAACTTCTTTTACTGTGGCAGATAGCTCTTCGACAGCTGCAGCAATACCAACAATACTTTCTTGTTGGTCTGTCATCGTTGTTGCATTGTATTCACAGGTAGTTGAAGTTTCTTCAGCTGCGGCAGCCAACGTTAAGCTAGAATTAGATATTTCATTAACAGTTTTTGAAAATTGCTCTAAGGTCAAATTCAGTGCTTTAGATATCTGGCCTAACTCACTTTCTCCTTGTAGCGTTGTACGAATCGTTAAGTCGTTTTCATCTCTTACTTTTTCCATCACAAAAGTTAGCTCTTGTACTCGAGCAGATAAATCTTTAATAGAAATGATACTGATGAAAATAACCAAAACAATAACAATCAAGGTAACAACGATATCAATAACCAGAATATTGAGAGTTTCATCTGACTTGTGCTTTGTTAACGTAAGTAGGTGCTCAGAGACTTGGTTTTCAATTTTTTTCAATTGCCCTATTCTTATAGTGGCTTGCTGAAACCAATGCACTGCATCAACGCCAAACCCTGTCGTCTTACTTTCTGCAACTTTACGCAATTTTTCGACTTCTTTAACTGCAGGATGAGCTAATTGATCTTGGTAATAGGCAATATTTTCTGCTGTCGCAAAAGCAAGAAAATTATTCATAAAAGTATTTTGTTCAGTAACAAGCGAGACGAACTTAACAAAAATTCCGTCATTAAATTTATCGGATGCAAACGTACTACTCATTACGGCGCGTTCAACACCTGCACGTTCTTTTCCTTGTAGGAAATTATAGTAAGCAATGGTTTGTTTAGTAATATTGGCATCACTACTAAGTGATGCAATCAACGTAGATACTGATAATAACTTGGCATTTAATTGCGTGTAATAGCCAATCGCTTGTTTTGCTTCAATATCTAAATTATCAACTTGAGTTCGTATTTGACTGAGTTGAGCCAATTCATTATTGATCTGTTGATTCAATTGAATAATTTGATGCTGTTCGAACGAGTTTGCCGACAAAAACTGCGCTCTTATGCCTTGTTTACTGTCAGTTTCATTACGTTGTGTACGCAATTCATTAACAAACTTATTTCCTTTTGAGCCCAAAAAGCCAGCCGTTGCCCCTCGCTCTTTTTGTAGCTCATGCACTAACTCGCTATAAGTGATAGACAGCTTAGTTAACTGAGACAAGCTTTCCACTTCATTATTCACTAAATAGTTTTGCTTTAGTGTTGAAATGCTTAACCATAAAAAACCAATCAATGGCAACGCGAGTAAAATAAATATTTTATTTTTAAATGAGATATCAGAAAACTTCACTACTTATCCTTTTCATAAGAGTAATTTAAGTTTGTTTCGGGAATAAGTGATACTGCAGGCACAAATCAAATACAGACAGAGATATGGTGACTTAACCTTAGAATTAAGTGTACTTTACCATATCCACATGGCTTGGTTTATGATGCAAATCAACTATGCCCAGATAAGACTAAAATGTTAATAGCAATCATTATTATAGGATGTATTATTAACCTTTCTATAAGGCATTAGTCTAGTTGCTAATTTTTTAAATTAACAAATTAGTTACTAAAAAAGTATTACAGAATTGTTTAAAATCGTTAATGAAATGTAATCGTGGTAGCTGAGTTTAAACTACCACTTTATGACAAAGGAGTTATTTTTCCCAAATACCTTTATGAAGCCGACCTTGGAATTTAATATCGTCAGACTGAAAAACCATATCAGCGTCAGTTGAATTTTCAAGCTTACGCTTAGCATTATAATCTTTCATTAGCGCAACAATGGTTGGGGTAAGTTGCACAATTGCCACCACATTAACTAAGGTCATTAACCCTAATGCGACATCAGCCATGCTCCACACTTGTTTTAAACTGGCACTTGAGCCCCAAAACACCATAGCTAAATACATCACGGTGTAAATTGTGCGGCCAACTTTATTGTCCAGTTTAAAAAAGTGTAAGTTGCTTTCCGCATAAGCATAATTGGCAACAACGGAAGTGAATGCAAACAAGCTGATAGCAGCGGAAACAAAGTAAACTCCGCTTTCACCTAAGTGATAAGTAATGGCATTTTGAGTTAAACGAATCCCCTCCATTTCACCACCAATATTAATATCAGCAAGTAAAATAATCACCGCTGTACACGTACAAAGTACAATAGTGTCTAAAAACACGCCAAGCATTTGCACATAGCCTTGTGTGACTGGGTGGTTCGGTACTGGTCTTGCGCTGGCCGCTGCATGCGGCACACTACCCGCGCCCGCTTCATTAGAATACAAACCACGTTGTATACCATTTTTAATTGCTGCACCTAACATACCAGCTCCCGCTTCTTGTAAACCAAAAGCCGAGGTAATAATGTCGTAAAGCATGGCAGGCACAGCACTAATATTCATCAAGGTGATTGCCACAGCTACAAGAATGAACGCTATGCCCATAAATGGCACAATTAACTCTGCAAAACGGGCAATTCGCTTCAAGCCACCTAAAACAATTAGCCCTGCTAATGTGGTAATAACGGCACCAGAGTACATACTAGGAATATTAAAAGCATGATTTAAAGAATCAGCAATGGTATTGGCCTGCATAGCACTAAAACTAAAGCCGTAACCGAGGAATAAACATAGAGAAAATAGAATCGCTAACCAACGCTGATTAAGCCCTTTTTGTATGTAATAAGCCGGTCCGCCACGATATTCCTTATGATCATCGTTTACTTTGTAAAGTTGACCTAAAACACTTTCCGCAAAACCGGTTGCCATGCCAAGCAAGGCAATAACCCACATCCAAAATATAGCGCCACTACCACCAAGAGAAATAGCAACAGCAACGCCCGCTAAATTGCCAGTACCAACGCGTGCAGACAGTCCAATAAATAACGCTTGCAGTGAGCTAATACCTGAGCCATTCTCGCCATTTTCATCAGTGCCTTTGGTACTATTTCGCATGACAGAAAACATATGTCGAAAATTAAGAAATTGTACAAATTTTAATTTAACGCTAAACCAAAAGCCGGCGAATAGCAGCACATAAATCAAAACCTGGCCATCGCCCCAAAGTACATTATTAATACTGGCAATGACTTGCTCTACATTCATGCGACTTATCCTTATTGCTTAGGTGAGATATTTCTATATATAACCAATAACTCTACACTACTATAAATAGCTACGCTGATTCAATTTGATAACAAAATAATGTTGCTAGTAACAATTTACTGCAATTTATTGGCTCAATGAGAAAAAATTAATCAAGCAGCTATTACTTAAGAAAGCTAAGAAAGTTAAGAAAGTCAGTAGTATTTACGGTTAATAAAACTTAATACTACTGACCTGTTTTCAATACACCTACGTATTATTTAGCACCTATTACCGATTGGTTAATTCAGTTATTTTTGCTTTTGAAAACCAACTAAACAATACAGGTAAAACAAACAATGTCAGTAATGTAGCAGTTACTAAACCACCG